>WNGF01000647.1_pt1 | contig 51276 bp, 39 predicted proteins | sample 5400641 | NCBI WGS metagenome assembly WNGF01 (sample SAMN13153371, study PRJNA577476) | soil metagenome | isolation source: 80 cm soil or saprolite under grassland replicate 2 | place: USA:California | collected 2016-06-15 | reverse complement strand
CGCTTCACATCGCGTCCCCGCAGGAACGGCTTGAGCAGCTCGGCGCTGCTGGCGTGCTCGGTAATCAGCGCATCGCGGGTGGCACGGTCGACCACGAACGCCTCGTTCAAACCAGTTTTGATGCCGTAATAGAAGCGCCCGCCGACATACTCACCCAACGGTTTGCCGCCACGTCGCAGCTTATCGAGCAGCCGTTGGGTCGCCGCGCCTTCCAGCCGCCAGCCGTCCGGCGTCAGCGCCTTCTGCAAGATCAGCGGTGCGGCGGGAGTGCGCTCGCTGGCAGCGCGGCGCGCGTCGGCCAGCACCTGCGGGAAATCGGCCAGGCGGGCAACCGGGTTCCAGTTCAGCGCCAGCAGGGCATGGCCCTCACCCCCTGCCCCCTCTCCCAGCTGCGAGAGAGGGGGTGCGCCGCGCTGCGCCACGATGATGCTGGGGTAGGCGATCGCGGTGAAGACCGGCGCATCGCCAAAATTAATAATCTGCGCAATCGTCATCTGTGTGGCCAGCAGATCGCGCAGCTTCTGGCCGTAGCCGGCGCGGAAAAACTTGTTCGACGAGATAAACGTCAGCACGCCACCTTCGCGCAGCAGCCGGGCCGCGCGGGCATAGAAATACACATACAGGTCGGCGATGCCGGTATAGACTTCCTGGTACTGCGCCTGGAGCCAGGGCTTTTGATCCTTGATCTGCTCTTGGCGCACATACGGCGGGTTGGCGATCACGATGTCGAACCCAGTCGTCAGGCCAAACATCCACTCCGGGTCGAAGAACGATGCCGACGCATTCTGGCTGTACGGGTTCCAGGTTGATAACATATGTGCATTCGTATCGCTCCAGCCATCGCTGCGCAGAAGCGCGCCCAGCTGTTCGCGCAGTTCGGCATCGCGCTGGCGGTAGCGCTGTTTCGTAGCCGGCGTGCGGGCGCTGAAGTGGCGCGATCGTACGTCCGCCAGTTCGCGCTCCAAACGGCTAATTCCAGGGTCGAGCAGCTTAAGCTGGCCAGTGGCCGAGGCATCGCGGCGGATATCTACCAGCGCATTCGCGGCCACAAAGCGCGTCTCGAGGTTCGGCAGCGGGCGCACGCCGCGGTTATCGGCACGATCGTCCACCCGCTGATCCACGAGCAGTGAGATGAAGCAGCGCAGCTTGGCGATCAGCACCGCCACCGGCTGAATATCCACGCCATAGATGCAGTTCTCGATCAGAAACAGCTTGCGGCCATAATCCAGCTCGTTGCGCTCGAACGCCTCATCAATCGCTTGCAGCGCGGCTTCGCGAGCTTCCACATCGGGAATCTTCTCGGCGCGCTCGGTCTGCCGCTCCTTCCAGCGCAGATTGCCGTGGTCGAGCTTGCTCAACACATACACCAGCTTCTGGAGCATACCCATGGGAAATGCGCCCGAACCGCAGGCCGGATCAATGATTTTGCTGTCGTCGATCTTCGCAATTAGCACGCTGATCTCGGTCGGGCTGAACAGTGTGGCGGCCTCAACATCGTTGTAGGTCAGCAGCGCCCGCAGATCGCGGTTCAGGCGATCTAGATCGGGGTTGACGCCGCTTACCAGCTTCGCGGCAGCCTGGAGCTCATCGCGAAATACCAGCAGCAGCGACTCATCGACCATGTATTCCACCACGTTGCGGGGTGTGTAGAATGAGCCAGTTTCTTTGCGCGCGGTCGTCTCGGTTTCAGGGTTGTAGGCCGCCAGCAAATTCTCGAACACCTGGCCGAGCAGCTCTGGGTCAAGCGCCACCTCTTCCTCAACAGGCGTGTTTTCGGCCACCGTGAACTTATAGCTGTTGAGAATGTCGATCAGGCCACGGACGCGAAACGTGCGCCCGCGTGAGCCATACACACGATTGAGATCGACGGCGCCGGCAGGCCCGCCGAAGAACAGCCTGTTTGGTACATGCAGCGGGTTATCGGCGTGATCAGAAAAGCCCTCAACCAGCGTTTCGGGCGTGCGGGCCGTGTCAGGGTCAAGGCATTCGAACAAACCGCCATTGAGAAACGGTATCGTGCCAAATAGATCGAGCGCCTGCTGTGGATCGCGGAACATGGCCTGATAGCGATAGACACTCGGAATCCCGTGGTGGCTATCGCGTCCGCCGGAGCTATTCACGCCCCGAAAGCGGCGCGGCACACGCGGGTTATGCATCTCGGTGTTGAGCGTCGCGAAGAACAGGTTTTGCAGAATGGCCTTGTAATATGTGCTTTCGTCCGGCTCCAGGCTATGCAGCAGCTTTTCCACCTCAGTGCGGCGGAACAGCGTCTCGGGTACCAGATTCTTTTCCTTGAGGAACCAGACAAAAATCAGCCGTGTCAGCAGGCGAATCACACTCAGCGCCTGGCGCAGATCTTCGCGCGGGTGCGCACCGGCCGGGAAGCGCGCCTGCGACACCGCCCAAAAATACCAGTCGGCAATTTCTTTGTAGAAGCGGCGATTCAGCTCGCTAATATCGAGCGTGCGCGCCCATGCCCGCTGGAGATCATCGAAGCCGGCAATGGCGAAGTTTGTGCGCAATATTGGCAGCGCCAGCTCCTCCAGAATAGCGATATGGGCGCGATGTGGGCTGCCGAGCCGCACCGCATGGATGAGCGAAACCTTTTCCAGCACATCGCGGCTGCTATCCTGGCGGTTGGGACGATGCGTCACGATTGCCAGCGTCAGGCGCGGGGCAGTCACAAGCCCAGCGGCTGCGGCTTGCGGAAAGCGGAACAGCACGCTGACCGGCATGGAAAACAGGCGGTTCAGCTCGCGGGTGATCGTCGCCAGATCGGTGCGGGTGTATTCAGCGCCAGTCGGCTTGGGGCGCATATCAATCGCAAAGAACAGAAACGAGCTATACAGCTGCGGCGCGAAGCGTGTATCGCCAAAGTCCATCATCGCCTGTTCAGTGTTGCGCAGCTCATCCGCGCTGATCTGAAAGATCATCTCGACCGATTGCCACTGTGCAAGCGCTGCACGATTCGCCAAGCGACCATCGCGATCAAAGGCATTGGCAAATGTCGTAGGAGTCGTGTCGTCCAGATCAATGCGCCGATCGCTACGGTAGCCGAGCGCATTGAAAAGCCGCGTCGCGCCTTCAAGCAGCGGCTGGCGCGATAGCGCGGTCAAGGCGTCCTGAATAGCGGTGCGGAGGCGGGTGTCGGCCATAGCTGTATATTGTTATCGATCGCGGAGGGCTAGAATATCCAGTTCTCCAAGCGCAGCCCAGGAACCGCTTGAAAGTCGCCATCGGTCGTGAGCAGTGTCAGGTCATAGCGTAGCGCCGTCACGGCGATCAGGGCGTCAACGGTCGCAAGCTGGCGGCCGCGTCGACGCAGCAGTATTTGAAGATCGGCTGCTCGGGCCGCATCGGCCGCATCTGGGACATAGCATAACAGTTGCGGCTGAAGCTGTTCCCAGATAGCACGGTTCTGTATCGCACGGGGCACGATACCAATGCCATACAAAGTTTCAGTGAGAACCGGCACACAGCTAGCGAAGACATCGCCTGCGGCAAGTGCAGCCAGCACACGCTGCCGTAGTGGGTGATGCAAGGTCACCAATGGGGAAGCGTGGTTTGTATCGAGCAGATAGTCTGCCACCTGCTACCCTCTGCCTTCTGCAATATCGTCTGCCCGATTGATTGCACGTAGCTCTTCCTCTGCCGCCCGCAGTGCCGCGCTCTGGGCCTCGACATCGACATCGTCTTCCATCGCTTCAAGCGCCTGTAGCACCTCGGCTAGATTGCCCTGTGCAGGGATGATGCTTAGCGGATTGGGCGGCATTGCCTTGATTCGCGCGACGAGTGCTTCAAGGCTCTCCTCTTCGTCGTTCGTCTCATCGCTGAGCGCCGCCTCGACATACTCAATCACGAGCGCTTCAACCGAACGATGCCGCACAGTGGCCTGCTGCTGGAGCTGTTCGGCCAGGCGATCAGGCAATGTAATTGTCGTGGTCATCGTTCCCTCCCATCCATCATAGCCTGAGGACTTCGCGTAAATCCTAACCATGATAACAGGTCAGCTAGCGAATTACCAGCCACGTCACCATCTCGAAATCCTCCATCCCCTGTACGCTCTGGCTCTCAAGCATCAGCAGCGCGTCGCGCCCCGACTGCAGGCGGTCGATCGAACGACCTCGAAAGCGGCGCTCGATATCGCGCGCTGCTGCACCAAGTAGATCGCTATAGCGCTGCATATCAGCGCCGTCGTGCGTTTCTTGATCGAACACCGCGCAGAGCGACGCGTCGGCAGTAGAACGACCCAAGCACAGATCGCGGTAAATCTCTAGAATCTGCTTGGGCTGCGCAAAGCCTAAGCGCACCGTGCCATCGTCGCGCACATACACCAGGTAGAACGGGTGCATTGGGTTGATCGTCTGGCTTTCGGGCGCGGCGCTGGTGCGGCGCAGGCAAAAAATCACTCCCGGCTTGGTTATATCATACGCCGACCAACCGTGCGATGCCACGGCGTACAAGCCGATTGGCTCCTTCGCAAGTTTCTCACGGCTTTGCTCGATATACTTCGCCAGGTCGAGCCGAAAGTCATCAAGTGAGAATTCAGTCAGCGCAACACTCTCGCTGAAGTCTTCCAAGTCGAGCACTTCATCTCTCAGGCGCAGCAGTTGCCGATCGCGGTAGCGCAGATCGTCGGCAATCAGTTCTTCCAATCCCTCAGCCGTTAGCAGATTATCGTCGCCAGTAGCCGTCAGATCGACCAGTGCCATACGTGCCTCGACCCGGCTTTTCAGATTAATATACTTATTAAGATCCTGCGTTGGCCAGAAATTGACTAGCTGCACGGTGTGATTCACGCTGCCGATCCGATCGATCCGGCCAAAGCGTTGAATGATTCGCACTGGGTTCCAATGAATATCGTAATTGATCACTAGGTCGCAATCTTGGAGATTCTGCCCTTCTGAAATACAGTCGGTGGCAATCAGCAGGTCGATCTGTTCGTCTTGCGGCAGCTGTGGAATCTGATTGCGCCGCTTGGCAATTGGCGAAAAATTGGTCAGAATTTGATTGAAGTCGGCGCGCCCCAATGTCGTTCGATTTTCGGCGGCGCCGCCACTCACCAGCGCAAGATGGATACCCAAGTCACCGCGCGCCCAATCACGCAGAGAATCGTACAAATACACCGCTGTATCGGCAAATGCCGTGAATACCAACACTTTGCGATTCGGGAGGTCACGCTTGTTGATTGCCGGCTGGTGCACCTTATCGGCAATCAAGCGCTTCAGCTGGTGAAGTTTGGCATCTTGCTCACTGGTTACGCCGCGCGCCGACGATAGAAGTAGATCGAGTTGCTGCTTGTCGCGCCGGAGATCGCGCAGCCATGTCGTTACATCCAGGTGCGCGAGCCGGAACTTAAGCCCACGCCCAACCGAAAGCGCGTCGCGCAGCTCGTCGTCTTCCGGGTCGAGTACATCGAACGGCAGCGGTTCAGCTTCGATTTCGGCATTTTCTGTATGCTGGTGCTGATACGCTTCAATCTTACGTTCCAGGGCCTCGATCTTCGAAATTGTGCGTTCCATCGTCAGCGCAAACGCATGGATCGAGCTCTCGAGACGTTTGAGGAAGTTGACTTTCATCATCCCGATCAGGTAGGTTTCACGCTGCGCCTGGCTGAAGTTGCGCACGGTATCTTTATCATACCGATCGCGATATTCCGCCAGCAGATAGCGCGAAGGGTTGAACAACGACAGGCGATATTGCGCAATCTCGTCGTTCAGCCGGTCGTATGGCATAAAACGGCCGCGCAGATCGATCTCGGAATAGATCGCCTGCGGCAGGGCGCGCTCGGGAAAGCCGCCCAGGCGGTCGATCGTTGCGCTGTAATAGCGCTGAATGTGCTTGCGCGACCGCGCAATGGTGACTTCGTCTAGCAAAGTGAAAAATGTTGTGCTCAGGCGTTCCATGAGATCAACTGTACGCCGCTCGCCGGTGCGCTTCGACCATTCGGTAAAAGTGCGCTGCGCCACGGCGAGCGTCTCCTTCAGGCTGGCGACGCCCAGGGTTTCGCGGAAGGCATCATCGCGATCCTCAGTGAGGAAGTATAGCTGATTACGGAGATCCTTTAGATCGTTGTTGACTGGTGTGGCCGATAGCAACAACACCTTAGTTTTGACACCGCTTTTCACAATATCGTCCATCAAGCGTTCATAGCGGCTCTTGCGGATGACATTTCCTTCTTCATCGCGCCGACCTCGTGCATTATTGCGAAAGTTGTGAGACTCGTCGATTACCACCAGATCGAAAGCGCCCCAGTTGAAAAGCGACAGATCAATATCGCCTACACGTCCGCCATCTCGGCTCAGATCCGTGTGACTCAGAACAGTATAACTAAAGCGATCGCGCTCAAACGGGTTCAGTAAGCTGCGATTCGTGGCCTGGTAAACGGTCCAGTTATCGCGCAGTTTTTTCGGGCACAGCACCAATACTTTGTCGTTGCGCAGCTCGAAATACTTGATGATCGCCAGCGCTTCATAGGTTTTCCCCAGGCCGACACTGTCGGCAATAACACAACCGTTATGCTTCAGGATTTTGTTGATCGCGCCTTTCACTCCATCGCGTTGAAATTCGAATAATGTGCGCCAGATCTCTGTATCAACTATTTGCGATTGTTCCGCGAGCAGGTTGCTGCGGCGCTGCTCGTCGAGATACTGCTCGAATAGGTGAAATAGCGTCTTGAAATAGATGAATTCAGGCGCGTGGTTAGAATACATCTGGTTCAGATAGCCTAGCACCTCGTCGCGTACATCGACGACAAGTTCAGAATCATCCCATAGCTCCTGGAACCATCGCTTCAGGTCGTGCTGATCGCGATTACTATCGACGATCAGGTTCAATTCGATATTGTTATCGCCCATCGATCCTAATCCAAGGCCGTGTACCGTGAAGTTCGAACTGCCGAGAATAGCTTCTTCGACGCCATTATTATCAACATGGTAAAGTTTGCCGTGCAGCAACCCGGCGCGCTTGACCGATCGAATCTCAACCTTTTGTTTGATCCACTCGGCACACTCTCGGGCGACCCGTTTCTGCTCCAAGTGGTTCTGAAGCTTGATCTGATCATTCTCGATCTGGAAGATCTTACGCTCAGTCTTTTCCGGGTCGAGCACGCGCACAAATTGCGGATCGCCGAACAGAAACTTCAGATCACCGATCTCAAGTAGTTGCTCGCGCAACGCCTCAAACGCATAGATTGTAAAGTAGGCCGAGACAATCGAGACGTGCGCGCCCGATCGTACGACTTGCTTGAGAAAATCGCCTACCGAACCGCGGTGGTGATTATCACGAATGCCCGATGGTATCACGATGGCTCTTTTACTCAGCGCTTGTTTAGTTAGACAAGCGGGCTTTGATTGGCGCAAATCCAAAACGACCTTGTGAGTCTAACATGGCCGCTTGAAGCTGTAAAGCTCTTATGATCTTTCAGGCCAATCGTAATGCGCTGATTGGCGTACAATCACTGCCCGATTACACGCCGAGTAACAGCGCCTACACTGCCGCCCGGTTAGCTGACCTAGCACGTGCGATGGAAGAAGCCCGCCAGGCCGAGGTGCGGGCAATGCAGGCGGTCACTGCCGCGCGCGACGCCGCTGCCGCTGCGGAATGGGCGTTCTACGAGGGTATTCTGGGCGCACGTTCGCAGGTCATCGCGCAATACGGCCCAGACTCAAACGCGGTGCAGATGTTGGGTCTCAAGCGCAAATCCGAACGCAAGCGGGGGATACGAAAGGTATCTATGCCCGCAACCTAAACAACAGCACTAGCAACCATAGGAGAGTCAATGCGGGCGACCATTTTGCTGCAGCGCCCGCACTAACTCTCGCCCATACACCACCAGCGATGCGCCGAATGGAATGAGCGCGGCATACAGCGCCGGCTTGCCACTGCGTGGCCCGTCGGCCAGGTACAGCAGCATCGCGGCGACCAGCGCGGCGGTGGTGAGCTTACCGGCCGGGTGCGCCACATTGATTTCGGCGCGGCGGCGATACACTAGCACACTGCCGAGCAAAATGGCGAGATCGCGCGTCATGAGCAGGCCCGTGACCCACCAGGGGAATTCGCGCGTACGCGAAAGCGTGATTGCGGCAGTGTCGACCATCAGCTTGTCGGCGATTGGGTCGAGCACCTTGCCAAGCGGCGAGACCTCATGGCGCATGCGCGCCACCGGTCCGTCGAGCACGTCGGTCGCCATCGCGATGCCGAACACCGCCATCGCGCGCCAGCGGCCGTCGGGCTGGTGCATGTAGCGAATGGCGGCCGGCAACATCAGCAATCGCGCCAGCGTGAGCAGGTTCGCCGGGTAGACGAATTCGCGCAGCTTGAATGCGTCGCGATATTTTGCAGGCACTTTTCCCCCCTGACAAGATGACAAGATGAGGGGTGACAAGATGAAGTTTCGCATGAGAACGGTCACCTTGTCATCGTGTCATCAGTTGGCAGCGATTGTAGCAAGATCTCGGCCACATCCTGGCGCGCCAACGTCTCACCGACGCCGGTGTTCTTGGCGGCATCCTCGAACATGACCATGCAGAACGGGCATGCCACCGCCACAGTCGTCGGCGCGGCTTTCTGAATCTGCTCGAGCCGGATGACGTTGACGCCTTTCTTGCCCCAGCCCTCCAGCCAGACGTTGCCGCCGCCGCCGCCGCAGCACATCGCGCGCTCACGGTTCCAGTCGGGCGCTTCGACAAGTTCCAGCCCAGGGATGGCCTGCAGCACGCTGCGCGGCGCATCGTAGATATCGTTGTAGCGGCCGATATAGCAGGGATCGTGGTAGGCCACCCGCTGATTGACCTGCTTGGTCGGCGTCAGCTTACCCTCGGCCACCAGCTGGGCCAGGAAGTCGGTGTGATGAATCACCTGGTAGTCGATTCCGGCGCGGCCACCGAATTGTGGATACTCGTTTTTGATTGTATTGAAGCAGTGCGCGCAGGTGGTCACCAGCCGCTTGAAGGTGTACTGGCCGAGCGTGCCGACGTTCGTCTGCGCCATTTGCTGGTACAGCAGTTCCTCGCCCATCCGCCGCGCCGGATCACCGGTGCAGGTCTCTTCCTCGGCCAGCACGGCAAAGTCGATCTCCGCGCGGCGAAACAGCTCGATCATCGTGCGGGCGACTTTCTTCGAGCGGTCGTCGTAGCTGGGGGCGCAGCCAACCCAATAGAGTACATCGACATGTTCTTTCTCGGCCATGGTCGGCACATCCAGGCCTTCGGCCCAAGCCATGCGATCGCGCGCCGGCAGTCGCCAGGGGTTACCCTGCCGCTCGATGCCCTCGAGCACGCGCTTGACGCCGCCGGGCACTTCGCTCTGGATCATCGCCAGGTTGCGGCGCAGGTCGACAATCTGATCGACATGCTCGATCATCGCCGGGCACTCTTCCATGCAGGCGCGGCAGGTTGTGCAGCTCCATAGCTCGTTTTCGGTGAACAAGCCGTGCTCGTAGAGTGGCAGCGTCTCAGCCTCGCCGGTGATGATCGTGTACTGCGCTCGCTCGTCGGCCAGCTTGCCGGCTTCACCGCGCTCGCTGGTGGTGCTGGCCTCGACGTTCGGATGCACGCGAGCGAGCGTGCCGTCGCGCAGCAAGATCGGATCGCCGCGCATCAGATCGACCATCTTGGTGATCAGGAACTTTGGCGAAAGCTCGGAGCCGGAGGCGTTGGCCGGGCACTTGCTCTGGCAGCGGCCGCACTGCATGCATGCGTCGAAGTCGAGCCGCTGCTTCCAGGTAAAGTCGGCCAGCGTCGCGACGCCAAGGCGTGGCTCGTCCTTTTCGATCTCGGCCTCGAGATTTGGAATGGGTGTCAGCGCGCCCTTTGGCGCGGTGTCGCGGAAGAACGTGTTGATCGGCGTGTAGAAGATATGCTTGAACTTCGAGATCGGCAGCGTAGCAATGAACGCGAACGTCATCAGCATATGGGTGTACCAGAACAGTATGTGCAGCCCCGACGCGACGCCGCTGCCATCGCCCAAGCCGATCGCACGAAAGATCGTGGCCAGCGTATAGCCCATGTAGGAGTTGATTGCCCAATCCTGGTTGTAGACTGCTGCACCCCCAATCGTTTGGTTGGCTATCCGCAATCCCTCCAGCAAATAGCCGGTGATTGTAATATACAGCAGCGAGGCCAGCACCCACAGGTCGGTCGGGCGGTTGTTCAGCCGGTCGGGCTTGGTGCGATAACGCCGCCATGCCGCCCAGACCAGGCCGGCCAGAAAGACCAGCCCCATGGTGTCGAGGATCAGTTCATAGCTCTGATAGAACGAGCCGACCAGAATGCGCCCAGCATCTGGCCCGATCAGCGGGATGCTGAAATCTTCTTCCACGGCGATGATATCGGTGCCAATAAACAGCGCCAAAAAGCCAAAAAAGATCATCGCATGCATCGATCCGGGCCTGCGATCTTTAAGCACCCGCTTCTGCCCGAATACCTGCGCTAACGATTCGAGCAGGCGCGCGGGAATTTCGGAGATGCGCGCGTCGGGCTTGCCTCTGCGCCAGCGATTAATATCGCGTAGGATGCCCCATGTCATCACGCCGAGGGCCACCAGAGCGCTGAGATACAACGCCAGCGGCGCGAACCCCTCACCAACGTTCCAATAGATCTGGCGGATGGCTTCAGTCATCGGAGTGCTCCCCAAGGCCACAGGGGCCTGACTGTGCTATGCGAGGATCCATCGAGGCAGCGCCACATCATATCATCGGTAATGTGGGGCGTCAAACTTGAGCTTTGCAACTGTTTGAAAAGCTCTTATCTGCCGAGAACAAAGTGTTGGCGCCGACTGTTGGCACGATGCTTGCCCGTATGCTGGTGCGCCTCTGCGGGCCGCGCCCACCTTGGATAAATCAGATTGTTGAGTTGTTCATATGGCCTCGTAGGCCCAATACTTTTCCAATATGTGACATCCTAACCCTCCCAGGAGTTTGAAAATGGCCGTGAATCGCCGAATCTTCGGCGATTCGCGAACTGCCGGAAGGATGAATGGGCCTGGATCAGCGGTATCTACAGGAGGATGTTCATGAGAAGGAGAATGTTCACGATGGAAGACAGACGGCGACCTCGACTGTGGAATCCGATCACACTGCTTCTGCTCGTTTTGATGCTCTGTATCGCCGCCCCGGCTGTCGCCGCCCCACCGGCCGCCACCAGCGATCGACAGGCGGCATTCGCGGCGGCGGCCAAGGAGTTCGGCGTGCCGGAAGGCATCTTGCTCGGGGTCTCGTACAATGTCTCGCGTTGGGAGACCCACGGCGGCGCGCCCAGCTTCGCCGGTGGCTACGGCCCCATGCACCTGACGCAGGTGAGCGCTGCGCAGCTCGGCGGCAAGGGCGATGACGCCGCACGTGTGTCGAGGCCCGATCCGAGCGATCCGGCACTGCACACACTTGATGCGGCTGCTCAACTGCTTGGCCTCAGTCCCGATACACTCAAGCACGATCCGGCGCAGAACATCCGCGGCGGCGCGGCGCTGCTGGCTGCGTACGCCCGCGACACCGTCGGCGCGATTCCGGCCAGCGAAGCCGACTGGTACGGCGCGGTTGCCAAGTACAGCGGTTCGCAAGAAGCCGCCGTGGCGCTTGACTTTGCCGATACTGTGTACGGCACCATCCAACAGGGAGCGTCGCGCACGACCAACGACGGGCAGGCCGTGACGCTAAGGGCCGACAAAGTGACGCCGAATAAGGCTACGGCCAATGCGCTGCAGCTGCGGAACTCTAAGCACACCGGCAGCGCGGAATGCCCCAACGGCCTGGCCTGCGAGTTCATTCCGGCGGCGTATGTGCTGAACAACCCTGATGATCCGAGCGACTATGGCAACTACGACCTCGCCAACCGCCCGGCCGACGGCCTCGACATTCGCTATATCGTCATCCACGATACCGAGGTGAATTACGCCGGCACGCTGGCGATCTTCCAGAACCCGTTCGCCTACGTCAGCTCCCACTACGTGATCCGCGCTTCAGACGGTCATATCGCGCAGATGGTGGAGACCAAAAATGTCGCCTGGCACGCTGGCAACTGGTATGTCAATGGTCACGCGATCGGCTTGGAGCACGAAGGCTTCGCGATTGAAGGTGCGACCTGGTACAGCGAACAAATGTACCACGCCTCCGCCAAGCTGGTGCGCTACCTGGCGCAGAAGTACAACATTCCGCTCGACCGCGCGCACATCATCGGCCACGACGACATCCCCTACCCGACGCAGGCTCAGTATCTTATGCACTGGGACCCCGGCCCCTTCTGGGATTGGGCGCACTACATGGAGTTGCTCGGCGCATCGATCAACCCGAGCGGCGGCGACAACGGCGGTAACATCGTGACGATACGCCCGAACTTTACGACCAACATCCAGTCGGTGCTCGATTGCGAGGGGGACACGGCCGTCGCGCCGCAGCCTAGTAGCTTCGTGTACCTGCGCACGGCGCCGAGCGCGGATGCGCCCTACATCACGAATCCCTACCTGAGCGGCGATCCATTGTGTGCCAATAACTGGGGCGATAAGGCTTCCACGGGCCAGATGTTCTATCGCTTCGCGACCGAGGGCGATTGGGATGGCATCTATTTCGGCGGCGGGCAAGCGTGGTTCTACAACCCCGGCCACAATACCAACACCGTGCCCGGCAACGGCACCCTGGTGACGCCGAAGGCCGGCCAGGCATCGATTCCGGTCTATGGCCGCGCCTACCCCGAGGCATCGGCGTATCCGCCCGGAACGAGCTACCAGGCAGTGGTGCCGATCGGACTGTATAGCATACCGGCCGGCCAGATCTATGTGGCGTTCGGTCCATTCAAGAGCGACTACTATTGGGCGCCGACCTACGCACCAACACTTGAGGAGTCGGATCATGTCGTCGTCGAAGGCCAGACCGAATACTATCAGATCTTCTTCAACCACCGCTTCGTCTTTGTGATGGCGAGCGACGTAGACGCACTTCAGCAGTAGATCCAGCAGAGCCTGGCCTGACCGATTAGCGGAGGACGACGGGCAGCTGGCCCGCTTCGTCCTCCGTATATTTTATTCCCAAGATTGATTAGAGATTGATGAGAGTGGCCGATCGCACCGGCATTTTGAGAATCTCTCCTAAGATCCTCCTCGTACATTTCAGCAAGCCCCCAGTTGTACGATGACCGATGGCCCGTATTGCCAGAGGAGGAAATGCTCATGATCCGCGAAGCCGCCCCGATACATCGGGAAACTGCCGGTTTGAATCGCTATACCGCCGTGATCGCGCCATATGCGCTGACGGCGACACGTGTGTTGGTCGGGGTCATCTTTTTGCTGACGGGCCTCCCAAAATTTGGAGGCTTAGCCGGATTCACCAACTTCGTAGGCAGTCTGGGTATTCCGCTTGCCAGCGTGGTAGCGCCGCTGGTCGCAACGTTCGAGGTAGTCGGTGGTCTGCTGTTGATCGCTGGCATAGCGACGCGCTGGGTCAGCCTGTGGTTTATCTTCGAAATGACTGTCACGACATTGCTGGTGAAGATGCCGAATGTTGGCCTGATCGCACCGCAGGGTAAGCCAGGCGTTGGCGCCGAGCTCGATCTGCTGCTGCTTGTCTGCGCGTTAGTTTTGTTAACGCAGGGCGGCGGAACGATCTCGGTTGAGCGGAACGTACTCAAGCGCGAATTGTAAATCAGGAGCTCTGAGGTTCTGCTGGGGGTTATAGCGTCAGGGTGGCATATACGCCACTCTGGCGCTTTTTGTAAGCTGTGAAAGTAACTGTTATTTGATCCTCGACAAAAGTACGCGAGTGCGGTATGATGATTTATCATACTTTTGGAGGCGCACTATGGCAACGACCAAAGTTGCGGTGACCATTGATACGAATCTGCTGGCGCAGGTCGATCAACTCGTCGCTCAACGTGTGTTTCCCAATCGCAGCAAAGCAATTCAAGCCGCTTTAGAAGACAAACTCATGCGCATGCGGCGCAGCCGGTTGGCTCGTGAGAGCGCGAAACTCGATCGGCAGCATGAACAGGCCCTTGCCGAAGAAAGCATGGATCAGGAGCTCGCAATGTGGCCCGAATATTGAGGGGCGACATTTGGTGGGCCGATCTAAAACCGGTACGTGGTCATGTGCAAGCCGGCGTACGCCCGGTGCTGGTCATCAGTCACGACATCTTCAATGCGCGATCCGGTACAGTGATAGCCTTGGCGATCACCAGTCAGGCCCCGACCGCAGGCTATCCGCTCACCTTTGAAATTGCCTCAACTACCCTTCCTAAACGTTCGTGGGTCAAAATCAGCCAGATCCGCATCCTATCGGTGGAACGCCTGAGTAACAAAGTGGGTGCTGTAACTCCTGAGGAGCTCGATGAAATCATCGAGGGATTGAACGAAATTGTGGCTGACTGAACAGCGTGACCGCGCTATCATAAGGGATACACTGTGCCAAAATCAATCGACACCGAAATCAAGCTACCCGAAATTGTGCGCAAGGCCGTCGCGCTCGCCGATCAGCTCGGCTTTCCGCTTATGCCGGAAGGTCGACCGGTGGGCTATCATGGCCCGCCGTCGGCGTGTATTCCGCAGGTTGGTCGTCTCTTGCAGGCGTTGGCGGCCGGCAAGCCGGGCGGCCGGATTGGCGAGCAGGGCACGGGCGCTGGGGTTGGAACGGCCTGGCTTGCCAGCGGGCTAGCGGCCGGCGCCCGCTTGAGCTCGGTTGAACTGAATCCGAGCTTCGCCGGCGCCGCCGGTCAGTTGTTTGCCGACTATCCGAATGTCGAGATCCGCGCAGGCGATTGGCATCAGGTCATGCCCCGCAGCGAGCAATTCGACCTGCTGTTTATGGATGCCACGCCCAGGGCCGATCTGGAACCTTCAAACTGGGACTCGATCACCGAACTCTTGACCCTCGGCGGCCAAATCGTGATGGATGACCTGACGCCAGTTGCGCTATGGCCGGCCGAGTGGACAAACATTACCGACTACAAGCGCGAATTCGCTTTCAGCAATCCTCGCGTGGTAGGCGCAGAGGTTCTAACAACACCAACAACGGCAGCATTAATTGTGACCCGTATTCGGTGACTCAAAGGGAGGCTAACTTATGCACTGGGAAGAATTAACCGGCGATCAATTTCCCGAAGCCGTGGCGGCCGCGCAGGGCGTCTGCCTGCTGCCGCTCTCCTGCATCGAGCGCCATGCCCACCATTTGCCGCTCGGCACCGATATGTATATTGGCCGCGAGCTCTGCCGCCGAGCCGCGGAGATCGAGCCGGCGCTGATCTTCCCCGATTTTATCTTCACACAAATCCTGGAGGCGCGCCATTGCCCCGGCACGATCGCGATCGAGCCCGACCTGATCGTGCGGCTACTCGATGACACCTGCCGCGAGATTGCACGCAATGGCCTCACCAAGATCATCATTGTCAACGCACACGGTGGCAACGATCATCTCATCCATTTCTTCGCGCAGACGCAGTTGGCGAGCCCGCGCGATTACGTGGTCTATGTCGCCGAACCGCCGCTTGCCCCTGTGGAGCAAGCCGCGCTCAAAGCCCAATGGCACACGACCGTAGATGGTCACGCCGGCGAGCGCGAGACCAGTGCGATCCTGGCCATCCGGCCTGGCTTGATGCGCCAGGAGTTGTTGCGAGCCGATAGTGAAGGGATGCCGCTGGAGCGCCTGAAGGCATTGCGGGAGAGCGGGGTAGATACCGGCATCTGGTGGTATGCTGACCATCCGACCCATTATCGCGGCGATGCTCGCCCGGCGACAGCCGAGAAGGGCGAACGCTGGCTGGCGGCACGGGCCCGCGCGCTGGCACAGGTCATTCGTGCTATCAAAGACGACGGGGAGACGAAGCGGTTACAAGACGAGTTCTTCGCGGCCGCGGCGCAGCATGGCCGCAAGTCGACTTAAAGGAACAGCTGCGTAGTACTTTCAATTCGTCACCGCGGACCAAGAGGTACGCTCAACCACAAAACTGCGCAACGTTATCAACGCCATTGCAGAGCGAGGTGTGATGCTTCTTGGGCGCTTCGGTGGTAGCGGTCGCAGCTGATCGTTGGCGCACCGCACGATGAGCGCGCGTACTGTCGCTTCCAAACGGCTGCACGGAGGCCCTCGGTCATTTGATCGAGGGCCTCCGTGCATGATGCGTGAGTTGTTGTCAGGAGATTATCGGGGCGGGTCTTCAACACTGACCCGGTAGAGCGCCGGCGATGAAGCGAAGGGCATCGTGCGGGCGATCTGCTGGAACGCCTCTGTGCGCACGGCCGCTTGGAACTGCTGCGGCGATTCCCACTCCGCCACATTGATGAACCGAAACTTTGCCTGCGGGTCCAGACTCTGGTGGAGTCGCGTCGAGATCAAGCCGGCTGCGCCCCGCAAGTGCGCAGCAGCTGCGCGCCAGTGCTTGAGGAATTCCTCCTCCTGGCCTTGGGGCACCTCAAAGGGATTGATCAGTACAATGTTGGGCATGGACTGCCTCCTTTTCCGCGATAGCGTTGGTAGCCAATTCTGTCATGACCGTACGTACTCCTGTGCGTTCCTCAAGGTGTTCCGTTACTGGGTTGGCGTGCCAGGCGCCTGCCGTGGAGTAGCTTGCGCAGCCGCGGCAGTTGCCACATCAGCGTACCCGTCGCAACGAGCGCTGGGACTACCATAAATTGCACCAATGTCGTGAAGAGGGGCGCATTGCCCAACGGCGTGTAGAGGTAGAGCACGAGCACTGCGGCGCCCACGAGATGGCTGATCCGCTGGATATCTCGCAGTCGCTTGTTCGAACCTGGCGAGGTCTGCATTACTCGCTCCTTTCTTGTTGCATCGCTGGCGCATCAGCAAGCGACGCGATCATTCGGCGCAAAAAGTCCCGTAATTGGTGTTGCTCGGCGTCGGTGAACCCTTGCGTGGCCACCACGTTCGTCGCGATGGCGCACGGGATGAGGGTGTCGCGCAATGCCCGGCCCTTCTCCGTGAGGAAGATGTTGATGTGCCGGCGATCGTGGGGATTGCGCACCCGCCTAACCAGGCCATCGCGCTCCATGCGGTCGATGGTGCGCACCATGGTGGCGTCTTCAATGGCGACCTGGCGGCTGAGTTCGGTCTGCGACTGACCGTCCTGGGCCCACAAGAACAGCAGCACCGCCCACTGCCCAAGCGAGGCCCCGTGTGCCGCCAGGCATGCTGTGTGTACTCTGGCGAACAGCTTGGCCGCGAAGTTGACCAGGTAGCCCAGGCTGTCCTCGATGACAAACACGTCGCTAGCCGCACCAGCGCCTGTCGGCGAGGCTGCCGCATCCGCACTGCGGATGACCTGGTATTTAGACGAAGATGATACTTGCATTACTAATTATTAGCATACTAACTAATATTTGTCAACCCCCAATTTAGAGCGAGATGAATAGAAATATCCGCACGAGGGCGCACCTTCTGCGCGCAGGCGGAAGGAGGATCAAGGGGGAACTTAATCGTTTCGGGACGATAAGTCGGAAGGGTTCGATCTCCAAGCGTCCCATCTGGCCGAGCCGAAACGGCTCGACACCCTACTGCTGGCGCTGTCCGTAGCCGTCTTGTAGATATATGAGCTAAGCGAACAGGTGCTGCGCGACCAGCGTCGGTCGGAATCGACTCGGCCTATAAGCGTCAATTGAGTGTTTTCCAGCTTGGTTGGCGCTTCTTGCGGCGCTGTATCAGTTGTACGACACCGCCACCCTGTACGCTTCAGCTCACGCCTGATGGTCATGCGCAGTGCAATGCGGGTCCCGGCATGCGGGCATGGTTCCCGCAGCCACCGTGTGTTGGGGAGGCACCAACCCATCGCACGGAGTATAATCATCAGCGGCACACCAACACCCAACCGTGCCAGGAGTGCGACAATGAGCGAGTATTTCGTGCTCTCCTATACGGGTGCGCCCTTTCAGCGCTTCGGGCTGCCGCATCTCATCGCGATCTCGACAGTGATCGCGATCAACGTGCTGCTGGTGGCGCTCCTGCGACGCCATTACCCACCGAAGCTCCAAGAGCAGATCCGCTACGGTCTGGTCGTCGTGAGTATCCTGAACCTGCTGGCCTGGCAGCTGTGGCAGATCGCGGTCGGAGTCTGGTCGATCGCCTCCTCCTTGCCGCTCCAGCTGTGTACGCTGACGGGCATATTGTGTGTCCCGCTGCTGATCTGGAAACCCTATCGCTTATACGAGCTACTCTACTTCTGGGGGTTGGCTGGGAGCGGCCATGCGTTATTAACCCCCGATCTTCAGATCTATGGCTTTCCCCATTTCCTCTTCTGGCAGTTTTTCAGCGACCACGGTGCTAATATGACCGTAGTTATCTTTCTCACCGTCACAGAACACTATCGGCCGCATTGGCGATCGATCGGGTGGACCGTCCTAATCACCAGCAGCTATATGCTGGTGATCGGGCTCGTGAATTGGCTAACCGGCGGCAATTATCTGTACCTTGCCAGAAAACCCGCGTTCCCAACGTTGATCGATTATCTTGGCCCCTGGCCGTGGTACCTCCTGGGGTTGGAGGTGGTTGGGCTGCTCTCATGTATCCTATGCTACCTGCCATTCGCGATCCGCGATTGGTCGGCGCCGCGACTACGCGCCGGCAAGGTCGGTGGATCTCGATCGGGATAGGCGGATCTCCGTTCCGTGCTACCCCGGAGCGGCCCTGGCCGGTTGTAAGCGGTCGATCGCTCAGGCTCAGGAACCGCTCTAGCAGAGTTTGTAATTCCCGTTCAGTCTATTCCTCGTCGGCGCTTCCTTTGCCTTCCTCCCACGCCACCACGTCGCCGGCGTGGACGGTTGCCTCGACCAGCACTTTGGCGTACAGCCGGCTCCAGCCGGGGTGCAGCTTCTGCGAAATGCGCTTGGAGAGCGCATCGGCGAACGAGCCGCTGATATTGTCGCACGGCGCGGCGTAGCCGCTGACCTCCACCAGCAGTTCGCCGATGCGCATCCGGTCGCCGACCCCGATCGCCGCCCAATCGAGCCCGCCGATGGTTAGGTTTTCGCCGGTGCTGCCCGGCGCGATCGGATGGCCCTCGGCTTGAAGCGCCATGATGCGCTCCTGCGAGTAGAGCGAGACGGCGCGTTGCGGCCCGCCGTGGAAGCGCCGGTCGCGCTGCTTGTCGCCGCGCACGCCCGCGGCGGTAACTTCGGCGCTGGCGACCGCATGCTTCGGCACGCCACCGTTCGGGCTGACGCTGATCTGCATGAGTTTGCCGGTAGATATGGTTGTCAAGGTTGGACCTCGTCAGGTTATAGGCGATAGGCAAGAGGCAATAGGTCATAGGGCCTTCGCGGTCCCATGGCCTATTGCTCGCGACCTATGATCAGTGCTTTATCTGGGCGTCTGATATGTTGTAACGCTGCTTCAAATCGTTCAGCAGCCACTCCAGCGCGCTGGTCTGCTCGTGGGGCATGGCGCTGCCGCTCGGTTCCAGCCCAATCGTGAGCGAGCCGGCATTGTCGAGCGCCTGCGCCTCGGCGACCAGGCGAAAGATCTCGCCGGAAGAATTGACATAATAATGATAGCGCTGGCCGCCGGGCTGCCCCGCTGCCGCCAGATCGGCATTGGCTGGCCCTTCGGCAGTAACGACGGCGACCTGGCCGATCGCCGTGCCGCCTCGATCGCTCCCGCCGCCAATGCTTTGGGTGATATCAATAATCGCTGGCGCGTCGGCTTCGACCCCAAGCAACCCACCGCGGAAGATCTGCTTCGGCAAGACTTCGGCGACATCTTCCTCATCGCCCAGCACCATCGGCGCCTCAGCATCGACGTCGGCCTGCGCCAGCAGAACGCTCAGCTGCGCGGGCTGCTGCTCCTCGTCGCCCAGCACTGCCGGCACCTCGCCGATCACTATTTTGCTCCAGTCGCCGTCGGCCGGAATCTGGCAGTACAGAACGTCGAGCGCGTAGGGCATCGCCACCAGGCGATTGCCGCCCAGCATCTGGATCTCGGCCTTGCCCATCGGCACGCCCATGCCGTGGTTGATCGCATATTTGCAGAACAACGCATTAATATCAAAATTACGTCCGGTGCGAGCGTTGTACAGGTCGTTCAGCACCAGCATGCGCAGATCGCGATCCTGCTGCGAGTGCGGGTCGCCACTATACATATCGCGGGTAAGCTCGCTCAGCCGTGTGACCTTGCCGGTCCAGATCAGCGTATCGAGCGCGTAGTGCTGGCACGAGATCTGCCCGCCCGGCAGCACGTGATCGGGGCCGACTGGCACGCCGATCTCGGTCATATGGTTCAGGTAGAACTGATGAAACGCCTGATCAGGCCGGAAGCCCTTGGCTGGATCGACCGATTGGAACAGCGCCTGGAGCAGAGCGTCGCGCAGCGGCCCGGCCGGGGTTGCGCTGAGCTTCTGCACTTGCTCAAGATTGTCGGGCGAGGCGTAGAACAGGTCACGGCCGTATGCCTCCACGATAAGCTGCTGGCCGGCGACTGTCACCGCGCGCTGCTGGTCGTCTTCGCCCTGGCCATCGCCGCTTGGCGCGGGCGTGATCACCGCGATTGGCATGCCGGTGCTCTTCGAGACTGCCTCTTTCAGCAGTGGCCAGCCGAACGGCCGCCCGCCGCCGGCCGCGCGATACGCTAAATCGACCAGCAACTTGCGCAGTTGCTGCGAAGGCTGGATCGGCTGGGGCGTAGGCGCGGCTACTGGGGCCTCGGCGGGCGGCGGCGTGGGCGGCGGGCCGGCGCTATAGACTTCGGACACGAAGCGCTCCCATGGGAAGCCGGCTGGGTCGGTCTTGCGCCTGGGCGCGATGTCGAGATGGCGCACCAACTGATTGCGCGGGATTTTGTACTTCGATACCAAAAAGCGGACGAGCTGAAGCGCGGCGTTGTACTGTGCCGGCGGGTAGGGGTCGCGGCCAGTGTTGAGATTCTCGAGCTCGATGCCGATCGAGATTGGGTTGCAACTCGGCGAGACGAGATTGCCGTCGACCTTCCAGGTGCTTGCGCCGGCCTGCCATGCGATATCTTTATCGTCGACCATCTGCGAGATATTGCCGGCCTTGTCGATGTAGTAGTGGATCGAGACCGGCCGGGCGTCGCTGCCGCCGCGCCGCAAATAGTTGAAATCGCCGGGGCCGCGCGCGGCGGTGGAGTGCAGCACGACCATGCGCACGCGGCTAACATTGGCGGGCTGAAAATGATTGCCGACTAACCCTACTTTATTGATCTGCATCGCATTCCTCCTGCACATGTGGCGAAAGAAGACAGTGTTGTGGAAAGTTATCGAGTGGAATACGGCACAGTATAGCACGCCGCCCGGCGATTTTGAATAGGAGGAAAAGAGGGGCTTTTCAGACATGCTCTCGGGTTACTTAGCGTACGAAATATGATAGCTGACGTTAATCATCGCAGTCGTGCGATCGCCCAACAATTCCGCGCGCTCGTGGATGCGCAGGAACCAGAATTCTGAGGTTCGAATGTAGGTAGCTAATACGTTAATTCGGTCGGTTCCGCCCCACTGATATTTGTCGACCTCCAATTGCCATCCACTGGCCGCCAAGCGCAGGACCACCGGCGTCTGCCAGGTGTCGTCGGCGTTCGGCATGCGATATGTGATCACCCGCTCGCCCGGCGCAATCTCGGACACCTGGATATCGGCGGCGCCGGGCGCGATGAACGCCGTGGTGGCGCGCCGAACCGTCGCCCACGCCCCGGCGCCGCAGGCGAGCACGGCAAGCATCAGGCTCAGGATGGTGATTTTGCGAAACATTGCGTCAGTGTACCACCAAGGCGCCAAGACACCAAGATTTTTAAGTATCTTGGCGCCTTGGCGTCTTGGTGGTTAGCGACAATTCAGGGATCGGTGTGCTAATGGTATCTGGGCAGCCAATCGCCATGGGCTTCGATCAAGTCGTCGACCAGCGCCCAGATCTGATCCAGGCTCAGCTCGCCGGCGGTGTGCGGGTCGAGCATGGCGGCATGGTAGATATGCTCGCGTTTGCCGGTGAGCGCCGCCTCGACCGTGAGCGATTGAACATTGATGTTGGTCTGCATCAGCGCGGCCAGGTGCGCTGGCAGCGCGCCAACCCGCGTCGGCTGCACGCCGCTCTTATCGACCAGCACCGGCACCTCGACACAGCAGCCTGCCGGCAGGTTTTCAATCAGGCTATGGTTGGCTACGTTGCCGTAGATCACGCGCGGCTCGCCGGTTTCCATCGAGTGAATAATCAGCGAGCCGTATTCGCCGGAGTGTCGCTTCTTCGCGCCCTGCTGCTCCTGTGCCCATAATTGGCGTAGCTCTTCGGCGCGCTGGGGATCTTTGGCGGCAATGCGCTGCAATCGTTCCTCGTGGCGCGCCTGCTCGTAGCGCCTCACCGCTTGCGGGTCGGCGTCTTCCAACGCTACGCGCATGCCTTCCCAATCGGCGATCTGCGTCTCGCAGCGCGTGATATACTCATCGAGTGGAACATTGAAGCGCTCGATCAGGTCGGGCCGGTCGCGCTTGATGAACCAAGGGGTGTACTCGCTGAAATGCTCGCTCGACTCGGTCACGAAGTACCCCAGCCGCGATAGCATCTCATAGCGCACGCGGTTCCAATCCGGCACGCGCCCCTCCGCGGCCACTTTGCGGATGAGCGGGTAGAGGTCTTCGCCATCGCGCTCGAACCGCAGGTAGAACGCCATGTGGTTGATGCCGGCGCAGATGTAGTTGATCTGCTCGACGGGCACACCGATATCGCGGGCCAGCTCGCCGGCAGTGCCTTGAACGCTGTGGCACAGCCCAACCGTCTTGATCTTGCTCGCGCGGTTGATCGCCCAACAGTTCATAGCCATTGGGTTGACATATTGCAGGAAGGTCACATCCGGGCACAGCTCTTCCATGTCGCGGCACATGTCGAGCAACACCGGAATCGTGCGCAAGCCGCGCATAATACCGCCGATTCCCAGCGTGTCGGCGATCGTCTGGCGCAGGCCGTACTTCTTGGGAATCTCGAAGTCGATCACCGTGCCGGGCTTGTAGCCGCCGACCTGGATCATACAGATTGCGTAGTCGGCGCCGTCGAGCGCACGGCGGCGGTCGGTGGTGGCCTCGATCGTGGGGTTAGCCTCGGCGGCGCGCGCGACATTGCGCGCAACGATCTCCGAGGTCTTCAATCGCGCCTGGTCGATATCATAGAGGCTAATCGTCGAAGCGCCCAGCTCGGGAAAGCTGAAAATATCGCTCAGCAGGTTGCGCGCAAAAACGGTGCTGCCGGCGCCGATGAAGGTAATCTTGGGCATGAATGTTGGATCCTTCTATGACTCTGCTATCTTTCGTATCCATTCGAATTACAGACCTTACCCAGTCGACGTTTTTGCCTTCGGCAGAGCGGTACTTTTTCTTTTCTTGTTTTCGGTTTTTGCGCTCGCAGAGCGCAAAAACCGAAAACAAAATGATCGTGAAGTAGCATGCTGCCGCAGGCGGTAAACTGTACTGAACAGAGCACCGCGGTGGAGCGTGCCGAGCCTGGCCTATCGCCGGGCTTGGGCGCGCTCGATCTGCTCATAGGGATACGGCATTTCGATAGCGCTGGCCCGCTCGAGGCGCTCCATCGCATGCTCGTCGAGTTGCCAACCGGCGCTCCCCAGATTGGTCTCGAGTTGCTCCAGCGTGCGGGCGCCGATGATCGGCGCCGTCACGCCCGCTTGCTGCAGGAGCCAGTTGATCGCCACCTGAGCTGGCGACTTACCGGCTTCCTCGGCCACGGCGAATAACGTGTCGAGCAGGCTCCAGGTACGCTCGTTGTTGTATGCGCCCCACGATTCGCTCCAACCTTGCTCTTCGGCGATCGCCACGCGCGTGCCGGCCGGCGGCTCGGTCATGCCGCGCCGGTATTTACCGCTGAGCCAGCCGCCCCGCAGCGGACTCCACGGTATCACACCCAGGCCCTCGTTCTGGCAGACTGGCAGCAACTCCCATTCCGTCGAGCGGCAGAGCAGATTATATTGCGGCTGCAGGCAGACAAACGGCTCCCAGCCCATCCGCCGGCTCAAGTCGATCGCCTTCTGCAACTGCCAGCCGGCGTAGTTACTTGCGCCGATGTAGCGCACCTTGCCGCTCCGCACCAGGCTGTCCAGCGTGCTCAGCGTTTCCTCAAGTGGCGTGGTGTGATCCCAACAGTGTACCTGGTAGAGATCGATATACTCGGTACCCAGGCGGCGCAGGCTCTGATCAATGCCCGACAGGATGTGCTTGCGGCTCAAGCCGACCTCGTTGGGCCCTTCGCCCATCGGAAAGCGCACTTTGGTGGCGATCACCAGATCATCGCGCTGTTTGCCCGCCAGCCAACGGCCGACCACCGCCTCCGACGCACCACGCGAGTACACGTCGGCAGTATCGATGAAGTTACCGCCGGCCTCGACGAAGCGATCCAGAATTTGGCGGCTGACCTCCTCGCTGCTCTCGCGGCCGAATGTCATCGCACCCAGGCATAGCTCGCTCACTTTCAGGCCGGTGGCGCCAAGATATCGGTACTCCATGTATTACTCCTGATATAGCCTAGTGCAAGTTCCTGTAGTTCCTCTAGTTCCTTCAGTTCCCGCTGAAAGGAAATGAAAGGACTAAAGGAACTTCCGCGCGGAATCTGCAATTTAGAATTGAGGAAGCCAGCGCCGCTGCGCCTCGAATAGCTCCTCGACCATGGCATGAATCTGCGGCAGCGTGCAAACCGCGGCAGTCAGCGGGTCGAGCATCACCGCGTGATGAATCGCGTCGGCGTCGCCGGTGAGCGAAGCGTGGACGATCAGCTCCTGCACGTTGATATTGGTGCGGTTCAGCGCCGCGAGCTGTGGCGGGTAGTGATCGACCCGCGTCGGCTGGATGCCATTGCCGTCGACCAGGCAGGGCACCTCGACGCAGCAGCCCGGCGGCAGGTTCGGAATGAGATCGCGGTTCGGCACATTGCCATTGATCCGCGCCGGCCGGTTAGTCTCGATCGCTTCCATAATCGCCGAACCATACTCGTGCGTGCGCTGGGTCGGCGGCCGCTTGGTTCCGGCAATCAGCGCCTCGTAGTCGTGCTGGGCCAGCTCCTGCCGCTCGATGCAGTGGCGCAGGTAGCCACCGGTGCGGCCAAAATCGAACCAATCGTTGACGCGATCTTTGAAACGCGGCACCAGATCTGTGTTGACCATCTGAGCGTTCTTACGGAAATACGGCACATACTCGCTGGCGTGGCCGCTCGACTCGGTCACGAACAGGCCAAAGTATTTCATCAGCTCGATCCGCACCGGTTCCTGCGCGTAGATCTCGGGGCGCTCGATCGCCTGGCGGATACGCGGGTACAAATCTTCCTCGCCCCCCCTCCCTGCGTCGGGATTCCGGCGGAAGCTTAGGAAGAACGCCTGGTGATTGATGCCGGCGCAGTGAAACACCACATCTTCGTATGGCACGTCGATCCACTGTGCCAGCATCTCGCTGGTGCCCTGCACGCTATGGCACAAGCCCACATGCGGTCGCCCGGTGGCGCGGTCGAACGCCCAGCAGTTCGCGGCCATCGGGTTGACGTAGTTCAGCAACAGCGCATTGGGCGCCAGTTCGTCCAGATCGCGGCCGAGGTCGATCAGCACCGGGATGGTGCGCAGCGCGCGAAAGACCCCGCCTGGGCCGAGCGTGTCGCCGACGCACTGTTCGACGCCATACTTCTGCGGAATATCGATATCTAATGCGTAAGCCTCCAACCCGCCCTGCTGGAAGGTGGTGATCACATAGTCGGCGCCGCGAACGGCCTCGCGCCGATCGGTGGTCGCCTCGACGCGCGCTTTGAGCTTGCGTGCGTGGATCAGTGCTTGAACAAGATCGTGCGCCTGTGCCAATCGGCCGGCGTCGATATCCATAAGGGTGATAGTGCTCTCCTGGAGCGCTGGCGTCAGCAGAATATCGCTACACAGATTACGCGTGAACACGACGCTGCCGGCGCCGATAAATGTAATCTTAGGCATCGAGGGTCGTTGTCCTTTCAATCAGTTCAGGGTTGGTTTCCGCTGCCGCCGGCTCGGCCACCGGCCGCGGCGTGGAACGTGTGCCAAACAGTGGCAAGGGCCGAACCTGGCCCTGCAGGCTATAGATCATACCCGCGATCCAGCTGAACAGAATCCCAACATAGGTGGCAATCACCAGCGCGAACAGAATGACGCCAAGCATTGCGCCGAAGGTTGGAATCCAGGCTAGTACCCAGGCGACGATCGCCCAGATCAATGGCGCCGCGATCCCGATGATCGCCAGCATCAGCGATTGGCGCGCGTGATATACACCAAATGGATCATCCCGCCGCGCCAAAAGTACAAACAGCGCGCCGGGCAGGCTGAATAAATAACTCAAAAATGCAAGATAGCGACTCGATCGGCTCACGCTGTCACCTCGATCCCCTGCAATTGCAGTTCTTTGGCAAAATGGCAACTCGCGTAATGATCGGACTCAACCAGCACCAGCGGCGGCTCCTCAACCATGCAGATTTCCTTCGCATAGCGGCAGCGGGTGTGGAACACACAGCCAGTGGGCGGGTTGGCCGGGCTGGGGATCTCGCCGGATAGCATGATCCGCTGCTGCTTGATGTCGGGGTCGGCCGCCGGGATGGCCGAGATCAGCGCCTCGGTGTACGGGTGCAGCGGATGCTTCAGCAATGTTTCCGCCTCGGCTAGCTCGACGATCTTGCCAACATACATCACCGCGATCCGGTCGCACACATGCTCCACCACCGAGAGATCATGCGCGATGAACAGCATGGTCAGGTCGAGGCGATCTTGGAGTTCTTGCAGCAAGTTTAGGACCTGCGCTTGCACCGAGACATCCAACGCCGACACCGGCTCGTCGGCGATGATCAGGCGCGGGTTGAGCGAGAGCGTGCGCGCCAGGCCGATCCGCTGGCGCTGCCCGCCCGAGAACTGGTGCGGGTAGCGCTGCATGTAGTTCGGGTCGAGGCCGACCAATTTCATATGATCGGCGACCACAGTATCCAGCTCGCGCCCGCTGGCGATCTTGTGAATCACCAATGGCTCGGCGATCAGGTCGTGCACGGTCATCCGCGGGTCGAGCGAGCTGAACGGGTCCTGGAAGATCATGCGCATCTCTCGGCGCAGTGGTTTCATCTCGTGCTGGCTGATCTTCGCGATGTCGATCCGGTCGCCATCCTCGGTGCGAAACCAGATCTCGCCGTCGGTTGGGTCGTACAGCCGCAGGATCGCGCGGCCGGTGGTCGTCTTGCCGCAGCCGCTTTCGCCCACCAGCCCCAGCACCTCGCGCTCGCGCAGCGAAAAGCTGACTCCGTCGACCGCCTTGACATGCCCGACCAGGCGCTGCAGAAAGCCCTGGCGAATCGGGAAATGCTGCTTCAGATTGTTGACTTCGAGAATAACGTTGTTGCTACTCATATAAGTGTCAGTTGTCAGTTGTCAGTTGTCAGTTGTCAGGACCGTGCCACTGACAACCGACGACGGACAACTGACTCATACAATCGAATACGGATCGACCGCATCGCGCAGGCCATCGCCCATAAAGTTGAAGCCCACCACGGCGAGCACGATGAACAAGGCCGGCCACATCAGCCAGGGGTTGCTGCCGAGCGTCTGGAGGCTCTGGGCCTCACGCATCATCGTACCCCAGCTCACCAATGGCTCCTGGATGCCGATCCCCAGGAAGCTGAGGAAACTTTCTGCCAGGATGATTGACGGGATGGTCAAGGTCATTACGACGATGATATGGCTTAAACAGTTCGGGAACAGGTGCCGGAAGATGACTCGCCGGTCGGAGGCGCCCATCTCCTTGGCGGCCAGTATGAAGTCGGTCTCGCGCAGCGCCAGCACCTTGCCGCGGATCTGGCGGGCCAGCTGTGTCCAGCCCAGCAGCGCGAAGATCGCCGACATGGTGATAAAGATCAGCGTCTGGTCCCAGGTGATCGGGATCACCGCCGCCAGCGCCATCCACAGCGGCAGTGCCGGGAAGCTCTGCAAGAACTCGATGAAGCGCTGGATCAGGTTATCGACCCAACCGCCGTAATAGCCCGAAATAATGCCGATCGTCGCGCCGACGGCGATGATGATCAACGTGGCGGCGATCGAGAGCGAGAGCGAGATCCGGCCGCCCATGGAGATCCGGCCGAGCATGTCGCGGCCGAACTTGTCGGTGCCGAGCAGGAAGATCGTGCCGCCCTCGTCGACGCCGTACAGGTGCAGCCGGCTGGGAAAGATGCCGAACAGTTTGTACGGATAGCCCTGCACGAAAAACTTGATCGGGTAGGACTTGGTCAGGTCGGTCTCCCAGCTCGGCAGAAACGTCTTTGGATCGAGCACCTGCTTCTGTTGGAAGGTGAAGGGCCGCAGGTGGAAATTTCCGCCGCTGTCGATGAAGTAGATCTGCTGAGGTCGGGTGTAGGCGAACTGCATATCCGGCGTGATCGGGTCGGTCGGCGAGAGGAAGTCGCCAAAGATCGCCATGAAGATCAGCATGATAATCATCAGGCCGCCCGCGATCGCGATCTTACTCTTGCGAAACTTGCGCCAGACCAGCGCGTTGTAGCTCTCGCGTCGCTCCTCGGGGGTCAGCCGAACTACTGGAATTGGTCGATCGACAGTTGTTGCCATAACACCCTCTTCGGAGGAATTGCAGATTGCAGACCTGTCCTGAGCGCAGTCGAAGGATTGCAGATTGCAGATTACCTGTCATTTTATCACTTGTCACCTTGTGGGTCGGCAAGTTGCCGGTCGCGAGTTATCCGCCTTCTGACTCCTGACTCCTGACTTCTGTCTTCTGTCTTCTGAATTTCTCCACTCTAGTTCAGCCTGATCCGTGGGTCGAGCAGCGACAAAACGATATCGGCGATCAGGTTGCCGAGCACCAGCAGCACGCCGTAGATCAGCAAGAAGCCGCCGGAAACGTAGATATCCTGGTTGAGCAGCGAGCTGTAGAACATGGGAGCTAGGGTTGGCAGCCCGAGCACGATCGCCGCCTCCAGCTCGCCGGCCAGCATGTAGGGCAGCACCGTGCCCTGGTACATGACGATCGGGTGCAGCGCGTTGGGCGTGGCATGACGGTAGATCACAGCGCTCTCGGAGAGGCCCTTGGATCGCGCGGTCGTCACATATTGCATATTCAGCGTGTCGAGCAAATTACCGCGCATCACGCGCATATTCTGCGCCACGCCGCCGAAGCCGGCGATCACAATCACCGGCCAGACGTGGCTGAGTGTGTCGACGAATTTGGCCCACGACCAGGGCGCGAAGGCGTATTGCGGCGAGTTGAAGTTCGTGAAGTGCTGCGCGCCGACTTTGAAGGCCAGCCAGTAGAGGATCAGCAGCGCTAAAAAGAAGCGCGGGATCGACGTTCCAAGGAAGGCCAGCACCGTCGCCGCGGTGTCGCCAAGGCTGTACTGGTGGGTAGCGGCGTAGATTCCGATGAAGATCCCGACCAGCGTCGAGATCAGGTGCGCGGCGAGCGCCAGAACCAGCGTGCGCGGCAGCCGCTCGGCGATCAGCTCGCCGACATCGCGCTTATAGGCGAAGGAGTAGCCGAATTTGCCCTTGGTGACAATGTTCCCTATCCAGCGAGCGTACTGGATCAGGACCGGCTGGTCGAGGCCGTACTCCACGCGCGTCGCCTGGACCTGCCGCTCGGCCTCCTGCTCGGATATGCCGTTGTTGAGCAGGTTGGTCTTTAAGCTGCTGGCGAAGTCGCCGGGCGGCAGCTGGATAATGATAAACGAAACGAGGCTGATCCCGATCAGCACCGGGATCGCTGAAAGAAGCCGCACCACGATAAATTTGAGCATAGCTGCCTCTTGGCGGCCCTCACCCCCGACCCCTCTCCCGCTGCGGCGGGAGAGGGGAGATCAGATGGAATGCCTCGATTCTCCCTTCTCCCATCGCAATGGGAGAGGGGGTAGGGGGTGAGGGCCGATCTCCTACGCCTTCTTGAACTCCGGAATGACCTCGGGCTGGGTCTCGGGGACCTTGCTCTGATCCTCCTTGGCGATCCAGAACTGCTCGGGGATGAAGTTGTTGTAGTCCCACATGTAGAAGAACGCCGGGCAGCCGATCGGCACGTTCTTGATCGTCTTGGACATGCCGAGCCCATATCGTCCGATCACCACGCCGAGCGTGTAGACGTTCTCGGTATGCAGCTTCTGGTACTGCTTCATCATCTCCTTCTGCTTGGCGCCGTCCGGCTCGCGGGCGAAGGTATTCACCAGCTTGACCATTTCCTCCTCGAACGGCTGCAGCGGGCGGTCTACGCCTGCGGCCGCTCGGCTCCAGATCGGCGACTCCAGCGCGACTGGGGCGATTTCCCGTGAGCGTATGTTCGGCACGCCGAACTCCTGGCCCAAGCGGCTGACCTGCATATCCCACTCGCCCTTGGTGTTTATATCGCTGATCGCGTTGCCCTGAAGCTGGCGGTAGTTGACCTGGACGCCGATCTGCTTGAACAGCGTCACTAGCGCCTCGGCGATCGTGCCTACGCCCTCCGCGTCCTGAGCCGCCATCAGACCGATCACTAGCGGCTGGCCCTTCTGCGAGCCATCCGGCCAGAGCAGGATGCCGTTGCTATCGGTATCCTTGAAGCCCAGCTCGGCCAGCAGCGCCTTCGACGTATCCGGCGAGAAGGGGTAGTAGACCGTCGAGTCCTTATCGAAGAACTGGGAGCCGGGGTAGAGACCGCCCGGCCATGCGCGGAAGAACGGCCCTTCGGCGACCGACTTAGCGACACCGTCGCGGTCGATCGCCTGGGTCAGCGCGCGGCGGAACTTCTGCTCGCGGAACAGCTTGCGCACTTCCTTCGCGCGATCGTCGGTGGCGCCGAAGTTGAGCGACTGGTTGATCAGCAGCGAGAAGCCCAGCGTTTCGGGTCCCCACTCCAGGCGGAACACCGCGTTGGGATCCTGGAGCGCCTTTGCGACCTCGAGGAAGGTCGAGGGGTTCTCGACGTTGGTGTGGTCGGCGGCGCCGGCGATCACCTTGGACGTCCGAATCACGCCGGTGGCGGCGTGCTCGAAGATCACCTCGTTGAGGTAGGGCAGCTGTTTGCCGCTCTCGTCGACCTTCCAGTAGTACGGGTTGCGACGGAAGACCATGATCTCGTCGGTCTTGTACTGTATCGGGATCCACGGTCCCATCGTCACAACCGGCAGCGCGTTGGGCGGCAGCGCGTCCTGGAACTTCTGGTAGTCCGAGGAGGTGTTGTACTTGGGGTGGAATGGCTTCAGCACATGCATCGGCGCGACTTCCCAGTTGTTCTCGTTCATGTCGAACAGCTTGTAGGTCGGCTTCTCGACCGGGAAGGTCATTTTGACGGTGAAGTCGTCGACCTTCTCCATGTTAATGTCCTTGCCGTCGATCTGCCAGGAGCTGCGCTTGGTCGGGGCCTTGACCACGCCGGGGTCGAGCATGATATCGTTCCAGGTGAACATCACGTCGTCGGCGGTAAACGGCTCGCCGTCGGACCACTTGATGCCCTTGACCAGGTTCATCGTCAGCGACTTGCCGTCGTCCGACCACTGCCAGTCTTTGACCAGGTTGGGCAGCGGCTCAAGCTTGTCGCCGCGCATCCACATCGGCCCGTCCATCAGCAGCGGCTCCTGGACGATCGCCTCGATGCCGAAGTAGCCCTGGCTGACGCCGGCGGCCCAGTTCCAGCCCACGGTCGGCGAAGCCCACACATCGCGCAGCACGCCGCCGTACTCGCCCGGCCCGTCGGAGAAGAACGAGTTCGGGATGACCTGCGGCGTCTCGGGCAGGCGCTGCTCGACTGGCGGCAGCTTGCCGGCCTTTACCGCCGCGGCGATGTAGTCCGGTTCGGAATACTTGTCGAGCTTCTTGTAGACCATCATCTCGTCGAGCTTGAAGAGCTTCGGTTCGCGGCTACCGGCCACGATCTGCCCGGCCGGGTAGGGGACTGGCCCCTGGAGCGCACCTGCTGCTGCGGGCGCAGCTGTCGCGGCGCCTGGGGCGGGCGCAGCTGTCGCGGCGGCGGCGGCCGGGGCGGGTGCGGCCGTCGAAGCGGTTGTTGGCGGAGCGGGCGCCTGGCCCGCGCAGGCCGCTAGAATACCTGCGCCAGCGCCCGCGCTTGCGAGCTTAAGGAACTTCCGGCGACTCATTCGTTTGCTGTCTTCCATAGACGTGAGACCTCCTTGAGCATTTGTTGGGAGACTTCACAGTAACGATTGACCGGTTATAGTGGACAACGGGCTGTGTTACAGGTGGGTGCCTCCTTTCGTTCCGCCGGCACCGCAAGCGCTCAATGGAGCCAGCAGGCAACCTGATGCCCGGGCTGCACTTCCTTGAGCGGCGGCATTTCCGCGCGGCAGACGGCCATGACGTATGGGCAGCGTGCCGCGAATGGGCAGCCGCGGATATTCTCGGTGGGGCTGGGCACCATTCCGCGGATCGGCACCAGCCTTTTCCGAGCCTTTTTGCCGAGCACCGGTACCGAGTTCAGCAACCCGATCGTGTAGGGATGCAGCGGGTGGTGGAATACCTCACCCACCTCGGCATATTCGACGATCTTGCCCAGGTACATCACTGCCACGTGATCGGCCATCTGCGAGACGACGCCAAGGTTGTGGGTGATCATCACGATCGAGGAGTGAAAATCCTGCTGCAGCGCGCGCATCAGGTCGAGAATCTGGGCCTGCACCGTTACGTCGAGCGCGGTCGTCGGCTCGTCGGCCAGCAGGATCGCCGGGTTGCACGAGAGCGCCATGGCGATCATGACGCGCTGGCGCATGCCGCCGCTCAGCTCGTGCGGGTACTCGTTCAGTCGCCGCTTCGGGTCGCTGATCTGCACTTTCTCGAGCATTTCGACCGCGCGGCCCAGCGCTTCTTTTTTGCTGACCTTCTGGTGCAGTTGCACCGTCTCGGCGATCTGGGTACCCACGCTATACAGCGGGTTGAGCGAGGTCATCGGCTCCTGGAACACCATCGCGATCTCGCCGCCGCGAATATTGCGCATCTTGGCGCCATGCGCGTCGAGCTTGACGATATCGGTCACCTGGCTAGTGCCATTGTGCCCCTGGTGCAGCAGAATCTGGCCATCGACGATCTTGCCCGGCGGCGATTTGATCAGCCGCATGATCGACGTGGCAGTAATGCTCTTGCCACAGCCGCTCTCGCCGACCAGCCCAAGCGTTTCGTTGCGTTTCAACGACAGGTCGACCCCATCAACGGCCTTGACAGTCTGACCCTCAACCGTAAAGTAGGTCTTCAGATTCCTGATTTCAAGAATCGTCTTTGGATCCACGTTGATCGCTTCTCTCATAGTTGATTCTGGCCGATCAGCAGTCGGTGTAAGGTTTCGAGCAATGTCTTAGGCAGCACGGGCTTCACCAGGTAGGCGCTGGCCCCCAACTCGGCACCGCGGCTGCGCTCATCGAGCGTGCTGCACAGAACCACGGGAATAGACCGAGTGGTGTTTGCTGCCTGAATCTCGGCGAATAATTGCCATCCATGGCCGTTGGGCCGCGATGGCTCTAACACGATTGCACCGATATTGTGCGCGTGAAGCAGTGCCAGCGCCTCGTGTTCCTCGGAGCAGGCGAAGACGTGATAATCACGCGTGAGTTCGCGCACATAGAGCTCACGCGTCGGATCATCATGCTCAATAATCAATATCGATTGATCTGCTGTATGCATCGCTGCGTATCCACTTGAAGAGTCGGATGTACTCAACAGGATACACTAGCGATCGGGGGGATGTCTCGGATAATAGCCCGAACTTCTCGGACAAAAGAACACTCTTATACCAAATCTTTATAATTGTGATCGCGGTACGCCTGAGGTGAGCAGCCGGCCTGCTTACGAAAGACCCGGCCAAAGTAGCTCGCGTCGTCGAATCCGACTCGTTCGGCGATAGCCGTGATAGTTTCGTCGGTGCCGCGCAGCAGCTCTTTCGCGCGCATGATCCGGTAACGTGTCAAGTACTCCCACAGCGAGATGCCCAGCTCCTGGTGAAAGATTTGGGTCATGTAGTTCTTGCTTACGCCAACCGCCTCGGCGATCTCCTGGCGGGAAAGATCGCGCACATGGTGCTGCTGAACATAGGCGATCGCGCGTTTGACCAGCAGGCTGGTTGGCTGGGCAAGCTGATCCCCCTGAGCGACCGCAGTATGTAATGTGGTGACGATCTCGTCCCAGGAAAGGATATCTTTGCTCTGGAAGGTGACGAACGCATGGTCAAGCCGCTTGATATCCTGATACGAGAGCGTCCGGCCACTCAGAATAATCACCGGCACGATCCGGAGGCGCTCGTGACCGCGCATATAATCCAGCACAGCAAACCCATCAATATCCGGCATCATCAGATCGAGAATCACCAAACCAGGTGTCTCCTGCGCCAGCATTTCGAGCGCCGCGGCGCCGCAATCGGCTGTGCAGATTTGGCGGCCCGGCAACGCTTGTTCCACGATGCTCTGGTAAAGATCGCGGGTCTGCGCATCGTCGTCGACGACCAAGATCGAAGCGCGGTCCCCGGCATCGTGCAGTGAATCGATCGCCTCTAGGAGCGTCATCCGATTCAGCGGCTTGCTTAAGATCCCGGTTATTCCAGAAGGCTCATTCGAGTCGACGTTCGATTCTTGCCCATACAGGATCAAGGGCAACTGGCTGATCTGGTTGTCGCTGCATAGCTGCTGGAGCAGTTTCCAATCAGTAGAATCGGCCTGATCCAGATCCCACGCTAATGCGGCTGGTTGGATCGACGCCAGGAGGGCCGGCAGATCGTCGGTCGGCTCCGCCTGATAGAGCGTCAGACCCATGCGCGCGCTCAGCTCGGCAATCGTAGCAGTCGGCTCCTGGTGCGCTGTGATCAGCAGCAGCCTATGTCGATCGGCGGTCGGCACGCTCGCCGGCTGGCCACCGAGATTGGGAAGCGGCAAATAGATATGGAATGTGCTGCCACGGCCAAGCTGGCTGGCTAATGTAATCATGCCGCGATGCAGCGCCACGAGTCGCCGGGTAATCGTCAGGCCGAGGCCAACGCCGCCAAGCTGCCGATCGCCATGCTTTTCGGTTACAAATGGCTCGAAGATCTGCTCCTGCAGATCGCTGGGAATACCCATGCCGGTATCTTCGACCCAAATATGTAGATGTGGCGGCGCTACATCGGCGCCCAGAATGATCTGGCCCCGATCGGTAAACTTACATGCATTGCTCAACAGGTTGAACAAGATCTGCCGCAGTCGGACGGGATCGGCGTAGATCAGCGGCAGGCGTGCGGGAATGCACAGCCGGCACTCGACGCCGCCCTGCAGCTTGAGGCCGGTGGTGATACTCTGGAAGACATCCTCCAGAAACGAGCGGGTGGCGATCGTCTCGGGGAAGAGCTCAAGCTGATCGATCTCGGCGCGCGAAAGATCCAGCAGGTCGTTGATCAGACGAATGAGATGCTCTCCACTCTGATAGATATGCCCGAGATCATGCAGCAGCCCGGCTGGTAGCTCGGCATTATAAGGGTTTGGCCTCGCCAGCGCCGACTGGCTATAGCCTAGGATGACATTGAGCGGGGTGCGCAGCTCATGGCTCACATTAGCCAGCAGTCGCGTTTTGAGCTGATCGGCCTTCTCGGCAACCGCCAGCGCCTTGAGCGCATCGCTATAGAGCTCGGCGTTGCGCATGGCGATGCCAAGTTGATCGGCCAGCACCTGCAGACCAGCCAGCGATTGGCGGGTCAGCTGGGTCGGCCCCCGGCTGTGCAGGTCGAGGAGCCCTAGAATCGCGCCGCCGAGGCGGATGGGCACCACCACTCGCGATCGCGTCGCCGGCCAGGCTGGATCGGGCGGGAAGCGGTGGCTATGATGAGTATCGGGGACAAAGATTGGCTCGTTGCGCATCAGCGCCTGGCCGAGCAGCCCGGATGCGGCCAGCGGGATGCGATCGCCATTGGGTTCGTCCAGCACCAGCGCCTGCTCGCTTTCAAGCCATAGAAACAGTTGGACAGTGTCGTAGCCATAGTTCGCACGGATCAGGTCGGCAATCTCATAGTTCAGTTTCTGCCGATTAAGGATCGAGCCGACGCGCCGGTTAATCTCGAGACTGGTTTCGAGCTGGATGAGCCGCTGACGCTCTTGCTCGCGGTTCACCCCGACCAGCCGGCTTGGCAGTTCGGCAATCGCGATCAGCTTCTGCATGGCCACTTCGGAGACATTCTTGGCGGTGACAAGCCGCGGCTGGTAGCCAAAACGCGCTGGCAATGGCTGTTGGCGGGCCGCCTGGCTGGCCAGGTCGACCGCCTGAATGCCAAACTCAGCCGCCGGCGTTTCAACCGTCGCCAGCATGCTACCGTCGGCAATCGCCGAGAGCGCCAATGGATCGCCATTAATGCCCACAATCTTGGTGCGCTGATCGATCGCACCAAGCGCCAGGCCAGCATCGCGCGCCGCCAAGGCCACCGAGTCCGAGAGGCCAAAAACCGCATCGATTGGCCGGCGGCATTGCCGCATCGCCGCCTCGATCTGTGGATACGCGCGATCATAGCGCCAGGCGGTCGGAATATGTTCGAGGGCGATAGTGGGGTAATCGCGGAGCGCGTCGTAGAAGCCGGCAACCCGGCTCTTCCCGTCCTCGCCCTCGCGCGCCAGCAGTCCGCCAACCACCAGGATATTGCCGCGCCCAGCCAGTTGCTCCGCCAGATAGCGAGCGACCATCTGAGCGATGTCGTAGAAGCCATATGTCGCGACAAACAGCGGGTGGCGTCGATCGGCCTCGGTGAGGTGAATCACCGGTATGCCATATTCGAGCACTCGGCCCAACAGACGATCCGGCAAATACGAGCAGATCAGCGCATTCAGTTCCTGGGCCAGCAGATCTTCGACGAAAGCGATTTCTTGTTCGGCCGAGAGCTCCGATGAAAAGCCGATATCGATCGAGACCAGGTCGATCGCCAACTGTTGAGCGCGCTGCAGTACAGCTTCGCGGGTCTGTACCCAGAAAGGATCGGCCGAGCCAATTCGCGCGCCAATGCGTAATGTGTGAGACACCGTTGCCTCCGAGCCCGAATGGTATGCTTTATTGTATCTTCGAAAAGCAGGGTTTTGCCGATCTGCTATTCTATTGTAGCACCGCTTCGTCAGTCATGCGTTTGCAGCAGAGTATTTGCGGCTGGACAGCCGCTCGATTTGCCTTCCCTTCGTCAGGCCCTTCGACAGGCTCAGGGGAGCCTCAGGACGGGCGGCAGCCCTTCGGCAAGCTCCTCTTCGACAAGCTCAGGAACCGGAACCATGGTACTTTATTATCTTATTGTTGTTCATTTTGCGCTCGTAGAGCGCAAAATGAACAACAATGGGAAGTACCAAATAGCGCCGGCTAGTCGAGGTACTGGTAGCCCGGCAATGTCAAAAACTCGACAAATTGGTCGTCGGTCGTGATCTTATCAAACAGCTCGCCGGCGCGCCGGAAGTGCCGCGCGTTGTACTGCTCGTCGCCGAGGCGCGCCTTGAGCTTGCCAAGCTCCTCGGCGAGCACCTGGCGGAACAGCGGTACGTCGATCTTGCGCCCATCGGTCAACACGCCGCGCGGATGGCGGATCCACTGCCAAACCTGCGCGCGCGAGATCTCCGCGGTAGCGGCGTCTTCCATCAGATTATTGATTGGCACCGCGCCCTGGCCGCCGAGCCATGCCTCGAGGTACTGCACGCCGACGCTGACGTTGGTGCGCAGCCCAGCCTCGGTGATCGGCCCGGTGGCGAAATCCAGCAGATCCTGCGCGGATACCTGCACATCCTCGCGCTTGCGGTCGATCTGGTTCGGCTGGGGCATCACCGCGTTGAATACGTCGAGCGCCAGCGCCACCATACCAGGGTGTGCCACCCACGTGCCATCATGCCCATCGTTGGCCTCGCGCTCTTTATCGGCGCGCACTTGGGCGAACGCGCGCTCGTTGGCCTCGGCGTCGTTCTTCACCGGGATGAAGGCCGACATACCGCCGATCGCATGAATCTCGCGGCGGTGGCACGTCTTGATTGCCAGCAGCGAGTACGAGCGCATAAAGTGCGTGGTCATCGTCACCAGCGCGCGATCGGGCAGCAGGAAATCGGACTTGTTGCGAAACTTCTTGATGCAGCTGAAGATATAGTCCCAACGCCCGCAGTTGAGGCCAGCCGAGTGATCGCGCAGTTCATACAAAATCTCATCCATCTCGAACGCCGCCAGAATCGTTTCGATCAGCACGGTCGCGCGGATGGTGCCCTGTGGGATGCCTAGCTCGTTCTGCGCCAGCACGAACACGTCGTTCCAAAGCCGCGCTTCGAGATGGCTCTCGATCTTTGGCAGGTAGAAATACGGACCGGTGCCCTTGGCCAGCAGCGTCTTGACATTATGGAAGAAGTACAGGCCGAAATCGAATAGGCTGCCGGAAGCAGGTTTGCCGTCGATCAACAGGTGCTTTTCGACCAAATGCCAGCCGCGCGGGCGTACAAGCAGCGTCGCAATCTGGTCGTTGAGCCGGTACTGCTTGCCTTCGGGACTCACATAATCGATCCTGCGGTTGATCGCATCACGCAGATTGATCTGGCCTTGAATAGTGTTGTCCCAGGTCGGCGAGTTCGCATCCTCAAAATCGGCCATGAACACCTTCGCACCGGAGTTGAGCGCGTTGATAATCATTTTGCGATCGACCGGGCCGGTGATCTCGACGCGGCGGTCGAGCAGATCGGCCGGGATCGGCGCAACTTTCCAATCGCTCTCGCGGATCTGCGCCGTCTCGGGCAGAAAATCGGGCAGCTTGCCGGCGACGATCTCAGCTTGGCGCCCTGCGCGTTTGTGCAGCAGCTCCTCGCGGCGCGCAGAAAATGTACGATCAAGCTTGGCCACAAAGTTGATCGCTTCCGGCGTCAGCACGGCGGCGAAATCGTCGCTGAGCGTACCCAGAATCTCAATGCCGTCGGCATACTGATGCTTGCTCATACGCAGACGCTCCTTCGATAGTGCAATTGCAGATTCACCCAGAGGGTACCCGATTGCAGATTGGCCGAGCGCAAATCAACGCAATCAACACAAGGCTGCTTGATTATGCACCGGCTTATTTTTATGGCATGTGCTGTGATTATAGAAAGAGATGGTTCAAATCAGTTACAACTGGCTTACATCAGCATCATGCGATATTCTGTGTAGCAGGTGCGGGATGGCGATTATAATCGCGGCGAGCGGCGTTTGTCAATGCAGAGAGTCAAAGTAACTGTCCAGTATTGGGATCATCGGACGCAGACGAACGCGGACAAACGCGGATTGCTGGAGACTGATCCGCGTTCGTCTGCGTTTGTCCGCATCCAATCCTAAGGAGTCTGAACAACTACGAAGCGCGCTAGCGCTTGGCCATTGCCGGCATTGGTCGGTCGACCTCGGTGTGCGCATACGGCGCGGGCCGCAGCTGCGTATAAATGAGACCGGTAACCACGCCATAGACCAGGTGCTGGATGAGAAATGACGGCGCGTAGGTATCGAGCAATGCCGGGTTCACGATCGGCAGCACAATAAAGTAGGCCAGCACCCACAACGCCAGCCCATAGATCAGGCCGGCAAGCACTTGCGCACCATAATCCGAGGGCAGCCCTAGTAGCCTCCGCGAGACAATCCCAAAGATTGCACCGAACAGCGCCGCGATAATAAAGTGCACCACTGTACCGACGACAATCGGCGCCCAGCCGCTTTGGGCCGCCGCGCCGAAAATCGGAATCGCAATCTCGCGCGGCTCGCGCCACACATCCTGCCCCATCGCGGTCGATAGCAGCGCGGCGACGATAATCATTGCGAAGCCGCCGCCAACTCCGGCGATTGATCCGCCAAGCCCCGGAAGATTGGGAAGCTGCCCCGCAGCTAAGCGCGCTACTGGAACTTGTTTGCCGTTCTGCGAGAATGTGTCTCGACTCATGATCTCTGTCCTTTCACGCGACCGATCAACAAATCGATGAAGCTATTCGTTTGTATCTAGTAATGCGTTGTTGAAGGCGAGAACATGGCTGGCAAAATGGTGTGCAAGCGGGGTACACTCACTGTGCAGTGGTGCTGTTCACACTGTAGCACGATTTCACCGAAAACGCAAAGTCTATATGACTCTTTATTTACAGAACTTACTCAGTGGACGCGACCATTGGCACACCACAGATTAGAATCTCTCGTATCGAAGAAGAAAAAATCGGTGTTTTGCAAGTGACCACCTAAGTCCTCTTAATCTAGCATACGTAACTTGACACCCCCGCCATCCTATGATACATGAACCCGCGAATATTTCCGCTTTTCATTTCGCGACTAGCTTAGGGTGATTGGACAGTCCGCTGCGGTCGGGCACCTTGTCTGTGCCCTAAACGAGAAATGCCATGTTCCGCATTGCCTATCGCGCGCTTGTGCTGCTTGTGTGCAGTGTTATGCTTGTCGGTTTGATTGCCGCCCGCCCGCTCAAGCCCAACCCAGGCCTGGCACTACAGCGGTCGAGTCGCAAGCAATTACAGCTTCCGGCGATTGCCAAACCCCAATCTTTATCGATCAGCAAAGCAGCGACGCTCGGTCACGCGCCGCAGTTGCGCCACACGCAATCGCGCCGTCCGACCGAGACCGATCTGCCCATGCGCCTGCAGCGCGCGGCCACGCCGCAGGCGGCCACGATCGCACCGGCGCCGATCGCCGGAAATGGGCCGTCGATGCGCGGGCAGTTGGTGCGCCAGACCGAGCGGCTCGATTTCTTCGTAGGCAAGAATACCTTCAGCGCCGGCCAAATCGCCGATCTCGCGCCAAAGATCGAGCAGGCGCTACGTAATGCCGAGCAGCACTATGGCACTATGCTCAAGCACCGCGTCTCGGTCGGGTTTTATCGCGTGCCGCCGAAGCGCGGCGTGCGCGGCATGGCCTACACCGCCGAGCGGCGCGCCGAGTTGTTCTATCGGCCGGGCGAAGACTCCAACCGAGCGATCACGATCGCGGCGCACGAGCTCGGGCATCATCTCGAAGCCCAACGCTATGGTGAAGATGTACAGCGCCGCGCCGACACGATTCTCCACGAGGGCATGGCTACCTGGATCGCCGCCGACCGCTGGCTGCCGATGTGCGAGGCGACCACCTGGCGTCAGCGGGCGCGCCAGCTGCAGGGCACCGGCATTCCGCTGCGCCTACTCAGCGCCGAGCGCTCGGGCGCCGACAATGCCTATGAACTCTGGGCTTCCTTCGTCGATTTCTTGGCGGAGCGCTATGGCTGGGATAAACTCGATGCGCTGTATGCCAGCGGCCGCGGCCGTGCGCCCGGTTCGGCGAATTACGAGAAGATCCTGGGGAAAAGCCTGGATGAGCTGGCGGATGACTGGCGGGACTGGGTGAACCAGGAGTAAGAAGTAAGGAGACAGGAGTCAGAATGTTACAGTGTACGACATTGAAGCTCAATGTGCTATTCAGACTCCTGACTCCTGACTCCTGAATTCTATGAGAGGTTGATGACGAGGAGCTTTGGCTCGGTCATCTCCTCGATCGCATACTTCAGACCTTCGCGCCCGAACCCGGATTGCTTCACGCCGCCATAGGGCATCGGATCGATCCGCCACGTCGGCACCTCATTGACTATTACGCCACCTACCTCGAGCTCTTCGTACGCCTGGAAGATTCGTTTCACATCATTGGTGAACAGGCCGGCCTGAAGACCATAGGCGCTATTGTTCACCGCCTGCAACGCTTGCTCGAAATCGGCATAGGTCTGCACCGTCACCACCGGCGCGAAGACTTCCAGATTATTCACCTTCAGCTCCGGCCCGGCTTTGACGACCACCGTCGGCGCGATCACGCCACCCTTGACATCGCCGCCGACCAGGCACTCTGCGCCAGCGGCGCGCGCCTCGGCCAGCCACGCGCCGACACGCTCGCCTTCATCCTGGCTAATCAACGAGCCAAGGTCGGTCGTCTCTTCCAGCGGGTGCCCGACTTTGAGCGCGCGCACTTTTGGCACAAAGCTGTCCATGAACGCCTCGTAGGCCGGCTCGTGAACGAACACCCGCTGCACGCTGATGCAGCTCTGGCCGGCGTAGGAGTAACCGCCGACCACGCAGCGCTCGGCGGCAAAAGCCAGGTCGGCATCCGAATGAATAATCACGCCGGCATTGCCGCCCAGCTCCAGCGTCACACGCTTGTGGCCGGCGCGGGCCTTCATATCCCAGCCGACCAGCGGCGAGCCGGTGAACGTCAGCAGCTTGAAGCGATCGTCCTCGACCAGCGGCGCGGCGTCGCGGCTATTGATCGGCAGCACGCTGAGCGCCTCGGCCGGCCAGCCCGACTCGCCAATAATCTTGGCCAGCTTGAGCGCCGATAGCGGCGTTTGGGATGCCGGCTTCAGCACCACCGGGCAGCCGGCCGCAATTGCCGGCGCTAGCTTGTGCGATACCAGGTTGAGCGGGAAGTTGAACGGGCTTATCGCGGCGATTGGGCCGATCGGGAAGCGCCGCACAATTGCCGGGCGATTCTCGCCACCGGCCAGCGCATCGAGGTGCAGCACCTCGTCGTGAAAGCGCGTGGCCTCTTCCGCCGCCGTCACGAATGTCGTGATGCTGCGGCCGACCTCGATCCGTGCCTGCTTGATCGGCTTGCCGGCCTCAAGCGCGATCGTGCGCGCCAGATCCTCGGCCTGCGCCGCGATCGTCTCGGAGATCTTGCGCAGCGCGGCCGCGCGCTTGTGGCCCGGCAGCTTGCGGGTGATTTCGAACGCCGTGACTGCGGCTTGGATGGCTTCATCGAGCTCGCTTGCGCCGACGCGATGCACCACGCCGACGGGATGCCCGTCGTATGGGCAGGCGACGGTATAGGACGTGCCGGTGCGCCATTCGCCGGCTAGGAGAAAGCGATACTCCGGTGTATCATCGCCTTGGTACGACATCGTGGACCCTTTCAGTTTTGGAAGGCGCTGTCAGCGTCCTAGCGGCAGATAGATAATCTGATCCTGGAATTCAGATGGCAAGCTAGCACCCCAGAGCAGAATCAGCTCTTCAATAAGCGAGCCAATATAGAGAGGAAACGGTGTTATGAAAATACCAGGGATATGTTTGCCGGTTTTGAGATAGTCGCGCAAGTGACCCGGCATTCTGACGCGATTATTGGTAATCAGGAAGCAGTTATTTGTCGCGATCCATTCAAGTATCTGAGGATCTGGTGTTCCTTTCGGTGGTACGCCCGGCCAACCTATCGCGAATGCTTGTATACCGGGCTCACGCTCATGAAGTTGGACAGCAATCACCGGTGGTAGTTCTCATCGATCAAGAAACTATAGCCACTCATGGCCTCGATCCTGATTGTGCCTCAGTTTCCAGTCTGCGCTGGCGGATGATCTCGCGCAGACGTAGTACTCCAGGCGATGGATTGCGCTCCTGCTCCTGACGCATCCGTTCGCCGTGTTCCTGCCACTCACGCAAATAGGTGTCGACCTGCGTCTTGTTATGCCAGTAGTACGTGATAGTCGCATAGACCTGTTCGAGCGAGAGGGTCGGATAGCGCACGACCAGATCTTCTGGAAAGAGTCCTAGCTGCAGATAATCAAACAGAATCGTCTCGATCCCAATCCGGCTCCCTTTCAGGCGAATATCATTGGCGGCCTGGAAGTCAAAGTAGTCTTCGAGTTGCATCGATCACCTCTCACGATGACAATAGAGTTTTGTCGTGCGTGTCATTATAGCTGATTCGCTTGTCAGATGGAAGAAGTAGCTATGGCATTCGTCAACCAAGTCAGCAGATTGCGATGTTGCACAACCGTCGGGGCAATGCTCCAGCCGGGGATGCAAGGGTGCCGGCGCACCCTTGCCGCGGGGTACGAGGACGTGTAGGTTTGCAAATCCGCACGGCATAAATGCTGGTAGCTGCATACGACTAGCTACTCATCTATAACCGATTGGCTGGGCGCAGCTGCCAGATCGCCACTTTGGCTACGCTGCAGATGCTCGACGCCGCCGAACATATACAGCACACCGCCGAGTAAGCTCACCACCAGGCGCACGGCAAAGATCAAGAACGCGGCCGCCAGTGCGCTCTCGGCCGGCACGCCCAGCAGCCCCAGCAGCAGCACGAAGGTTCCCTCGCGCGCGCCGAGGCTGTTGAAGAAGATCGGCACCAGGCCGATGATATCGCTGATCGGCACCATAAACGCGATAAACGCCAGCGGCGCCGCTAGGCTCAGCGCGCTCGTCACGGCATAGTTTACGGCGATCCAGCTGAGCTGGTAGCCTAAGGCCAGCGCGATCACCAGGGCGAGCGTGCGCGGGTATGCGTAATACATAGCCAGCGACTCGGCGAACGACCGCAGCCGGCGCTGCCACGCCCTCACGTCGGGCAGCTTGATGCGCGTGAGCCAGCGCACGCCCCAGGGCGCCGCCAGCGCCACCACCAGCCCACCGGCGGCGGCCAGCAAGCAGCCGATCACAACCAGCAGCAATTGCGGCGCACTGTTCAACCGATCGGCGCTGAGACTGAGCGCAACTGCCCCAATCAGAGTCAGCGCCAGGAAGCCGGTGATCCGCTCGACGAATACCGACGCGAGCGCGAGCGCCGGGCGGCCGATCCGGCGGGTCAGGTAGAACACCCGCACCGCGTCGCCGCCAATCTGTGTAGGCAGAAAATTGCTGAAAAACTGCCCGATCAGGTAGATGCGCACTGTCCAGAGATATGGCATGGGCTGGCCGGAGGCACGCAGCAGCAGCCACCACTTCAGCGCGCTGATCAGCAGGCCACCTAGTTGCAGGGCCAGCGCCAGCCACAAAAACGGCTGGCGCACACTGCCCCAGATCGCCACTAGCCTCTCGACATCGACTTGGCGCAGCAGGAAGAACAGCAGTGCGGCGCTGACAAATATTTGAAATAAGACGAACAGGGTACGATGCGAGCGTTTATTCATGTATTGTGTTTATCCATCAAATAATATGACTTACGCAGTCGATGCGAACATTGGACCACCACGGATTAAAAATCTCTCGTATCGAATGTTTTTCGTTCGCAGAACGAAAAACATTCGATACGGAGAAGCAAAATCCGTGTTTCGCGGGTGATCACGTAAGTCCAATTAAATAATACTTGGTGTCGCCCTAAGGGCACCCGACGCCTTGGTGGTTAGCGTTCAGATAGGCTTCGGGCACACACCAGCTTGTCACGATCAGATGCCCGATCAAAAAAAGCAGTACGAGCATGTTGACGACCGCGATCGCCAGCGGCAATGGCGACGCCGCAATCGCAACAGTCGCGCGCTGATTGAATCCACTCAGGCCGCCGAGAATATTCAGAGTCGCCGTCGTGACCAGCGCCAGGTAAGGTATCAGCATCCTGTGATCGCTGGCGAGCCGCAGCGCCACAAACGCCAGCACAAAAAAGAGGTAGCGCTCGTGAATCTGGGTTGGTAATATAAAAAACGATAGTGCCATCACGGCCGCGCCCTCGGCGCGCGCTGGCGCATCGAAGCGGCGGAACAGCGCTATGCAAACGATCATTGCCGCGCAGCCGATCAGCAGCATGCCCACTTGGCGAAAGCTCAGTCCGCCCAGCGCTGGCTCGAGATCGGAGCGGCTCACTCCTTGCGTCGCCAGATACCATAGATTATAGGCTCGGTTGGTCACGCGCGGGAACCGCCCAACGGCCCCCACATACGCCTGCGCCAGCCCTGGCCCTTGCTGCGCCCACACCAGCGGCGCGCAGCCGGCGGCCAGCACGATCGCCGCAAGCGTGCCGCCCTGCGCCAGCCCGCGGCTGCCGTAGCGCCTAAGCGTAGCGACATACAGCAGCGGCGCGAAGATGATCGCCTGAGTCTTGATCAGCAGCGCAATCGCCCAGCAGGCCCAGCTCCAGCGGCCACCGCCCCGATCGAGCAGGATGACCATGCCCAGCAGCGGCAATAGCAGAATCGCGTCGACCTGGCCCCACCAGGCCACGACCATCCAGACTGGTGGGGCAAGCGTATACAGCGCCGCGATCAGCGCGGCACTGCCAGCGGCGCGCCAGCGCCGGCACCACATATAGATCAGCGCGACTGCGGCGAGATCGGCGAGCACGCCGGGCAGCTTGATCAGCAGCAGTGTCGCCGGCGTCAGTGGAGCGAGGAAGTTGCCGCCCACGTTCGGCGCGAGCCGGCTGAGGCCCCAAAGCCAATACAGCCGCAGCGGCATGTAATCGCCATCGAAGCGATAGGCCCCTGCCAGACCATCGGCGTACAAGAAGCCCATGCGCCGCGCCGATAGCTCAAGATCGCCAACCGGATCGGCGGCGGTCAGCCAGGGCAGGCGCACGCATAGCGCCGCCACAATCAGCGCGGCGATAATCAGACCATCCTGTCCTGTCAGCATGGCGCAGGGTTCGGTTGTGGGAACGCAGGGCCAGAACTGCTCGACAATCACTGCTGCGAGGCCCGCGCCCCCCACGAGCAGCAGCAGCGACCCGAACAGCCCATAGCTCCACAGCCCAGCCATCTGCCACGCAATCGCCAATGCCTGAAAAATCAGCAGCGCGCCGGTGGCGTACAGCCGCCGCAAACCGGCCTGCCGAGCGAGCGCGTAGAGCCCGATCGTCGCGATCGCCAGCGCCAGCAGCACCTGGCCCGGCGCGCTTCCAGCGCCTGAGATCGCCAGATCGCCGACGACCACGCCAAGATCGCGATTATTCTGTCTCACCGTTGGGGAATCAAATGCGATGGTGATCCGCTCGTCGTCGGCCGCAGGCAGGATCAGCGTGTAGCTGCGCGGCTCGGGCCGCACGATGAAGGATGTCGCCGACATACCGGTGCGCACCACCACCGGGGCCGCGCGGCCCGGCCCGCCCGCCAGCACCACCCGCAACACGGCGGCACCACCAGGATTCGGCAGCTTGACGCTAGCGACGCCTTGAGTCCAGCGGTAGATGCCGGGGCGATCGGCAAATTGCTCGACCTCGTGAAAGCCGTCGAGCCGCAGCAGCACCGGAGATGCATCGATCGCCAGCTTGGCCGCACGCGGCGCGCGATAGGCCCACTGGGCCAACAAAAGCGCTGTACCAAGGAGCGCGAGCAGAATCAGCAGATCGAAGGCGGCCTGGCGTGATCGAAGAGATCGTGTCAATCGAGTTGTATCCAATAACTTATGCAGTTGGCGCTTTTGCCTTCGGCAGACTTGAGTCAGGACTTACGCGGTCACTCGCAAAACACGGATCTTTTTCGTATCGAAGGTTTTTTTGTTCGCAGAACGAAAAACCTTCGAGAGAATATTTTAATCCGTGGTGGTCGAATGTGCGCATCCACTGCGTAAGTGCTGTGAGTTTCTCAAAAGGTGCCAACTGGCTCAGTTAGTCTGCCGGTACGGCATCCGCATTCAGTTCCTCGCGAACGCGATAGATCGAGTTTTGTTGGCCACCGCGCGCTGAACGCACGATCATCTCGCCCAGCAGACCGATGCTGATGAACTGAATTCCCAATACCATCACCAGCACGCCCAGCAAGGTGAGCGGCCGCGCGGAGATTGGCTCGCCAAGCACAAGGCGAACGAAACCCAGATAGCCCAGAATCAGGCCGCCAACGCCAGAGAGCAGCAGCCCAACCAGGCCGAAGATTTGCATCGGCCGGGTCGCATAGCTCAGTAAAAACCGCACGGTCATGAGATCCAGCATTACCCGAAGCGTACGGCCGATCCCATACTTCGACGAGCCAAAGCGCCGCGGCTCATGATTCACCGCCAGCTCGGCAACCTGCACGCCCTGCCAGCTCGCGATCGCCGGGATGAAACGGTGCAGTTCGCCATACAGCTGCAAGTCCTGCACCACCTCGCGGCGATAGGCCTTAAGCGAGCAGCCGTAGTCGTGCAGCCGCAGCCCGGTGACGAGCGAGATCAAGCGATTCGCGATAATTGACGGCAAGCGGCGATTCCAGAACGCATCCTGGCGGTGGGCGCGCCAGCCGCTGACCACGTCGTAGCCCTCGGCGATCTTCTCCAACAGGCGCGGAATGTCGGCCGGGTCGTTCTGCAGATCGGCGTCGATCGTCACGACCACATCGCCGCGCGCGCGCTCAAACCCGGCGGTGAAGGCTGCCGTCTGTCCGAAGTTACGCCGGAACCGTACCACGCGTAGCCGCCGATCGGCGCGCGCCAGCTCGCGCAAAAATGCAAAACTCCGATCGTGGCTGCCGTCGTCGACCGCGATAATCTCGTAACCGATACCCAGCGCCGCCAGTGCGCCGGTGAGGCGCTCGTAGAGCACTGGAATGTTTTCTTCCTCGTCGTAGATAGGAACGACAACCGACAGCTCGGGCGCCGGCGCCGCATCGGCTGGCCAAGCCATCGTAAGTAGCCCGCCGTGCTGCTGATCTTGCGCCTGGAGCGAATCCATAAGACATCTCCCTAATAGAGCAATCCGATTTTGCGTAGTGCGTATTGGCAGTGGGTTTACTCAATACGCACTACGATCGCCGCCGGCCAGTTTATATTCGAAAGTCCCTAAAGCCTCAACCCCAGATCACGACTTGGGCGATCGTGACGTTATGTCGCCGAGTATACCACACCTTCGTCATGGCACTTCGACCGGCACCACCCTAGTGATCCAATCGGTAAACAGCCGGTGCAGATCGCAACTGCACGCGCCTTCGGCGTCGGCCAGCAGATCGGCGCTGGCGATATAGTCATAGCGATGTTTGGAGTAGTGGTCGTGCAAAAAGCGATCGAATGCCGCCTCGCCGATCTGGTTGCGCACCACCTGTAAGAACAGCACCGCTTTGCCATAGACCAGCGCGACATAGTTGCGCACGAATTTAGAATTCGGCTGCTCGACTGGCGCGTCGCGGCCGGCAGCGACAATATCGCGATAGCGCCGTCGAAATTCGTCGAGCTCGCGCTCAGCTGCCTCTGGCCCGTTGATCTCTTCCTGATAAATAATCTGCGAGTAGCTCGCCAACGCCTCATCCAGCCACGAGGTCGTCTGTACGTCATCGCCGACCACGCTATACCACCACTGGTGCGCAACCTCGTGCGCCACGGTCACCTCCAGGCCATTGCCAGAGGTATAGAGGTTTTGCTCGATCTCGATCAGGCCGGGATATTCGACGCCCAGGAAGGTGCTGGCCGCGATTTCGACCACGTCGAGCTCGGCTAGGGGATACGGCCCATAGCGCTTATTGAAGACCCGCACGGCGTTGGCAGCCGCCTGTAACGCTGCCTGGCCGCCAGCCTTGTGCTCGGCACGATAATACGAGTTGATCTGAATACCCTCGACCTCGACGCTGGCCTCGGCGAACCGCGATAACGTGATCATAAAATCGCGCTGTGGCCCGCTGACCATCCTGGCGATCTGCCGGTCGCCATCCTGGTGGCGATCGATCTCCACGCCAGTGGTCGCGAATACCCAGCCGGCCGGCGCGGCGAGCGTCACATCATAGAGCGCCGTTTCGCTATTCACAAAATCGCCCTTTGGGTCGGGCGTGCCGATGTCCCAGTTGCCGCCGCGCACAATCGCAACGATCGGGAATGCCGAAGCTAATGAGAGAATGCCAATTTCGCGATTGAACGCACCGTATAACTCCCTGCTGGCATTCGCCGGCGCGTTAGCCCGCCAATCTAGCGTAATCGTTGTGGTCGCGCCTGGGTCGAGCGGGCGCGGCAGATCGACCCGCAGGAGATACCGCCCGCCCTCATAGATCGCCTTGGCACTTGTGCCGTCGATCTGCACGGCGCTGATAGTCAGATCGCCGCCGAAGTCGGGCAGGTTTGGGTACAGGTGGAAATACAGCCGATCCAGCGATACAAAATCGTGGTTCGTATATTCAAGCCGCAAGCGGCCGCCAATCGAGCGGGCCTCTGGATCGATCGCAGCGCTGATCGTGTAGCGGTTCCACTCACCGGCGCGCCCCAGATCGCCGGTGAAGTTCGGCAATAGCGCATTGGCCTGCGCTTGCACGTCGAGCGCGGCGCCTGGCAGCGGTGCAATTCCCGCTGGTAGATCGTTCGGCGTTGGCGCAGCGGTCGGTGGAGAGGTCGCCGGAAGTGCGGTTGGCGGGAGTGATGTGGGTGGGAGCGCGGTGGGCGGCAGTGTGGTTGCGGCAACTGGAGTGGTGGGGCGCGTCACTGTCGGCGTGGCTTCCGCCGTGCGTGGCGCCTGGGCCGGCGTCGGCGCGGCGACTTCAGCCGGCTCGCTGCAGGCCGCCAGCCAGAATAGCAGCAATACTATGGCATAGATCTGTCGCATGCACATGCCGCTCCTCCCTGCTCCATGCCCGTCGAAGCGGGTATTATAGTATCCCTACACCTAGCGTATTATGACACCAGGGCAGGATTCGTGCGGCCGAAGCTGCGATTGGGCAACTCTAGCCACACCGGCTGGACTACACAGCCGCGACACCCTAACCCAAACGCTTCGGGCGCTGCTTTGACCAGGATGTTATAGGCCGCGTTCACGTCGGCATTGAGCAAGCCGCCACTCGCAGTGCGGAACAGCCCGCGGTGGACACGCCGCCCTTGATACCGTTCGTGATGCTCGATCCTCTCATGGTCGAAAAACGAAACCTTGCTGGTATGAGCCTCCTCGCGCACGATTACGCCGATACCGAGCAACTCCGCCTTGTAGGTGAGCATCGCGATGAAGCGAGCGTGCGGAATGAACACGAAGGTCTGGTTGGTTTGCCGCCCCAGATTGACTCGCTGCTTCCAGTCGGGGTTGTGACCGATGATAAGTGTGCCGATACGATGTTGCACCAGCAGCGTAATGATGGCACGGCTGGCGTTGTGCAGGTAGTCACTCATCCGGCGATTACGCTTGTCGGTGAGCGCCTCCAGCCGGCGGCTGGTGTGCTGGCCGTGTGGGAGTTGGGCCTGGAGCTGCGCGCGGCGCTTGTTGTACAACTGATTCAACGCCTTGAGCGGTCGCCCGTTAATCAGCCGCGGCACAAAGCCAGGCAGATTTGAAGTTAGCGCCGCAAGGTTATTGACCCCAATATCGACGGCCGCCGCGAGCGCGGGATCGAGCGGAACGGGGGTGATCGGCTGGTCATAGATGACCTCCACGCTGTAGTGGGTGCCATGCGGCACGATCCGCACCTGCTGCACGGTGGTCTGCTGGGTTGGCACTTGGATGGGCAAACCAGAGGGCTGGACGATGCCCTGCCGCAGCAGCGGACGGCTGATCGCTTGGAGTGTATAGGTCAGCAGGTTACGGCCTTGCTTGTGGAGGTAGTTGGGGAGCCGGGGGCGTCCGAGAAAGCGCGACGGGTCAGCCTTCCACGCGGACAATGCCGCAGAGTAGCTATCCCAGGCCGCGCAGACCTGTTTGAGTACCCACTGGCTGACCTTGGCGGGCAAGGCGCGGTATGGCGCCGTTACCTGCATCTGCCGGGCTAATGCCGAATAGCGGATGCGTTCAGCACGAAGGATGTAGGCTTGGCGCACCAGGTAGTT
>WNGF01002931.1_pt1 | contig 51319 bp, 56 predicted proteins | sample 5400641 | NCBI WGS metagenome assembly WNGF01 (sample SAMN13153371, study PRJNA577476) | soil metagenome | isolation source: 80 cm soil or saprolite under grassland replicate 2 | place: USA:California | collected 2016-06-15 | reverse complement strand
GTGAGAATGCTGCCGAAGAGAATGGCGAACAAATCGGCGTTGAAGCCGCCGGCCAGGCTGATCAGCACCACGGCCAGCGCGAAACCGCCCGAGAGGAACACGGCCAGCGCGGCGTCGCCCTGAAGCGCTCCTCGCGCCCGGAGCCGCTCCATACCCACCGCGCCCACCACCGTCACCACCAGGGCGCCCAGCACTGGAGAGGCTCCGATGAGGAGCCCCAGCGCCACGCCGGCGAGCGCCACGTGGGACAGGGTATCCGCGATCAGCGAGAGGCGCCGCGGGACCAGGAAGACGCCGATGGCGGGACAGATGAGGGCGGTGATGGCGCCGGCCACGAAGGCGCGATGCATGAAGCCGTACTCGAGGAACTCGGGCATGTTTAGGCTCGGAGGGGGGCTCCGCCCCCCTTCCGAAGCCTCCCCCCAGGACCGCGGTGTGAGCTGCAGGACGGCGCGGGGCTGGGGCCCCGCCGTCCGAGGCGAGCAACCCGGAAGGTTGCGCCGGCAAAGCCGGCGCTCGAACGGTGTCCGTCACCTCGCACGAGATTTTCTCCCAGAGGTTTCTCCGACAGGCTCCGCGCAGGCTGCTCAAAAAGGTCCAGAGGCGAGGCGGCGCCCGACGGCCGCACGCGAGGCGCACTCTCTGTGCGTCGAGCGTGGGGCCGGGGGCGCCAACGAAGCATATGGGTCTTTTTCAGCAGCCTGCTAGTGTTGGTGGGACACGACGCGGACCGACGGGCCATAGAGCGCCGTCAGCGCCGCATCGCTCAGGAAGTCTCCGGGACGCCCGTGGAAGATGAGCCGGCGGTTGAGGCAGGCGAGCTTGGTGACCTCCTTGGCCACGACCCCGATATCATGGCTGACCAGGATGAGGGTGACGTCGCGCTCGCGGTTCAGATGCTGGAGCAAGGCGTAGAAGCTCGTCTGCGCCTCCGGGTCCACGCCGCCCGTGGGCTCGTCCAGGATCACGAGCTCCGGGTTGGACACCAGCGCTCGGGCGATGAGGACGCGCTGCTGCTGCCCGGTCGAGAGCGTGCCGATTCGCGCCGTGGCATGCGCCTGCATTCCCGCATGTCCCAGAACTTCAGCGATCCGCTTCTGTTGCGGCCTGCCGATCCGGCCGAACAGCCCGAGGGTGGGCACGAGGCCCGTGGCCACGACCTCCTGGACGGTGGCGGGCAGCGCGGGATCGAGCGTGGCCTTCTGGGGCACGTAGCCGACCCGTCCCCACTGGCGGAACGACGATGGCGGGTGGCCGAACAGGCGGACCGTTCCGCGGGTGGGCTCCATGAGCCCGAGCATGATCCGGAGCAGGGTGGTCTTGCCCGAGCCGTTGGGGCCGATGATCCCGAGGAAGTCGCCGGGCTCCACGGTCAGGTTGATCCCTTCGAGGACGCGTACCTCGCCGTAACTGAACTCCACATCCTCCAGCTCGACGTAGGGCCTCACTTGCAGTCCAAGGCGATGCGAAGGTTCCTCAGGTTCGCTTCCATCAGGGCCACGTAACCCCTGCCCGCTGCTTGGTCTTCCCGTGTCACGCCCTCGATCGGATCGAAGACCAGCGTCTGGGCCCCGACTTCCCGGGCCAGCGTCTCCGCGAGCCTCGAACCCACCAGCGTCTCGAAGAAAATGTACTTCACTTTCTTCTCGCGCGCGAATCGCACGATGGACGCGAGCTGGGCCGGAGTGGGTTCGGACTCCGGGGCCAGCCCCATGACCGGGACCACCACGAGGCCGTAGCGCCTGGCCAGGTAGGCGAAGGCCGCGTGGGAGGTCACGATCTCCCGACCGGCGCAGTCCTTGAGCCCGGCCCGGAATGCCTCATGGAGCGCCTGAAGCTTGGCAGCGAATACCCCTGCATTCTCAGCATAAATGGCCGTGTGGGCGGCGTCCACCTTCACCAGGGCCGCCCGGATCGCCTCGACCATGGACTGGGCGAGCACCGGGTCGAGCCAGACGTGGGGGTCAGGGGCACCCTCGCCATGACCTCCAGTCCCGGATGACGGCCCTCCGGTCAGAAGCTGGATACCCTCGGTGGCGCGGACCATCACGGTTCCCGAGGAGGTGGCATCGCGGAGCAGCTTGGCCACCCACGGCTCGAGACCCGCGCCGTTGTAGATGAAGAGCCGCGCTTCCCGGACCCGCGTCAGGTCCTGGGGCGAGGGCTCCCAATCATGAGGCTCGACGCCCGGCGGCACCAGCGAGACCACCCGGGCGGAGGGACCTGCGACCTGGCGAGCGAACTCGTAGAGCGGGTAGAAGCTCGTGACCACCAGGGGTTTTCCCGCGGGCGCCGGGCTCTGGTTGCAGCCGGCGAGCGCCAGCGCCGCGCCCAGCGTCGCACCGCGGATGGTGGAGAGCGAGCGGGTCAAGTGCGGCGCGCCGCGGCGACGGGGCCGGCATTCAGGCGGGCGCTTTCCCACCATGCTCCGGCCGCCGCGCAGCCGGCGCCGAGGAGGAAGCCGCCCAGCGCATCCGTGGGCCAGTGGGCGTGCAGCACGATGCGCGCCCAGCCGACGAGGAGCATCACCACGATGGCCAGCGCCTGGATGGCGTGGCGCCGCGCCGGCGTCAAGCGCTCGCGGCTCACGACATAGACCAGCACAACGGCGAACGTCGCCGCCGCCGTGGTATGGCCGCTCGGGAAGCCGAGAGAGAATCCGCTCGGTCGCGGCCGGCCCACCAGGACCTTGAAGCCGTGCTCGATCAGGGACGATCCCACCATGACGGCGCACCAGAGCCACCAGTGCCGGCGCGCTGCGCGGGAGAGGAGGAACAGGAGTAGGGTGGCGGGCAGGAGCACGCGCCAGGTCCCGGCGCGATTCAACACTCTCGCGAGCTGGTACGCGAGGCTGGTCTCATGCCCCAGGAGGTCCTGGCGCACGACCAGGTCACCGGGCAGGGGGCCGGTGGCGAAGGCTGCCACGCTCAGGCCCAGGAAGGCGCCGAGCGTGAGCAGGCAGACGATGCGCCAGTTGGCGGCCGCGTCGTCGGTCATCCGATTGTCATCCGCGCTCTTGCCGTACTCGGGTTACCGCATCGGATGAAGGTGCCAGGGCGCCTGGACCCAGGACGCGGAGAGGCCGCCCGGTGAACCCGATGCAGAGCCCCAGAGCGAGCAGCGCCAGCCCGAAGGCACAGACGACGGTGGCCCCCGTGGGGAGATCGAGCGTTGCGGACGCCACCATGGCCGCCACGCTGACAAATGTCCCGAACGCCCAGCCGATCATGAGCCGGGCGCCGATCCGGCCGCCCAGGATGATGCCGGCCAGAGCTGGCACGATGAGATACGAGAAGACCAGCAGGACGCCGGCTATCCGGACCGAACTGGTCACAACCACGCCGAACGAGGCGTAGAAGAGAAAGTCCCACCATCGAACCCGCCAGCCCTCACGGTAGGCGGCAGTCGGATCCGTCGAGATCAGGAAGAAGGGCCGCCGGCAGAACCAGTGGAGGACGCCGATCGCAGAATAGAGGACCGCGACCTTCAGCACCTCGCGACCGCTCACGCTGAGAATGCTGCCGACGAGCATGCCGCGGAGATGCTCGGCACCGTGGGGCGAGCGATCGGCCAGTAGCACGGCGGCGGCGGACGAAACTGCGTAGACGACGCCAATCACCGCTTCCTGCGAGACTTGGCGCCGCCGACTCCTCGTGAGCGCCAAGACCAAAGCGCCCAGAATGGTAAAGCCGAGCCCGAACTCGTAGGACTCCCAGGTCTCGAGGTCGTAACCGAAGAGGAAGGCGGCGGTCGCTCCCAGCGCGGCGATCTGAGCCAAGGCAATGTCGACAAAGACGACCTCGCGCGCGATGACGTGAAAGCCGAGATAGGCGTGGATGCCCGTCAAGACGAGGCACATCAGGAACGGCACCCACATCAGCGCCAGCAGATCACCCGTCATGCGCTACCGGGAGGCTTCCACGAGAGCAGTGATGGTGTACACCCAGTCGCTATGATACACGACAAGGTCGCTGCCCTTGACAGATGACCGAATCTTGTCTGCCCGGCCGGCGCTCTCGGCCCCGAGGCCGAGAACCGCAGGAGCAGGAGCGCTCGGACCAGAGGGTGCATGAGCAAGTCTCCTCGCGTCCGACTATCGCAAAGCTTGCGCAACAGCTTTCACGTTGTAGTCGATCGTGTCCAGGTAATTGTCGGCGCCCTTGACCGCCCCGACGGCCGACGCCATGAGGACGACCTTGGCCCCGGCGTCCTCGGCCACACGCGCCGCCAGCTTCTGGTCGCTCCATGGCGCGGAGAGGATCACGGCGATGCGCTCTTCTTTCATGAGCGTGATGAGCCTGATCAGATGCCCGGGCGTGGGCGGGATCCCGGGGCGCTCCTCGATGGAGTTCGCCTGAACGAGGCCGAAGCGAGTCAGAAAGTACGGCCACATGTTGTGATCCACGATCACGCGCACTCCCTTGAACGGCGCCATCATCGCCGTCCAGCGGGCCATCCCTTCGTCCAGACGCCCGAGGAATTCTGTTCGGTTGCGCTCGAAGGTGCCACGGTACTGCGGCGCGATGCGGGAGAGGCCCTGCAGAATATTGGCGGTGGCGGGGGGGGCCATGCCGGGATCGAGGGTATAGTGCGGGTTCCCGACGGGATGGACATCGCCCATGGACCGGTCCACGCGGGTGGTGGGGACCTCGAGGACCAGGATGCCTTGGGAGGCGTCGACGCGGCCCGGGGCACCGGGGATCACCTTGGGGTTGTTGGCCCCCTGGACGACGAGCTCCGCCCACTGGTCGAGCTCGAGGCCGTTCATCACCAGGAGATCGGCCCGGCGCACCTTGACCATCAGGCTGGGCCGCACCTCGAGGTCGTGGGCGTTCTGGTTGCCGCGCGCGAGGGCGTCGACCTCGACGAGGTCACCGCCGACCGCTTCGGTCAGCGCCTTGAGGTCGGTGGTGGTGGCGACGACGCGGATCTTGTGGGCCGCCGAAGCGGCCCCTGTCAGGACGCTGCAGGCGAGGACACCTGAGAGCAAGGCTCGGACGAGCGTGCGCATGGGTCTCCCTCCTAGAACGGATGCGCCGGGTGGGCGCCGAGAATGAACGTGGCCTGGAACAAAAGCTCGTCGACGCTCCGGGCACTGCCGCCGTTCAGGTTGATGCCGTCGCGGCTCGACCGCTCGGTGTGCTTGTAGCCCAGCCGAAAGCGCAGGAACTCGGAGGGCATGAAGGAAAGATAGGGCTGCACGGCCCACTCATGCCCGGGACTCTGCGGGTACTCTGTCCAGTCGTACCGGAACCCGGCCGACCACAGGCTGAGCGGCCCGAAACGGAACGGCTGGAGCTCGCCATAGGCCCACCAGCCGAACCGGTTGCGGTTGCGCTTCTCGTCGGGAGTGTCCGGCACGCCGTCGCCGTCCAGGTCCTCGCCGAACACGTTCACCCTCCGGATCTGATAGAGCGCCTCACCGCCGAGCGCGAGCAACGAGTGCTGCCACCCTTCGGGCTTGTACTTGTACTTGGCGTCCCAGCCGAGGATCGTGTTGCGGAGCCGCTCGGGCGTCTGGCCATTCGCGACCGACATGCCGAGCTGGATCGCGCCGAGCTGTTCGAAGTCGAGAAAGGTCCGCGCGCGGCCTGTCACGAGCGGGTACTTTAGGCTTCCACGCCCGAACGCGGTCTCGTTGTCACCGTTGAAGACGCCGCCGAGCAGCTCGAAGAAGAACGGCAGCGGCGCGACCCATGTCGCCTCGACACCTTTCTCGACCAGACCTTCGTCGCCGAAGAACCGCCCCAGCACGTTGGGACGATCGATGAACGGCAAGTCGTGCTCGTGGGTGACGTTGGTGAGCCCGAAGCGATTGCGCATCTGCCCCATCCTCGCTTGAGTCCCGAAGGGGAGCGTCATCAGCTCGAGGAACGCTTCGGCGAGATGGATGGTAATGTCTTCTCCCTTCGCCTCCTCGCCCGCCTCGATCCGCACCTCGGCGCGCGCGTAGGGATCGATCTGACCGAAGAGGTTCAGCTCTACCTCGCGAGGAAAGAAGCGATTCTCTAGCCCGGCAAACGTGCCGCCCTGGGCTTTCTGCACATTGCTTTGAGTGAGATTGCCGACGAAATCGCCGCTGATCCCCATGTCGAAGAGGAGCTGTCCGGATCCGCGCCGCCCGTACAGTGAGAACGGCTCACGTGGTCGCGCCAGCTCCAGGAGACTTGGCTGACCGCCCGGCGGGGCCTGGGTCAGCATCGGTTCCCCCGTGCCGGTGCTGACCGTCGGCGCAGCGGTGGGGGCCGTCGTGCCCGGCACGACCGCGGGCTGCGGCCTGGATTCCAGGCCCTGGATGCGCTCGCTCAGCTGGTTGATGGCTTTTTCATAGCCTTGCTTCATGTCCTGGAACTGCTTGCGTATCTGCTCCAGCTCTTTGCGCAGCGCCTCCACCTCCTGCGCGACGGCCGGAGCGGGCGCCAGCGCAACGGTGGCGAGCAGAGAGACACCGATCAATGTCCGCATAGAATTCCTCCCTCTGGAGAAAAGTTGGACGGCCGCCATCGGGCGCCGGGCGGCCGCCGGGTCGGCGGCGGCTAGACGAGGGGGAAGGTCAGATCAGGCGGACGGGGGAGCGCGCGGATCGGTGTGAGGGGCGAGCGGAGTGAAAAAGCAGTCGACCGCGGGGACGAGGCCGGGACCGGCCGAGAGCGTGATCGAAACCGATGCGGGCGCCGACGGCAGCGGCGCCGCGCCCTGGAAGGCGGCGACCGTGGCGAGCAGGCACTCGGCGTTGTAGAGACCGGGGCCAACACCGTCGTGGAAATGGACGGGCTGGCTGGCCTCGACCGGCAGCGCCAGCGCCGCGAGCGCCAGCAGCAAGTAGATGGCGAGCGTGCCGAGGCGGCGGCTCAAACCGGTCATGATTGGGGTGTATTTATACTTGGAGCGCAACCCGTTTGCAAGTTCCAGGACTGGAGCGCTATCCCGCCATTTTCACTCGACGCAGGTAGCCGAGGCGCGCGCGGCCCAGGCATCAGGAGTTGTCCTCGCGCGTGATCGCGGTGATCACCACGTTGGGTGGCACGCCCGTGAGCGTGAAGCGGACCGTCACACCGATGTCGAGACCTTGGTAGAGCTTCGGGTCTTTCACTGGGAAGCCCATCGTCATCGACTCCATGAACCCGGGGATGTCTTCGTGGGTCAGGATGACGACGTTGGCGTCCGGCAGCACCGCGCGCACGATCCCGCGCACCGTCCAGCTCCGCGGCACCACCGCGGCCTGCTGGCGCGCCGCGGAGAGCTCCTGTTCCAGGCGGACGAGCTGCCGTCCCCAGGCGAGATAGCCGAGCATGAGGCCGAGCGCCAACGCCAGGTTCATCAGCAGGACGGCGCGCCAGAGTCGCATGGTCAGCGTCCGGCTAATGGACGTGTTCGTCCGGAGCCGGGGCCGAGGGTCGTTCCTTGTCCAGGATCCTGATCTCCGCGCGCAGGGTGCTCGGGTCGTCCCAGCCCTTGCCCGCACCGCCCGGAGTCCACCGGGCCCGGAGATATCCCTGGCGGTCGACGAGGAACTCCGCGTGGCGGGGCGCCGGTGACTCCGGCGCCGGCCTGAACAGGGCGTAGGCACGGGCGATCTCCACCGCGCCCTCGGTGACCACCGGGAACAGGATGGGCGGGCGCGCGCCGAGCCGCCCGATGATCTCATGGTCGGCGTCGACCGGGACGGCCACGACCTCGGTCCGTGAGAACTCGATCTCCCGATAGGTCGCCGCGAGCTGCTCCAGGCGCCGGCGCGATTCCGGGAGCGAGAAGAGCACCACGAGCACCATCCAGCGCCCGCGGAACTCCTTGAGACTCCGCGGCGCCGCCGGTCCCACCGCATAGGTGAAGTCGGGCGCGACCACGCGCGGTCGGTTGGGCTCTACGAGCGGCGCGAGCGGGCGCGCCTCCTCCCCGGCGGACAGCGCGCGCAGAAAATTGATCAGGTCCCAGCGCTCGTCTTCGGACAGTGTCTCGGCGAAGGCCGGCATGCCGGTCGCCCGAATCCCATGGGTGATCCACCAGAAGAGGTCGCCCGCCGTGTGCTGCCTGGTATGCGGCGCCGTGAGGTCGGCAGGGGGCTTCGGCAGCCCGGCGCCTCCGGGCCCGTCGCCCCGCCCACTCCGGCCATGACACGTCGCACAGTGAGCCGCGTACAAGGTCATGCCCTTGGCGACGGACGCGGCCTGGTAGGGCACAGGCGAACGTCGATAGGTGGTCGGATACGCGTCCACCGCGAGGGGCGGCAGCGCGATCCAGAGGCCTGCCATGAGCGCGAGCGCGCCGCCGGCGAGGAGCCCCCGTCGTCGCCTGAGCAGCCCGCCGATGAGGGCGCCGAGCAGCCCGAGGAGGGCCAGCTGGCTGCCGATCAGGATGCGCGTGCTCGTTCCCGGGAGCCCCGCCACGGCGTCATAGGAGAGCCGGAAGGCGAACGGCCACTGCGGCGACTCATGACGTGCTGGCGGTGTGAGCGAGAGCGCGGCCGTCGCTGCGAGGACGAGGAGCGCCAGAGCCAGCTCCCCCCCGATGAAGCGGGAGAGCCGGGCCATGGCGGGGCGGCCCACCGTGGCTCCGTCCCCCGAAAGCGCGGGGAGGAGCCGCCGCCGGCTGGCGACGGCGAGAGCCAGGATAGGGCTGAGCAGCGCGATCTTGACGAGGAGCAGCCACCCATAGCGCGTGCCGACCAGCGCGGGCACGCTGCCGACCTCGACCCAGGCGTTCCAGAGGCCCGTCGCGACGATCAGGAGCATCGCGACCAGGGAGAAGGCGGAGAATCTCCGGATGGCGAGCACGGCATAGGGGCGCGCATCCGCCCCGGTCTCTTCCGAGGCGGCGCGCAGGAGGAGAGCGAACGGGAAGAGCGCTCCGAGCCAGATCCCGGCCGACACGAGGTGGAGCGCGTCCGCGAGCGCGGAGACCAGGCCCTGCGGTTCCACGGCCGCGGCGTGGCCGGCCCACGCCATCGCGGCCGCCGCCGCCGCGCCGAGCGCCCAGGCCTCGAGCCGCCACGCCGTCCAGTCGACCGGCGAGTCCTCCCGCTCACGGAGCAGGACGAGCGCGGCGAGCAGGACGAGCAGGCCGTGCCGGGCGAGCCAAACCGTGCCGAACTGGCTGTGCATGAGCAGGCGCAGCCAGATCGCCGGATCGAGCAGGGCGCCGGCTCGTCCCGCGACCACCACCACCTGGTATGCCAGCGTCCCGACCCCCGAGAGCAACGCCGCGACGGTGAGCCAGCGCGCCAGCGAGAGGGTGCGCGAGGCCCACGTCTGCGCGGTGGCGCGGTCGCTGCGCCCGGCGACAAGACTCGCGCTGAAGATGCCCACGAGGCCGAGCCCGCAGACCAGGTGGGTCCAGCGCGCCGCCAGGCCGAACGTGGTCATCCGGTCATTATCCCCTAGTGACATCGACTACGTGGCTGAGGGCGCGAGCCAGACCCTGCTGGACAGCGAACTCGTCCGACGCGCCTACCTGGCCATCTGAGGCGGCCTACCGTCACGCACGGGGAATGGTCTGGTTTCGCGCCGCGCGGGGCCTTGGCTACGTGAACGCCAGCCAGCAACAAGCCCGGCCAATCCGGACCCCAACAGGAAGAGGGATGCTGGCTCTGGCGTAGGGTTGATCGGCCTGGGCACGCCCCCCGGGACGATGTCAAACCAGATATGGTGATCGTTCACCACCCGAGAGATTCCTCCCAGGGTTGACCCATCGAGCACCTCCCCATTACCCAAGCCATCGCCGAAACCGACGGCGCCCGGCGTTCCCCCGAACCCTCCCCTCCCTCCGCTGGCATCGCCCGTTTCCCACTGCATCGTCTTGTAGAAAAAGCCGATGGCGCCTTCTCCGGTCGGGACCGAAAAGCCCGGCCCGCGGAGTACCAGTTGGAAGCTGTTCAGTTTGTCTGCATGACCGCCGAAGTACCCGACTTGATCCCAGGTGACGATGATCTCGTTAGGGATGTCCGTTCTCAGGCTCATGAGACCGCTGGCCGGGTTACGCGTGTCCACGTCAGCGAAAAATGGGGAGATGACCGGGGACGCCGCGCCGGTCGGGCCAACGGGCGTGAAGGCCGGAATACCCGCATTGAAGCTGATATTCCCGTTGTTGTTCGCGAAAAACGTCGTATGGTTACTGCCAAAAAAATTCAGAGTGAACCCCAACGATATCGGCCCGCTGAAGCCGTCGTCATTGCGAGTGCCCCCTACATTGGCAGCGTTTCTGCCGCCGGTCATCACCAATGGCGTGCCAATCCCTCCGCCGATACTGTCCGTGTAGTAGGTCGTCGAAGGCGCCAAGGCGCTTTGGGGAATGATCGTGACCGCCTCACCGGTGCCGGCGAGCGCTCCTATCGCCAACGTGATCAGGCCCACCCGCAACGACTTCTTCGTCTTCTTCATGGCCGGTCCCTTTCGCAAGACAACCTGTTGGGCACCCGCTTCGTGCGCCTGGCGCCGATCCGGGAAGCGCGTGACGTCATTCTCCGACAGCCAGTGACTCATGCCGGGGCAGGGTCACGAAGGGGTAGCGCCGGAGCGCGTCGAAGACGACCCGCTTCATCTCGTCCAGCGCCGCCTGGTTGCGTCCCTCGAAGCGCAGGGTGAGGTAGGAATTGGTGTTGGAGGCCCGCACGAGCCCCCAGCCCTCCGGGAACAGGATCCGCGCGCCGTCGATGTCGATGGTCTCGTAGCGGCCCTTGAACTCTCGCGCGAGCTCCTCGACCACCTCGAACTTCCTGTCGTCGGGGCACGGCGCTTTCAGCTCGGGCGTATTGCACAGATGCGGCAGGGAGTCGAAGTGGCTCGAGACGGGCGCGGGGCTCCGCGAGCAGAGCTCGAGGAACTTGCAGGAGGCAAGGATCCCGTCGTCCACGCCGTACCAGTTCTCGGCGAAGAACATGTGGCCCGAGACCTCGCCGCCCAGCAGGATGCCGTCCTCCCGTATCTTTCGCTTGAGATGGGAGTGGCCGGTCTTCCACATGACGGGCTGGCCACCGTGGGCGCGGACGTCGTCCACCAGCACCTGGGAGGACTTCACGTCGAAGAGGATCTTGGCGCCGGGGTGGCGCGCGAGGAGGTCGCGGGCCAGGAGCGCCAGGATCAGGTCGGCCTCGTGGCGCCGCCCGCGCTCGTCCACGACACCCATGCGGTCGGCGTCGCCATCGTAGGCGATGCCGATGTCGGCGCGGTCCTCGAGCACCCTGGCGACCAGATCACGCATGTTCTCTTCCATCTCGGGATCAGGCAGGTGGTTGGGGAAGGTGCCGTCCGACTCGCAGTACAGCTCGACGACCTCGCAACCGAGCCGGCGGAGCAGCTCGGGGGCGAAGGTGCCCGCGACGCCGTTACCCGCATCCACCAGCACTCGCAGCCGCCGCTCGAGCCTCACGGTGGCCGTGATCGCGCTGAAGTAGTCCTCGCGCGGGTCGCGGGCCGTCCGCGTCCCAGTCCCGCGCTCGAAATCCTCTTCGCGGATCGTGGCCAGAAGGCCCTGGATCTCGTCCTCGGTGAGCGGCGCGGCGCCGGCATGGACCATCTTGACGCCGTTGTCCGAGACCGGGTTGTGGCTGCCGGTGACGGCGGCGCCGCCGTCGAGTGCCCAGTGGGCGGTGGCGAAATAGAGGAGCGGTGTGGGACTGAGGCCGATGTCCACGAGGTCCACACCCGTGGAAAGCACGCCCCGGCCGAAGCCGTCCCTGAGGGACGGTGAGGTGGTGCGGTTGTCCAACCCGATGGCGACGCTGCAGCCGCCCCGGCGGCGCACGAGGGTGCCGTAGGCCCGACCGACCAGCTCGAACACCTCGGGCGTGACGTCGATGCCGACCTTGCCGCGCACGTCGTAGGCGCGGAAGATGAATGGGTTCACGTCCATCTCGGCCCCGCCTCACCCCACCGCGATCGCCATGCCCAGCTCTCCTCCCGAACCAGTTCACCGCTCGCCTCTGCACGCTCGTGGCTGCGGCACCTCGCCCGCCCTCGGCTCGCACGGCTTCCCGGGTCGGATTGGGTTAGTATAGGGCACCTACGCGATCGGCGCCGGGTCGGACAGTCAACCCCAGAGCGAGGGTCCCGTGGCGAGGGTGACGCGAGAATACCTGCTGGTCCACGGCGCCGCCCACGGCGCCTGGTGCTGCGAGGAGGCAGTCGAGGTGCTCAAGCAGGTCTTCGAAGAGCGGGGGGAGGGGGAGGCGTGAGCGGGCCTTCGCATCCGGCCCTGGCGGCCGCCGTCGAGGCGGCCCGCGCCGCGGGGGAGATCGCGATGAAGTACTATCGTGACGGATTCGACGTCACGATCAAGCCCGACCAGACTCCCGTCACGCAGGCCGACCGCGAGGCCGAGCACGCCATCACGCGCCTTCTGCGGCGGGCCTTTCCGGAGTGGGGCTTCCTGGGCGAGGAGTTCGGCGAGACCGGCTCGAGGGAAACGCGCTGGATCATCGACCCCATCGACGGAACCAAGAATTTCGTGCGGCGCATTCCCATCTGGGCGGTGCTCATCGCGCTCGAGGAGCGCGGGGAGATCACGACCGGGGTCGTGCTGAACCCGGTGACCGGCGAGCTGTTCACGGCGCGACGAGGCGAGGGGGCCTTCCTGAACGGCGAGCGGCTCCGCGTCTCCGATTGCGACGCCATGAAAGACGCCACGGTGCTCCATTCGGGGCTGCGCCTGCTGCGCGAGGCCGGTTACTGGGACGGGTTCGTCCGGCTCTTCGATGCCGGCTACCGGACGCGCGGGTTCGGTGACTACTACGGCTACGGGCTCGTGGCCGCGGGCAAGGCCGAGATCTACGTCGAGGTGGACCTCAAGCCCTGGGATGTGGCGGCGGTGAAGGTCCTCGTCGAGGAGGCGGGCGGGCGCCTCACCGACTTCTCCGGCCGGCCCACGATCTACGACGGCACCGTGCTCGCGACCAACGGGCAGCTCCATGCCGAGGCCCTCCGGCTACTCACCGGGCGCTGACCAGGGGGCGTGGCGGTGCGACTGAACCCGTTCAGGGCCTTGCGCCCCACGCCGGAGCGGGCGGCCGAGGTCGCCGCTCCGCCCTATGACGTCGTGAGCCGTCGTCAGGCCATGGAGCTAGCCAAGGGCAACCCGCGGAGCTTCCTGCGCGTCTGCCGCTCCGAGATCGACCTGGCCGAGGACGTCCAACCGGATGACGCGCGCGTCTATGCGCGGGCCCGCGAGAACCTGGAGCGGCTCGTTCGTGACGGGACGCTCCTCCGCGAGGCGCAGCCGTCGCTCTATCTTTACCGGCAGGTCATGGAGGGGAGGGTGCAGGTCGGCGTCGCAGGGTGCGTGCACGTGGATGACTACGAGCGCGCGGTCATCAAGAAGCACGAGACCACGCGCCCGGACAAGGAGGACGACCGGACCCGTCACGTCCTCATTCTCGGCGCCCACGCCGAGCCCGTGCTCCTCGCGTACCGGGGGCAGCCGGAGGTCGACCAGCTCGTGGTGGCGGGAACGGACACGCCGTCGCTCTACGACTTCACGACCGGCGACGGCGTGCGCCACACGGTGTGGCGCGTGCCGGATCCGGCGCCGTACGTGGAGGCGTTCAGGGAGGTGCTATCCGCCTATATCGCCGACGGGCACCACCGCTCGGCGAGTGCCTGGCGTGCCGCCCGGCAGCGCCGCGCGGGGAATCCCAGCCCTCGGCGAGACGAAGAATACAACTGGTTCCCCGCCGTGCTCTTCCCGGCGTCGCAGCTCACGATCCTGCCCTACAACCGCGTGATCGCCGACCTCGGGGCGCGGACGGCTCGCGACGTGCTCGACGAGTTGGCGAGGATCGGGCGGCTCTCGCCCACGGATGATCCGGTGCCGCCTCGTCCCGCGAGCTTCTGCCTCTACCTCGAGCGACGCTGGCACCTGCTCGATCTGACCGACTCGTCCCCCGAGCGGAGCGATCCTGTTCGCTCGCTCGCCGTCTCGTTCCTGCAGGAGCGGGTCCTGGCGCCGGTGCTCGGCATCGCCGATCAGCGAACGGACAAGCGCATCGACTTCGTGGGCGGTGTCCGCGGAACGCGGGAGCTGCAAGCGCGCGTCGACTCGGGCGAGATGGCCCTCGCCGTCTCGATGCATCCCACGACGGTCGCCGAGCTCATGGCTGTCTCGGACGCCGGCCACATCATGCCGCCCAAGAGCACCTGGTTCGAGCCCAAGCTCTCGAGCGGGCTCTTCGTCCATACGCTCGACTGAGTCGCGGTCCTGGCGGAAACATTGCCGTCGACCCGGTCAAGCCCGTTTATCATTCATCCTACCAAGGTAGATTACGCGGATGAGATCGGGAGTCCTGGCAATCGCCGCATGTCTTCTCCTGACGTGGGCGTCACGCGCGTCCGGTCAGGCTCCGGACACCGTCTTCCTCGAAGAGCTGACCTGGACGGAGCTCCGCGACCTGGTTCAGTCCGGAAAGACGACGATCGTTCTCCCGACGGGCGGAACCGAACAGAACGGGCCGCACATGGCTCTGGGCAAACACAACGTGCGGGTGAAGGCGCTCTCGGAGAGGATCGCGCGCGCCCTCGGCAACGCGCTGGTGGCCCCGGTGCTGGCGTATGTGCCGGAAGGCCGGCTCGGCCCGCCCACCGGGCACATGCGGTTTCCGGGCACGATCACCGTCCCGGGCGAGGTCTTCCAGAAGGTCCTCGAATCCGCCGCCCGGAGCTTCCGGCTCCACGGATTCCGGGACGTCGTGTTCTTGGGTGACCACGGCGCGACGCAGGCCGACCAGAAGGCGGTCGCCGCGCGGCTCAATCGGGAGTGGGCCGCGATGCCCGTTCGGGTGCACGCTGTCGAGGAGTACTACCGCGCGAGCGATGCCGAGTTTCGGCAGCTCCTCAAGACGCGGGGCTACCGGGAGGATGAGCTGGGCAGCCACGCCGCGCTCGCTGACACCTCCCTGATGCTGGCCATCGACCCGCGCATGGTCCGGATGGGGCGCCTGCGGCCCGGAACCGGGCGGCAGGACGGGCAGGGCGTCGACGGCGACCCGGCTCGGGCCAGCGCCGAGCTGGGCCGGTTGGGGGCGGAGCTGATCGTGACCCGCGCGGTCGACGCGATCAGGCGGTCGATCGCCCATCGTTGACGTCAACGGAGAGCCTCGTGTGGCGAGCCCTGTGACAGAACGACCCCGGGAGGTGTCCGCGCGGCCCCTCAACCGCGCTCGAAGTGGCGCCCTCGCGGGCGCCGGGCTCGTACTCGCGCTCTCGCTGTCCTTCTCGCCCGGGAGCGCGCCGGCGCGACAGGGAGGGCGCTCCGTCGAGACCATCCCGGGCATGCCGCCGGTGGTGGATCCGAGCAACCTGTACAGCGAGACCCGGTCCGACAAGCTGAGCCCGGCCGTCGCCAATGCGCTCCCGCGGGTCTACGTGCCCAATCTCAAGTCCAACGACGTGTACGTGATCGACCCGGCCGCGGGGAAGGTCGTCGATCGCTTCCGCGTGGGCGTGAACCCGCAGCACGTGGTCCCCTCGTACGACCTCAAAACGCTCTGGGTCACCAACAACGCCGAGGGGCGCACCGACGGAAGCCTGACGCCCATCGAGCCGACGACGGGCAAGCCGGGCAAGACCATTGCGGTCGATGATCCGTACAACATGTACTTCACTCCTGACGGGCGGTCCGCCATCGTGGTCGCGGAAGCGCTCAAGCGGCTCGACTTCCGCGACCCGCAGACGATGTCCCTGCAGAATTCGCTCGAGGTCCCGCAGTGCGCCGGGATCAACCACGCCGACTTCTCGATCGACGGCCGCTTCGTGATCTTCACCTGCGAGTTCCAGGGGAGTCTGGCGAGGATCGACCTGGTGGCCCGCAGGGTCACCGGCTATCTCCCCCTGTCCAAGGGGGGCATGCCCCAGGACATCCGCATCTCTCCGGACGGCAAGGTCTTCTTCGTGGCGGACATGAAGGCCGGCGGTGTCTTCCTGATCGATGGTGACAAGTTCGCCGAGCTCGGCTTCATCAAGACCGGGGTCGGGACGCACGGGCTCTATCCAAGCCGCGACGGCACGAAGCTCTACGTGGCCAATCGCGGCTCGTCCCGCATCAGCGGCCCCCCGCGCGGCAAGGGAAGCGTCGCCGTCATCGACTTCGCCACGCGCCGGGTCGTGGCCACATGGCCCATCCCCGGCGGTGGGAGCCCGGACATGGGGAACGTGAGCGTTGACGGGAAGACGCTGTGGCTGTCGGGCCGCTACGACAATGTCGTCTACGCGATCGACACCGCGACCGGCCACGTGAGGAGCATCCCCGTTGGCAAGGAGCCTCACGGCCTCACGGTCTGGCCTCAGCCGGGCCGCTACTCACTCGGTCACACGGGAAATTTGCGCTGAGGATGAGCCGGGGCTCGAACCCGTGTTCGAGCCACGATCAGGGTTTCGCTCGTATTCTCACACGGTCGAACAGCATGGGGTCACTAACGCATCACGAACTCATCGTGAATCTTGAGACAGCCAAGTGGATCGGCGTGACGATTCCCCCCGCGCTGCTCAAGCGAGCGGACCGAGTCATTCAGTGAGATACACGGTGCTGCCGAACTTCCGTATTCAGCCGCCGGCGCTGCACGCCGCGGCTGATACCGGCGTTCGGCGGAAGTCGTGCAAGCTTCGGAGAGTCTTCAGCGAGGAGCCCGCGATGGAACAGGCGCCTGATCGGAAGCGCGTGCAGGAGTTCGCCCGAAAGCTGTTCGGCCACTACACTAGCGGCATGCTCACGATGATGGTGGACATCGGTCACAGGACCAGCCTCTTCGAGGCGGCGGCGCAGGGGGTGGGGACGAGCCAGCAGATCGCGGATCGAGCCGGTCTCAACGAGCGATATGTCCGCGAGTGGCTCGGCGCCATGGCGACCGGCGGCATCATGGAGTACGACCCAGGCTCACGGACCTTCGTCTTGCCGCCCGAGCACGCGGTCTGTCTCACGGGCACGTCCAGCCGGAACGTCGCGGCGAACAGTCAAGGGCTGGCGATGCTTGCCAAGCGGCTGGCGGCCGTGACCACGTGCTTCAGGAGCGGCGGGGGCGTACCGTACTCGGAGTTCCGACCAGATTTCACGGACTTCATGGATGCCTCGTGGCGACTGCTCTACGACGGCCTGCTCACCAAGGGGTTCCTGCCCGCAGCCAAGGGGCTCCCCGAGCGCCTGGCAGCCGGGATTCGCGTCGCGGACCTCGGCTGTGGAACGGGGCACGCGATCAACCTCATGGCGAAGGAATACCCGCGCTCCGACTTCGTCGGATACGACATCGCCGCGGACGCGATCGAGCGAGCGCGTGCGGAAGCGCAGGGCATGACTTTGCCGAACGCGCGCTTCGAGGTCAGCGATGTGACCCGTCTCCGGGCCGAGCCCAAGTTCGACCTCATCACCTCTTTCGATGCGATCCACGACCAGCGAGACCCGGCGGCAGTCCTGCGGAGCGCGGCGGCTGCGCTGGCTCCCGATGGGATATACCTCGTGGTCGAGCCGAGGGCCTCTAGCAATCTCGAGGAGAACGTCGGTAACCCCTTCGGACCGTGGATGTACGGCATGAGCGTCCTGCACTGCATGACGGTCTCCTTGGCCGAGGGAGGAGCCGGACTCGGCACCGCCTGGGGTGAGCAGACCGCGCGGCAATTTCTCGCCGCGGCCGGCTTCACCTCGGTCGAAGCTGTCGACGCGCCCGGGCCACAGAACACCATCTACATCTGCCGCCGATGAGAAGCGAATGCCCCTGCCGCGCGTTAGGACGCACAAGAAACGTCGGAGATGAAAATGAACAGTCCGAAGCTCTTTGGCTCTCGGCCTGCTAAGCACCGTCCTTGGGTATGCAAGGACTTATCAATCTTCGAGTTTCACCGGGGGCTTCAAGGACACGCGGTTGGCTCAGGATATTTTCCGAGTTTCGTTCTCGGCGGATGCGCTTACCTCGAATGACCGAGTGCAGGGCTTTGCTCTGTTGCGGGCAGCGGAACTCACGGCCTACGCGGAGGGATGAGCCATGAGATACAGGACTCTTGACGTTGTGGTTCTCGACCGAGAACTGCCGGACCGTGGCCTCCGTAAAGGTGATCTCGGCGCCGTAGTCGAGGTCTATGAGCCTGACGGGCTTGAAGTCGAATTCGTTACAGCGTCGGGTACAACGGAGGCGTTGCTCACGCTCGGCGTAGCGGACGTTCGCCCGGTCGCCGACAACGACCTCGTCACTGTAAGCCCCTACCGTCGCTCGGCTTGACGACGGATAACAACCTGCCTCAGCGGACCGGCTGCGCCGGCTGCTGAGCAGTGCGGTCGCCGCGCTGGCGGGTCGGCCGAGGCGCGTGGGCGGCGACCATTGATGGAATCGGGGACATCAGGGCAACGCGAAGTGTCCATGAGAGGCGGTTGAACGAAACACCCCAGGGAGGTGCTCGATGCACAGACGATCGACCTTGTGTCTCGCAGTTGTCTTGCTGCTCCTCTTCCCCATTGGGGCCTGCGCGCTCGAGGCAGCGAGTCCGGAGGAGGTCGGCCTCTCCAGGGATCGCCTCGCGCGGATCGGACAGGCGCTGACCCGACAGATCGACGAGCGCAGCTTTCCTGGCGCCGTCGCCCTCGTCGCCCGCAAGGGCCGCATCGCATACTTCGAAGCGGTCGGGCAGCTCGATCCCAAGACCGGCAGCCCGATGGCGAAGGACGCTATCTTTCGGCTCTACTCGATGACGAAGCCGTTCACGTCGGTGGCGGTCATGATGCTCGTCGAGGAGGGGCGCCTGCGCCTGACGGATCCCGTCGGCGTCTACCTGCCCCAACTCGCAAAGCTGGAGGTGGCGGTGCCGAGCACCGATGCGAGCGGGAAGCCCGCCTATACGCTGGTGGCGGCGGAGCGTCCCGTCACCCTCTACGACCTGATCCGCCACACCTCGGGAATGGTCTACGCGGGGTTTACGACGACCGCGTACATCAAGGAACTCTACACGAAGGCCAATGTGGGATGGGCGGACGTCACTCCGGCCGAGCAGCTCGAAGCGCTCGCCAAAGTGCCCCTGGCTCGCCAGCCCGGGACGATGTGGGAGTACGGTATGTCGACCGACGTCGTCGGACGCGTCGTCGAAGCGGTCACGGGCGCGCCGCTCGGCCGGTTCCTCGACGAGCGGATATTCCGTCCGCTTCGGATGACGGACACCACGTTCCACGTGCCAGCGAACAAGGTCAAGCGTATCGCGCAGCCGTTCGCCACGGATCGCGCGACGGGCAAACCGATCACCCTGCACGACGTCACGGTCCCGCCGAAGAATGACGCAGGCGGCGCGGGAGCGGCCGGCACCGTGATCGACTACATGCGGTTCCTCCAGATGCTGGCGAATGGCGGGCAGCTCGACGGACAGCGTCTCCTGGCCCGGACGATCGTTCGGCACATGACGTCGGACCACCTGGGGGACATCAAGCCCGCGACTTCAACGCTTGCACCGGGCTATGGGTTCGGTCTCGGCTTCGCGATTCGTCGGGCGGATGGCTTGAACGGCGCCCCGGGTTCCGCCGGCGAATATACCTGGGGCGGAGCGGGTGGCACGGCGTTCTGGGTGGATCCGAAGGAGCAGCTGGTCGCCATCCTCATGACGCAGGCCCAGCCCGGGTCGTGGCAGCGTGAGTTCAAAGAGCTGTTCCGTCAGCTCGTCTACCAAGCGATCGTCGATTGATGAGGCTCTCCCGGGGCCCTGAAACGGTGTAATACGTCTTGAGGTCTCGGCGCGAGCCGAGCGAGCCGAAGCCGAGCGTCTTGCTCCCCCGAGAGCAGAAGATCCTTCAAGAAAACGACCACTTGGATGACGGCCGGCACGAGCGGGCGCATTGGCACCGCTGACGTGGAGGTGTACCCCCGGAGGGAGTCGGCCCGCCTCCCGCCGACATCGGGCACTCGTCCCGCTGGAATACGACGCTCGCGGGCGAAAGATCGGGCACTTGCCCGATGGTGTCATCCCTGCCCAGGTCATAGGCTGAGAGCAGAGAGGAGGGCACCGACAATGAGACACTACAGAGGAAGCGAGAAGGTCGAGCCCGGACTGTACTTCAACCTGCGGCAGCTGTCGTTCAAGTCCATCGACGAAGAGGGGCCCCTCCCGGGGAGCATGGACGAGGTGTATCGACGCGTGCCGGTCCTCGCGCTCCTGGTGGTCGGGCCGTTCCTGGGCCTGGCATACGTGATCTTCCTTCCTTTCATCGGGTTCGCGATGGTCACCTGGCTACTGGGCGGCAAGGTCGCCCATCTGGTCGGGGGCGCCGCCCGTGGGGCGCTGCGCGTGCTCAGACCGGGATGGGAGCCTTCGATGGCGTTCCTCAGCCGGTCCAAGCCCGCCAGGACCACCCGCGAAGCAGCCGATGAGTGGGTCGAGGAAGTTCAAAAGAAGCTGGACCGTCCCGACCGCGACGCGGCATAATCAGGGCCGGGTGGCGCTCCGAGGGCCCCATCCCGCGGCGGATCGGGGCCCTGGAGAGCGCGGCTCGGCGCTCTCCAGATCGTCTCCGATGCAGTCCTGAGCGCGGCGGTCCTCCGTTCGCTTGCGAGGGAACCCAGATGGAGCGGCGAAGCGTTGCGACAAGCGGGTGGTTCGCGTCCGCGGCGGCTCTGCTTGTCGGGCTCTTCGCCGGCGGCGCTGCCGGTCAGCAGCTGCCCGAAAGCGTCTCGTACTGCCTGAACTGCCACGAGGACAAGCAGCTCTCGCTGACGCTCAAGGACGGCTCTTCCATGAGCCTGTACGTGAACCCGCAGGAGTTCGCGCAGTCGGTGCACGGCTCGCAGCTCGTGTGTACGGACTGCCACGCGCGGTACGATCAGAACCACCCCAGCGACGCCACGTTCCCGAGCAAGCGCGCGTACGTGACCGGAGCGTATGAGACCTGCAAGAAATGCCACTTCGACACGTACACGCGGACGCTGGAGAGCGTCCACTACGATCTCCTCAAGGGCGGCGTCGACGCCGCGCCGGTCTGCACCGATTGCCACGGCGCCCACAACATCCAGGACCCGCACTCGAAGCGGGCCATGGTGTCGCGCAGCTGCGCCACGTGCCACGTGGCCGTCTATCAAAAGTACGCCCGGAGCGTCCACGGCAAAGCCCTCGTGGAGGACGGCAATCAGGACGTTCCGGCGTGCGCCGACTGCCACACCCACCATCAGATCCAGCAACCCGGCACGACGCGGTTCCGCCTCAGCTCGCCCGAGATCTGCATCCGCTGTCACGCAGATCAACGTCGGATGTCGAAGTACGGCATCTCCACGACCGTGGCCCAGACGTACTTCTCCGATTTCCACGGCGTTACCGCCTTCCTGGCGCGCACCGCCTCGCCCGCGCACCAGCAGGTGGTCGTCACCTGCGTCGACTGTCACGGCAACCACGACGTGGCCTCTCCGAGACTCAAGGGCAGGGAAGCGATGAAGGCCGCCGTCGCCGCCACGTGCGCCAAGTGCCACCGGGGCGCCTCCCCCGACTTTCCCGCGGCGTGGCTCTCCCATTACGAGCCGTCGCTGCAACACGCGCCCTTGGTGTTCCTCGTCGACCGGTTCTACAGGATCTTCATCCCCTTTGTCGTCATCGGCCTGGTTCTGCACGTGCTGCTCCAGGTGTACCGGATGTCGGCGGGCCGGTGACGGAGAACACGACAATGCGAGATGCCGAGGCGAACGAGTACGTGCTCCGCTTCTCGTTCTGGGCCCGCTTCCAGCATGCCGCGGTCATCCTGCTCTTCGGCCTGCTCCTCCTGACGGGGATGCCGCAGAAGTGGCCCTATATCGACGCGAGCCGATGGGTCATCGAGCATCTCGGCGGCATCTTCGTGGTGCGCTGGCTCCACCGGGCGGCCGGCATCGCCTTCTCCGGGCTCCTCGTCGCGCACCTGGCGGTCGCGATCACCGTCATCATGACCCGCCGGACTCCGCCGTCGATGCTGCTGAGCAGGAAGGACTTTGGGGACGCCATCGACAACTTGAGGTACTACGCCGGGCAGGCCGAAGAGCCGCCCAAGTTCGGGCGCTTCGACTACCGGCAGAAGTTCGAGTACTGGGGGCTCATCTTCGGCGCGCTGATCATGGCGCTGACCGGATTCGTCCTGTACTTCCCGATCTTCGTCTCGCGCGTGCTGCCGGCCGAGCTCATCCCGGCGGCCAAGGTGATGCACAGCGCTGAGGCCCTGCTCGCATTCCTGATCGTTCTCATCTGGCACATGGCTGGCGCGCACCTGACGCGCGAGTCATTCCCGATGGACACGAGCATCTTCACCGGGAAGATCCGCAAGGAGAAGCTCCGTCGGGAGCACGCCCTAGAGTACGAAGATCTCTTCGGGAAGCAGTGATCCCTGCCTACTGGTATTCCCCTCTGCCGTCGTTTCTGTGGCAGGTGGTGCTCCATTCGTCGATCGCGGGCTTCGTCTTCTACGCGTGGGCCCAGCGCGTCCATCTGCCCTCCGGGCGCTCGAAGCGGCGCCTCCTTGTCGTCCTGCTGGTCCTGCCCCTGCTCACGGCGGCGATTCCGGGCCGCACCGGCCTGGAGTTCCGGGAGCGGCTGGCCTGGCTGGATAGCGGCAGGGTTCTCGCGGTTCCGCTGTTCGCCGGCGTCCGGCTCTACCACGTCGTGCTGTTCGTGGCGTTGATGATGGTCGCCTTCACGGTCTGGCAAGAGCTCCTGCCCACGCTGCGCCGGCCCAAGACGAGCGCCGCGGACGTCCCGGAGTCACTCGCACGGCTCGCCCGGAGCCTGCCCGGGTGGGACCGCTGCCAGGTCCTCCTGAGCCCGTCGGAGGAGATCTTCCTCGCGACCGGCGGCTGGCCCGGGCGCCCTCGGCTGATCGCGTCGCGAGGGACGCTCGGGCGGCTGACCGAGGATGAGCTGGCGGTCGTCCTCCACCACGAGAACGCGCACTGGCGAGCCGGACGATGGATTCGCTCTCATGCGTTGTTCTTCCTCAGGCTCCTGCAATGCTACAACCCCGTGGCGCTCTGGTCGTTCCGCGAATACTGCCTCGAAGTGGAGATCGAGTGCGACGCGGAGGCGGTGTCGGGACGGGATCCGAAGCTGCTGACCCGGACGCTGTTGCGGATCTACGAATCAACCGACCGGCGCGACGTGGCGGCCAGGGGCGCGCTGAGGAAGCGGGTGGATGTCTTGCTCGAAGGCAGCCGCCGCGACGACGCGCTTCCCGTCGCCACGATCGCCGCCGCGTCATCGATCCTCCTGGTGGTGCTGCCATGGTTCGTCTGACCGGTCTCGGCAGCTTCGCCCTGATCGCCGCGGGCGTGCTCCTCGCGCTCCGGCTGCTCCACGTCGGCGTCCCCCTCTTCTTCCCGGACACGCGGCCGGGGCCGTTCGCGCTCACGAGCCTGGATGAGGTGCGGCGTCGTGTCGGCTTCGCTCCGCTCGTCCCTGCCTATCGGCCCGCGGCGCTCGGCGACCGACCGTCGGATCGTCTGGCGCGGCGAGCGCTACCTGTCGCTCACCCAGCGGCGAGGCGGGGCCGTGCCCGCCCATCCGGCCACCGGCCAGCCACTTCCCGATGTGACCGACTCCACGTGGTGGCGGGACGGGCCGCGGCTCCGCCTGGTCCTGAAGCGCGGCGAGTTCTGGATCGAGGTAGAGACGGATCTTCCATCACGGGACCTCAAGCGCATCGCCGACACGCTCACTCCCTACTGAGCGCGACACCCGCCCGTCTCTCGATCCTCGCTCATGACTTATCCCGGTTCGGAGCGTGTCGGAGAAAAAGCTCGTGCGAGGTGTTCAGGCTCGAGCGCCGGCTTAGCCGGCGCAACCTTCCGGACTGCTCGCCTCGGACGGCGGGGCCCCAGCCCCGCGCCGTCCTGCGGCTCGGCTTTTCGGATCGCTCGCCTCGGACGGCGGGGCCCCAGCCCCGCGCCGTCCTGCGGCTCGCACTACGTCCTGGGGGGAGGTGTCGGAAGGGGCGAAGCCCCCTCCGAGTGTCCTAGGGCCCCTCCACCGGAATGATCGCCTTGCGGATCGCGTAGCGGATCAGCTCCGCCCTCGAGTGGACGTTGAGCTTCGCCATGAGGTTGGTGCGGTGGGTCATGGCGGTCTTCAGGCTGATGGTCAGATACTTCGAGATATCGCGACTGGTCTTGCCCTCCGCCAGCAGCTTGAACACCTGCTTCTCGCGCGGCGTCAGCCGGTCGTAGTCGTCTTCCTCGAGAGACCTGCCTGTCGTCACCAGGTCCACCAGCTCCTCGGCCACGGCCGGATGGAGGTATCGCTGTCCCGCGTAGACGGTCTTGATCGCCTCCTTCAACTGCGCCGCGACGCTGCGCTTCAGCAGGTAGCCTCGCGCCCCGATCCGGATGGCGCGCCGGATGTACTCGCGGTTCTCATACTGAGTCAGGATGATGATCTTGACTTCCGGGCAGTCCGTCACGATCGCCTCGGTGGCCTCGAGTCCCCCGATGCCGCCGGGCAGATGTACGTCCATCAGGAGCACGTCCGGGCGCAGCCTGTTCGCCAGGCGGATGGCCTCCTGGCCGTCCCCCGTTTCCCCCACGACCTGGAAGACCGGATCCTGTTCCAAGAGCGCGCGGATGCCCTCGCGCACGAGGTCGTGATCATCGACGATCCCGACCCGAATCATTGGATCGGAATCTCCAGCACGACGTGCGTCCCCATGCCGGGCTCACTGTCGAAGCGGATCGATCCGTTGACCAGCGCCGCGCGCTCCTTCATCCCCGTGATCCCGGCCCCCGCCGACTTCTCGTTCGGATTGAACCCCCGCCCATCATCTTCCACCGCGAGGATGAGCTTGCCTCCGCGCTCGTAGAGCTCGATGGACACGTGCTCCGCCTGCGCGTGTCGCAGAATGTTCGTCACGAGCTCCTGGTAGATGCGGAACGTCGTGATCTCGATCTCCGGTCGCGACGGCAGCTTCTCCTCTATCTCGAGGCTCACGCTCAGGCCCTGCCGCATCAGGTGCTCCTGGGCATAGGACTCCATCGCGGCGGACAGGCCCAGGTCATCGAGCAGCGAGGGGCGGAGATCGTAGATGATGCGATGGATCTCCTGCTGCGTCTTCGTCAGGAGGCTCATCGCTCGCCTCATCTCCGGCGTATCCACGTCGACGTGGTGGAGCGACAACTGGATCACGGTCAGCAGCTGGGAGATCTCGTCGTGCAGCTCCCGGGCGAGCCGCCGGCGCTCCTCCTCCGTGGCGCTCAGCAGCCGGCGGACGAGGACCCCGCGCTGCTCGTCCTGCCTGATCGTGCGCTTCCAGAGGTAGGCCCCGTGGAGCGAGATCGCGAGCTGGTGCTCGAGCGCCTCGATCACCTGTTCGTCGAGGTTCCCCACCCGCGGATGGAACAGATCGGCCACCACGCGCCCCTGATAGGCGATCTCTCGCCTCCGCCAGTCCGCGGGGGGCGTCCGCCCCTCGCCGAGCCACGGCAGCGTGGCCTCGGGAGGGACCACATACGCCGCCGGCGGCTCGTCGAGAGGTCTCGTCACGATCGCCGCCGCCGGGAACGAGTAGTGCGCCGAGATCAAGCGCAGGAGCTCGGGAACGATCCGGTCGGGGTCTCGTTCCTGGGTCGAGAGCTGCGAGACGGCGTGGAGGAGCTGCAGGTCGAGGTACTTCGCCTGGATCAGGTTGGTCCGGGTCGCCACCTGCCCTTCGAGGTCCTCGTTCAGCGCCTTTAGCTCGGCGAGAGTGGACGCCAGCCTCTGGCGCGCCTCGTCGAGTGTGTTGGCGAGGAGCTCGACCTCGTAGTCGCCCGACACGGTGATCGGACTCGATAGCTCGCCGGAGCGCATCGTCTCGGCCTGCCGCGACAGCTGCCGGATCGGCGACACGACCGATTTCGAGAGCGTCCGGGACAGCAGGAAGGCCATCACGGCCAGCATCGCGCCGGCGAGAAGCAGGCCGCGGCGCGCCGTGTACAGACCCGAGAACGCGGTCGCCCTGTGCTGCTGGATAACGACGCCCCACGGGGCGAAGCGCAGGGGGACCATGACCATCAGCACGTCCGCGCGCTCGTCGCCCGCGCACTCGAACTCGCACCGCAGGTTCTCAATCACCAGCGGGCGGTGCGCTCTGATCCGCTCTCCGTAGGCGTCGGCGTGAGGCAGGGTGCGGACGATCTGCCGCTGATCGTGCGAAGCAATCACGACCCCGTTCTCGTCGACCACGGCGACGCGCATCTCGGGGTCTGGTCCCAGGTCCTCCAGGAACGCGCTGATCGTCGACCCGAGAGGGTTCATCTCCGACACGAGATAGTAGCCAGCGCGATTCCGCCGGAACGGTTGGACGATCGCGAGGACGGGACGCTCGTCGCCCCCGGGCTTCCGCACGAGCGGCGTGACGGCCTCGTGCGGCCCCAGGCGCGCCACCGGCAAGGGCTCTACGTCGGCCGGGTCCGAGACGATCATCGTGGCGTGCTCGTCGAGGATGTAGGTCGCCTCCCGGAACGGGGACTGGAACCGGAAGATCCGAAGGCGACCCGCCACCTCCGCCTCCCGCGTCGGCAGGTCCGAGGACAGTCGGCCCAGATCCTGGATCGCGGTCGAGATCGTCGTGTCGAGGGAGTGGGCGATCGTGCGTGCCAGCAGGAGACGATCCTCCACGAGGGTCCTGCCGATGTCCGGGAAGGAAAAAACCAGGATCGTCCCCGCCGCGGCCGCGAGGAGGAGAAACCACTGGAGCAGCACCGTGTTGAGCCGACGGCGCAGTGTCGGACGTCTCATGGCATCGGCCTACCGCTCGGGCTTCTTCCAGATGCCCCGGTCGTGCATGAGCCGGATCTGGCGCCTGATGACCTTCTCGCGGTACTCCTTGTGGTTCATGGGCGCGCGCTTCAAGTAGAGGTTCTTCGGGTAGATCGGTTTCTCGTAGAGGAGCTGGTAGAGCTCCGTGCGCAGGTCCTTCATCCAGTTGTCCCATTGAGCGCGGGCGCGGTGGTCGCGGAGGGCCTCGATGTCGATGACGCCGCCCACGTACGTGGAGCCGGCGCCGTAGTCCTGGCGGCCGACGATCCGGCCCTTGTAGTCGATGACGAGGGATCGCCCGCCAAAGGTGTCGATCGGGGTCGTCTCCTCCGGAAAGAGGTAATAGGTGCCCATGTTGGGCGCCACGACATAGAGGTTGTTGTCGAGCGCCCGGGCGCGGCTCTGGATCTCGAAGATCTCGTTGCCGGTGGCGGGGTGGGGGTAGGAGGCGCGATAGACGACCTCGGCGCCGTTCAGGGCCAGCGCGCGGGCATTCTCGGGATACGAGCCCTCGTTGGCCATCATGATGCCGAGCCGGCCGATCTCGGTGTCCACCACGGGCCAGAAGGCCTGGAGCGTGCGGCCGTACTTCTCCACCCACCAGTCGTAGACATCGTGGGGGCAGACCGAGTGCTCGACGGGGAAAAGGGGGGAGACCTTGTAGTGCTGGAGGATGACCTTGCCACGCGGGTTGATGATGAAGCCCACGTTGAAGAAGCGGTCCTGGAGATCAGGATGGCGTGCCTTGGCCTGGGCGATGATGAAGGCGTCGTACTCCTTGGCGAGCTTGCCGAGGAACTCGGTCTCCTCGCCCGGGATGTCGATGGCGCACTCGCGGGCGAAGGTCGCGTGGTCCAGGTCGAGCACCTCGTCGTTGAAGGCCTGGAGCGCTCCCTCCGGGAAGGCGATCAGGCGCACCGGCAGGTCGAGGCTCGAGAGCCACGAGGCCGCCTTCACGAGGTGCGACAGGTGCTCCAGGTTGATGTTGATGTCTTTGCGCTTGCGGATCCCGCGGACGGTGGGGATGAGGCCGACGGCCGTGTAGGGCTTGATCATTCCGCGTCTCCTTGTTGGCGCAGCACTTCTTCCATGATCATCGTGTTGAGGTCGTCGACGAGCTTGGCGCGCTCCGCCGAGCCGTCGTTCCTGATCAGCTGGCGCACCCGGGACGGTCGCGCGGACAGCATGATGAGCGTGGTGCCGATGGCCACTGCCTCCTCGATGGAGTGGGTGACGAAGAGGATGGTGCGCCCGGTCTCCTGCCAGATGCGGCGGACCTCGTTCTGCATGATGCGACGGTTCTGGGCGTCGAGCGAGCCGAAGGGCTCATCCATCAAGAGCACGTCGGGCTCGATGGCGAGCGCGCGGGCGATGGCCGCCCGCTGGCGCATGCCGCCGCTCACCCGGCCGGGGTAGTAGGCTTCGAAGCCCTGGAGCCCGGCGAGACGCAGGTAGTGCATCGCGCGGGCATGGCGCGCCCCGCGATCGAGGCCGAGGGGCTTGAGGACCAGGGCCACGTTGTCGCGGAGCGACATCCACGGCAGGAGCCGGTCTTCTTGGAAGACGATGCCGACGTGGCGGTCGTGACGGCGGTCGGCGACGACGGGCTGGCCGTCGAGCAGCACGGTGCCGCGGCTGGCCGGCTCGATCCCCCCGACGATGCGGAGGAGCGTGGTCTTGCCGCAGCCGTTGGGGCCGAGCAGGCAGACGAACTCCCCCGCCTCCACGGTGAAGCTGACGGAGTCGATCACCGGGATCAGGTAGTCCTTCCCGACCCCGAGCGCGGCGAGCTTCACCGCCATCGGGCGAGCCGCCGGTTCACGGTGTCGAAGAGGAGCTTGTCGGTGGCCACCATGATCAGGATCATCACCAGCGCCCACACGAAGACCATCTGGGTGGCCAGGATCTCACGGCTGTAGTTCATGATGTAGCCGATGCCTGACGTCACGCCGAAGATCTCGGCCACCACCGAGACCTTGAGGGCGAGGCCGAATCCCACCTTCATGCCGGCCACGAGGTAGGGCAAGGTGGAGGGGATTACGATGGCGGAGAATTTCTCCTGGCCGCTGAGGCGGTAGACGTCGCCCATCTCGAGGAGCCGCCGGTCCACGCTCGCCACGCCCTCGACCAGGTTCGAGGCCACGACGGGCAGCGTGATCATGAACGTGGTGAAGATGGGCGCCCAGTTCGAGAGGCCGAACCAGATCAGCGAGATGACGATCCACACGAAGACCGACGTCGAGTTGAGGATGGCGAGGACGTCGTGGACGACCCCGCGCACAGGACGAGCGATGAAGGCGCCCAGTCCCATCCCGAGCGAGACGAGGACGGCCAGGCCGAAGCCGATCACGATGCGGTAGAGCGAGGCGGCGGTGTGCGTCCAGATCTCACCGGTCCTGACGATCTCTCCGAAGCCGGTGACGATGGACCAGGGCGCGGGCAGGACATAGGCCCCGTAGCGCCGGGAGAGAAGCGTCCACGCGGCCACGACGACCGCGAGCGCAGCCAGGGTGGGCAGGTGGAGGCGCCTCACCCACTCTCGAGCCCGCGCCCTCACGCCCGCCCGGAAACTCGGAGGGAGGCCTCGCCCCCCTTCCCAAGCCTCCCCCAGGACGCAGTGCGAGCCGCAGGACGTCGCGGGGCTGGGGCCCCGCCGTCCGAGGCGAGCAGTCGGAAAATCCGAGCCGCAGGACGTCGCGGGGCTGGGGCCCCGCCGTGCGAGGCGAGCAGTCGGAAAATCCGAGCCGCAGGACGTCGCGGGGCTGGGGCCCCGCCGTGCGAGGCGAGCGATCCGGAAAGCCGAGCCGCAGGACGTCGCGGGGCTGGGGCCCCGCCGTGCGAGGCGAGCAGCCCTGAAGCTCGCGCCGGCAAAGCCGGCGCTCGACCGTCGATCACCCCGCGCGAGCTCTTCTCCGGCAGGCGAGCCCCCCGTCAGGCCCGATAGAAGAACTCGCGGCGGATCCGGTCCGGGCTGTCCCAGATGTCAGACTTGAGAAAGCCGAACTCCTTGTTGATCTTGAGCTGCGCGATCAGAGTCTCGATCTGCTCCTCGGGGAGCCCGGAGAGCATCCGCACGGTCTCCTTGTGGGCGATCGCGATGACATCCTTCGGCAGCTTCGTGACCTCGGCGACGATCTCCATGGCGCGCGCCGGCTTGTTGTACCAGATGTCCACCGCGTCTTTCTGCGCCTCGTTGAGGTCCCGCGGGAAGGACGGGCTCTTCTGGATGAATTCGGAGCTGGCGAGGTAGCAGACATGCACCGGGAAGCCCGACGGGCGGCCCGTGGCCTTCCGCCAGAGGTCGATCTGCTTGGCGAGGTAGACACCCTCGCCGCGGAACACCACCGAGTCCGTGATCGGCTGCCAGGCGATGATGGCGTCCACGTCCTTCTTGCTCAGCATGGTGACCATGTCCGGCGGGGCCGTGGCGGTGACGATCTGGGCGTCCTTGGAGAGGTCGAACCCGTAGCCCTTGAGGGTGAGCGCGCGGATGTCGAAGAAGGTGGAAGTCCCGACGATCGCGGCCACCTTCCGGCCCTTGAGGTCCTCCACCTTGGCCAGGCCCGAGTCCTTGCGGGCCACGATGGCGCCCAGCACCGCTGTCGCCACGCCCGTCACCTTGAGCGGCACTCCGTCCTCGAAGGCCTTCGCCGCCAGCGCGAAGCTCATGTCGATGGCATCCACGTTCTTGGCGGCGAGCTGGTTCAGGAGCGGACCGGGCGCCCCCCCCACGACCGAGTACTCCGCGCTCCAGCCGTGCTTACCGAGGAGATCCTCCTTGTGGATGATCTCGGTGGCCGCCCAGCCGAGCTGGAGATAGGCGAGTCGGACCTTGCCCTTGCTCTGAGCGCGGAGGACGGCGGGGGTGCTCATGGCGGCGGCGGCCCCAACCGCAGCGGCTCTCAGGAACTCGCGGCGTCCGACCATTCGCGTTCCTCCTATGCCTTGACGTGCGGCAGATCCCGCAGCGCCTCGTTCACCTTGGCCGACGGGTACTCGTAGTCCTGGAGCTTGCCGGCCAGATAGGCCTCGTAGGCGCCGAGGTCGAAGGCGCCGTGGCCCGAGAGGTTGAACAGGATCGCCTTGCCGCGTCCGGCCTTCTTGCACTCGAGCGCCTCGTCGATGACAACCCGAAGGGCATGGGCCGACTCAGGGGCGAGGATGATTCCCTCGCTCCGCGCGAACTGGATGGCGGCCTGGAACGTGGCGAGCTGCGGCACGGCCACCGCCTCGATGTACTTCTCGTCGTAGAGCTTAGAGACCAGCGGCGCCATGCCGTGGTACCGGAGGCCGCCCGCGTGCAGCGGCGCCGGGATGAACGTGTGGCCGAGGGTGTGCATCTTCACCAGGGGCGTCATGCCCACGGTATCGCCGAAGTCGTACACGTATGTCCCCTTGGTGAGGCTGGGGCAGGCCGTTGGCTCCGCGGCGATGATCCGCGTCTTCTTCCGCGTTGTGAGCTTGTCGCCCACGAAGGGGAACGCGAGGCCGGCGAAGTTAGAGCCGCCGCCAACGCAGCCGACGACGATGTCGGCCTCGTCGTCGGCCTTCTCGAGCTGCTTCTTGGCCTCGAGCCCGATCACGCTCTGATGGACGAGGACGTGGTTGAGCACGCTGCCGAGCGAATACTTGGTGTCCTCGCGCGTGGCCGCATCCTCGACGGCCTCGCTGATGGCGATGCCTAGGCTTCCAGGCGACTCCGGATCCTGCTCGAGAATCTTCTTGCCGGCCTGGGTGTCGGGGCTCGGGCTCGCCACGACCTGTGCGCCCCAGGTCTCCATCATCACGCGACGGTAGGGCTTCTGCTGGTAGGAGACCTTGACCATGTAGACCTTGCACTGCAGACCGAAGAACTGGCAGGCCATGGCCAGCGCCGAGCCCCACTGGCCGGCGCCGGTCTCGGTGGCGATCCGGGTGACGCCTTCCCTCTTGTTGTAGTAGGCTTGGGCGACCGCCGTGTTCGGCTTGTGGCTGCCGGCCGGACTCACGCCCTCGTACTTGTAGTAGATGCGCGCCGGTGTGTCGAGCGCCCGCTCGAGCCGATGGGCGCGGTAGAGCGGGCTCGGCCGCCAGAGTCGCAGGATGTCCCGCACCTCCTCGGGGATCCCGATCCAGCGCTCCTGGCTGACTTCCTGTTTGATCAGCTCCATCGGGAAGAGCGGGGCGAGATCCTGGGGCCCGATGGGTTGGCCCGTGCCCGGGTGGATGACCGGAGGCAGCGGCGTCCTGAGATCGGCCTGGATGTTGTACCACTTGGTCGGGATTTCCTTCTCGCCGAGGACGTACTTAGTGGTCATGTCGGCCGGCTTCCGAGTCATCGCGGCCTCCTTCCGGGTAGAGCTGTGGTGGGACTAGGAGAGTGCGGTCAACAGTACAGGCGGGGTCCTGATCCTGTCAATGGCCCGCGTTGATCTCCGCTCTCCTCCTACCGGCCGGTGGCGCCACGTGCCCCGGCCGGTCCGCCGCCAACGGTAGTCGAACACCCGCGCCGCCGTCAATCCGGCGGAACCCTAAGGGGATCGACTAGACTGACCTCATGACGCAATTTCATCAGCTCGTGACGCTCTGCCGGCACATCGAGGCGAGCCCCCGCCGGCTCGACAAGCTGCGCCTGGTCGCAGGGTTCCTCCGCACACTCGACGCCGGCGAGGTCGCCGCGGCGGTGGCCTACCTCACCGGGCGCCCCTTCTCCGTTTCCGAGCCGCGCGTGCTCGGTGTCCGCGGGCTGCCCTTGGCGGGGCCGCCCGCCGTCGAACCCTCGCTGACGCTCGCCGAGGTCGCGGAAGCCTTCGTCGCGGTCGCCGACGCGAGCGGCGCGGGATCGCGGCGGATCCGAGAGGAGCGCCTGGGCGAGCTGGCCGCGCGCGCCACCGAGGACGAGCGCGCATTATTGGCGCGGATCATCACGGGCGAGATGCGCACCGGCGTGTCCGACGGCCTCGTCCTCGAGGCGATCGGCATGAGCGCGGGCGCCGAGCTGGCCGCCGTGCGGCGCGCGGCGCTGTTCCTAGGCGACCTCTCGACTGTGGCCGCGCTGGCGCGCTCGGGCGGCGCCGCGGCGCTCACCGCCGCCGCGCCGCGGCTGTTCGTGCCTCTCCTGCCCATGCTCGCCGAGCTCGCCACGGACTTCGACACGGTCCTCGCCGCCCACGGCGGCCGCACCGCGCTCGAGTACAAGTACGACGGTGCCCGGATCCAGCTCCACCGGGACGGCGACTGCGTGGCGATCTGGACGCGCCGGCTCTCCGAGGTCACGGCCAGTCTGCCTGACGTGGTCGATATTGCGCGCCGTGAACTGTCCGGCGCGCCGTTCATCCTGGACGGCGAGGTCGTCGCGCTCGACGCCTCCCGGCGGCCTTTGCCCTTCCAGGACCTCATGCGGCGGTTCCGGCGCGTGCATGGCGTCGAGGCGCTGGCGCGGGAGATGCCGCTCGCGCTCCACTTCTTCGACTGCCTCGTCGCCGATGGGAGCCCGCTGGTCGACGCGCCCTACGAGCGACGGTGGGAGGCACTGAGGGAGGTCACGCGAGACCGCTATCTCGCCCTACGCAGCACCGTGGATTCTGCGGAAGCCGGCCGCGAGTTCTTCGCGCGGGCGCTGGCGGCGGGGCACGAGGGCGTCATGGCGAAGGATCCGGGGAGCCCCTACGAGCCCGGCGGCCGGGGCAAGCGGTGGTTCAAGCTGAAGGAAGCGCAGAGCGTGGACTGCGTCATCATCGCCGTCGACCGCGGATCGGGCCGCCGCGCCGGCTGGCTGTCGAACTATCACCTGGCGGTGCGCGATGGGGACGGCTTCGCCGACGTCGGCAAGACGTTCAAGGGGTTCACGGACGACCAGTTCCGCGAGATGACGGAGCGCCTCCGGGCGCTGGGCGTCGCCGACAACGGGTACACGGTCCGGGTGCGCCCGGAGATCGTGGTCGAGGTCGCCTACAACGAGATCCAGAAGAGCCCGACCTATCCCTCCGGATTGGCCCTGCGCTTCGCGCGCATCACGCGCGTGCGCGACGACAAGGCGCCGGGGCAGGCGACCACGCTCAAGGAGCTGCGGACGCTCTACGAGCGGCAGTTCGCGACGAAAGGCCGGGCCGGCCGGGAATGACCGTGCGATGCGCCGTGGAGTCGGGGAAGAGCAAGGTCACCCCGCAAACGGCCTCCATCTCGCCGTAGCGGAGGCGCAGGTCAAGGACCCGGAGCAAGGGCGTCTTCCGCCAGATAGGCCTCGATCACCTTCGGATCCGCTTGCACCCGCTCGGGCGGGCCGGAGGCGATCAGGGCGCCGTGATCCAGCACGACCACGCGGTCCACGAGCGCCATGGCGACCCGCATCTGGTGCTCCGCCAGGATCACCGTCATCCCCCGGGCGCGGAGGTCTGCGATGAGCTCGGCCGCAGCCCGCCTTTCCTCGTGAGAGAGCCCGCCCAGCGGCTCGTCCAGGAGGATGAGCCGGGGCTCGAGGGCGAGCGCGCGAGCCACCTCCAGGCGCTTGAGCATCCCGAGCGGAAGGAGTCCGGCCTTGTGGTCGGCCTTGGCAGAGAGCCCGACGTGCTCGAGCAGCTCGAGCGCCTTCCGCCGCGTGTTGCGCCCCGGCCAGCTCCCCAGGAGCGCGGCCGGGCCCAGATAGTGCCGGCGGCCGAGGGCGACCATCACGTTCTCCGCCGCCGTGAGGGTGCGGAAGGGTTTGACGATCTGGAAGGTGCGCGCGATGCCCGCGCGAGCAAGGCGGTGCGGCGACTGGCCGGTGATCTCGCGGCCGTCGAAGATGATGCGCCCGGCGTCCGGCGTCGCGAAGCCGGAGAGACAGTGAAAGCATGTCGTCTTGCCGGCGCCGCTGGGACCGAAGAGGCCCAGGATCTGACCCTCCTCCGCTGTGAAGGAAACGGCGTCGAGCGCGGTGAGACCAGCGAAGCGCTTGGTAAGCCCCACCACCTCGAGGATGCGCATCAGGCGGCGGCGCGCCGGCGCGCGAGAGCGCACCAGAGCAAGCTCTCGTCCCCGAGGGGGCCGTGAGGCGCCCAGCGCATCAGCTCTTCCAGCGCTTGCCGCCCTTGCACGAGGCGGGCTGCTGCCGCGGGGTCGAGCGCGACCGCGGCGCCCTCGCGCGCGACGGCGATGACGTCGGCGGTGGTGAGCCGGCCCGAGCCCAGCGTGACCGCCCCGGTCTTGACGGTCACGCGGGCTTCCAGTCGCGGGTGAGCGCCCGCACCCGCTCCATCAGCGCATCCTGATCGAGCGTGGTCAGGCGCTGGTTCCTGACGATCTGGCGGCCGTGGACCCACACATCGGTCACCGCCTGAGGCGACATGGCGTAGACCACGTTCTTCAGCAGATTGCTCGGCGGATGGAGCGAGGGGTGGGAAAGGTCCACGACCACCAGGTCGGCGAGCGTCCCCGGCGCGAGATCACCCACTTCGAGGTCCAGCAGCCGGCCGCCGTCCACTGTGCCCATGGCGAAGACCCGCTCGGCGGGCAGCCGAGTGCCGTCCAGATGGCGCACCTTCTGGAGCAGCGCCGCCATGCGCATCTCCTCGAAGACGCTCAGCCGGTTATTGGTGCAGCCGCCGTCGGTGCCGAGGCCGATCAGCATCCCCAGGTCCTGCATCTCGGTGATGCGCGTGATGCCGTCGCCCAGGATCATGTTGGAGGAGGGGCAGTAAGCGAGCCCGGCGCCCCGGTCGGCCATCAGCGAGATCTCTTCGTCGTCGAGCCAGACGCAATGCACACCGATCATCCGCCGGCCCAGGACGCCGAGCTTGTCGAGATAGCGGATCGGCGTGACGCCGTGCTCCTTGAGCGTCCGCTCGCCTTCGTACCGTCCCTCGGCCACGTGGATGTGGAACCTGGTGTCCTCGGTCTCCGCCACCTCCCAGCCGGCGCGGATCATGGCGGGCGAAGCGCCGTGAGGGCTGTGGGGCGCCGGCTGGATGGTGACCATGGGGTCGCCCGCGTGCGCCCCGATCAGCTCGCTCACCCGCCGGGCAGCGGCACGCGGCACCTCGCGGTAGCGCCGGGGCGCGGCCTCCCAGTCGTACATGGCGCGCGCGAGGACCAGCCGGATTCCGGTGTCGCGCGCCGCCCGGATCACCGCCTCGGCGTTCTCGTTCCCATCATCCTGGAGGTAGAAGAAGTCCACGCAGGTCGTCGCCCCGTGGATCAGCATCTCGGCGAAGGCGAAGGCGGCGCCGACATAGATGCCATCGCGGTCGAGGCGGATCGAGTAGGGATACAGGACGCGGTCGCGCCACCGCACGAAATCCAGATCGTCGCCCAGGCCGCGCAGCAGCGACTGGAACGTGTGGCAGTGGGTGTTGACGGTGCCGGGCAGGAGCGCCTTGCCCGGGAGCCTGACGATGTCGGGGCTATGTGTCTCGCCCGCCCCGAGCGGCGCAACCTCCGTGATCCGGCCGCCCGTGATGGTCACGGCGCGGTCGTTGAAGGAGCGGCCCGCGCAGAACACGACGTCGGGCAGGAGGCGCATCACGCGCCCTAGGCCACGCGCCCGCGCTTGACGACCAGCCTCACATGGTTCACCCAGTCTGGCTCACCGGGGGACGATCCGGGGTTGGAGTCGCTGGGCAGCGCGACGCGCACGCCGGTGTCGAGAGCGCGGCCGCTTCCGCCGGCCGAAGCCCGGCGGGGATGTAGCCGTTTCACGGTCGGGCTCCTCCCAGGGTGAGGCGACGACTGCTGGCGTGGACGTGAAAACGCTGCCGCCATCTTACTGTGCCCGGCGGCTTTGCTCAACGCGGGGTGAGAGACAGGGCCGGTCGCACCGGCGCGAGTGGCGGCCCATTGCGCGCGATGCTGCAAGATTGGCTTACGGCCCCCGGGCGAGCCCCAAAGCGCCCGCCCGGGGGCCAATCTAGGAACTACACATGATCACCGGGCCCGCTAGCGCGACCACCCGGCAGCCGATGAGACCTCGCTGCCAAGGGTTGGCGGGTTCGGTTCCCGCACGCCCCCCGGAGTCTTCACAGGAGGCACGTCGGCTCTCACACGGCCCGAAGATCACCTGTCATTGCGCTTCACAAGAGAGCAACCCTCATGCCGGCTTGACGGTCGGCGACCCGATGCGACAACGCGCAGATATTTGCGGGTTTTCTGACCGATCCCGTCCAGGATGATCAGCTTCGGGGAATGGCTGCGGCAAGACTTACATGCGCCGAGTGTAGCCTTTACACTCCCGCCTCGATGTCTCTGGGTCACTAACTCGCGGCCTCCGCGGAAGAGATTGGCGCTGCTCGCTGTCCGGCGGTGTCAGACGCGGAGGCGCGCCATGGGTCAGTGTGAGCTGCGCGCGGCCGTCCGACCCGGCGGCCGCACGCGCCGACGCCGGTCTGAGCGCCCCTCCGAGCACCAGGAGGCCGGCTCCCAACAGATAAGAGGCGTAGCCGCCGACCTCGAGCAGCGAAGGCCGCGCGCGGTAGCCCACGAGCCCACCCAGAAAGCTGCCAGCCACGCTGCCATCGCTCAGAAAGGAGGAGGTGTCCCAGAGCGGCGCGGACATCGGGAGCACGCCGAGCCCCTGAAGCCGGCCGACGCCGCTGCTAAAGAGTCCCGCGGCGAGGAACAGGATGAGCAGCGTGGTGATGGAGAAGAACCTCGCCAGGCTCACGCTCTTGCCCCCACAGAAGATCGCCCAGCCCAGGGCCGCCGCCGTCGCGACGCCGGCGACGCCGCCCAGGACGCTGCCCCATCCAGCCGCAGAGGTGGCCTGCGCCATCACGCCCCAGAGGAACAGCACGGTCTCCGCGCCCTCCCGGAACACGCCCGTGAAGGCGATCAGGCCGACGATCCACAGCCGCTGAGTGGCGCGCGCCTGGTCGATGCGCTGCTGGATCTCGCCCCTGATGCCCCGCGCGTGCTGCTGCATCCACCAGGCGTGCCAGGTGAGCAGGAGCACGGCCAGGAAGATCACCCCGGCGCCGATCAGGTCGGGGCCGAGATCGAGCAGCGGGCCGGAGAGGAAGCTGACCGCGACGCCCATGGCCACGCTCGCCCCGAGCCCCAGCGCGCCGCCGACCGTCACCCACCGGAAGTGCGCGCGGGCACCGATCTTGTCGAGATACGTGTAAACGAGTCCAAGCAGGAGGGAGGCCTCGAAGGCCTCGCGCAGGGTGACGAGGAAGGTGGCACCCATTCAGCGGCTCCTACTCGGCCAGGATACGGCCCTTGGCCGTCTTCTCGTGATATTCACCGACGAAGCCGTAACTGCCGCGCTTGAGCGCTGGCATCTTGAGCCGAATGGTCTTGCCGGCCGGGATCACCTTCTCGATGCGCAGGTCGTGGCTCTCGAATTCTTCCGGCCCCTTGTCCTTGTTGGTGATGACCAGCAGGAAGGGGGCGCCGGCCTTGACCTTGATCTCCTCGGGCTGGAAGCGGTTGTTCTCGATGATGAGGACGATCTCAGCCGGGGCGTCCGCGGCCCCCACCAGGCTCGCCGCCGGGCCGAAGCATGCCAGCGTCACACCGGCGAGGAGGGCTGCGCAAGGGTTCATGAGATTAAGGTCCCCTTTGTTGTCGTATTAGGTGTACCTAATTTCTGGAACCTTGTCAACCACGATTTCTCGTCAACAATCGCTTCGAGGTCCCCATCGCGCGCGCCGCCGATCTCACGTCGGAGTCGCGTGAGTCGCCGGGCTTGACATGCCCCAACGGCAGACCTACGCTGTTAATGCTCATTCTTGACCGACAAGGAGGTGAATGCGCATGAGTCAATACCTTCTCATCGAGTCGAAAAGCCCCCTCGACGGTGGCGATTACTCCTTCGAACTGGCGAGCCAGTTGCGCGAAGCGGGGCACAGCGTCTCCGTTTATCTGGTCCAGGACGGCGTGTTCGCGGCCCGCCGGAACTTCGAGGCGGGGAGCAATCTGCTCGCCGGCGCCAAGAGCAGGAGCGTCGCCCTGCTCGCCGACGAGGTCTCGCTGCGCCAGCGCGGAATTACCCGAGACCGCCTGGCCGAGCCGGTGCGCGTGAGCAGCATGGACGAACTGGTGGACCTGCTCATGGAGAAGAGCGATAAGGCCATCTGGCACTGATGACGAGGCCATTTGGCAACGAGGAGGAGGTTTCCATGGCAAATCGCAAGACCCTACATATCTGCGTGACGGCGGGGCCGTACGGCAACGAAACGCCGGTGAGCTTGTTCCGGCTGGTGGACACCGCGCTCGGCAAGGGCTACAACGTCAACGTCCTCGCCTACGAGGACGCCGTGCTGCTGACCTCGAAGGCTCAGGCCCAGCACGACGACCCGATCTGGAAGGACCGGCCCGAGCACCACACCGACGTCGGCAAGGCTCACAACACGACCTCCGAGTTCGTCGCCCTTCTCCTGGAGAAGGGGAAGCAAGGGCCCAATCTCTCCTGGTACGTCTGAGGGCTCTGCTGCGTGGAACGGGGCGTTCCACAGGGCTATCACCTCGATCCGGTCGTTCACGGAAGCCTGGGCGACCTGTACAAGTTCACGGACCAGGCCGACAAGACCCTGCTGATGTCCGGCCACTGACAGAGCGGGACGGCGAGCCGCGGATGCGGTAGGGCCTGAGGCCCCGACGTCCGAGGCGAGCCTGTCCAAAGGAGGAACGAGGCATGGCCAAGAAGATCCTGTCCATCCTCTCGCACACGGAATACGGCAACCTCGAAGACAGCGATATCGGTCTCTTCGCCTCGGCGTTCGCCCCGGTGGCGGGTCAGCACCTGACGATCCTCTTGAGGGAGGACGCGGTGAACTACGCGGTCCGGGGGCAGGACGGCACCGGCATCAAGATCGCCGGCACGCCGATCCAGCCGGGCTTTCTGATCGAGACCGACCTCAAATCGGTCAACCAGTCCAACATCCCCGTCTATGCCATTCGCGAAGACCTGGCGGAGCGCGGCATCAAGCCGGACGAGGTGATCGAGGGCGTCAAGCTCATGAGCCGGACGGAGCTGGGCAAGCTGGTGGATCAGTTCGACTCCGTATGGAACTGGTAGGAGGGGAGGAGCGGGAGCTCGACGAGGGCGCCGTCTCCACCGTCGTCGACAACCGCGGGATGCTCTGCGCCCAAGGCATCCTGCGGCTCATGCGGGCCATGCTCGATGTGGCCCCGGCCGGTGTCGTCGAGGTGCTGTCCTCGGACCCGGCCGCCGAGCACGACTATCCGGCGTGGTGCCGCGCCACCGGCCATCGCTTCCTCGGCCACCGCCGGGACGCCGATGCGCGGCGCGGATCGCTCATCGTGTCCTTCGTGAAGAAGCGCGTGGGCGAGCCTGGGGCGTGAAGACTCTCGCGGTCATCGCCTCGCGCGGGAGCTTCAACAGCCTCGTCCAGGTCGCGACGCTCCTCATGGCCGCGGTTGGCTCGGAGATGGCGGTGCGCGTCTTCTTCCGCGACGAGGCGGTGTTCAAGCTCACCAAGTCACGCGCCCACGAGATCAACCTGTCTGACATCTACCGCGGGCAGGCGGCGGCGGTCAGCGAGCGGCTCCGCGCCCAGGGGCTGGACGACCTGCCCGGCCTCTTCGCCGAGGCCCGCCGGGCGGGGGACGTGCGCCTCTATGCCTGCAGCTCCTCCATGGCCATCTGCGGCGTCCGGCCCGAGGATCTACTCGATGGCGTCGAGGTCCGCGGCCTCACGGCCTTCCTGCTGGAGGACATGGCTCTCGCGGATGAAGTCCTGACGTTCTGATCCCTACTCGGCGACGGCAGAGTGCATATGCAGGCTCATCCATACGGGAGCGGGTAGGGGTGCTTCAGGTCCTCGCAGCGGTACAGGTACAGGGTGAGTTCGTGACGTCCGCGCCGTCCGACTTCCACCTGGCCGAGAGGGCTGATCCGAGCGAAGTAGGCGCCGTAGTGGGCCATCACTTCCCTCACGCTCGTCTTGGTGGTGACGAGGATGCCGTCCTTGCCCAGCCAGCGCTCCGTCACGTCGAAGAAGGCGAAGCTCCTCGGGTCGGTCGGGCTGAGGGCGAGCACGGGCAGCTTGCCCTTCAAGCCATAGTCCACCTTGCCCGCCCGGAACCACCAGTCCGAGAACACGAAGATGTCACGCCGGTCCAGGAGCCCTCGCTCGGCGAAGGCGCTCTCCAGAGCGGTGAAGTCGACGCACTCCAGCGTCGGGTCCTTCTCTCCCGCCAGCGCACGGGCGAGCCAGCCCGGCCCGTCCTTGAGCCAGCCAGTGGCGACGTGGCTGGTCACCAGCGTCATGAAGAGGAGCGACAGAGCCGCAGTGGCGCCGAGCCCCCACCGGTACGACGCGCGGCCCTGCCGGAGGGCGCGGTCGACGCTCTCGCCCAGCGGCAGGAAGAGCAGGAGGTAGCCCGGCATGCCCCAGTGGAAATGGCGCTGGCCCGTGAGCGCATAGGCGGCCACGGCGGTGAACAGCGCGATGGGCACCATCGCGAGGCACGCGATGAGTCGCCGCTCGGGCGATGCGCGCCGCTGGAACGACCGGCAGAGCTCCACCACCAGCGCCACCCATACCCACGGGAGGAGCTCCGCCGATTGACCGCCGATGTTGCGTAGCATCCAATCCAGGCGGATGCCCTGCACCTCGTCGAGGCCGCGCGTGCTCTGCCAGACGAAGGAGATCCAGTGGTGTCGCCCGTTCCAGAGCAGGACGGGAGAGAACAGGAGCGCCGCGATGGCGAGCGCGAGATACGGACCCGGGTGCGCGAGCCAGCGCCGTTGCTCGCGGCGGCCGAGCACGTAGAGGCCCGCCCCGGCGACCAGGAGCACCGCCGAGTACTTGCTGAGCATGCCGAGCCCGAGCATGGCGCCGGCCGCCGCCCACCAGACGAGCGGGCGGCTCGGGGCCGGGTCCAGCAGGAGGCGGGCAAGGCAGTAGACGCAGGCGAGCCAGAAGAACATCAGCGGCCCGTCGGGCTGGAGAAACGTCCCAACGCTCAGCGAGAACACGGGAGCCAGGTTCATGAGGAGCGCGGCATAGAAGCCGGGCCACCCTCCGAAGAGCCTCCTGCCGAGGACGAACAGCAGCCACGTGGTCCCCGCGAACAGGATGATGAAGGGCCAGCGGAGGGTGAGCCGCCCGACCTCGCCCGTGAGATCGAGGCTCCACGCGGCGAGCAGGATGGAGAGGGGGGGATGGTCGAAGTAGCCGAGGCTCGGATGGCGCGCACAGGCGAAGTAGTACGACTCCCCGTAGCACAGGCCGGCCCACATCCCCGCCGCGAGCCGGAGCCCGGCGCTCAACGCGACGAGGCAGAGGGCGGCGGCCTCGGGCGAGATCCTGCGGGCACCGCCGGCACCCGGGGCGCCGGCGGAACTCGTCACGACCTGAGCCGTTGCCATGCGATGCGGAGCAGAGTGGCGGCCGCCTGGTAGACCTCGCGCCGGGACATCTTGGTGCGCCCGAGCCGACGGTCCACGAAGGTGATGGGGACCTCGCGGAGCTTCCATCCGTCGCGTTGGCAGTGGAACAGGATCTCGATCTGGAACGAGTACCCTTCAGACGTGATCCGCGCGAAGCGGAGGGCTTCCAGGACCTCGCGCCGGTAGCACTTGAAGCCGGAGGTCCAGTCGCGCACCTGCGTGCCGACCATCAGGCGGGCCAGCGCATTGCCGCCCCAGCTCAGCGCGAGGCGGGACAGCGGCCAGTTCTCGATCCGGCCGCCCGAGATGTAGCGCGAGCCGACGACGACGTCGGCGGCGGCCGAGGCGCTCAGCAGGCGGCTCACCTCTCGGGGATCATGGGAGCCGTCCGCGTCCATCACGACCACGAGTCCGTAGCCGCGCTCCGCGGCCCAGGCGAAGGCGGCGCGGTAGGCGGAGCCGATACCCCGCTTGCCCTCGCGCCGCATGAGGTGGATGCGCGGGTCCTGCGCGGCCCAGTCCGCGACCACATCGCCCGTACCGTCCGGCGAGTTGTCGTCGACGACGAGCACGTGGGCCGCCGGCTGGAGGCCGAGGAGCGCCGGCAGCAGCGAGCCGATATTCTCGCGCTCGTTGTAGGTAGGGATCGCGATCAGCAGCCCGTCGCTCGCGGTCAAGACGGAGGCGCCGCGCTCCCGCTACAGCACCTGGACAAGGGGGCGGCCGCGGAGGGTCTCGGCCTTCCACAGGCCGGTCTCGCCGAGCCCGGCGACCGCCTCGTCCGGATCGGAGGCTCGCATCAGGGCCAGCGTCTGGCCGTCCGGAAAGAAGCCGCCGAACACCATGCGGCCGGCGCCGCGGGCTTCGATCAAGGCGAAAGAGGCCATCTCCACGTCGGAGGCGAGACCTTCCACCACCGTGGCGATGCGGGACTCGTCCGGCGTGGGCGCCGACAGCTCCCAGGGCTCGAGGAAGCGGGCGAAGCTCCGGGGCGCATAGCCCGTCCAGAGCCCGTTGATGAAGAATGGGCTGCCCTCGACGAGCCGCTCGATGTCTTCCGGCTGCCCGACGCGGCAGAAGAGATCGGCGCTCCCGCCGTCGGGAGCGGGGCCGCCGCCGATGACGAGGCCGTGGGCGCGCAGGCCCATCAAGTACTCGAGGTTGGCCTGGCGATACGCCTTGCGGCGGGTGAGGTAGCCCTCGACCGTATGGATAGACGATCACGGGGTGATCCAGCCGCCGGCGAACGGAATCACCTGACCGACGAAGAAGTCGGCGTCCTCGGAGGCAAGGTACACCGCCAGCCGTGCCGACTCCTCCCCGCGCGCCAACCGCCCCGCCGGGATGTGCTTGAGCATACGCTCCCGCTTCTCGGAGTCGGCCGTCAGCGCGGCGGGAAAATAGGTCGGGTTCTCCACGTAGTCCTGGGCGATGGCGTTCACCTGGATGCCATCCCTGGCGACCTCGCGGCCCACGGCCTTGGTGAGCCCGTTGACTCCCGCCCTGGCCGCCGTGTAGGCGGCGTAGTTTGGCAGCCCCGGGAACGCCGCCGCCGAGGACATGTTGATGATCTTGCCTCGGCGCGCGGGGCGCATGACGCGGAGCGCCGCGCGGATGCAGTAGAACGGCTCGTCCAACAGGTGCGCCATCATCTCCCGCCACGCCGCGTCGGTGACCGCGTCGGTGGGGCTGCCAGAGGAGGGGAAGGCGCTGTTGAGACGATCACGGGGTGATCCAGCCGCCGGCGAACGGAATCACCTGACCGACGAAGAAGTCGGCGTCCTCGGAGGCAAGGTACACCGCCAGCCGTGCCGACTCCTCCCCGCGCGCCAACCGCCCCGCCGGGATGTGCTTGTTCATTCCCGACAGACTAAACGGGATGTCGCGAGCAATGCAACCTCATGTTAAGGTGAGGAAGCGGGGAAAGGGGTACTCGGCGTGAGCGACGACTTCCTGGAGTCCTTCAAGGCCCGCTACCCGTTCCCGCTTGACGACTTCCAGCTTCGCGCCATCGCCGCCATCCGCGAGGGCCAGTCCGTCATCGTCTCCGCCCCCACCGGCGCCGGCAAGACCCTCATCGCGGAGTTCGCCATCCACGCGGCGCTCCACCGCGGCCGGCGCATCGCCTATACGACTCCGCTCAAGGCGCTCTCCAACCAGAAGTACGCAGACTTCTGCCGCCAGTTCGGGGAGGAGCGCGTCGGGGTCCTGACGGGCGACGTCAAGGTCAACCCGCGCGCCCCGGTGCTCGTCATGACCACGGAGATCCTCCGCAACATGTTCTACACAGGCGGGCTCCCGGGGCTCGACACGGTGGTCCTGGACGAATGCCACTACATGGGCGACGAGGGGCGCGGGACGGTGTGGGAGGAGATCATCGTCAACTGCCCCAGGGACGTGGCGCTGGTCGCCCTGTCGGCCACGGTGAAGAACGTGGACGAGATCGCCGACTGGATCTCGCTGGTGCACCGGCCCATCGTCGCCATTACCCATCCCGAGCGCCCCGTGCCGCTCCAGTACCTGGTGGCCGATCTCTCGGGCGAGATCCACAGCTACGAGGCCGTGCGCCAGGGCCGGGTGCGCCTCCTGGGCGACGAGCGCGACGGCGGGAACGACCGGGGCCGGTGGTACACGCGGCGCGTGGTCGACCCCACGGTCATGCTTGACGAGCTGGAGGCGCGCGGGTGGCTACCCGCCATCTACTTCATCTTCAGCCGCGCCGGCTGCGAGCGGGCTATGGAGACGGTGCTGGCCGAGGGCAAGCCGCTCCTCGCCAGGGACGCGCAGCGGAAGGTGGAGGCGGCCATCCGGGAGGCCACCCAGGACAACCCCACCATCGCCGAGTCGCCCCTCAACCAGACCATCTTCCAGGCGCTCGGCATGGGCGTAGGCCTCCACCACGCCGGGATTCTCCCGGGCGTCAAGCGGCTCACCGAGCTCGCCTTCGAGCGCGGGCTCTGCAAGGTGGTCTTCGCCACCGAGACCATGTCCCTCGGTATCCACATGCCCGCCAAGAGCGTGGTGCTCCAGTCCCTGACCAAGCGCACCGACCGCGGCTTCCGGAGCCTCACCCACAACGAGCTGACCCAGATGGCGGGCCGCGCGGGCCGCCGTGGCATCGATCCCGAGGGCAAGTGCGTGATGGCGCTGGACGTCCGCGACGGGCTCGAGGACATGCAGCACGTCGTGGACGGGCCGCCCGAGCCCATCGTGAGCCAGTTCAAGGTGGGCTACGGCTCGGCGGCGCTCTTGCTCTCGACGGGCCACGACCTGGCGACGATCCGGCGGACGGTGGAGTCCTCCTTCGGCCAGTACCAGAATCTGAAGAAGATCCGCGCGCTCGAAGCCGAGGTCAAGGGCCTGGAGACGGCGGCGGGCGACGCGCGCGGCTTTCGCGCGCCGTGCGGGGACTTCTCGCGCATCGGCCGTTACCGGGCGCTGCGCGCCGAGATGGAGGCGGCGCGGATGGCGCGCGGGCGCGGCGGCCGGCGGGGGCGTTCGGTCGCCGAGGTCGAGCCCGGGCGCCTCGCGCTCGTGCGGCGGAAGAGCGGCGCCACCCTCGGCCTCGTCTGCGGCGTGGACCGGCGGCGGCATCGCACCCTCGTGCGCGTGCTCCTGCCCCACGGCGGCGCCATCCACATGAAGGAAGGCAATATCAAGCGCGTGTTCTGGCAGACGCCGCCGCTTCACCTGCCGCGCGACTGGGAGCGGCGCCCTCACGGGCTCGCGGAGCAGATGGCGCGCTTCGACATCGCCGACCTCGTGGAGCGCGAGCGGAGCCAGGGGCCGGAGGCGGCGCTCGCCGCCCACTTGTGCCACCGGTGCCCCTGGGGCTCTCAGACCCGCTGCGATCAGGAGTGGAAGGGCCTCGAGGGACTGGAGCGTCGCCTGGCGCAGAAGAGCGAGGCGCTGGAGACCTTCCGCAGCGGCTACTGGCGGGAGTTCCTGCACGTGGTCGAGGTGCTCGAGCGCTTCGACGCCGTCAAGGACGGCAAGCTCCTGCCCAAGGGGCAGCTCATCGCCGGCCTTCGCCACGACAATGAGCTGCTGGTCGCCGAGACCATCGAGCGCGGCATCCTCGACGACGCGACCCTCGCCGAGGTCGCCACGCTGTCATCCTGCCTCGTCGAGGAGGCGCGCTCGGGGGACAGCGCCGTGGCGCGGCTGTTTCTCAAGAAACACCCCAGGCTCAAGCGCAGGCTCCAGCAGATGGAGGCCGTGGCCGAGAGTGTCGCCGAGGCACAGCGGAACTACCATCTGCCCATGCCGGTGGGGGTCTCCACGGGCTTCATGCCGTCGGTGTTCCGCTGGGCGTCGGGCGAAGACGACTGGTCGGGGATCGTCGAGGATTCCTTCGGCGGCCACGAGGGAGACCTGATCCGCGCCATGCGCCGGCTCATCGACGTGCTGCGGCAGCTCGCGGAGTCGCCCGAGGTGCCGCCGGCGCTGGCCCAGCTCCTGGGCAAGGCCGCGCGGGTCGTCGATCGGGGCATCGTGCTGGAGTCGGCCCTCATATGAAGGCCGGGCCGCTTTCGTGTTTGCTCCTGGCGGCCCTGCTGGTGGCGGCCTGCGCCGGCCGGCTCGACACGGTCGAGTGGACGACGCGGGGCCCGTCGGCAGAAGAATTCTTCGTGACCCGCTCCTACGCGATCAATGGCCGCGCGCCGAGCTTCGACGAGAAACGTCGCTGGGAGAGCGAGGTGGAGGAGCGGGTATACAAGTATCTGCGCGATCACCCGGAGCTCGAGCAGACGTCCCGCTACACCGACTTCCGCTTCTGGTGGCAGATCACGACGGGAAGCACTCCGGCCGAGGTGCGCGTGCTGCTGGAGGAGCCGCAGGAGCAAACCATCGACCCCGCCCGCATGGCGGCCCTGGCCGAGCGGCACTGGAGCGAGATCCAGTCCAAGGCGAAGGAGGCCTGGGTCTACGGGCCCGCCTGGGTCATCTACTTGGACGACGCGAGCGTGGTCGCCATGGTGCACCGGGTGTCCGGCGCCGCTCCCCGGGACTGACCGCGCGATCCTCGGGTGAGGAGAGAGGACTGAAAGGAGAGTTCATGATCGAAGAGAAGATCATCGCATCGTGGAAGTACAAGAAGGGCGCGCTCGACCCGAAGACGGCGAGCCTCTGCTATCTCGCCGCCAACCTGGCCGCCGGCAACACGCACTGAGCGAAGCGCGACCTGGCAGGTGCCAGGGCCGCCGGCGCCACCGAGGAGGAAGTGCGCGAGGCCATCAGCTTCGCGATTCGCGCCAATGCCGCCAAGACACACGCCGATATCCTGAAGGTGTACGAGCCCCGTGGCTGAGATCACGCTGACCGCCGCCTTCTCCACCGTGCCCGCTCCGGATCAGGAGGCCATCAAGCGCGTGCTGACCGAGACCATCGAGCAGCTCGCCCAGGAGGACAGGACCTTCACGCGGGCCAAGATCGTCTTCACCGAGTCGGACGAGCGCTGCGGGCTCACCGCGGAGCTGGACGGGGTGAAGAAGGAGGGCGTGCCGCTCCCCCTCGAGCTCGAGCAGCTCGAGGACGCCCAGACATCGGCGGGCGCCCGCGCGCAGCTCAAGGAATCGCTCCGGCTGTACTTCCGGCGGGTGATGGGCCGGTCGTGACGGCCGATTCCGGGCTGCTGCTCTATCTCCACGCCGGCTGCGTCTTCAAGGTGGCGGAGGGTGCGCAGCCGCCCAAGGCGGGCTCGCTCCTCTTCTGCCGCCACCTCGCCTTCCGCCCCGGCGAGCGCGTCCTCGAGATCGGCACGGGCATCGGGCTGGCGGCGGTGCTGGCGGCGCGGGCGGGGTGTCGTGTGGTCGCCACCGACATCGTGCCCGCCGCCGTGGAGTGCGCGCGGCTGAACGCGCTGCTCAACGGCGTGGGAGACCGGGTCGACACGCGCCTCGGCGACTGCTACGAGCCCGCGCGGGGCCTCACCTTCGACCTCATCTGCACGAGCCCGCCTCAGATGCCGACTCCGCCCGGGCGCGAGCGCGACGATCCCGTCGCCGCGGCCGACAACGGGGGCGTCGACGGGTGGGAGGTGCTCGATCGCGTGATCGACGGCGCCGATCGTCACCTGAATCCCGGGGGCCGCCTGATCTTCACCATGTTCGCCTTCCTCGGTCTCAAGGTGGCCCAGGCCAAGCTCAACGCCGCGGGACTCGAGCCGTCCGTCATCGGCCGCGAGACGCAGCCCTTCCCGCGGATCGGCTATGAGCGCCTCGACCATATCCGGACCCTCGACGCCGAAGCCGCGCTGCCGGTGGTCGGGTTCCCGGCGACGGTGGAGCGCTACGTGCTCCAGGGGACGAGGCCGAGGGTGAGGGGCGCGTGAAGCCGGCGCGCACTCTCATCGTCAACGCCGACGACTTCGGCCTCACCGGCGGGGTGAGCCGCGGCATCCTCGAGGCGCACCGGAGAGGCATCGTGACGAGCACCACCGTGATCGTGAACCGTCCCATCGACCCGGCGCTGGTCGACGACCTCAGGGCCTCGGGGCTGGGCGTCGGCCTGCACCTGAACCTGACCCTCGGCCCGCCCGTCTGCAATCCCAGGCGCGTGCCGTCGCTCGTGGACGCCGAGGGCAAGTTCATCCGCGACGCGCGCGAGGCGGCCTCACGCGCGAGCAAGGACGAGGCGCGGATCGAGCTGGGTACCCAGATCGACGCCTTCAGGCAGCTTATGGGCCGCTTCCCCAGCCACCTCGACAGCCACCACCATGTGGGGCGCCACGAGCCGATCCTGGAGCTCGTCCTCGACTTCGCCAAGGCCATCAAGGTCCCCGTACGCAGCCAGGACGCCCTAGTGCGCGCGGCGGCGCGGCGGCTCAGGGTCCGCACGCCCGATCACTTCGTGGGCGAGTCCGGCCCCGAGCCCTACTGGACCGCGGAGCAGGTGCTGGCCGAGCTGCGCTCGCTGCCGGGCGGCGTGACCGAGTTCATGACCCATCCTGGCCATTACGACGAGGACCTCGCCGGGAGCCGCTACGGCAAGCAGCGCGAGGCCGAACTGGCCGGGCTCAGCGATCCACGGGCGCGCGAGCTGATCGAGCGCGAAGGGATCCGCCTCGCCCACTTCGAGAATTTCTGATGGCCGGGGCGTCTGGCCCTAGCCCAGGCCATCTTCCTCCCGCCCTTTCCCGACCTCGTGCTGGCTCCGGCGTCGATCTGGCCCTGATCGGCCGGCGCTCCCGATTGTGCCGGTAGGGACGCCGTGATGGTGTGCGACGCGGGGCTGGTGGTCCTTGTCCTCTTGGCACTCGAAGGATGATGGCGGGCCACGCGGCGATCGGGATGGACGTGGGCGGGACCACGACGGCGGCGGGTCTCGTCGCTGCTGATGGACAGGTGCTGGCCCATTTCCAGGAGCCCACTCACGGGCGCGGGCCCGGCACCGTGCTCGACACGCTGCTGGACCTCTTGGGGAAGCTCGAGGGTGCCGCGCGGGTGCAGGGGCTCCAGATCTCGGGCGTCGGCATCGGGGTGCCGGGCACGGTGGACACCGAGCGCGGCGTCATCGGCGCTGACATCCACTATGTGCCCGAGCTGGCCGAGACGCCGCTCGCAGCCGTGGTCGGCGCTCGGCTGGGGCTGCCGGCATTCGTGGACAATGACGTGAACGTCCTCGCCCTCGGCGAGTGGATGTTCGGCGCCGGGAAGGGCACGCGCTCGCTCGTGGTCCTGGCGCTCGGCACCGGAGTGGGCGGCGGCATCATCCTGGACGGCCGGCTCCATCGCGGCCAGGGGGGATTCGGCGGCGAGCTGGGGCACGTGCCCGTCAACTTCGACGGGCGTCCGTGCATCTGCGGCGGGCGGGGCTGCCTCAAGACCTATGTCTCGGGCACCGACATCGCGCTGCAGGGGAGCCTACGGCTGAAGCGCGAGGTCACCGCGGCGGAGGTGTTCGAGCTGGCCGCCGGCGGCGACCCTGGCGCCCGGGAGATCGTGGGCGAGGTGTGCCAGGCCCTCGGTGCCGGGCTCGCCGTCATCGTCAACGGGCTCAACCCCGAGCGGCTGCTCCTGGCGGGCAGCGTCGCCAAATCGCTCAAGGCGCTCGAGCGCGAAGTGCGCGAGTGGGTCGCGCGCTACGCCTTCGCCCAGGCGCTCGCGACCACGCGCGTCGAGATCCTCACCAGGGACAAGGACGGCACCGTGCGCGGCGGGGCCGCCCTGCTGCATTACGAAACCCAACGACGGGCTGCAGGGAACCCATGATCTTCGACAAGAAGGAAGACCGCGCGATCAAGGTGATGCTGAAGCCGTAGGCGGCGGCGGAGGTTGCCCGGCTACTGGAGACGGGCCGGCGGCGGCTTCGGCGGCCTGGACTGCTTCACGAGCGGGTCGAGCACCCGCGCCAGCCTCGCTTCGTCGGCGCGCCCGTGGATCCGCGCGACCATCTCGCCCCGCTTGTTGATCACCACGGTGTAGGGCGTGCCCTTGAAGCCGAAGCGGTTGGCGATGGTGAGGCGCGGGTCGAGCCCGGCGGGGTAGGTGGCGCCGTGGGCCTTGAGGAAGCGCTGGGCGTCGGCCCAGGTGTCCTGGACCTGGACGCCCACCACCTCGACGCCGTTCGGCCTGTACTTCTCGTAGGTGCGCTCGACGCCGGGCGCCTCCTCCGCGCAGACCTTGCACCAGGACGCCTGGAAGCGCACGACGAGGATCTTCTTGCCGATGAGGGCCCGCGAGTCGAAGGTCCCCGAGCCGTCCAGGAGCCTGAGCGTGAACGCGGGCGCCGACGGCGCCGCCAGCGCGGGGGCGGCCAGGAAGGTGAGGGCGAGAGCGGCCAGAAGGCGGCGCACCGGCATAGTATAATCCCGGCTCTTGGGTGGGGTCAGATGTCGAGCACTGACCGGGCTTCGGTGGCCGACGGGCAGGAGGTCAAGCCAGAAGTCACGCGGTGACCGGAACAATGGCCGATGACGTTGAGTCGTCTCCGGTCGCCCCCGCGCGCAGATCGAGCACCTCGCGAACCTTGAGGGCTAGGCTCTCCGGGGTGAAGGGCTTTTGCAGGAAGGCCGTGCCGGGGTCTAAGACCCCATGGTGAACAATGGTGTCTGTGTAGCCGGACATGTACAGGACTCGCGCCTCAGGATGCTTCCTTGTGACTCGGTTGGCCAGGTCTGGACCGCTCAGCCGCGGCATGACGACATCGGTGAGGAGAAGATCGATCACAACTCCTTGCCGGTCGGCGATCCGCACGGCTTCCTCCACGTCCTCCGCCTCTAGCACCGTGTACCCGTTCGACTGGAGAATCTTCTTGGCGACGTGCCGCACCCCTGGCTCGTCTTCGGCCAAGAGGATTGTTTCTCTGCCGCCTACGGGGC
>WNGF01000646.1_pt1 | contig 51320 bp, 46 predicted proteins | sample 5400641 | NCBI WGS metagenome assembly WNGF01 (sample SAMN13153371, study PRJNA577476) | soil metagenome | isolation source: 80 cm soil or saprolite under grassland replicate 2 | place: USA:California | collected 2016-06-15 | reverse complement strand
CCGGTCAGATGAATATCCCTAACTGGCGAAAAGGCGGTCCCATGCCGCTGGCGAAACCCAGCTCACGGTGGTCCCATGCTCCTGGCGGGCGACAGGTGTCGCCTGCCTCGCCGCCTGCCGACTCTGGAGATCCCTCCAGGTTCACCGAACGTAGTGAAAGTACTGCTGCGCCGAGGAGATCGCATCGCTCGGACGGGAGCTGCTGGGATCACCGACCGGCTGACAAGTTGGCTGCCCGAGGGAGAAGGCGGTGATACAACCGTGTCCTCGGCCTTGCAGTACCCTCCCTGACCTGCACCGACTTCAGGCCTGGATCAGGGCCAACTTCGGCATGAACCTGGGCTGCAAGCGCTCAAAGATCACTTCCGAAGATCGAAATATGCCTTTGAACTGCGGAAACGTGGAGCTAAGGGGACTCGAACCCCTGGCCTCTTGCATGCCATGCAAGCGCTCTACCAACTGAGCTATAGCCCCTCGGAGCGTCCGGCCCATCGGGCCGCAGCGCCCCGCCAGTGTACAAGAAGCTTGCGGACTGCCGTCCCGCGCCTGCGGGTCGCTGACCACAGCCGCTGTGGCTTACTCCAGGACAGCGCCCAGGCTCATCGGGCGCCAGGCCCAGCACGAGGGTTCGCTCAGGGGCTTAGCTCCGATTCCGAGCCCACCCCTGCGCCCGGACCACGCCTGGATCCGCCATCGCATCCGGCGCCGACACCGGCACTGGCTCCGGCAGCTTGCCCACGTTGTGTTCCAGCAGCCGCCAGCGGCCGGCTCGACGGCCGAGTACTGACCACGCGCAATTCGCGAGCGACCCAAGCACCTTTACCTGTTCCGGCAATCCCAGCAGGCGTGACATTCCCATGCCGATCGCGGCTCCGTGGCTGACCACGACGGTCAGCGACCCGGCGGGCATGCTGTCCGCGATCCGCTCGAAGGCCTTGGCCGCGCGGTCGGCGACTGCAGCGGTCGGCTCACCTTCCGGCGGCGACCAGGTCTGGTACTCCTCCGGGTAAAACTGCCGGATCTCCTGGTCGGTCAGCCCTTCCCAGGCGCCACCGTGCCGCTCCCGCAGGTCCTTGTCCAGGTTCACCGGCAGGCCGGTCAGGCGGGCCAGCGGCTCGGCGGTGCTGGCCGCACGAGCGAGGTCGGAAGAGTAGATAGCGGCTGGGTTCAGCGCGGCGATCAGCCGGGCTGACCGCTGCGTCTGCCGCACGCCGGCCGCGTTGAGCCCGACGTCGCTCTGGCCCTGGAAGCGCCGCTCCAGGTTCCACTGCGTCTGGCCGTGTCGCCACAGCAGCAGCGTGACTGGCCTTTCGGCCTCACGATCCGGTACCGGACCAGCCGCACGATCCGGTCCGACATCCTCGCCTGCCCCTGGATCCGCGCCGGGATCAGGAGCCGCCGCCGTCAGCGGGAGTCCCTGAGGCGAGGACCGGCACCACCGGCACCACCGGCACCATTGACACCGCGGGCACCGCGCAGTCCACCGGAGACGCCAACATCGCCCAGCAGGCCGACTCCCCCCGCGCTCCCGGCGGTGCCGGGACGGCCGACGATCACGGGCTCGGGCAGCGGGATCACCGGGCAGTCCTTCCACAGCCGCTCAAGCGCGTAGAAGACGCGCTCCTCCGCGTGCTGAACGTGGATGACCACGTCAAGGTAGTCCAGCAGGACCCACCGGCCTTCGCGCTCGCCTTCACGGCGCACGGGTTTAGCACCGGCCTTGCGCAGCCTGTCCTCGACCTCATCAACGATCGCCTTGACCTGGCGATCGTTGGCTGCCGAGCAGAGCAGGAACGCGTCAGTGATGACGAGCTGCTCGCTCACGTCGTAGGCAATGATGTCGGTAGCGAGCTTGTCTGCCGCGGCACCCGCGGCAATCGTCACTAGCTCGACTGCCCTGTCAGTGGCGGTCACGTGTGCTGCTCGTCCTCCTCCGCTGAGCCTGTTCCCCTACCATCGCACAATTAGCGCCGGGGTTCGCGCAAGTAGCGCCGGGGTTCGCGCAGTGGCGCCGGGCCTACGCAGGCCAGTTCAGGGTATCTCGGCGGCCCGGGTGCACAGGCTCACCTCGCGTGCGACCACGGCGAGCAGGCGAGGGCGACGAGGCGGGCCGGGGCGGCGGCGGTGCGGCGGCGCCCGTTAGGTCAGGTGCTCCCGTCCCGGTACAGACCACGCTTTGCGATGTACTGCACTATCCCGTCGGGCACGAGGTACCAGATCGGCTCGCCGATCCTGACCCGGTCCCGGCACGCGGTCGACGAGATCGTCAGGGCCGGGATCTCAATCAGGCTGACCCGCTCGTCGGGCAGCCCGGCGCCAGACAGCCGGTGGCCGGGGCGGGTGCACCCGACGAAGTGCGCCAGCTCGAACAACTCATCCGCGTTCTGCCAGGACATCAGCTGATCCAGCGCGTCGGCACCGGTGATGAAGAACAGCTCGGCGTCCGCCCCCCGGGCCGCGCGCAGCTCATGCAGCGTGTCGATCGTGTACGTCGGGCCGGGCCGGTCGATATCCACCCGGCTGACCGAGAACCGCGGGTTGGATGCCGTCGCGATGACCGTCATCAGGTAGCGGTCCTCGGCCTGCGACACGACCCGGTCATCCTTCTGCCAGGGCCGGCCGGTCGGCACGAACACGACCTCGTCCAGCGAGAAGAAATGCCCGACCTCGCTCGCCGCGACGAGGTGGCCATGGTGAATCGGGTCGAAGGTGCCGCCCATCACGCCGATCCGCTTGGCGGGTGATCCCCCAGCGTCCATGTCGAGAGGGTAACGGGCGGCCATCACCCCCTGCGAGCAGCCTCCCCGTCGGCCGCCGACGGGCGACGGCCGACCGGCCACGGCGGACCGGGCACGCCCGACCGGCCACGCCCGACCGATGGCGGCCAACGCCCGCCATATGGCCATTGCGGCGTCATGCGCGGGTTGCCATACTTTGCCCGAACCGAGCGCCCGCAGGTACCGGGCGCCACGGCGGCGACCGCGACTCCCTGGAGGAGAAATGCCGAGCGGATTAGGCCGGATACTGACCAGCCATGCGGGCAGCCTCCCGCGCCCAGAGGACCTGATCAAGCTCAACCACCAGCGGGCAGCCGCTCACTTTGCGGCCGCCGGCGCCGCCGCCGACTCCGCGACCGCCCGCTCTGCAATCGCCGACTCTGCGACCGCTGGCCTCGCGGCCGGCGGACCGGCGGCCGGCGGCCGCGCGACTCCTGGCTTCGCCGCCGGCGCGGCCCCCGACGAGCAGGAATACCAGCGGAAACTCAGCGCCGCGGTCACCGAAGTCGTCGCGCGCCAGCAGCAGGCCAGGGTCGATCTGGTCAACGACGGCGAGTACGGGCATTCGATGGGGCACCGCTACGACTTCGGCCCGTGGTGGACCTACGTATTCCAGCGCCTCGGCGGCCTCGAGATGGTCCCGCCGAGCCAGATCAGGCCCCCGCGGATCAAGCCGAGGGAACCCGGAGACGTCGTTCTTTCCACCTTCCCCGAGCGCAGGGACTGGGTCCAGTTCGCCGAGGCCTACGGCGACCCGAACTCGGGCGTCGCGCTGCCCAACCGGGAGAACAGGCCGACCGTCCCGGTCTGCCGGGGCCCGATCAGCTACCGCGGCGAAGACGCGCTCCGCGGCACCATCGCCAACTTCAAGGCCGCGCTGGGCACCGCCGGGCTCGCCGAGGGGTTCCTGAACGCGGTGGGGCCGGCCAGCTGCGCGCGATTCGCCAACGAGTTTTACGAGTCTGACGAAGAACTGCTCTACGCCTGCGCGGATGCCATGCGCGCGGAATACAAGACGATCATCGACGCGGGCCTTGTCCTGCAGATCGACGATCCGGCGATCGCCGAGAACTGGGATCAGATCAATCCGGCGCCGACGGTCGAGGCCTACCAGCGCTTCACGATGATCCGCGTCGAGGCGCTCAATCACGCGCTCAGCGGACTGCCCGCCGAGCGCATCCGATTTCACCTGTGCTGGGGCAGCTGGCATGGCCCGCACGTCACCGACCTGCCGATGGCCGACATCATCGGCCTGCTGCTCTCGATCAACGCGAGCGCGTACTCCTTCGAGGCCGCCAACGTCCGGCACGAGCACGAGTGGAAGGTGTGGCGTGATGTCACGCTGCCGGACGGCAAGGTGATCCTGCCCGGCGTCGTCACCCATTCGACGAACGTGGTCGAGCACCCCGAGCTCGTCGCCGACCGGATCGTCCGGTACGCGGAGATCGTCGGCCGGGACAACGTGATCGCGTCCACCGACTGCGGGCTCGGCGGCCGCGTGCACCCGCAAATCGCCTGGGCCAAGCTCGGCACGCTCGCCAGCGGCGCCGAGCTGGCGACCCGGCGGCTCTGGCGCTGAGCCGGCCCGGCGTGCCTGGCCGCCCGCCCGGCCGGTGAGTTAGCTTGTACCGGCATGACGTGGCAACCGGAACTTGACGAGCTGCGCCGCCGGCGGGCGCTCGCGGAGCGGATGGGCGGGCCGGAGAAGATCCGGCGCCAGCATGACGCTGGCCGGCTCACCGTCAGGGAACGCATCGCGGCGCTGCTCGACCGGGGCTCGTTCCACGAGACCGGAGTCCTCGCGGGCACCGCCTACGACGACGATGGCGGGCTGGCATCCTTCACCGCGGCCAACTTCGTCGCCGGGACCGGCCGCATCGCCGGGCGCAAGGTCGTCGTCGGCGGTGACGATTTCACCATCCGCGGCGGCGCGGCGGACGCCGCGATCATCGGCAAGCAGATCTACGCCGAGCGGCTGGCGAACGAGCTGCGGCTGCCGCTTGTCCGGCTCGTGGAAGGCACCGGAGGCGGCGGCAGCGTCAAGATGCTGGAGCAGATGGGGCACACCTACGTGCCCGTCAACCCCGGCTGGGACCATGTCGTCGACAACCTGTCGGTCGTGCCGGTGGTGGCCGCCGGCCTCGGGCCGGTAGCAGGCCTCGGCGCCGCCCGGCTCTGCATGGCGCACCTGTCGATCCTGGTCGAGGGCACGCCGGGTATTCGGCGTCGGCGGCGCCGGCCTGGTCAACCGCCACCGGCTGACCCGCCGCTGGGCCTGGCCGTCCGCCGACTGGGGCTCACTGCCGGTCGAGGGCGGCACCGAGACCGCCTACCGGGCCGAGCTTGAGCGTGCCGACGATCCCGCCGCCACGCTCGCCGCGATCAGGGAGCGGCTCGACGCCGTGCGCAACCCGCTGCGGACCGCGGAACGATTCGGCATCGAGGAGATCATCGACCCGCGCGAGACCAGGCCGCTGCTGTGCGAGTGGGTACGCGACGCCTATGCCACGGCGCCCGCCAGTCCCGGCAGGCCGTCCTTCGGCACCCGGCCCTGACCGGCACGCCGGGCCGGCGCCCGGCGTGCTCGGACACTGCCCAAGCACTGGTGGAACGGATTCTCAGTCGGCCAGCGCGCCCGGATCGGCCGGCACATCGATGGCGTGCTCCCGCAACGCCGCCAGGGGCACCACGTCCAGGGCGCGCTCGTGGGTAGAAGCCAGCACGACGTACGCCGCGGCGCCATCGCGATGCGCCCGCATCCAGTTCGCCGCCGTCACGCACCAGCGGTCCCCCGGCACCAGCCCGGGGAACTCGTACTGCGGCACCGGGGTGCGCAGGTCGTTCCCGATCCGGCGCTGATGCTCAAGGAACTCGTCGGTCACCACCGCGCAGATCGTGTGGCTGCCCCGGTCCTCGGGCCCGGTATTGCAGCAGCCGTCCCGGTAGAACCCGGTGACCGGGTCGGTGCCGCACGGCTCAAGCTCGCCGCCCAGCACGTTGCGCTCGCCCATCAGCCCAGTATCCCGCAACTGCCGGGTCAGGTCCGCCGTCACGTGCCTCGGCCTTGCCCGGTGCACCTACGATGGCGGGTATGACCTCTGTGCCCGACCGCTCCCGGGTGCGTCTCCCCGGTATCAGCTCACGTGCTTACGAGCATCCCGCCGACCGTTCCGCGCTGGTGGCGATGCGCAAACTGACCGGGTTCGACGTGCTGCTGCGCCGTCTGGCCGGACTCTTCAGTGATCGCAGCCTGCGGCTGGTGTTCCTCGCCAGCGGCGTCAAAGCGTCCCAGGACCAGTTCCCGCAGCTTTACCAGATGCTGCTGGACGGCTCCTACGTGCTGGACCTGCCGTCCGTGCCGGAGCTGTTCATCAGGCAGGACCCGCTCGTCAACGCGATGACGCTCGGCACCGACAAGCCATTCATCGTGATCACGACCGGCATGGTGGACCTGTTCGACGCCGAGGAGATGCGGTTCGCGATCGGGCACGAGCTCGGGCATGTGCTGTCCGGCCACTCGGTGTACCGCACGATGCTCTACCACTTGATCAGGCTGGCCGCCCGGGTGGCCTGGATGCCGATCGGTTACATCGGGCTGCGCGCGATCATCTGGGCGCTGGAAGAGTGGTACCGCAAGTCCGAGCTGTCCTGCGACCGGGCAGGGCTGCTGGCCGGCCAGGACGTGGAAGCGGCCCGCCGCGCGCTGATGAAGACCGCGGGCGGATCCCGGATGTCCGAGCTGAGCCACGACGCGTTCCACGCCCAGGCACGCGAGTACGACGCCGTTCCTGACGTGCGCGAGGGCCTGCTGAAGCTGCTCCAGCTTGAGGGCAACACGCACCCGTTCGCGGTGGTCAGGTTCGCCGAGCTCGACCGGTGGGCGGCCGAGGGCGAGTACCGCGACATCCTTGCCGGGAACTACCCGCGCCGCGAGGACGACGCCGACGCGTCGGTCAGCGAGGAAGTCAAGGCGGCGGCGCGCTCCTACCAGGAATCCTGGAGCCGCACCTCCGACCCGTTCGTCGGCATGGTCCGCGGCGTCGCGGAATCCGCCGTCGGCGCCGGAGAGCGCCTGTTCAGCCGCTTCGGCAACCGCGACAACGAATAGGAGCCGACCGGCCCCAGGAGTCACGTATTCGGAGTCACGTATTCCTTGATCGCGGATGATTCACGGGGCTGCCACCCCCCGATGTTCCGTGATCATGGAAGCCCGATTTCGGCGACGGAGTTGATCGGCTTCAGGCCGGCCAGGACGCTCGGCGCCGGGCCGGGATGCACTACCCCGAGGCGCTGAGTGGCCCGGGTCAGGCCCACGTAAAGGTCGTTGAGCCCGCGGGCCGACTCGGCCACGATCTGGCCCGGATCAGCGATCAGCACATCGTCGAACTCCAGGCCCTTGGCCTGCCGGACCGTCAGCACCACGACCGGTTTCTCAAGATCGGGGTCCGCGCTACCCGCGGGGCCGCTTCCCGCGCCGCTGCCAGCGGCGGCGCCAGCGGGCCGGCCGTCGGCGGGCTGACCATCGGCGGGCAGTGCACCGGCGACGGCGCCGCTGAGCTCGCCGAGCCGTGCCGCGGGCACGATCACGGCCAGCCGGCCGTCGCCAGCCAGCACGGCGGCGCGCGCGGCGGCCGCCGCCACGGTGTCAGCGAACTCGCCGGGAGCCGCCTGCAGCCGCCACGGCGCGGTCCCCGACTCCCGCACCGACCTCGGCAGCTCGAGCTCAGGGTCGATCGCGGCCAGCACGTCGGCGGCCACGGCCATGATCTCGGCCGGTGCCCGGTAGTTGATGGTCAGCCCGGCCAGCCGCCAGCGGTCGCCCAGGTACGGGCCGAGCATCTGCTCCCAGGATGCCGCGCCGGCCAGGTCGCCGGTCTGCGCGATGTCCCCGACGATCGTCATCGACCTGGCCGGGCAGCGGCGCATCAGCATCCGCCAGGCCATCTCCGACAGCTCCTGCGCCTCGTCCACGATCACGTGGCCGAAGGCCCAGGTCCGGTCCGCGGCGGCCCGCTCGGCCGCGGTCAGGAACTCGTCTTCCTCGTGCCGTGCCGCCAGCCGGCTGGCGTCCACCAGGTCGGCGCCCATCAGGATCTCGGGATCGTCGCCGTCGTCCCGCGACATGATGTCGAGCACGCCCTGGGCATAGCCGACCCGCGCCCGCCGCTCGCGCTCGGCGCGGGCCCTGGCCGCCATGTCGTCCTCGCCCAGCAGCTCAGCCGCCTCGTCGAGCAGCGGCACGTCGGCCGGCGTCCACTCGCCGCCAGCCCCGGCCCGCCCGTCCTGCTCAGCCAGGCCAGTCTCCGCGCCACGCACGAGCAGGGCACGCTCGGCCGGCGTGAGCCAGGGCGCGGCAGCGGCGAGGCGCCGCGGCGAGGCGAACAGCTCGGCCAGCAGCCGCTGCGGCGTCAGCGCCGGCCACAGCTGGTCGATCGCCGCGCGCACGCGCGGGTCGGCGCGCAGTTCCTGCCGCAGCTCGGCGATATCCGCATCATCGAGCAGGTTCGCCTCGCCGAGCACGTTCGCGCCGAGCCGGCCGGCCACCAGCCGGGTGAGCGCGCTGAGCATCTCCCGGGCGAAGACTCCCCTGGCCTGGTTGTGCGGCCGGCGGGACCGGCGGGCCCGCTCTCGTGCCTTCGCGCATGCCTGCCGGCTGATCAGGTACGTATCCCGCTCGAACGTTATCTCCAGCCCGCCGGCCGGCACCTGCTGCCGGTCGCGCACCGCGGACGCGACAGCGCGCGCCATCCGCAGGCTGCCCTTGATCACGGCGCCCGCCGGCGGCTCGGACGCGGTGGCCGTGATGCCGGGGTAAAGCCCGGCCATCGTGGACAGCAGCACGCTGGTCTCCCCGAGCGACGGCAGCACCTGCCCGATATAGCGGAGGAACGTGGCATTCGGGCCGACCACGAGCACGCCGCGCTTCAGCAGCTGACGACGGTGGGTGTAGAGCAGGTAGGCGGCCCGGTGCAGGGCCACGGCCGTCTTGCCGGTGCCCGGGCCGCCCTGCACGACAAGGACGCCGGCCAGCGCGGACCGGATGATGTGGTCCTGCTCGGCCTGGATGGTCTCGACGATGTCGCTCATCCGCCCGGTGCGGCTCGCGCTCATCGCGGCCAGCAGCGCCGACTCGCCGGTGAGTCCCTCGCGGCGGGTCGGGTCGGCCGCCGCCAGGTCCAGCACCTCGTCGTCCAGGCTGACGACTCTCCTGTCCCTCGTCTCGATGTGCCGCCGCAGCGTCACGTTCTCTGGCGCGACCGCGGTAGCCAGGTAGAAGGGCCGCGCGGCCGACGCGCGCCAGTCCATCAGCAGCTGCTCGTAGTCCTCGGAATCGCCGTGCATCCCGAGCCGCCCGATATAGCGGCGCTCTCCATCACGAAAGTCGAGCCGTCCGAAGCAGAGACCGTTCTCCGCCGCGTCGAACTGCGCGATCCGCTGGTTGTACATAGCGCTGAACGCCTCGCGCTCGGTCCTGGCCTGATGCGTCCCGCCGGTCTGCCGCAATACGCCGGCTAGCCGGGCTGACGTGCGTTCCCGCAGGTCGTCGAGTCGCCGGTAAAGCATCGAGATGTAGTCTTGCTCGCGGTTCAGCTCCCCATCTGACAACCAGAATCCCCTTCAGCCTCGCACCGGCAGCCCGCGCGGACTTCGGCGGCATGCCACCAGGAGCGCAGCAGCCGCGAACGCCAAGCATAGATGCGTCCGGCCGGTCCGGCGACGCCGCCGGTCCCCGCTGCCTACCGGGATTGCTCCCGCTCCTGCCGGCGTCTCGCCCGCGCTGCCTGCAGGGCGACCGCCCACCGGCTGGCCCGGGCGGCGGCGCGGGCCGCCAGCGGGCCGGCCACGGCGAGGACGAACACGTAGGCCGCGGCGAGCGGGCCCAGGTGGCTGTTCAGCCCGGCCGCGACGGCCAGTCCCGCGATCACGATGCTGAACTCGCCGCGGGCGATGAGCACCGTACCCGCCCGGATCCGGCCAGGGAGCTCGAGCCCGGCCCGGCGGGCCGCCAGGTACCCGGTGACGACCTTGCCGGCCAGGCCCACCGCGGCCAACGCGGCGGCGATGCTGGCCACCGGGAGGAGCAGGGCCGGGTCGGTCTGCAGGCCGAAGAAGACGAAGAACACCGCCGCGAACAGGTCGCGCAACGGGGCGATCCGGACCCGGGCGGAGTGCGCCAGCGGCCCGGACAGCGCAATCCCGACCAGGAACGCCCCGACCGCCGCGGACACCTGGAGCTTCTCGGCAAGCCCGGCGACCAGCAAGGTCAGCCCGAGCACCTTCAGCAGGAGCACCTCCTCGCCGGGGCTCGCCACGAACGACTCGACGACGTTCCCGTACCGCAGCGCGATGATCAGGATGACCGTGATGGCCGCCGCCGCGATCGCGAGCGTCCTGGCGCCCGCCAGCACGCCATTGCCTGCCAGCACGGTCGTGAGGACGGGGAGGTAGGCAGCCATCGCGAGATCCTCGAGCACCAGCAGCGACAGCACGACGGGTGCTTCCGCGTGCCCGGCCCAGCCAAGGTCGGTGAGCAGCTTGGCGGCGATACCGGACGATGTCACGTACGTGATGCCCGCCAGCGCCACGGCGGCGGCCGGCCCCCAGCCGAGCAGCAGCGCGCACGCCGCCCCGGGCATGGCGTTGACCACCAGGTCGATGAGCCCGGCCGGAGCGGACCGCCGCAACTCGGAGATGAGCTCGTTCGCGGTGTACTCCAGGCCGAGCGTGAAGAGCAGCAGCACCACGCCGATCTCGGCGCCGGTGGAGATGAACTCCTTGCTGGTCGCCAGCGGCAGGATGCCGCCCTTTCCGAAGGCGAGGCCAGCCAGCAGGTACAGCGGGATCGGCGAGATGCCGGCCCGGGCAGACAACGCGGCCAGCAGCCCGAGCACGGTGATCACTGCACCGATCTCGATCAGCAGCTGCGATGTGCCGTGCATCAGGTCAGGGGGATGGCATGGCGGCCGCCCGGGCTTAGGTCACGGCCCGGGCGCCTTGCGGCAATGGCGCGCCGGCCAGCAGGTCGGTGCCCGCGTCGACGACGGCGCCCAGCGCGATGCGCTGGATCCACGGGCCGAACGAGATCCTGGCCACGCCGAGTTCCGCCAGGTCCTGCTGGGACGGCGAACCAGGACGGCCGATCACGCTGACCTTCCGCTGGCCGATGCCGTCCACCAGCGCGCCGATCGTGGCGGTGTCCAGCTGGCCCGGCACGAACACGCAGGCTGCCCCGGCGTCCAGGAATGCGCGGCCGCGCTCTATCGCTTCGGCGAGCACGGCCGCCGGATCCCGGCCGGCCGCCAGCATGAAGGCATCGGTCCGCGCGTTCAGCACGAACGGGACGCCCTCCGCCTCCCCGGCCCGGACCGCCGCCGAGACTGCGGCGACGGCGTCGCTCAGCGGCCGCATCTTGTCCTCGATGTTGCCGCCGACGACCCCGGCGCCGATCGCCCGGCGCACGGTCGTCCCTGCGTCGCCGTAGCCCGCCTCGAGATCGGCAGTGACCGGCAGGTCAACGGCGGCGGCGATCCGGCCGATCGCGGTGATCATCTCATCTAGCGGAATCCGCTCCCCGTCCGGATACCCGTGCGAGGCGGCGATCGAGTGGCTAGCGGTAGCGATCGCCCGGCAGCCCGGCAGCCCGGCCACGATCTTCGCGCTGATGGCATCCCAGACATTGACGAGGACGAGTAGTTCGGGGTCGTGGTGCAGCCTGAGCAGTTCGGCGGCCTTGGCGGGCATCGTCATATCCCGGACCCTATCGTCGGGCGGCAAGCCCCTGCTTCGGCGTCCGACGGCGAGTACAGGAAGATAGCTACCGGACAGGAGGGTGCATGGTCGAGCTGAAGACCTCCGGCGAGATCGCCGCGATGCGCGAGGCGGGGCGGGCAGTCGCCGCGGTACTGGCTGCCGTCCAGGAGAACGCGGCCGCCGGGGTAACCCTGCGGTCATTGGACGCGCTAGCCCGCTCGGTCCTGGCCGAGCACGGGGCGACGTCGACCTTCCTTGGCTACCAGCCGGGGTTCGCCCCTACTGCGTTCCCCGCCGTGATCTGCTCCTCCGTGAACGACGCGGCCCTGCACGGCATCCCGGACGACTACCGGCTCCGGGACGGTGACCTGCTCAGCATCGACTGTGGCGCCGAGATCGGGGGCTGGGCGGGCGATGCGGCCGTCACGTTCATCGTCGGCACGCCACGCTCCGCTGACGCCAGGCTGGCGGAGACGACCCGCCGCGCGCTGCAGGCCGGGATCGGCGCCGCCGCGCCCGGCGCCCGGCTCGGTGACATCTCGCACGCGATCGGCCGGGTCGGCCGGACGGCCGGCTACGGGATCAATACCGATTTCGGCGGTCACGGGATCGGCCGTCACATGCACGAGGATCCGTCGCTGCCGAATGAGGGCAGGCCGAAGCGCGGCATGACGCTGCGGCCGGGGCTGGCGCTGGCCATCGAGCCGTGGTTCATGGCCGGCGGCCGAGACGGCTACCGCATCGACGACGATGGCTGGACGCTGCGCACCGCCGACGGCAGCCGGGCCGCGCACTTCGAGCACACGGTCGCGATCACGGACGACGGCCCGCTGGTCATGACGCTCCCCTGAGATCTGCCGAGCCACCCGATCAGCCGCCCGCCCGGAAAGGACTATGGTGCCGAGCCGATTTCTCTACCTGGTCAGACACGGCGAGGCTGACGATGACGACGGCGCGCTGACACAGGCCGGCCGGCAGCAGGCGATGGCAGCCGGCGACCGGCTGCGTGATATCCGGTTCTCGGCCATCCGGCACAGTCCGCTGCAGCGTGCCGAGGAGACGGCGGAACTGATCGCGGACTACCAGCATGGTGTCCCGGTCGGCCCGTCCGGCCTGCTCGGCGACTATCTGCCGCCGGTTTCCGGCCAGGCAGGCCTGCTGCCGTCCTTCACCAGGCTCATCGACGGCTATTCCCCGGAGGAGCGGGCCGAGGGGGCCGAGCTCGCCGCGGCCGCCATCGAGCGTTACGCCCGTCCGTCCGGCCGGGACGGCAGCGAGCTGCTCGTGACGCACAACTTCCTGATCGGCTGGTTCGTCCGGCACGCCCTCGATGCGCCGGACTGGCGATGGCTGGGCCTGAACCAGTGCCACGGCGCCATCACCGTGATCCTCTACCGGGCCGGGCAGCCCCCGTCCCTGGTCGCCTTCAACGACACCGGCCACCTGCCGCCGCGACTGCGCTGGACCGGCTTCCCGCCCGAGCTCGTGCCGCCGCACGCCGAGCCGGGATGACAGCGGCGCCCGTCAGCTGCGCAGCCCCTGCTGCCCGGCCAGCGGCGCCCAGCAGGGATGCGGGCCGAGCGCGGCGGTGAGCCCGTCGCGGCCCGCCGTGTTCAGCCGGACCGCGCGCGGCGTCCTGCGGCGGACCAGCCAGCCACGTTCCAGCAGGCAGGAGAGCAGCGCAGCGCCGGTTGCGCCGGCCAGGTGCGGCTTGCGCTCCGACCAGTCCAGGCAACTACGCAGCCGGGGACGGCGGCGGCCGGCCGGCTGGCTATCGTCTATCCCTAGCATCGCCAGGGCCGCGGGCGCGGCCGGGGCAAGCTCGGGGGTGCCGTCGTCTTCGCCGACGATCAGCAGGTCATGCAGGGCCACGGCCAGGCTGCCGGCCAGATGGTCGTAGCAGGTGCGGGCGAACCTGAGTTCGGCCGGGGTGCGGCTGCCCGGCAGCACGCCGCCGGGCTTGCTGTCTGGCCCGCCGGTGCCCGCGGCATCGTCAGCAGATCCGGGCACCGGCAGCGTGTCCATGACCTCAAGCAGCCCGGCCACCTCGGGGCCGGCCAGCCGGTAATAGCGGTGCCGCCCCTGAGCGTGCACCAGGACGAGGCCGGCGCTCTGCAGCCGGGCCAGGTGCTCGCTCGCGGTGGACAGCGCGACATGACTGGCGCGGGCGAGCTCGCCGACGGTGCTCCCCCGCCCGTCCAGCATCAGGGTCAGCAACTGCGCCCTTGTCGTGTTGCCGAGCAGGGCGCCGAGCTCGGCTATCCGGGATCGGCTCACCCGGCCACTGTAGGCACGAGACGCTTCGGCGCATGCCGAAGCGTCGCTGTCTACGGTGGCCGACATGACCATCTCAGGCAGCCCGGACTGGCCCGGCCCGGCCGGGCCAGTCCGGGCTGCCGGCCAGCGACGGGAGCGACGATGACAGCGAACCAGGAATTCACCGCACTGCACCATGGCGACACGCCCTTCGTGCTGCCCAACGCGTGGGACGTCGGCTCCGGGCTCTTCCTGGCCGATGCCGGATTCCTCGCCGTCGGTACGACCAGCCTCGGGATGAACGCCGCCGTCGGCCTGCCGGACGGGGCAGGGGCCGGCCTCGATGCCGCCGTTGACCTCGGCTGCACGCTGGCCAGGCGGCTGCGGGTGCCGGTCACCGTCGACATCGAGGGCGGCTTCTCCGCCGACCCGGCGGATGTCGCCGCGCTGGCGGCGCGGCTGGCCGACGCCGGGGTGGCCGGCCTCAACCTGGAGGACAGGCTGCCCGGCGGCGGTCTCCGCCAGGCCGCTGAGCATGCCGTGTTCATCGAGGCCGTCGCTGCGGCGGCACCGGGCCTGTTCGTGAACGCCCGCACCGACACGTACTGGCTCAAGACGCCCGCGCTGCCGGGGCGGCTGGGCGAGACGCTGCGCCGGGCGGCCGCCTACCGGGCGGCCGGCGCGCACGGCCTGTTCGTCCCCGGGCTCGCCGAGGCCGACATCGCGGCCGTGGCTGCCGGAGCCGGGATCCCGCTGAACGTGCTCTGGCAGCCCGGCACCCGGCTGGCGGAGCTGGCCAGTGCCGGAGTCGCCCGGGTGAGTACCGGGTCGGCGCCCTACCGGGCAGCGCTCGCCGCCGCTCTCCGGACGGCAGCCGAGGCTCGCGAGGTGCCGGCCCCGCCGGCCGGCCCGGTGAGTTACGACGAAGTGCAGCGCGTGCTCGCCGCCAGGGCTTAGCAGTTAAGTTCTTGCACGTTATAGCGTGCAAGAACTTAACTGCTGTTCGATGGAGATCAGCCGGAGAGGCGGCGGTCGGTGCCGCGCGGGCCGAAGCCCGCTCCGGTCGGCAGGTCCGGATCCCAGTCGAACACGACGGCGTTGGACTCCTCGCCGATCAGAACCTCGGCCCCCGGCTCCGCGCCCGCCGCGGCGAGCGCTTCCTCGATCCCGAGCTTGGCGAGCCTGTCGGCGAGGTAACCGACCGCCTCGTCATTGCTGAAGTCGGTCTGCAGAATCCACCGCCGTGGTTTCTCGCCGCGGACGGTGAAGCTGTTCTCGCCGGTCCTGACCACCTCGAACGTCGGTCCGGCGACCGGCTCGGGCCGGATGACCAGCCGGGTGGGCTCGAGGACCGGCGCCGCCGCGCGAGCCGCTGAGATCACGCTGGCCAGCGCGAACGCCAGCGGCCGCAGGCCTTCCCTGGTTGCCGCCGATACCTGGCAGACGGTCAGGCCGCGGGCGGCAAGCACCGGCGCCACCTGGTCCGCGCGCTCGCGCGCGGCTGGCACGTCGATCTTGTTGAGCGCGACGATCCTCGGCCGGTCACCCAGGTAAGCGCCGGTAGCGGCCTCATAGGCGGCTAGTTCCGCCTCGATCACGTCCAGGTCGGCGAGCGGCTCCCGGCCAGGTTCCTCCACGGCACAGTCGAGTACGTGCACCAGGACCGTGCAGCGCTCCACGTGCCGGAGGAAGTCGAGCCCGAGGCCCTTGCCGTGGCTCGCGCCCGGGATCAGGCCTGGCACGTCGGCGACCACGAACTGGGTCTCCCCCGCCTCGGCCACGCCCAGGTGCGGGATCAAGGTGGTGAACGGGTAATTGGCGATCTTGGGCCGGGCCGCCGATAGCACGGCGATGAGCGAGGACTTACCGGCGTTCGGGAAGCCGACGAGGCCGGCATCGGCGACCGTCTTGAGTTCCAGTACCAGCGTCCGTGCGGCGCCTGGCTCGCCGCGCAGGGCGAAGCCGGGGGCCTTGCGCCGGGCTGAGGCCAGCGCGGCGTTCCCCAGCCCGCCGCGGCCACCGCGGGCGGCGACGAACCTGGTGCCCGCGCCGATCAGGTCGGCCAGGATCTCGCCGTCCTGGGTTTTGACCACGGTGCCGTCCGGCACGCGCAGCACGAGGTCAGCGCCCTCGGCCCCGCTCCGGTGGGAGCCGGCGCCTGGCTTGCCGCTGCCTGCCCGCCGCAGCGGCCTGCGATGGAAGTCCAGCAGCGTCGCCGCGCCGCGATCGACCTCGATGATCACATTTCCGCCGCGGCCGCCGTTGCCGCCATCCGGCCCGCCGAGCGGCTTGAACTTCTCCCGGTGGATCGAGGCGCAGCCGTGGCCGCCGTCCCCCGCCTGCACGCGCACCTCAGCCTGATCAGCGAACTCAGCCACTACCGCACCTCCCATCGGTCTCGACGGCCGGACACATCGAGGGCGGACCGGCGACCCGGTCCGCCCTCGATATGACGCCTGCTTGATGGCCCCCGGCTGAGCTATCCCGCCGGCCGGGCTCTGCTGCCTACGCTAGCCTGTCTGGTCAGCAGCGACGTCCGCGACCGGCAGCACGCTGATAGCGCGCCGCCCGCGCCGGGTGCCGAACTGAACCGTGCCGGAAACGAGCGCGAACAAGGTGTCGTCCCCGCCGCGGCCGACACCGGGGCCCGGGTGAAAGTGCGTACCGTGCTGGCGCACGATGATCTCGCCGGCGCCGACGAGCTGCCCGCCGAACCGCTTCACGCCGAGCCGCTGGGCATTCGAGTCCCGGCCGTTCCGGCTGGACGAGGCGCCCTTCTTGTGTGCCATCTCAGCCCTTCTTCCCCGAGCTGGCTGCTGCCTTCCCGGCGCTGATCTTGGTGATCTTCACCTGCGTGTACTTCTGCCGGTGACCAAGCCGGCGCCGGTAACCGGTCTTGTTCTTGTAATGAACCATGTTGATCTTGGGCCCGCTGGCCGGGCCGATGATCTCCGCCGTGACCTGGTACCTGCCGAGCACGGCCGGGTCGCTGATGACCTTGTCGTCGTCGACGACGAGCACGGCGGGAAGCGTCAGGCTGGACCCGACCTCGCCGGCGAGCTTGTCAACGGTCAGGACGTCGTCAACGGACGCCTTCTCCTGCCTGCCGCCGCAGCGCACGATCGCGTACACCGTGAACTCTCTCTCCCTTATGCTGGCCCGCCGCGAGATTCGCGGAATCAGCTCGACATCGAAGCAAGCGGGCTGCTGCCTTGCGCACGGCGTGGCCAGCGGCAGAAATACCGCTGGATCTCTGCTGTGCGCCGACCACAAAGGCTACCAGACGCGGCGCCCGTTCAGATCGCCGCCGCCGGCGCCCCCTTGTGCTCCTGATCGCCGGCCAGGCTGCCGCTCTCGCCGCTTCCGTCGCCGGCGGTGCCGCTTTCCCCGGCACCGGGGCCGCCGTCTCCGCCGCCGCTGCCTGGCGTGTCCTCGGCGCGCACGGCTGGCGCGGCCCGGCGCCTGCGGCGGGCGGGACGCCTGGTCTCGGCCGGCTCGTCGTCCGGCTGCCCGGTGCCGCCGGCCGCCGCAGCGCCCTGCGCGCCGCCGCCCGGTGACGTGCCGCCTTCTACCAGCCCGGCGGCCGCCGCCGAACCACCGGCCTCCGGAGCACCGCCAGCCTCCGGAGCACCGCCAGCCTCCGGAGCACCGCCCGCGCCCGCGACGCCGCCGGCCAGACCGGAACCACCGGCTGCCGCAGAGTCAGCGGCGCGCGCGCCGCCGCCGGCCAGACCGGAACCACCGGCTGCCGCAGAGTCAGCGGCGCGCGCGACGCCGCCGGCCAGACCGGAACCACCGGCTGCCGCAGAGTCAGCGGGGCCCGCGCCGCTGACGGCCGGACCGGAACCGCTGGCTGCCGCGACACCGCCGACCATGACCGGCCCGACCGTGACGACGGGCCCCGGTGGCCTGGCTAGCGGATCGGCGCGCGGCACAGCCTGGTCAGCCGCTCCGCCATCAACGGCCGCCGGAGCGGAGGCAGCCGCCTTATCCGGGGCAGCCGCCCTGCCCGGGGCAGCCGCCCTGCCCGGGGCAGCCGCCCTGCCCGGGGCAGCCGCCTTATCCGGGGCAGCCGCCTTATCCGGGGCAGCCGCCCTGCCCGGGGCAGCCGCCCTGCCCGGGGCAGCCGCCCTGCCCGGGGCAGCCGCCTTGCCCGGGGCAGCCGCCTTATCCGGGGCAGCCGCCTTATCCGGGGCAGCCGCCCTGCCCGGGGCAGCCGCCCTGCCCGGGGCAGCCGCCTTATCCGGGGCAGCCGCCTTGCCCGGGGCAGCCGCGACGGCGGTAGCGGCCGAGGCCGGCGACGTGCCCGCCGCGCCTGCTACGTCCGCCGCGCCCGCGGTACCCGCGACAGCGCTTCCCGCCGCCTTCGCCGCCTCCGGGGGCGGCTGCTCGCCCTTCCGGCCCCGGCCGGAGCCGCCGGAGCCGCGCCCGCCGCGGCGGCCGTTCTTGGCCTGGCCGTCTCCGCCTGCCTGCCGGTCGTCGTCCCCCGGCTTGCCGCGGTGGCCGGCCGGAGCGTGGTCGACCGGCTCGAGCGACACCAGCACGCCACGCCCGTTGCAGTGCTCGCAGGGCACCGAGAACGCCTCCAGCAGGCCGGACCCGACCCGTTTCCGCGTCATCTGCACCAGGCCCAGCGAGGTGACCTCGGCGACCTGGTGCTTCGTCCGGTCCCGTGCGAGGCACTCGAGCAGCCGCCGGAGCACCAGGTCGCGGTTGCTCTCCAGCACCATGTCGATGAAGTCGATGACGATGATCCCGCCCACGTCCCTGAGCCGGAGCTGCCGGACGATCTCCTCGGCGGCCTCGAGGTTGTTACGGGTGACGGTCTGCTCCAGGTTGCCGCCGTGGCCGGTGAACTTGCCCGTGTTCACGTCGATGACGGTCATGGCCTCGGTCGTGTCGATCACCAGCGAGCCGCCGCTCGGCAGCCAGACCTTGCGGTCGAGGGCCTTGGCGATCTGCTCGTCGATCCGGTACGCGGCGAAGACATCCTGGCCGGCGTCCCAGCGGCGGAGCCGGCCGGACAGGTGCGGCGCGACGTAGCGGACGTACTCATCCACCATGTCCCACTCGTCATCGCTGGAGATGACCAGGCTGGCGAAGTCCTCGTTAAAAATGTCCCTGACGACCCTGATGGTCAGATCAGGCTCGCTGTACAGCAGCTCCGGAGCGCTCGCCGTCTTCGCCTTCTGCTCGATGGCCGCCCACTGCGCGGACAGCCGGGCGACATCGTGCGCAAGCTCTTCCTCGGCGGCTCCCTCGGCGGCCGTCCTGACGATCACCCCGGCGTTCTCCGGCATGACCTTCTTCAGGATCTGCTTCAGCCTGGTGCGCTCGGTGTCGGGCAGCTTCCTGCTGATCCCGGTCATCCCGGAGCCCGGCACGTAGACCAGGTAGCGGCCGGGCAGGCTGACCTGGCTGGTGAGCCGGGCGCCCTTGTGCCCGATCGGATCCTTGGTGACCTGCACGAGGATCGACTGACCCGACTTGAGCGCGGACTCGATGCGCTTGGACTCGCCTTCAAGACCGCTGGCGTCGAAGTTGACCTCGCCGGCGTACAGGACCGCGTTCCTGCCCTTGCCGATGTCGACGAACGCCGCCTCCATCGAGGGCAGCACGTTCTGCACCTTGCCGAGGTAGACGTTGCCGACGTAGGACTGATGGCTGGCCTTGTCCACGTAGTGCTCGACCAGCACGCCGTCCTCGAGCACCGCGATCTGGGTCCGGTCGCCGTGCTGCCGGACGACCATGACCCGGTCTACGGCCTCGCGGCGGGCGAGGAACTCGGACTCGGTGATGATCGGCGGGCGGCGGCGGCCTGACTCGCGGCCCTCGCGCCGCCGCTGCCGCTTGGCCTCCAGCCGGGTGGAGCCGCGTACTCCCTTGACGTCACCGGATGGCTCGTCGGCCGCCGCGGTGCGGGCGGTGCGCACGTGCACCACGGTGTTCGGCGGGTCGTCGGGTGCCTGCGGGTCGGCGTCCGCGGAGGTTCCGCTGCGCCGCCTGCGGCGCCTGCGCCGGGCGGGCGCGGCGCTTCCCTCGCCGTTCTCGTCGTCGCCGACGTCGCTGACGTCGCCGTCCGCATCGGCCGCGCCCTGGCGCCCGCCGCCGCGGTCCGCGGCGTCCTCGCCGTCGTCCGGCGGCTGGCCGGCCGGCTCGGCGCCGTCGGCGGCGTTCTCGGCGGCGCCGCGGCCCTTGCCGTGACTGCGGCCGCCCCGGCGCCTGCGCTTGCCCGGCTGGCCGGCGCCGCCGTCCTCGCCGTCGTGCTCCGCTGGCTGTGCGGCGGCCTCGTCCGGGGTGCCGTCCTGCGCCGGTGCTTGCCCGGAGCCCGCCGCGGCTCCGGCCTTCCTGCGGCCGGGCGCGGCGGCGCCGGTGTCATGGCCGAGCTCCGGTGCCTGGAAGATGACGAGCGGCGGCTGGAAGCCGGACGCTGGCGCGGCTGGCGCCGTGGTACGGGTGAACTCCGGCGCGGGGACGGACGCCGACGTGCGGGCGGACCCGGTCACGTGCGAGCCCGCCGGGGGCGCGGTCAGCGGCGGCACGGTCACCGGCGGCACGGCAGCGGGCCGCGAGGCGGCAGCGGGCCGCGAGGCGGCCGGAGGCGTCGCGGCCGGAGGCGTCGCGGCCGGAGCAGGCTGGGCAGCCGGCGCGGCGGGTGGAGGTGATCCGGGCGCCGCCTGCGAGGGCTGCCCGGCGGGCGCCGGCTCTGCCGCGGGCGACCCGGTCGGCCTGGTCACTGCGCGGCGGGCGCGGCGCAGCAGCCCGCGGTTACCGCTCCGGCCGCCCCGGCCGGAGCCGGCACCGCCTTCCTCCGCCTGGCTTGCTGTTATCCCGGCTGACTGGCTGGCGTCTGCTGGCCGGTCAGTGCCGGTTTCTCTATCTTGTGGCTCGATCTCGAGCATTCGGGCATTCTCCCGTCAGGCTCCCGGGCGCGCAGGTCCGTCTCCGGACCCTCCGCGCCGCGCGGGAGCTGGTCGTCTGCGCTCGCTGGTGCCGCGTCCCCCGTAACGGCGGACGCCGGTCCCAGGCGCGTTGTCTTTTCCTGTCCCTGTGCCGCGGTCCGGCTGGACGGCTGAGTGCCGTCCGCCGCAGCCCGCTGGGGGCCTGCGGAGCCCGCGGGCCCTGGCGGGCCGGGCGCGGGCGCCGGTGCGGCGGCCTCCATGCCGAGCGGCCCCTGCGCCAGCCGCGTCACCTGCGGGGGCGACGATGGCGCCAGGCCCGCCAGCTGGCGGAGCGCGGTCAGGATGTCATCGGGCCGGACGGCAGGTGTCATGTGCCGAACAACCATTCGAAGTATCGCACATGCGGCGTCTCGCCCCTCGGCGGCACGCCAGTCTGCCTGTAGTGCTACGACGGCGGCGCGGGCGTCCAGCCGCCGGGTTCCCTTGCTAGTCAGGCGCTCTACCTCGGCGGAGCCTGCGGCGAGGAATACCTCGACCGCCCTGGCCGCGTCAGCGGGCGCCACCCCGGGAAGGACGACTTCCCAGTCGGATGCCTCAAGCCGCAGGGCATCCAGCCGACCAGCGGGCGGGGCCGCAGCGGCATGGCCGGCCGCCGCGGGCGGGCGACCCGGCCCGTCCGGAGCGCCAGCCAGTCCCGCGAGCGGGGCGCTGGTCATCTCAAAAACGTCAATCACATCAATTCCGCTCGGCAGGGCAGCATCAAGCCTGTCCCGCACTTCGGCGGATGCACGCGGCCTGGTGAGAGCAATCTCGAGGTATTCGGCCTCGCTCGCGGTGCCCGTCTGCGCTCCCCCGGCGTAAGAAATCCTCGGGTGCGGGGAGAAGCCTGCCGAAAATGCTATCGGCAACCCGGCGATTCGTACTCCCCGCTCAACGGCACGCGCGATGTCCCTGTGGCTCGCGAAACGCATCCTGCCTCTTTTAGCGTACCGGATGACGAGTCGCTGGGCGACTGGCGCCGGCGGCGGGCCGGCTGGCGCGGTGCGGCCCATCTATGCCCGGCCTTCCGTGCCAGGATTTCTGACGAGACCGCGGTGGCGACCGCCGTCCCGCACAGCCACGGCCGCCGGGGCAGCGGCCGGCGCCGCCGCCGGGGCTGCTGCCGGCCGTGCCTCCGCGCGGCCAGGAGTCACGGCCAGCGGGAGCAGCTTCGCTCCGGTCGGCCCGGCCTGGATCTCGGTGCCCATCGCCGGGCACACTCCGCATTCGAAGCACGGCGTCCAGCGGCAGTCCTCCACTTCCGCCGCCCCGGCCGGGTTGATGGCGGCCAGCCAGTCCTGCCAGAGCCAGTCCCGGTCAAGCCCGGCGTCGAGGTGGTCCCACGGCAGCACCTCGCCGTAACCGCGCTCCCTGGTGGTGTACCAGGCCAGGTCGACGCCGTCGCCGGCCAGCGCCTCGGCGGCACAGCGCACCCACCGGTCGTAGCTGAAGTGCTCGCTCCACCCGTCGAACCTGGCACCGTCCCGCCAGGCGGCCCTGATCACCTTCGATACCCTGCGGTCGCCGCGGGACAGCAGCCCCTCGATGGTCGACGGCCTGCCGTCGTGGTACCGGAAGCCGATCGCCTTGCCGTAGTTCCGGCTGGCACGCAGCGCCCGGCCGAGCGCCCGCAGCCGGGCGTCGACGGTCTCGTGGTCGCACTGCGCCGCCCACTGGAACGGGGTGTGCGGCTTGGGCACGAACGCGCCGATCGACACGGTGCAGCGGATGTCGCGCCGCCCGGTCGCCTTGCGGCCCGCCTCGATCACCCGCTGCGCGACCCTGGCGATGGCCAGCACATCCTCGTCGGTCTCGGTCGGCAGGCCGCACATGAAGTAGAGCTTCACCTGGCGCCATCCGTTGGCGTACGCCGTGGTGACGGTCTGGATCAGGTCCTCCTCGGTGACCATCTTGTTGATCACCCTGCGGATCCGGTCGGTGCCGCCCTCCGGGGCGAAGGTCAGCCCGGAGCGCCTGCCGTTCCTGCTCAGCTCGTTGGCCAGGGTGATATTGAAGGCGTCGACGCGGGTGGACGGCAGCGAGAGCCCGGTGCTGGTGCCCGCGTACCGGTCGGCGAGCCCGGTGGCGATCTCGTTGATCTCGCTGTGGTCAGCGCTGGACAAAGACAGCAGCCCTACCTCACCGAAACCGCTCTCCGCCAGGCCTTTGTCGACCATCTCGCCGATCGTGGTGACGGATCGCTCGCGGACCGGGCGGGTGATCATCCCGGCCTGGCAGAACCGGCAGCCCCTGGTGCAGCCGCGGAAGATCTCCACGCTGAACCGCTCATGCACCGTCTCGGCCAGCGGCACCAGCGGCTTGGCCGGGTACGGCCACGAGTCCAGGTCCGCCGTGGTGTGCTTGGCGACGGCCCGGGGAACGCCCGGCCGGTTCGGCGTGACCCGGCTGATTGCCCCGTCCGGCCGGTAATCCACGTCGTAGAAGCGCGGCACGTAGACGCCGCCGGCCGTGGCCAGGCTCAGCAGCAGGCCGTCCCGGCCGTCCGGGCGGCCGGCCCGCTTCCATCCCCTGATCAGCTCGGTGATGGCGAGCACGGCCTGCTCGCCGTCGCCGAGCACGGCGCCGTCGATGAACTCGGCGATCGGCTCCGGGTTGAATGCGGCATGCCCGCCGGCCAGCACCACCGGATCATCGTCCCCGCGGCCGGCCGCGGCCAGCGGGATCCCGGCGAGGTCGAGCGCGGTCAGCAGGTTCGTGTAGCCGAGCTCGGTCGCGAAGCTCACGCCGAGCACGTCGAAAGCCCGCACCGGCCGGTGCGCGTCGACGGTGAACTGCGGCACCCGGTGCTCGCGCATCAGGGCCTCCAGGTCCTGCCAGATGCTGTAGGTGCGCTCGGCGAGCACGCCGTCGCGGCTGTTCAGCACCTCATACAGGATCTGGATGCCCTGGTTCGGCAGGCCGACCTCGTACGCATCCGGGTACATCAGCGCCCACCGGACCTCGGCCGCGTCCCAGTCCTTGACGACCGAGTTCAGCTCGCCGCCGACGTACTGAACCGGCTTGCGCACCAGCGGGAGCAGCGGTTCCAGCAGTGGGTAGACCGAGTCCGCAGACATCCACCCAGGGTACCGATGGAGCGCAAGCGGACGCGGGCCGCCCGCGGCCAGCCAGCCAGCGCCGGACGGGCCTCGGCCGGCTAGCCGAAGACGGATGGGTGCCGGCGCAGTGCCTGCAGCACGCCGATCGCGATCATGTCGGCGAACATGGCTGACCCGCCGTACGACACGAACGGCAGCGGCAGCCCGGTGACCGGCATGATGCCGATCGTCATCCCGATGTTCACGAACGACTGCACGGCGAACCAGATCGCGATCCCCGCGGCGACGAGCATGCCGAACTGGTCGTCCGCCTGGGCGGCGATCCGCAGCGCGCGCAGGAAAAGGATGGCAAGCAGCGCGATGATCAGGACCGCCCCGGCGAAGCCGAGTTCCTCCCCGGCGACCGAGAAGATGAAGTCCGTGTGCTGCTCGGGTACGAAGTGCCCGGCGGTGAGCGGGCCGTGGAACAGCCCGTGGCCGAACATCCCACCCGAGCCGACTGCGATCTTGGACTGGGCGGCGCTGTAGCCGGTCCCGCGCGGGTCGGCCGACGGGTTCACGAACGAGGTCAGCCTGCTGAGCTGATAGGACTTAAGCAGGTGCAGGTGGAGCGCGGCGACAGCCACCCCGGCACCAGCGGCCGCGAGCGCGCCCAGCCAGCGCAGCCGGATCCCGGACAGCGCGATCATGCCCGCTCCCACGGCCACCATCAGGATCGTCACGCCCAGGTCGGGCTGCAGCACCACGAGCATGAACGGCACCGCCGAGCAGCCCAGAGCGGCGACCACCGCCCGCAGCCGTGGCCTGTCCTCGCCGCGGCGCAGCTCGCCCAGGATCATGGCGGTGACGCCGATGATCGCGAGCTTCGCGTACTCCGACGGCTCGAGCTGGAAGCCGCCGGGCAGCGAGATCCAGGAGCGCGCGCCGTTCACGACGCTGCCCAGCGGGGTGAGCACGACCAGCAGGCCCAGGCAGGACGCGACGTAGACGAGCGGCGTGCAGCGCCGCAGCCGCCGGTAGTCGAGCGTGCTCACCACCAGCATGACGATGAGCCCGATGCCGATGTTCAGCAACTGCTTCTTCAGGTAGGCGCGCGGGTCGGCGCCCGCCTGCAGTAGCGCGGGCTGGGTAGCCGACCAGACCAGCAGCGTGCCGATCAGGCCGAGGCCGAGGACGGCGGCCAGCAGGATCCAGTCGAGGCGGCGCAGCGAAGCGCAGCCGGCCAGGATCCGGCGGGACAGGGATCCCGCTTGCCAGGACGGGCCGGCCGCCCGCAGGCCAGCCGGACGCGCGCCCGGCAGCGGCAGGCCGCGCGGCCGCAGGCCGGCCGGGCGGACCGGGGCGAGCCCGCGATACTGGGCCCGGCGCCGGTCGCGCAGGCCGCCGCCCGGGAGACGCGGGAGGCTCATGGCTTCCGCCGGGCGAAGCCGGCGGGCGGGACAACGTGGCCGGTCGCGGTGATCGTGGGCAGCCCGGGCAGCCGGCCGCCGGGCAGGGCTGCCTGGTGGCCCTCTAGGCCGTAGATGTCGTCCCAGATCTGCCGCACCGCCGGGGCCGAGACGTCGGCGCCGAAGCCGGAGTCCGGGACCATCATGACCACCACGTACTTCGGGTGGTGCAGCGGCGCGAACGAGGCGAAGACCGAGGTGGCTATCTTGCCTTCCACCTGCGCCGTGCCGGTCTTGCCCGCGATCTGCAGCTTGCTCAGCGGGAAGCCGCCGAAGGCGGGGGCGCCGGTGCCCTGGGTGATGACATCGGCCAGCGCGTTCCTGATGTAGGCGAGCACCCCCCGGGAGACGGGCAGATGGCCGACGGCCGGCGGGGTGATCTTCCTGACGACCTTTCCGGCCGGGCTGATCAGCGCCTCGCCGATCCGCGGGCTGTACACGGTGCCGCCGTTGGCCAGTGCCGCATAGGCCCTGGCCAGCTGCAGCGGCGTCACCGTCACGTATCCCTGGCCAATAGCCGCATTCACTGCCTGGCCGGGAGTCCACACATTACCCGAGTGGCAGTCGTCGTATTCGATCTGCTGCACATAGCTGCCGTTGGCCCGGCCGTTCTTGCACCAGAAGCTCTTGTACTGCCGGTAAAATTGATAAAGCCAGGACCGTGTCGGAACGGCGCCGGTGCTCTCTTCTGGCAGGTCGACTCCCGTGTCCCTGCCAAACCCCCAGGCGAGCTCCATCTTCTGCATTTTCTGCACCGGAGCGTGCACGCTGGTGACCGTATTGGCGTTCCTGTGGTCTTTCAGCCAGATATCGTAGGCGAGCTCGTAGAAAACAGTGTCGCAAGAGACCACCAGCGCCTGGTGCAGGCTCATGTCCCCGGAATTCGACGGCGTGTCGTTGTTGAAAACGCGGCCGCCGATGGTGACCGCGCCGGGACATGCATACGGCCCGGCCAGGCTGTAGCCGGCCGCCACCGCGGCGGCGGCGGAGGTCACCTTCCAGGTCGACCCCGGCGCGTACTGGCCCTGGGTCGCCCGGTTGAGTATCGGCTCGGAGTCCTTGCTGCCGAACAGGCGGCGGAAGGCCCGCCGGGAGATGCCCCCGGTCCAGATGCGCGGGTTGTACGTGGGGTAGCTGGCCATCGCGATCACCCGGCCGGTCGTGGTCATCACCACCGCGGCGCCCGTCGAGGCTCCCGGGTTGCCGACCGCCTGTGTCCGGTGGATCGCGGCAGCGAGCGCGCGGGCCGTGTCCTGCTGCACTCTGGCGTTAATGCTGGTGACCAGGGTGTCGCCTGCTCTGGGACGGCTCTGCCTGATGGTGCTGGTGACTTCGCCGGCGGCGTTGACCGCCACTTCCTGCGATCCCGGCCTGCCGCGAAGCTGCCGGTCATAGTGCTCCTCTAGACCGGATTGCCCGACCAGGTCCACGCCGGAGAACCCGGTGACCGTCAGGTGCCGCTGCCGCACCTCCTGCGGGGTGATGGGCTGCAGGTACCCGAGTACCTGCGCAGCGGCCGTGGCGGTGCGGGCGGGATAGCTGACCACCGGCTGGACCTGCGCGATGACGCCGGGAAACTCCCGGTGGCTCTCCAGTACCTGCACCGCGAGCCGGCTGGATACGTGCTCATCCACCGGGATCGGCTGGTACGGCGACCCGGACCAGCACGGCCGCGGCACCCCGGCGGTGCACAGCCGCACCTTGCCGAGCATCGTCGCGCCGCGCATGCCCAGCAGGCGGGCCAGCTTGCGCAGCTCGGCAGCCCCGTGATGGGGCTGGCGCGACACCACCGCCATGTTCACGGAAACCACGAGGGATGAGCGGTTCTTGACCAGCGGGCTGCCCACGTCGTCCAGGATCTGGCCGCGGACCGGCGGCACGATCACCTTCCTGACCTGATCCTGCCTGGCCAGGCTGGCGTAGGCGGTGCCGGTCATCACCTGCAGGTACCAGATCCGCCCGCCGAGCCCGATCAGCAACGCCGCCACGATGACATGCAGCACCGCCAGCCGCCGCCTGGACGCCGGGATCACCGGACCCCCCCGGCGCCACCGCGGCCGATCCGCGATAGCGCTGACCGGCCGGTCAGCTTCCGGCCGGTCAGCTTCCGGCCGGCCCGGCTGGCCAGGAACGACGGCCGGCCGACGCGAACCCGGGGCTGCCTGCGGGGGAAGCCGAGCGTGCGGCGGGCGAACCTGGGCTGCCGGGGGGCAAGGCCGGGGCGGCTGCGCGCTGAGCCGGGCCGCCGGCGGACGAGACCGCCCCGCCGGAAGAACCTGGGCCGGCTGCAGGGCCGTGAGCTAGCCGGGCCGAGGCCGCCCGGCGCTCGCAGGGATCCGCCGCCCACGACCGCGTCTCCGCGCCGCCGGCCGTGCAGGCGCAGGCATAGTGACCGGGCCACGGCGCCGCGGCGGGGGCGGGCTCCCAGCAGCGCGCCGCGGAGCCCAGCGCCGCGAAGGCCAGTGCCGCCCAGCCCAGTGCCGCCCAGCCCAGCGGCGCCCAGCCCAGCGGCGCCCAGCCCAGCGCCGTGGAGGCCATTGCTGCCCAGGCGGCTGCCGCCCGGGCCAGCCGTGCCCGGCCGGCCGCGGCCACGCCAGGTTCCGCCGAACCTGGCACCGCCGGACCGGGTCCGGCCGAGCCCGGCACCACCGGCCCCGGGCCGGCTGATCAGGGCGCTGGCCAACCCGCCTGCCAACCCGCCTGCCGACCTGCCTGCCGACCTGCCGGCCGACCGGAACCTGGGCCGCCTGGCCGGGCCTGCGGCCGCGCTCAGCGGGTAGCGGCGGCCGGCCGGCGCGGCCGGCGACATCGTGCCGATGACCCCGTCTCGGCGGCGTCGCTGCCCCATCCGAATGCTGACCGGACGGGCGGGCCGCTGGCGGTGCGGCTGAACCATGACCGCCGACCCGGCCTGCCCGGCACCGGGCCGCAGCCGCAGCGGCCGGCGGGCCTGAGTCCGGGCCGACTGCGGCGACCGCGGGCCGCTGCCGAGCCAGCCGTCGCCCTGCCTGGCCGCGGACTTGCCGAACCTGACCGAGCCCACCGCGGCGGCCTTCTGGTCACGGCGGAAGCCCGGCGGCGGGGCCAGCAAGCTGGGCCGACCGTGCGGCCCCTGCCGGGCGGGCACCCCCGCGCTGCCGACCAGCCGGCCGAGCCCTGCTCCGGCGGCCAGCCGGCCGAGCCCTCCTCCGGCGGTGCGGGCCGGCGGCCTGGTAGCGGTGAGCCAGGCCCCCGGCGAGCGGCTGGCGGGCTGGCCGCCTGCCTTCCAGATCCCGAACACCACGAAGGGGCTGATCAGGACGTCCTGCAGCACGGAAGGCGGGAGGACGGACCGGATGGCCGCCCAGCTGATGCCCGGGTCGCCGAGCATCAGGCCAACCGCGACGTACAGCACCTCGCCGGCCGCCGCGGCAAAGGCCGCGACGCCGAGCGCACTGGCTGCCGAGCGGTCCGTCATCCGGCTCAGCCGGCCGCAGCCGTACCCGACAACGCAGAAGACGAGCGCGTGCTCACCGAGCATGCCGGCGGCCGGCGGCGCCACGTCCATGGCCAGGCCGGCCCAGAATCCGGTCAGCATGCCGGCCACCGGCCCGCCGGTCAGGCCGAGCGCCACCACGGCGAGAAGTACCAGGTCGGGCGCACCGCCGCCGGGCAGCGCCAGCCGGTCCACCAGAGTGAGCTGCAGCACCAGCGCAATCACGACGGCGCCGGCCGCCAGGGCGAATCTCCTCATGTCAGCCACCTGCCCGCCAGGCCGGCCCGCCACGGCAGCACGGGCTGGCACGCCGCGCCAGGCCAGCCAACCAGGCCGACCTGCTGGCAGCGCCGCGCCACCTCAGCCACCTAGCCCGACGGCCGGCCCGGCCGACGGGGACGCGGACGGGGTCACCGTGACGGTCACCGTCGGGGCCGGCTTCGCTCTCGGGCTCGGCGGCAGCACCGAGAACCTCGGATCATGCCGGGGCGGTGCCACCACGATGCCGACCACGCCGAGCGCGGTGAGTTCCGCGTAGGGCCGGACCAGGGCGCGCGCGGTCAGCGAGCCCGTGCCGCGTTCGACCTTGCTGATCACGCCAACCGGCACCCCCGGCACGTACGGCCGGTCGCGGACCGATGCGGAGGTCACCAGCTGCTCACCCGGCTGCAGCGCGGCACTGGTGTCCAGCACTTGCAGCTTGAGCAGCCCGGCACCGGACTGGCCCTTGCCGGCCCCGGTCACCCAGCCGATCTGCCCGCTGCCTGCCAGCTGAATGCCGACAACCGAGGTCGGGTCGGAGGCCAGCAGCACCGTGCAGGCGTGCGCGCTGACCGCGGTCACCGTGCCGACAAGCCCGGCGCCGTTCAGCACGGTTTCCTGCGGCCTGATGCCGTCCTGGCTGCCGGCGTCCAGCGTCACCGATTCGGTGTATCCCTGGCCGACCGCGATCACGTCGGCCGCCACGATCCGGTAGCCGCCACGGCCTGCCACCTGCAGCAGCCGCCGCAGCTGCGCGTACTGAGCGCGGCTGAGCCGCGCGCGGCTGAGTTCCGCGCGGAGCCTGGTCACCTCGGTCTCCAGGGCGGCGACCTGCGGGCTCGGGCCGCCGATCGCGGCCGAGCCGCCGAAGAACCTGACGACGGGATGCGCGGCCGCGGCGAACCCGCGCTCGGTGCTGCCGAACACCGAGCCGCCGAACTGGCGGAGCCCGCGCAGCGGCGCGGCGGACCCGTCGCGGTAGTCGAGCGTGATCAGCGCAAGCGCGGCAACGAGCAGAACGCTGAGGACCAGGCGGGTCCGCCGGGTGTCGCGCATTCCGTCACCTCGTCGCGCCGCTGTCGCGGCAGCAGCTCATCCTGCTGGTCAGCGCCGGGATTCCGGCACCAGCACCTGGCGCAGCGTGTCGAAGTCCTCCACGCACTTGCCGGTGCCCAGTGCCACCGAGTCGAGGGGGTCGTCGGCCACGTGGACCGGCATGCCGGTCTCCTCGCGGATCCGCTCGTCCAGCCCGCGCAGCAGCGCGCCGCCGCCGGTCAGCGCGATGCCCCTGTCCATGACATCGCCGGCCAGCTCGGGCGGGCACTTGTCCAGGGTGGTCTTGACCGCGTCCACGATCACGCTCAGCGGCTCGTCGATCGCGCGGCGGATCTCCTCCGCCGAGATCACGGTTGTCTTCGGCAGCCCGCTGACGAGATCCCTGCCGCGGATCTCGGCATTCGGCTCGTCTTCCGTCGGAAAGGCGGAGCCGATCGCCATCTTGATTTCCTCGGCGGTCCGCTCCCCGAGCATGAGCGAGTACTCCTTCTTCCCGAAGGTGATGATCGCCTGGTCGAGTTCGTCCCCGCCGACGCGGATCGACTGTGAGGTAACGATGCCGCCCAGGGAAATCACCGCCACCTCGGTGGTGCCGCCGCCAATGTCCACCACCATGTTGCCGGTCGGCTCATTGACCGGCAGCCCGGCGCCGATTGCCGCCGCCATCGGCTCCTCGATGATATAGACACGGCGGGCGCCCGCCTGGTGACCAGCCTCCTTGACCGCGCTCTGCTCCACGCCGGTGATACCGCTCGGCACGGCCACGACGATCCGCGGCTTGGCGAGATGGCGCCGCTTGTGCACTTTCTGGATGAAATACCGCAGCATTCGCTCGGTAACATCAAAGTCGGCGATAACGCCATCCTTGAGTGGCCTGACTGCCACGATATTGCCCGGTGTCCGGCCAATCATGCGTTTAGCCTCGACACCAACAGCGACGATCTGACCGGTGTTCGTATTCAGCGCGACGACCGACGGCTCATTGAGCACGACCCCCCTGCCCCGCACGTACACCAGGGTGTTTGCCGTACCGAGATCGACCGCCATGTCACGACCCAGAAAGGCCAGCGCGTTACTCATGAAGAACGAAAACCTTCCAGAACTATCCTGCCCGGTGATCTATTGCCCGGCCCGCGGTCACCGCCCCCGGGATCGCACATTGGCCTAAGTCCTTCATGGCCAGGTCCAGGCCGCCTAAACGAGGTCTGGAAAGAAGATCTTGATTTCTCGCTTGGCAGCGTCCGGGGAGTCCGACCCGTGAACGACGTTCTCCTTCACCTCCAACGCGTGCTCGCCGCGGATGGTGCCAGGCGCGGCCCGGACCGGATCGGTCGCGCCGGCCATGGACCGGAAGGACTCGATCGCCCGCGGGCCCTCGATCACCATGGCGACCAGCGGCCCGGAGGTGATGAACTCCACCAGCGACTCGTAGAACGGCTTGCCCTCGTGCTCCGCGTAGTGCGTCTGCGCGGTGCCGCGGTCAAGGATCCGAAGTTCGAGCGCCACGATCCGCAGGCCCTTGCCCTCGAGTCTCGATATCACTTCGCCGACCAGGCCCCGGCGGACTCCGTCAGGCTTGACCAGGACCAGGCTACGTTCCGCCAACGACCAACTCTCCTTACCGACAGCGATTAACCGCCGGCCCGCCGTCACGGACCGAGCCCGGGCCGCCGTCACGGACCGAACGAAAAATGGCCCCGTGGCACACGAGCCTACCGGTGCCCGACGACCGGGGCGGCGGCGGCGCGCCGCGGCCGGGAGCCAAGCGGAACAGGCTGCCCCGATGCACCCGCGTGCTGCCCGTCCCGGGGCTTGCCGGCGGGGCTTGACGGCGGGGCTTGACCGGCCGGGGCTTGACCGGCCGGGGCTTGACCGGCCGGGGCTTGACCGGCCGGGGCTTGACCGGCCGGGGCTTGACCGGCCGGCTAGGAGGTGGGTCCGGTGCTCCGCGGTGCCCGCGGCCCGCTCCGGGTCTCCTGCGGCCCGGTCCGGGCGGCCTGCTCGGCAGAGCGGCCCAGCCAGATCCCGATCACCCACAGGACAGCGAATATCGCGCCGAGGACGTACATCGCGGTGACGATGGCGCCGGTTGCCACCACCAGGGCCTGCAGAAGGCTGCCGCCTGCCAGCGCCAGCCGCAGCGGGCCCCTGGCCGCCAGTATCGCCAGCAGTACCGCCGCGACGGCCAGCACGCCGCCGACCGTGCCCGCCGCGGTCCTGGACGCGTGCTCGACCGTGATCGCTACCGGGATCGACAGCCCGATCACGATCGCTTCCATGATCAGCACCGTGGCGCAGAGCCGCCTCACGGCGGCCCGGCCGGGGCCAGCAGGAGCCGGGCATCGCCAGCGGTGATGACCGACCCGGTGACCAGGATTCCGCAGCCCCCGGCGGGCAGGGTGCCCGCTGCCTCGGCCGCCGCGGCCGCGGCGTCGGCCAGTCCGACGGCGATCTCGATCGCGTCGTCGAGCCGACTGGCCTGCCGGACCCGGTCCGGGCCGAAGACCGCGCCGGCCAGCTCGGCCAGCTTCGCCGGGGCCATCGACCTTGGCGAGGAATTGCAGGTGACGACCAGCTCGGAAACGGCAGGCTCCAGCTGGTCGAGAATGGCGGGCACATCCTTGTCCTCACTGACCGCGAGGATGCCGACGAGATCGGTGAACGTGAATGCCTCGGTCAGCGCCTCCATGCTGGCGGCCATGCCGGCCGGGTTGTGCGCCGCGTCCACGATGACCGTCGGGCTGCGCCGGACGATCTCCAGGCGGCCAGGCGACGACATCATCGCGAACGCCTCCCTGACCAGCGAGTCGGCCAGCGGCTCAGGGCCGCCTCCGCCAGGTGCCGCCCCGGCGAAGGCCTCTACCGCGGCCAGCGCGCAGGCCGCGTTGCCGGCCTGATACCTGCCGAACAGGGGCAGGAACAGGTCGCTGTACTCGCCGAGCAGGCCGCGGATGCTCACCAGCTGGCCGCCGACGGCAAGCTCGCGGCTGGTCACCCCGAACTCCAGGCCCTCTCTCGCGACGGTCGCGCCCACCGTGGCGGCGCGGCGGAGCAGTGTCTCCGCCGCCTCCAGCGGCTGCTGGGCAAGCACCGCGATCGCGCCCGGCTTGATGATCCCGGCCTTGTCGGCGGCAATGGCTTCCACCGAATTGCCGAGGTACCGGGAATGGTCGATGGAGATCGGGGTCACCACCGCGACGGCGCCGTCGGCGACGTTGGTGTTGTCCCAGCTGCCGCCCATGCCGACCTCGATCACCGCCACGTCAACCGGTGCGTCCGCGAACACTGCGAACGCCATGCCTACCAGCACCTCGAAGAACGAGAGCGGCACCGGCTGGCTGTCATCCACCAGCCGCAGGTAGGGCAGGATCTCCTGATAGGCCGCGACGAAGCGATCCGCGGCGAGCGGCACGCCGTCCACGCAGATCCGCTCCTGCATCGACGAGAGGTGCGGGCTGGTGAACAGGCCCGTCCGCAGCCCCCTGGCGCGCAGCAGCGTCTCGGTCATCCGGGCGGTCGAGGTCTTGCCGTTGGTCCCGGTGAGGTGGATCACCGGGTAGGCGCGCTGCGGGTCGCCGAGCAGGCTGACCAGCGCCTCGGTCCGCTCCAGGGAAGGCTCGATGGCGTGCTCGGGCCGCCGCGCCAGTATCGCGCGCTCGACCTCCCGCAGCGTCTCGTCCGGTTCGGCCGTCACGACAGCCCGCAGCGCAGAGCGTTCACCCCGCCAGCCTATGGTCCGGCTGGTGGCAGGGCGGACAGGCGGGCCTCGATCCTGGCGATATCGGCCCGGGCGGCCGCCAGCCGGTCGCGGCTCTTGGCCACCACCGCGGCTGGTGCCCGCTCGATGAAGGACGGGGTGCCGAGTTTCCGTTCGGCCGCGTCAGCCTCCGCCCGCGCGGCGGCAAGATCTTTGGCAAGCCTGCGGCGCTCGGCCGCGACGTCGATCGTGGCGGCCGTATCCAGCCGGACGGTGACGCCCTCGGCCTGCACGGATGCCGTCGGCCTGAAGCCGGCAGCCGGGCTGGCCAGCCGGAGCAGCGCCCGGATGCGCGTCTCGTGCGGAGCCAGCGGCGTCGCCTCGATCCCGGCCAGCACCGCGGGCACCGGCTGCGTCGGCCGCAGGCCCTGGTCCGAGCGGAACCTGCGCACCTCCGTGACGACCCGCATCAGCGCGCCGATCTCTGCCTCCGCCACCGGATCCGCGAACCCGGCAAGCATGCCGGGCCCGCGCTCGCCGTCGCCGGCGCGGCGCCCCGGCCACGCCGCGGCCAGCACCGACTCCCCGCCGGTCAGCGCGCCCCACAGCTCGTCGGTGACGAAAGGCATCACCGGATGGAGCAGCCGGAGCAGCCGGTCGAGGACGAACCCGAGCACCGACCTGGTCGCGGCGGCCGCGGCCGCGTCGGCGCCGGCCAGCGCCGGCTTGGCCAGTTCGAGATACCAGTCGCAGAACTCATCCCAGGCGAAGTGATAGAGGACGTCACAGGCCTTGGCGAACTCGAAGTGCTCCAGCAGGTCGTCGGTCTCGGCGGCGACCGCAGCCAGCCGGGACAAGATCCAGCGATCCGGGACCGGCAGCCCGGTCGTGCCCGGCAGCCCGGTCGTGCCCGGCAGCTCGCCCGCTCCGGCGTCAGCGCCGTTGAGCAGCGCGAACCTGGTCGCGTTCCACAGCTTGTTGCAGAAGTTCCGCGCCCCCGCCACCCACTCCTCGCTGATCGCGACGTCGCCGCCGGGACTGGATCCGCGGGCCAGCGTGAACCGGGTGGCGTCCGCGCCGAACCGGTCGATCCAGTCCAGCGGGTCCACCGTGTTACCGCGGGACTTGGACATCTTCTTGCCGTGGCGATCTCGCACCAGGCCGTGCAGTGCCACCTCGCGGAACGGCACCGCGCGGGCCGGCCCCTGGCCGGCCATCGCGTACAGACCGAACATCATCATCCGCGCGACCCAGAAGAAGAGGATGTCGTAACCAGTGACCAGCACGCTCGTCGGGTAGAACGCGCGCAGGTCGGCGGTGTCATCCGGCCAGCCGAGCGTGGAGAACGGCCACAGCGCGGAGGAGAACCAGGTGTCGAGCACGTCGGGGTCCTGAGTCCAGCCGTCGCCGCCGGGCGGATCCTCATCCGGCCCGACGCAGCGGATCTCGCCGTCCGCCGAGTACCAGACCGGGATCCGGTGCCCCCACCAGAGCTGCCGGCTGATGCACCAGTCGTGCATATCGTCGACCCAGTCGAAGTACCTGGCCGCAAGCTCCGGCGGATGAATCCTGACCCGGCCGTCCCTGACGGCGTCGCCGGCCGCCTTGGCCAGCGGGCCGACCTTGACGAACCACTGCAGGGACAGCCGCGGCTCGACGGTCGTGCCGCACCGGCCGCAGTGCCCGACCGCGTGCGGGTAGGGCCGCCGCTCGGCCACCACCCTGCCCTGTTCCCTGAGCGCGGCGAGCACCGCCGGCCTGGCCTCGAACCGGTCCAGGCCGAGGAACGGGCCGTGCACGGTGATCACCGCGCGCTCGTCCATGATCGTCATGCTGGGCAGGCCGTGCCGGCGCCCGATCTCGAAGTCATCCGGGTCGTGCGCCGGGGTCACCTTCACCGCGCCGGTGCCGAAATCCGGATCCACGTGCGGGTCGGCCACGACCGGTATGCGCCGGCCGGCCAGCGGGAGGTCAAGCTCCCTGCCGACCAGGTGGCCGTACCTCGGGTCATCCGGGTGCACGGCGACCGCGGTGTCACCGAGCATGGTCTCGACCCGGGTGGTGGCCACCACGATCGAGTCATCGCCGTCGCCGTAGCGGACCAGGATCAGCTCGCCATCGTCGTCGGTATGGTCCACCTCGATGTCGGAAAGGGCGGTCAGGCAGCGCGGGCACCAGTTGATGATCCGCTCGGCCCGGTAGATCAGCCCGTCGTCGAAAAGCCGCTTGAAGATGGTCTGGACGGCGCGGGACAGTCCCTCGTCCATGGTGAACCGCTCGCGTGACCAGTCCACGCTGTCGCCGAGCCTGCGCATCTGGCCCAGGATCTTGCCGCCGGACTCGGCCTTCCACTGCCAGACCCGCTCGACGAACTTCTCCCGGCCGAGGTCGTGCCGGCTCGCGCCCTCCGCGGCGAGCTCGCGCTCGACCACGTTCTGGGTGGCGATACCCGCATGGTCCATGCCGGGCAGCCAGAGCGCGGTGTATCCCTGCATCCGGCGCCGCCGGACCAGCACGTCCATCAGCGTGTGGTCGAGCGCATGGCCGATGTGCAGCGAGCCGGTGACGTTCGGCGGCGGGATCACGATGGAGAACGCCGGCGCCGCCGCCGAGACGTCCGCGGGGTCGGCGCCGAACATGCCGGACGATTCCCATTGCGCATAGCGTCGTGCTTCCACCTCGGCAGGCGCGTACTGCGGAGGGAGCTGGCGGCGATCTTCTCCGGTCACGTCAGGTGAGTCTAGACAGTGCCGGGGGCAGCTGCGGCCACGGCCGCTGATCGCCCGCGGCTCGGCGCACCGCGGCCGGCCGCACGGGGCCAGGCCCCGGCCCGGCACCAGGCCGGCCGCCGGCGTGGGTCAGGCCGACTTCTCCCGCGGGGTGCGGCGGGCGACATCGCGCGGCACCAGGGTCGGGTTCACGTTCTCCAGCACGGCCTCGGACGTGATCACCACGCGCTCGACGTCCTTGCGGCTCGGCACCTCGTACATCACCGACAGCAGCACTTCCTCCAGGATCGCCCGCAGCCCGCGGGCGCCGGTGCCGCGCAGGTTGGCCTGGTCGGCGACCGCGTCCAGGGCGTCGTCGGTGAACTCGAGGTCGACGCCGTCCAGCTCGAACAGCCGCCGGTACTGCCGGACCAGCGCGTTCCGCGGCTCGGTCAGGATCCGGATCAGGGCCTCGCGGTCCAGGTTGTGCACGCTGGTGATGACCGGCAGGCGGCCGACGAACTCCGGGATCATGCCGAACTTGAGCAGGTCCTCCGGCATCACGTCGGAGAACGCGTCGACCAGGTCACGGTCGTTCTTGACCCGCAGCACGCCGCCGAAGCCGATCCCGCCGCGGCCGACCCGGGTCTCGATGATCTTCTCCAGGCCGGCGAACGCGCCGCCGCAGATGAACAGCACGTTCGTGGTGTCGATCTGGATGAATTCCTGGTGCGGGTGCTTGCGCCCGCCCTGCGGGGGCACCGAGGCGGTGGTCCCCTCCAGGATCTTCAGCAATGCCTGCTGCACGCCCTCGCCGGAGACGTCCCTGGTGATTGACGGGTTCTCGCTCTTGCGGGCGATCTTGTCGATCTCGTCGATGTAGATGATGCCGGTCTCGGCCTTCTTGACGTCGTAGTCAGCGGCCTGGATGAGCTTGAGCAGGATGTTCTCGACATCCTCGCCGACGTAGCCGGCCTCGGTCAGCGCGGTGGCGTCGGCGATCGCGAACGGCACGTTGAGCAGCCGGGCGAGCGTCTGGGCGAGCAGCGTCTTCCCGGATCCGGTCGGGCCGAGCAGCAGGATGTTGGACTTGGCCAGCTCGACGCCGTCCTCGCCGGCCCGCTCGCCGCCGGACTGGACACGCTTGTAATGGTTATAGACCGCGACGGACAGCGCCTTCTTGGCCTTCTCCTGGCCGATCACGTACGCGTCGAGGAACTCGTAGATCTCCCGTGGCTTGGGCAGGCTGTCCCACTTCAGTTCCGGCGGCTCGGACAGCTCTTCCTCGATGATCTCGTTGCAGAGATCGATGCACTCGTCGCAGATATACACGCCGGGCCCGGCAATGAGCTTCTTGACCTGTTTCTGGCTCTTGCCGCAGAACGAGCACTTCAGCAGGTCACCGCCTTCGCCGATACGTGCCACCCAGCTACTCCTCTGCCAGGGCCGCCGCGCCGCGGCGGCCTCGCCGGCCATGTCAGCCAGCGGCGAGTGCCTCGCCGTCGGCCGTTTGTACTCCAGAACATTGACGGTACCGCTTCGGGGCCCCGAGTTGTGGCGCAAGCGGCCCGTCACCGGCGTGCCGTGCAGAATTAAGTCCTGCCGGTTAGGACGACCCTACCTCGCTCTTGCGCTTCAGCATCGTCAGAACCTCATCCACGAGGCCATACTCCTTGGCCTCCTCTGCGGTGAGGAACTTGTCCCGCTCGATGTCCCGGCGGATCTGATCCTGGTCCTTGCCGGTGTGCGTGGCAAGCACCTTCTCCATCGCGGTGCGCATCCGCAGGATCTCATTGGCCTGGATCTCCAGGTCGCTGGACTGGCCGTAGCCGCTCTCGATGGCGGGCTGGTGGATCAGGATGCGCGCGTTGGGCAGCGCCATCCGCTTGCCCTTGGTGCCGGCTGACAGCAGCACGGCGGCGGCGGAGGCTGCCTGGCCGAGGCAGAACGTCTGGATCTCCGGCTGGATGTACTGCATCGTGTCGTAGATCGCCATCATCGACGTCATGGACCCGCCGGGCGAGTTGATGTAGATGATGATGTCGCGGTCCGGGTCGATCGACTCCAGCGTGATCAGCTGGGCCATGACGTCGTTCGCCGAGGCGTCGTCGATCTGCACCCCGAGGAAGATGATCCGCTCCTCGAAGAGCTTGTTGTACGGGTTCATCTCCTTGATCCCGTACGACGTCCGCTCCACGAACGACGGCAGGACGTACCGCGACTCGGCCAGCCGCCCGGCGGTCCGGCTCGCGGCCAGCACGGCGTTCTGCGCACCCGGTATCTGCCTCATGAAACCGGTCCTTCCGACGGGACCTCCATGGCACTGCGGACCACGTGGTCGACGAAGCCATAGTCCTTGGCCTCGTCGGCGGTGAACCAGCGGTCGCGGTCGGAGTCGGCCTCGACCTGCTCGACCGTCTGGCCGGTGTGGAAGGCGGTCCGCTCGGCCAGCGTGTGCTTGAGGTAGAGGATCTGCTCGGCCTGGATCCGGATGTCCGACGCGGTGCCGCCGATGCCGCCATGCGGCTGGTGCAGCAGGATCTGCGAGTGCGGCAGCGCATACCGCTTGCCGGTCGTGCCCGCGCAGAGCAGGAACTGGCCCATCGACGCGGCCATGCCCATCGCGTAGGTGGCGACGTCGTTCGGCACGAACTGCATCACGTCGTAGATCGCGAACCCGGCACTCACCGAGCCGCCGGGCGAGTTGATGTACAGGCTGATGTCGCGCCTGGCGTCCTCGGCGGCGAGCAGCACGAACTCGGCACAGATCCGGTTGGCGAGCTCGTCGTCGACCTGCTGGCCGAGGAAAACGATGCGGTGCCGCAGCAGCCGCTGGAACACCTGCTCGCCCGCCAGCGCTCCCGGTGGTGCTTCGGCGACCCGCGCCAGGATGCTGGCCGGCTCGCCGGTTAGCGGAGGCGTGCTCACGGTGCCCTCCTCAGTCCATCGCTCTGCGTGTCATTGACAGTGACCTTAACCCGCTCACGGCGCTGGCTAGTCCGCTGCTGCCGCCTGTTCGCTGTAGGCGCACGCTTGCCGCCGCGCAGCCGGGGAGCCAGCGCTGAATCGGTGGGCAAGCCACATTCTCGTATAACGAGCCAGGCCCGCGTGCTGCCGCCCCGCAGCCCGGATCGCAGCGGTGCCGGCCGCCCGGCGCCCCCGGCTACCGCGGCGGCGGCAACGGGAGCCGGATCAGGTCCCGGCGTCTTCGGCCACCGCGTCCGTGACGAGCTCCCCCTCCGCCGGGCCGCTGCCCGCCGCATCCTCGGCCTCGTCCGGCTCCGCTGCCTCGTCCTGGCCGGCCGCCTGCGTCAGGTCGACGCCGCGGCCCGACTCGTCGGTGACCTTGGCCCGCTCCGCGATCAGCTGGAGCGACTTGCTCCGCAGCACGTCAGCCACGGCGGAGCCGAGCTGCCCGCGGTCGGCAAGCTCCTTGGCCAGCCGGTCGGGCTGCACGCCCATCCGGTACGCCTGCTCGGTGACGTAGGCGCTCAGCTCCGCCTGGTCCACGCCGAGATCCTCCTGCGCGGCCAGCTTGTCCAGGATGAAGCCCGCCTTGAGCGAGCGCCGCGCGCCGGCGTCGAACTCGGCGTCGAGCTCATCGGAGGTCATGCCGACGGCATCGAGATAGGCGTCCAGGTCGGAGTTGGACCTGCTCAGCCGGTCGGTCAGCGACTGCCTGCGCAGCTCGATCTCCTGGTCGACCAGGTTCTCGGGGAGCGGGATGTCGACCCTGGCCAGCACGGCATCGAGGGCGCGCTCCCGTGCCTGCTCGGCCTGGCCGGCCTGGCGCATCGCGGTCAGCTGCTCCCGTGTTCCGGCGCGCAGCTCGCCGAGCGTGTCGAACTCACTCGACAGCTGGGCGAACTCGTCGTCAAGCTCTGGCAGCTCCTTGATCTTGACGCTGTGCACCGTCACGGTCACCTCAGCCTGCTGGCCGGCGAATCTGCCGCCTGCCAGCTCGGCGGTGAAGGACTTGGTGTCGCCGGCGGACATCCCGGCCAGCGCCTCGTCCAGGCCCTCCAGCATGGAGTTGCTGCCGACCTCGTAGGAGACGCCGCTGGCCTGCGCGTCATCTACCTGCTTGCCGTCCACGGCAGCCGACAGGTCGATGGACACGTAGTCGCCGCCGGCGACCGGCCGGTCGGCGCCCTTCAGCGAGGCGAACCGCTCGCGCAGCGCGCCCAGGTACTCCTCCACCTGGTCCGGGGTGACCTCGGCATCGTCGACCGTCACCGGCAGGCCGTCCAGGTCCGGAATCTCGAACTTCGGCCGCACGTCGACCTCGGCGGTGAACGCCAGTTCCTTGCCGTCATCCAGCTTGGTGATCTCGAGCTCGGGCTGGCCGAGCGCGAAGACCTCGTGCTCCTCCAGCGCCACGGCGTAGAGCTTCGGCACGGCGTCGTTCATCGCCTGCTCCAGCACGGCACCGCGGCCCACCCGCTGGTCGATGACCCGTGGCGGGGTGCGGCCCGGCCGGAATCCCGGCACCCTGACCTGCCGGGCGACCTCACGGTATGCCTTGTCGAGGTCTGCCTTGAGTTCAGAGAACGGAACCTCGATGGTGAACCGGACCCGGGTCGGGCTCAGCTCTTCGACGTCGGTTTTCACGTCGGCATTACTCCTCGGTTCCTCGCCAGGCATACACGGCACTGCCGCCCGGGCAAATGGGTGGTCACTCACGGCTACGGCCGTCAAGTCTAGGGCGCCAAGTCTAGGGCCAGCGCGGCAGTTGCTGACCCGGGCACCGCCCGGGCGCCCGGCCACCCTGGGCCAGCCAGTGCCGGGATGCCTACAACAGGTCGAGTCGCCTGCCGCGGGCGATGGCCGCGCGGCGGGATGCCACGCCGAGCTTCCGGTACACCGACCGCAGATGCGTCTTGACCGTATTGATCGACAGGAACAGCGCCTCGGCGATCTCCTGGTTGGTCATGTGCGAAGGAAGGAAGCGCAGCACCGCAAGCTCGCTGCTGGTCAGCGGCGCCTCCGACTGCTCAGGCACTCCCCCGGCACGGGGTATCTGGGCATCGAATCGCTCCAGGATCCGTCCGGCGAAACGCGCGCTGCGGCTGGTCGGCTGGACCAGCACGGTGATCGCCGACCGAATCGGCTGCCCGGCGGCCAGGAATACCCGGCATGCGCCATCGGGCTCGGCGAGCGCGAGTGCCTGGTCCAGCAACTCGGTTGCCGGCTTGGTGCGGCCGAAGCGCCGGTTCGCGACCACTGCGACCAGCAGCGCGGCCACCTTGATCTGGAGGGTCGCGTCACCGGCGCTGGCATCCAGGCACGGCCCGACTGCCTCGAGCGCCGCGGCGAAGTCTCCCTCGGCCAGCAGCAGCCTGCCGAGCGCGAGCAGGCTCTCGGCCTGCTCACGGCGGGGCCCGTCGGCGTCGGCGCCGAGGATCATCCTGGCCCGCCCGGCGTCGCCCGTGCGAAGGGCGATCTCGCAGTCCAGCACGGTCAGCACCCCGTCCAGCTGCAGGTCACTGGCCGCGCTGGTGTCGCGCATCCGGACCACCAGCCCGCGGGCACCGGTGGCATCGCCATCGGCAAGCGCGATGCGGGCACGGATCAGCCCGGCCACCACGCTGAGGCTCGGCTCGCCCGGCAGCAGGCAGAAGTCCGCCGAGTGCCCGTCCACATCCGCCAGCAGAATTCTGGCCGCCGCCAGGTCATCACGTGCCAGGTGCACCTGCACGGACGCGAGCGCGGCCAGGCTCGCTGCCGCCGGATCGCGGCTGGACTCGCCCTCCGCGAGCTCACCGGCAGCCTTCTCGGCAGCGGCCAGGTTCCCGTACCACGCCTCGGCCAGCGCATGCCACCCGCGAGCCCTCTCGCACAGCTCACCCAGGCCGCCGGCGGTGAGCTGCTGACCCGCATGATTCAGCGCATACCGGGCCGCATTGATCTCCCAGCGGCGCAGCCGTGCCGCCCCGAGGGCGAACCACAGCAGGCCAAGAGCCCGGTGCTCCGGCTGCGTGCCCGCGGTGGCCTGCGCCTGCTCGGCCGACGTCCAGCCCTGAGCCAGCAGGCCAGGATCGGCAGCGGCCTGGCTGGAAGCCCGCATCACCCGCAGCGCCGCCAGCCATGGCTCGACGATCCGGCGCTCTGCCTCGGCGCAGCGGCCGAGCGCGCGCCGGGCGTCGTCCAGGTGATGAGCTGCCCCGTCCGGGTCCCCGCTCCACAGCCTGGCCGCGGCCAGGGCCGCTGCTACGGCGGCGTCATCAGCGCGGCGGCCTGCCGGGAACAAGGCCAGTACCTGCTCCAGCGTCTGCGCCCCGTCGCGCATCAGCGCGGCGGTGCCGACCTCGGCCAGCATGCGCGCCGCGTAGTCCCAGTCTCCAGCCTGGGCCGCGCTGCGCACCGCGTCGGTAGCCCCGTCATGGGCCGCGTGCCAGCGCGCCGCCCGGCGCAACAGGATCGGGATCTCATTCGGGATTTCCCTGTCGCGCTCCGCGGCGAGCACATCGCGGAGCAGCGGGTGATACCGGTACGTGGCGTGGTCGGCGCCGAGCGCCTCGACGAAGCTGTTCTGCCTGCTGAGGCGCTCCAGCGTGCGCGCGCCGCCGGGTTCTCCGGTCAGCGTGTCGGCAAGGTCTCCGGTCACCCGCTCGGTGACGCTGGTCCGCAGCAGGAACAGCCTGGTCTCCGCTGACAGCTTCCCCAGCACCTCATCGCAGAGATAGTCGGTGATCATCGGCTCGTGCCCGGCGATGCCGGTAACGCCGCAGAGCTCCGCCGCGCTGGCCCGGTGACGGATGGACGCCAGCCGTAGCCCTGCCATCCAGCCCTCGGTGCGGGTGAGAAACTCCTCGCGCTCCGCGGCGCCGACGTCGATGCTCAGCATCGCGAAGTAGGCGGCTGCCTCGTCGGCGGTGCAGGCCAGATCCGCGGCGGTGACATCGGCCAGGTCGCCGGCCACCCGCAGCCTGGCTAGCTGCAATCCCGGCGGGCAGCGCCCGGACAGCACCAGCCGCACCGGCGGCGGCGCGTGCCTGACCAGCAGATCGAGGCCAGCCAGCACAGGACGGCCGGCCAGCTCGTGAATGTCGTCGAGCACGAGCACCACGGGCTCGGTGAACAGCTGGGCTGCCTCGATCAGGCGCAGCGGGAACTCGGCGGCCGAGACGTCCTCAAGCGAGCGCACGGCATCGGCGGGTACTGCTCCGGCCCTGGCCAGCGCGGCCCGGACATACGGCCAGAACCTCGCCGGTTCCCCGTCGCGTGCATCCACGGTCAGCCAGGCGACCCGGCCGGCCGGCGATGCCGCCGCCCACGACGCGCAGGCCACCGTCTTCCCGGCGCCGGCCGGGCCGGATACCAGCGTCACCCGGTGGGCCGCAGCGCGGTCGATCAGCTCGGTTACCCGGCGGCGGCGCAGCACCGTGAGGCTCAGCCGCGGTATCTGCAGCTTGCCTTCAAGGAACCGGGGCTGGCCCCTTGTTGCCGCGCTCACCCGGTGCGGTGCCGCGTGCTTCGTCGCGCTTGTCATTCCATTTCCCCCGAAAGGCGCCGCGGACGGCCGCAGCAGTTCCCGATCCCTCACCCGGCCGGGTGAACATGCAGCTCAGAACGCCTCATTCGTCATTACCCCGGTCCGGCTGGGGCCAACCACCAGCCCTTGCCTGGGCGGCAAATCCCGCGCCGCCAATGCCAGCCATGCGCTCGGCCGGGCGGTTTCACCCGCACCGGGCGATGCCGGGCCGGGCGGCAGTTCATAGCGTCACGCGGGTGCGACGCCCGACAATAGGGAGGGGGCTGCTTCCATGAGCAGCGGACCGGAGCAGGCCGACTCGGTGATCGGCGGGCCACCGCGGCCGGCATCGGCGAGCGGCGGCCGGCATGCGGCATCGGCAAGCGGCGCTACGGCATCGGGAAGCTCACCGCCGGCCTACCAGGACGACGGCTCCTTCATCAAGAACCAGTTCTTCGTCACCTTGCCGAACTACAGCTTCAGGATCGATATCACCTCGTGGGGCTGGATTCACCTGGCCGTCGGCGCGCTGGTGTTCATCGCGGGCATCTGCCTGATCCTCGGCCAGCTGTGGGCCAGGATCGTAGGGGTGGTCCTCGCGCTGATCAGCGCGGTGGCCCCTGCGCAGGCCGGGCCGGGTTGCTGGCGCCTGTCATGATGGCGGCTCAACATAGCGGCGCTGTTCGTACACCTCGGTTGACGCGCGGGAACGCCGCCGGGTGACGAGCAGCGCGACAGACACCGCGAGGCCGGCCGCACCTCCGATCATCAAGATCACCCCGATGGCCTCAAGGTTGACGTACTGGGGCTTCCAGGTAACTGCGAAACGCAGAATCGCGCCGATGATGATCAGCGCGATGCTCCCGCCGATGCTCATGACAGTGACCTCCAGTTGCGTCAGGCCACCGTGCTGGGCGGCTGGCCGGACCGCTCGCCAGGGCCCGATGACAGGCTCGGCACGGCATTCCCTCGTTCTAGTGCTTGTGGGCCAGCGTAATGGCGCCTCGCCCGGCAGTGCTGAGCCGCAACGAATGCCTGGCCTGATTGGTGCGGGATTCCCGGTCCCATTCTGCAGAGCCGGCCTGCCGCGATGATTCACCCCAGCGGGGTGAGGTGCGCCCGGTGCAGCTTCGGAGAACGTGAACGAATGCGGAGACGAACCCGGCAAGGCGATCGGCAAGCCGGCGGCCGTGGGCGCGGGGGCCGGCCGGCGGTGGTGACCCTTGTCTGACACCGGCGGCGGGCCGGAGCCGGAAGCCGGAGGTCCGGAACTCAGCCAGGACGAACAAGCTGAAATAGATCGCCTCCGGGCCGAGGTCGACGAGCTGCGCAGGAAGCAGGATCGTCAGGCTCGGCGGCGCCGGGGGGGCTGGCGGGCTCCGGTTTCGGTGATTCTGATCGTGCTCGGCTGCGTGCTTGCCCCGGTGTCCGTGCTGGGGGTCTGGAGTGCCAACCAGGTCTCCGACACGAGCCGCTATATCGCCAACATCGAGCCGCTGGTGCATGACCCGGCGATCCAGAATGCCCTGACGGACAAGATCACGATTCAGATCACCAGCCGCCTCAACGTGACCGGCGTCACCAACCAGGCCGCCGACCTGCTCACCAGCAAGGGACTGCCGCGGGTCGGCACGCTGCTCAAGACCTTCGCCCCGCAGATCTCCAGCGCGGTCGCCGGGTTCATCCACAGCACCGTGCACAAGATCGTGACCAGCCCGCAGTTCGCCAATACCTGGATCCAGGTCAACACCGTCGCCCATCAGCAGGTGGTGCAGGTGCTGTCCGGTCAGGGCGGCGGCGCGATCAGCACCAGCAACGGGCAGGTCACCCTCGACCTGGGCCCGTTCATCAACATCGTCAAGCAGGACCTGGTCAAGCGCGGGTTCACGCTGGTCAACAACCTGCCGCCGATCCACCCCTCGTTCGTGCTCTTCCAGTCCAAGGACCTGGTCAAGGCGCAGACCGGCTACCGGCTGATCAACGACCTGAAGATCGTGCTGCCGATCCTGACGCTGCTGCTGCTCGGCCTGGGCGTCTACGTCGCACGCGGGCACCGGCGGGCCCTGATCGGAGCCGGGCTCGGCCTGGCCGCGTCCATGCTCGTCCTCGGCGCCGGGCTGCTGATCTTCCGCGGCATCTACCTGAACAGCGTCCCGGAAAGCGTGCTGCCCAGCGACGCCGCAGCCGCGATGTTCGATACGTTCGTCCGGTTCATCAAGACCGGGCTGCGCACCATCCTGGTGCTGGGCCTGGTCGTCGCCGCCGCCGCGTTCCTCACCGGGCCATCGGTCACCGCGGTCCGGACCCGGGCGGCGTTCGCATCGGGACTGGCCCGGGCCCGGCGAAGCGGCGAGCACGCCGGGCTGTCCACCGGGCCCGTCGGCCAGTGGACCTACGCGCACCGGCACGGGCTGCGCATCTCCGCCGTGGCCCTCGCCGCCCTGATCTTCGTATTCTGGGGCCGGCCCACCGCCGCCGTCGTCATCGTGATCGCCATCGTGCTGCTAGTGATCCTCGGGCTGATCGAGCTGATCGGCAGGCCGCCCGCCCAGCCCGCCGCGCCGGAGACAGCAGCCCAGCCATGACGCCGACCGCCTCCAGGCGTCTGGCGGCGCCGCTGCGCTCCGCTTCCCGGTAGGCCGGCAGGTGATCGTTCAGGCGGCCGGCCTGGCGCTGCTTTCGGCGCTGTCCCCGACCGCACTGCTGGTCACCGCCGTTTACCTCGGCTCCGCGCGGCCCACGCTGACCAGCTTGTTCTACCTGGCTGGCGCGGTGGGCATGAGCCTCGTGATGGGTGTCGTCGTCCTCGTCGCACTGCGCAGCGCTCACCTGAACCATCCGGACCAGCATGCGTCCCGCTATGGCCTGCGGCTCGGCCTGGGCTTGGTGCTGCTGGCGGCGGCCTTACTGATCGCGGCACGCAAGCCGCGGCGGCCCGATCCAGGGAAGCCGCGGCAGGAATCGTGTCGAGGATGGTCGCCGATCCGGCGCCGCTGAGCGCGTTCGCCGTCGGCCTCCTCGTGTTCGCGCCGGGAGTCACGTTCATCGCCGCGCTGCAGGTGATCGCGACGGCATCGGCCGACTTCGGGCTCACGCTGCTGGCCGTGCTCGTTGTCGTTGTCATCAACGTTCTTCTTGTCTGGCTACCCATCACGCTCCACCTGGTGGCCCCGAACGTGACCGAACGTCGTCTGACGGCCTTCAACGGCTGGCTCCGTGCGCAGGGGAGCACCGTGCTCGTCGGGGTGTTTGCCGCGGTCGGCGGGATCATGATCGTCGATGGCATCTACGGGCTTGTCAGCGGTGCCCGATGAGCCGGGCACTGTGGTGAGCAACCCCGGGCCGCGCACACGCCCTGGTCCGGCCTCACCCTTGCAGGATGGTTCTCGCGATGCAGGCCCGGCCATACTGGATGCCGTGGACCCCATCGACAGGCTGCGCTTGGCAGGCAAACGGATGACCGACCCGCTCGAGTCGCTCGCCCAGCGCGTCGCGGAGCGTGTGATCGACCTCGTCGTCGACGTACTGGACCTGAACGCGCTCGTGCAGGCAATCGACCTGAACGCGGTGCTCAACCGGATCGACATCAACGAAATTCTGAAGAACGTCGACGTTTCCGCGCTGGTCGATCGGGTGGACATCAACGATGTCCTGCAACGCGTCGATGTGGGCGCTCTGCTCGACCGCATCGATATGAACGACCTTGTGCAGCGCCTGGACATAGACGCGCTGGTCGAGCAGACGGACCTGGGCGCCGTCATCGCCAAGTCGTCGGGCGGGATAGCGACCGATGCGCTGGACGCGGCCCGCAGCCAGGCCGTCGGGCTGGACGGTTTTATCGACCGCTGGGTGCAACGTGCACTCCGGCGCAAGCACGCAGCGCCGTTGATGCCGACTGCCGTGCTCGACGGCCAGCTGCCGGATGCTGAGGCACCGGATGCCCAGCTGCCCGACGCCGCACCGGATGCCCAGCCGCCCGACGCCGCCCAGCTGCCCGACGCCGCACCGGATGCCCAGCTGCCCGACGCCGCACCGGACGCCCAGCCGCCCGACGCCGCCCAGCCGCCCGACGCCGCACCGGACGCCCAGCCGCCCGACGCCGAGCTGCCAGATACCGCCCAGCCGCCAGATGCTGCACCGGACGCCCAGCGGCTGGATGCCCAGCCCTCGGATGGCAGGGCACAGTCATGAGTGCCCGCGCACCGGCCAATTGGGTGAGCGCGCACGGGCACTATTCGGGCTCGGTTTCGCGCTTTCTCGCGTACGCCATCGACCTCGGGGTCAGCGCGGGCCTGTTTGCGCTGGCCCTCAAGGCCATTTCCTTCACGGCGAAGGTCGTGACCGGCAATTCGATCCACTGGAACAGGGACAACATTGTCGTTGCCATCATCTTCGTCGCATGGCAGTTCTTTTATTTCGGTTACTCGTGGGCAGCGAGCGGCAGGACCTTCGGCATGGCCGCGCTGGGCGTGCGCGTCGTGCGGGCAGACGGAGCGATCCTGGACCCATGGCGGGGGGTGGTGCGCGCGCTGGCGTTCCCGCTCAGCTTCCTCCTCTTCGGCCTGGGCTTCCTTGGCATCCTTGTCCAGCGGGAGCATCGCGCCCTGCACGATCTCATCGCAGGCACCGCGGTCGTCTACTCCTGGGATGCCCGAGCTGCCCGGCTGCGGTTCCTGGCCCGCGCGGCCGTGACTGGCGCGGCTGAGGCCGCGCCAGGCTCTGCCCAGGACGTCACCCGCCGGGATGGTCAAGCCTCGTGAGATCCGATGACGCGGCCATAGACGAGCAGCGCCCAGATGATCATCAGGTCAACCGCGATGACAAGGATTGCCCAGAACGGGTAATAGGGGAGGAAAAGGAAGTTCTCCACGGCGCTGATGACCGCGAGGACGACGCCGACCACCCGGGCCCACGTCTGGCCGGCCAGCAGGCCGACCCCGGCAGCAAAGACGATGATGCCGAGGATGAGATGGATCCACCCCCACGTCGTAACGTTGATCTTGAAAGCATAGTCCGGCGTAATGGCGTAGAAATGGTGCTTGATGATCCCGGCGAGCCCGGCGAAGAAACTCCACAAGCCGGACAGCAGCAGGAGTATTCCGGCCAGCGCCGTGAACCCCGCCACGACGGCGCGGTCGGTGTGACTGCTGCTCTCCGTTATTCCGTCGTACGTTCCGCTCATGAGCTGTCCTCCCTTTCACCAGGCAGCGCCCGGCCATCCCGGACTGCCAGGTCGGCGAGCCCATGGCGGACTCTCCCCGGGGACGTTACGAATCCGGCTTCGTGACTGGCATCCCCCGGAACGGGTGGGCTGCCTGCCGCGGCCGGACGCATCCGGCCACCGGCAGGCGATCCGTGGTCGACGACCATCCACTGCGGGTGACGCATCTGCCGCCGCGAGGGGAAATCGTTGATGGTGGGTGGCGTGAAACCCAGCTATCTACCTCATGAGTGACCCGAAAGGATTCTGATCATGAACATGCCAGCCAAGGCCGATGTCGACGACGCTACGAGGGACGTGCTGGCCGGGCTGGCCCTGGGCGACCCGGAGCTTCTGCTCGAGGGCCTGGAGATGCGCGCCGAGATGCAGGAGAGGAGCGGCCTGGATCCGCGCAGCTTCGCCCTCGTCAAGGTCGCCGCGCTGATCGCACTCGACGCCCCGCCGGCCTCCTACCTCTGGCAGGTGAGCAACGCGCTCGATGCCGGGGCCACGCCAGAGGATCTCATGGGGGTACTGCGCGCCATCGCGCCGCAGGTCGGCGGGCCGAGGGTGGTGGCGGCTGCACCGGAGATCATGGTCGCCCTCGGCCTGTCCCTGCCCGAAGGCGCGTAGGACAACTCTGCACAACCGCGACGTCAACCTCAGGAGGCAGTTATGTTCAGGCGGCGACGGCCGTTGCTCCGCGCGGCGGCGGTAGGCGGTGGTGCTTATATCGCGGGCCGTCATATGGCGAAGAAATCGGCCGGGCAGGCACAGCAAGAGGATGAGCAGAACGAGCGCATCGACGACCTCGAGCAGCAGCAGGCGCCCGCGCCGGCTGCAGCTCCGGCAGCGGCCCCGGCCGCCGGGCCGTCGCTGCTCGATCAGCTGAACCAGCTCGACGCCCTGCATCAGCAGGGCGCGCTGACCGACAACGAATTCACCGCCGCCAAGGCCAAGCTGCTCGGCTGACAGCGCTGGTCACGCCTGGGTGGCCGGTCCAGCCATGCCCGCGGAAGTCCCCGGGCCGGCCGCGAGGATATCGATGCTCAGGGCCAGGATCCACGCTGGGAACAGCAACTCCACCCAGGGTGAGATGCCGACGCCGACCAGCAGCACGAGCGCGACCGCGAACCCGGCCATGGCGAGCCACCGGGAGACGATCTCGGTGCGGCGCGCGATGTTCACGGTGGTGAGGGTGAACACCGCCGCCATCCGCATCGCGTAGACGTTCAGCAGGATCGAGGTGGCGTTGCGGCCCTGCGCCAGGGTGCTCGCGGCCGCGGGGCCAGACCGCAGGGTCGCCGCTGCGCTGATCAGGCCGCCGGCGACCGCCGCGGCCACGAAAAGCATGCCGACGAACAAAAACCCGCTGCCCAGGAACACGGTCGCGAAAAAACGGTCTTCGCGTCCGCCGATCCGGTCCCGTACCACCCCGATGAACCACAAGAAAGCGATGCCGGCGAACGGGACCAGGTTCAGTGCGATCGCCACCGCGGTTCGCCGCCTCGAATCGGTCAGCCACGCGCCCGGGACGGCGGGATGGGCCGGGACCGAGAGCCTGAGCAGCACGAGCGCTGAGATCAGGAGTACAGAGAAGACGATCCCGGCGACGGCGGCCGCCCGCGGCGTTCGCAGCGGGCGGCCGGCTGCAAGCGGACCCTGGCCCGTCGGCACCTCGGTCATGGGCCTCCCCGTCCGTCCGGTTGAGCTGCGACATCCCGCTGGCAGACAGGTAACAGGACCGAACTTCCGCCGACGTCACCTCTGCAGGGTGATGCCCGGCCCAACAATCGCAGGGGACACTCGTCCCGCCAGCCGGATGCATGAGCCGGCGGACGGAAGGACGTGGGATGAGCGAGCCGTTCAAGGGAACGATCAACGTCGATATCCGGGACTCGGTTCCCGACTGGACGCCGTTCGAGCCGCCCAAGGCCCCGGACGGGGCGCCGAGCGTTGTGTATATCGTGCTGGACGATGTCGGGTTCTCGGCCATGTCCTGCTACGGCGGGCCGATCGAGACGCCGAACATCGAGCGGATCGCGGCCGATGGCGTGCGGTACACGCAATGGCACACCACCGCGCTGTGCTCGCCGACCCGCTCGTGCCTGCTGACCGGGCGCAACCACACCCGCAACTCGATGGCGTGCATCACCGAGGCCGCGGTCGGGTTCCCGAACGCCAGCGGGACCATCCCGCCGGAGAACGGCATGCTGC
>WNGF01000757.1_pt1 | contig 51349 bp, 43 predicted proteins | sample 5400641 | NCBI WGS metagenome assembly WNGF01 (sample SAMN13153371, study PRJNA577476) | soil metagenome | isolation source: 80 cm soil or saprolite under grassland replicate 2 | place: USA:California | collected 2016-06-15 | reverse complement strand
GGTTGCCAGATTGCTCCCGCAAGACCGTGCATGCTGAGCAGCACCATGGCGTGCCAGACCTGCAGGGAACTGGTCAAGAACAGGATGCCCCAGATCGCGGAGACAGCCATGAACAGCAGTTGTGCGACCTGGATGATCCTGCGGCAATCGTACCGATCGGCCAGCGCGCCAAAGTACACGGAGAACAACGACGGCACCCAATGGCTGATGATCGCGAAGCCAGCCAGGGCTGGCGAGTGGAACTGCTGAAACAGTACCCAGTAACTGATGACGTGCTCGACAGAGTCGCCGCCCATCGATAGTCCGGCGCCAACGATGTAATTGCGGGTGGCAGGATGGCGAAAGGCGGCGAAGCGGGTGCGGGACTCGGGGACCTTGACTATTTCGGCGGTCCCCCACCGAGCGTGGCGACGATGCGCGTCGCTTCCTCGATCGCGCGGGCGAGCACCGAGCGAATCTTGCCGTCCTCGAGCATCAGCAGGCCGCCGATCGTGCAGCCGGCCGGGGTGGTGACGTCGTCGCGCAGCGCAGCAGGGTGGCGACCTGTCGTCTGGACCATACGCGCCGCACCGAGCGCGGTCTGTGCCACGAGCGTCAGCGCGAGCTCGCGAGGCAGGCCCACGCGTACGCCGGCGTCAGCCATCGCCTCCATGATCAAGTACTGGTAGGCCGGACCGCTGCCGCTCAGCGCAGTGATCGCGTCGAAGTGGCGTTCCTCGGTCTCCACGCACTGTCCGACACACTCGAACACGTGCCGCGCGCGGGCGAGATGCGTGGCCGTTGTACCCGAGCCACCTGCCAGAGCAGTCATGCCTTCACCCACCACGCACGGCGTGTTCGGCATCGCACGCACCCACGGGTTGCTGGTGCCGAGCAGCGTCGCCAGCTGCGCGAGACTGACGCCGGCGACGATGGAAATGAGCAGCGTGTCGGGTCGCAAGCCAGGCGATGCTTTCAAGCTGTTCAGCGCGGCGGCGGCTTGCGCCGGTTTGACGCACAGCACCAACACGTCGCACGACGGCAGGAGGTGGCCGATGTCGCGCTCGACGCTCACGCCGAGCTCGGCCGAAGTGATCGCGCAGGTCTGCGCCGAGCGCGACGTCCCCCAGGCCTGGTCGGGCGCGAGCGCTGCCGAATCGAGCAATCCGCGCAGGATGGCCTTGCCCATCACGCCGACGCCGATGACGCCCAGGCTGCGGCCGGGCTCGAGCAACCTGGGCTTGCCCGCGATGCCGTCCTGTGGCTGCTTGTACTTGGCCTGGCTCATACCGGAAGCAGGAATGCTAGCAAGGCAGCGCGTCTAATACCCGCTCGCGTGCCTGGCGGCCCTGCTCGGGAGCACTAGTCGAGGTCTGCCGCGGCGAGCACATGACTCGATAGGAATTGGGGCGAGACGCTGCCGAGCGTCAGCAGGCGCACATGGAAGTCGAACAGGTTGAGTGATGACGCGCGGCGGAGCTCCATGATGCGATCGCAGCCAAGCACGTAACTGCTCGGCTGTGTCGGCGACGTGGTGTAGCGCAGGGCTTCGCCGCGCGCCGTGTTGGGCTCCAGACCGCCCAGCGTCACCAGGGGCTCGGCGGCTGCTTCGAGCGACAGGCCGCGGCAGTGCAGGCCGACGTCGACCATCAGCCGCACGGCGCGCCACATGGCGTTTTTGAGTCGCCACAGACGAAGGCCTGGTGATTCGAAGTAGCCGGCTTCGGCCATCAACTCCTCGCAATACAGGCCCCAGCCCTCGGTGAAGAGGGGACTCGGGAACTGACGCCGAATGGCCGAGCCATGCAGCTTGGCATGCCACAGCTGGACGTGATGGCCGGGGTAGGTCTCGTGTAGGCAGATGGCGCGAATCGCGGTGTGACAGTGCGCCGACAGCAGCTCCTCCTGCCGCTCGCGTGGCAGGTCGACATCGATGGGCGTGATGAACAGCACGCCCAGCTTGTCGTTGGCATCGAAGGGCGGGGACTGGTCGAAGTGGCCAAGGGGCGTGGTCGCGCGGAGAAAAGGAGCGGTCGGACGCACTTCGAACTGCTCACCAGCGGGAATGGGCACCAGGTGCTGGGCCTCGACGAATGCTCGCGCCCTCGCGGCTTCGTCGGCATACGTTTGCAGCAGTGCCTCGCGGCTAGGATGGTCTCGCTTCAGCGCTTCGACCTCCGAACGCCAGTCGCCGCCGAGCTTGCTGAGCAGGTCATCGGCGAGGGCTCGACCGTGGTCGTAGACGTCGTCTGCGGTGAGGGTGAGGCCGTGGGTCTCGCGGAGCTGGCGTTCGAAGCGCTCGCGGCCGAGGGCGAAGCTGCCGCTCGGGTGCAGGTCCTGGCGGAGGAACGCCGCGTAGTCGTTAACCGCCTGCTGCGCTTCCAGTGTGGGCGGGTCGAGCGTGCGGAGAAAACGCTGCGCGCCATCGGCGGCGATCAGCGCGATGTCGACGAACTCGGGCGGGACCAGGCCGGACTCGAGGTTGGCGCGGGCCTGGGCCAGGAGTTGGGGAACGGCGGCGAGCCGCGGGCGCACAGCCTCGTCAGTGCCAGCAGTGGGTCGCGCCAGCAAGTAGTGCAGGCCCTGCATCGCCTGCTCCAGGTACAGCGCGGGCGATCGCCGCGGCGTGTCGTCGAAGATGTCCTGGGAGTTGAGCTCACCGCGCAGCACCGCCTGGTCGAGAAGTTCGAGGGTCTCCAGTTGTGCGCGGGCGCGAGCGCGCCAGGCGCGTCGCTCGGCCAGGCCGTCGGGCGAGAGGTTCGGGAGCTGCGCATCCCAGGTGTGTACGCCGACGTGTGTTGCCTCAACGGGATGCAAACGCCAGTACGAGTCGAGGATGTCGTCAGCAGCAGTCGTGTACAAACGCTCAGTCTGTCATCCCGAGCCTGCGAGGGATCTCATGCTTGGCGGTCCGTACGCGAGATCCCTCGGCGCGCCTCCTCGGGATGGCACACAACGTTGTCAGCCGCTGACGGTGGTTTCACCCAGCGAGACGATGGCTTCGGAGGTAGGGCGGAAGTTCTTGACGCGCCCACCAACACCGTAGATGTCCTGCTGGTGGTACAGGAAGATCCACGGCGACTCGTCCCAGGCGGTCTTCATCAACTGCTCGTACGTCGCCACGCGTTTCTGGGCATCGACCTGCTTGGCCGCCGTGTCGATCAGCTCGTCCACCGCCGGGTTGGTATAGCCCTGCCAGGCAATGCCCTTGATCTTGCTGCTCCAGTTCGTCTGCACCGCCGGACCAACCTGCAGACCGCCCTGGCTGAGCAGGAACAGCTCGTACTTGCGGCCGACGATGCCCTGCACGTAGGTGCTCCACTCGACCGTCTCGAGCTCGGCCTTGATGCCGACCTTCTCGAGCTGGCCGGCGATGGCCTCCGCGACCTGCTTGTCCTGCAGGTACCGACCGTCTGGCGCTTTGAAGTTGACCGTGAACCCATCGGCCATGCCCGCCTGACGCAGCAGCGCCTTGGCCTTGTCGGGATCGTATGCGTACTGCGGTAGGCCATCCACGAAGCCGCCCGCGACGCCCTTCGGGAATGGGCTGACCATGGGCACCGCTTCGCCGCGCAGCACGACCTTGATCAACTGCTCCTTGTCGATCGCGTACTGCATTCGTCCGTGTTCTGGAAGCTCGGGATCAAGATGATCGATCCGGAATTGGTCGCACGCAGCAGGTTGATCCCGGAGGTGCCCTGCAGCCCGCCGATTTGCAGCGGAGGAACGTTCGTGATGATGTCCACGCCGCCGCTCTTCAGCTCGTTGATGCGCGCGGTTGCGTCCGGAATGGGGCGGAAGATGACCTGCTGCATACGTGGCTGGCCGCTGAAGTGTGGCCCCGCCGCCTGGATGACGAAGCGATCGTTGGGCGTCCATGACACGAACTTGTACGGACCGGTGCCTATCGGCGTCCTGGCGACTGCCGCTGGATCGGCGGCTGCCTTCGGCGGCAGCATCTCGACGTACGAAGCGAGCGTCTCGATCAGCTCGGCGAAGGGCTCGCTGGTCTTGATGCGTACGGTGTATGGATCGACCACTTGCACGTCGGAGACCGGCTTGAGCAGCGTCGCATAGCCGTTCTTGATGTTGGGGTCGACGTAGCGGGCGAAGCTGAACTTGACCGAGTCGGCGTTGAACGGCTCGCCGTTGTGGAACATGACACCCTGGCGCAGCGTGAACTCCCAGGTGTTGTCGTCGAGGATCTTCCACGCCGTGGCCAGACTAGGCTTGATGGCCAGATCGAGGTCGCGCGCGACCAGCTTGTCGTAGACCGTCCACAGCATGCCCTTGGAGGCGCCGCTGGTGGTCACGTACGGATCCATGCTCTCGGCATCGACGCCCTGGGCGATCGTGAGGGTGCCTGTTGGCGCGGCCTGTGGTGCGGCGGTTGGTTTCGCGGCCGCGGCTGCGGTTGGGGCGGCGGTCGGGGCGGCTGGTGGCGCTGCCGTCGGCTTCGCAGCCGCGGGCGCGGTGGTTGGCGCGGGTGGCGCACTGGTTGGGGCGGCGGCGGGTGGCGCCGAGGTTGGGGCGGCAGGGGCAGCCGGTGCGCACGCCGCGAGCAGACCTGCGCCCATTCCGATGGCCAGGAGTCCGCTGCGACCAAGGAGCTCACGACGCGTCAGCATCGCGCCAGGGTACCTCGCGCTCACTCCTTGATGAAGCCTCTCCCAGAGGGAGAGGGAGCTATTCGGCGCTCAGGCCGTCGCCGAGGAGGTTGGTGCCGAAGACCGTGATCAGAATGGCCAGCCCGGGCCATACGGCGTTCCACCACGCAACCTCGAAGACCTGCTTGCCTTCGTTGAGCATCCCGCCCCACGTCACCGTCGACAGCGGCACGCCGACGCCGAGATAGCTCAGCGCCGCCTCCGACAGGATGTTGGTCGAGATGTTGATCGTGGCAACGACTAGCAACGGTCCGGCTATGTTGGGCAGGATGTGGCGGGCCATGATGCGCGGGTGAGACGCGCCGAGCGCTCGGGCCGAGAGCACGTAGTCTTGCGCCCGCGCACCCAGCGTCGAGCCGCGCACCAGGCGCGCGTACTGCACCCAGCTCACGAAGCCGAGGACCAGCACCACGTTCAGCAGTCCCTTGCCGATCGCCGCCAGCAGCGCCACCGCTAACAACACGCCTGGCAGTGACAGCTGGATGTCCACCAGGCGCATGATCAGCGCATCCGCCCAGCCGCCGAAATAGCCTGCCGTCAGGCCGAGTGTCACGCCGATCAGGCCGCCCACCAGCACCGACGCCAGGCCCACGAGCAGGCTCGCCCGAGCGCCAACCATGATGCGGCTGAGCAGGTCACGTCCGTTGAGATCGGTGCCCAGCGGGTGTTCCGACGCGGTGTTTGGCAGCCACGCGGGTGGCAGCAGGCTGCGGTTCAGGTCCTGTTGGCCAGGTGGATGTGGAGTCCATACCAGTGAGACCAGCGCCGTAAGGACCACGAGCGTCACCAGGCTGGCGCCGATGCGCAGAGCACGCGGCGTGTGCCGCGCCGTTCGCGGAGAACCCGCGCTCAGGGGCGCGCCTCCAGTCGAATGCGCGGATCGAGCAGCGTGTACAGCACGTCGACGAAGAAGTTGATCGCGACGATGAACAGAGCCAGCACGAGCACCGCGGCGCGGATCACGGGCAGGTCGCGCGCTTCGATCGCCTGGATCATGAGCCAGCCGACGCCCGGCCAGGCGAAGACTGTTTCGACCACCACCGACCCGCCGACGAGCGCACCGAACTGCAGCCCCATCACGGTCACGATCGGGATGGCGCTGTTGCGCAGCACGTGCCGCCAGGCAATCGCTGGCTCGCCCAGGCCCTTCGCTCGGGCAGTCGTTACGTACGGTTGCCGTAACGTCTCGCCAACGGCTCGGCGCACCAGGCGCGTAAGCAGGCCGATGCTGAAGGCGCTGATCGTGATCGTGGGCAGGATCAACTGCTGCCACGTGCCCGCACCCGACGCGGGCAGCACGCGCAGCGCGCCGGCGAAGATGAGGATGAGAATCACGCCCAGCCAGAATGACGGCATCGAGATCGCCAGCAGCGAGCTGGAGGTGGCGATCGCGTCGGCGAGGCCGCCCTTACGCGTTGCCGCTAGCACGCCCAGCGGCACGCTGATCGACGTAGACAGCAGCACACTCGCTGCCGCGAGCAGCAGGGTCGTGGGGAGCCTGCCCAGCACCAGACCCAGCGCCGGTGTTCGGTAGCGGAACGACTCGCCCAGGTCGCCCTGAGTCGCGTGTTCCAGGAACAGCACGTACTGCACGGGAATGGGCTGATCGAGGCTGTACTGACGCCGAATGTTGGCCAAGTCCTCGGCGCGCGCGTTGAGGGGCACCAGCACCGCCACCGGATCGCCCGACAGAAAGATGAGCACGAAGCTGAGCAGGCTCACCGCGAACAGCACCAGCACCGCGCCCCACAGGCGCTGGAGCAGGTAGCTGCTCACGGCTGGTGAATTGCCAGCAGGCCCTCGCGCAGGCGGTCCAGCTCGTCGTCAGCGGTGAAAAACCCGGTTGAGACTCGCAGCCACGGCGAATGGTGCAGCGTGCGGATGACCACCCCGCGTTGGGTCAGCGCCGAAACCGTTTCCTCCGGATCGGCACCGGCGATGCTGAATGCCGTCAGGGCGATGTGGCCAGCAGGGGAGCGGACGGTGACACCCTGCAGGTGGTCGAGCATCTCCCGACAACGCCGTGTCATGGCTGTGGTTTGCGCGAAGATCCATTCCCAGCCGATGGTTTCTTCCAGCCAGCGGAGGCTCTCGCGCATGCCGTACAGGACCGGCCAGTACACCGTGCCGCCCTCATAGCGCCCCGCACCAGGCGCTGGCAGGTAGTAGCCCGAGAGGTCGGTCGCATCGAAGTCCCGTGTCGCGAAGTGGCCCACGTAGGTGGGCGACAGCTCGCTTACGCGGCTACCTCGCACGTACAACGCTCCGACTCCCTCCGGTCCGCACAACCACTTCTGGCCTGGGATGGCGTAGGCGTCGACGCCGAGCGAAGGCACATTCAGCGGGATCGTCCCGGCGGACTGAGCACCATCGACAGCAAAGAAGGCGCCGACTCGATGCGCCTCCCGCGCGATCTCGGCAAGCGGCAGCACCTCCCCAGTCCGGTAGCTGACGTGGGAGGTGACCACGAGCCGCGTGCGTGGCGACAGCGCCTCGGCGATGGCGCCGACAATGTCCGCACCCTCCACGATGCGCACGGTGAGTCCCAACCGCCGCGCAGCGGTATAGATCGGCAGCAGCGCACCATCGTGCTCATGCGTCGTGGTGACGATCTCGTCTCCGTGCTGCCAGTTGAGACCCCACACGGCGATGTTCATGCCCTCGGTGGTGTGATGGGTGATGGCAATCTCTTCGGCCGTGGCACCCAGAAGCCGCGCGAAGCGGGCGCGCAGGTCTTCGCGCAGTGGGAAGTACTGTTGCACGTAGTGCTCGGCGCTCGCGCGGCCGTCGTGCTCCTGCCGCTTCAACTCGCCGTTGATCGCCTCGCTGACCCGGCGAGGCAGCGGCCCCGCGGTCCCGGTGTTCAGGTACGCCTGCTGCTCGAGCACCGGGAGTTCCCGGCGGACGACCGCGAGCTGTTCGGAAGCGGTGGTGAGCGCTGTCATGCTCCCTCTGCGTGCCGGAGCTGGTCGCGGCGGGCCTCACGCTACCACGGGCAGTGTGGCCGAGGCTCGGGGCAGACACCGGCCTCCATCCCTTCGGGGACACACGACCGGTCGACCTCCCTTCGGGGAAGGAAGCCGGCCTCCCTCCGTACGGAAGAGACAAGACCCGTCTTCTTCCCTGCGGGGACACTCTGCTGGGACCGCTGTGCGCCCGGAAACCTGCGCTGCTGACACGTTTATCAGTGCGTAGCTGTATAACCGCACTTCCCATCTGATGCGTACCACCTTGTCCATCATGCGTGGCTTCAACGTCAGCGTCCTGCTGTGGCTGCTGCTGTGGGGATTCGCTGCGTTCGGGTACTTCGGCCTCATGGGTGTGCTGTTCAACCTGTACCTGTTGCGGCTGGGCTTCGGACCCGAATTCATCGGTCTGCTGCTGGGCGGTGGCCAACTGGTGTGGGGCGTGGCGGCGCTGCCGGCCGCGGCTTTCGGCCGCCGCTTCGGCCTTCGGGCGGCCATGTACGGCGCGTTCGGGCTGATGGGAGTTGGTTTCGGCCTGTTGCTGCTCGTGGAGTTGCTGCCCCGGGGCCTCTGGGAACCGTGGTTATTTGCCTGCTGGGCGATGGTCTGGATCGGCGCCGCGCTGGTCACGGTCAACTCGGTGCCGTACGCGGTGCTACTGGTCGATGAGCAGGGTCGCAACGGGCTGTTTCCGATCCAGCAGGCAGTGGTCGCGGTGTCAACGTTCCTCGGCAGCCTGACCGCGGGGATCCTGCCAGGTGTGCTGGCCGCGTCAAGTGGCGGCTCTCTGGCTGACGCGGCGCCGTATCGCACGGCGATGTGGCTGGTGCCGCTGTTGTTTGTGGCGTGCGTACCGCTGCTCGCCGGGACCCGCCCGTTACGGGTGACGCAGACGAGGGCTGTGGAAACACTCGCACAGCCGCGTCCGCTGGCGACATTTCTGGTCCTGGGTGCGATCGTGGTGCTGCAGACCGCCGCCGAAGGCCCGGTGCGCGCCTTTTTCAATGTGTACCTCGATCGCGGCCTGGGCGTGGCGCCGTCCCAGATCGGGCTCCTCATCGGCGCGGCGCAGTTGCTGCCGGTGTGCGGCGCTCTGGTGACGGTGAGCTTGCTGACGCGCCTGGGCGCGGCGCGCACCCTGTCGCTGGCGAGCTCGGGGATGGTGCTGGCGCTCCTGGTGCTGGCTGGCATCCCGCTGTGGAGCGGGGCTGGGCTCGGGTTCATGGGCGTCATGACGATGGCGGCGATGCATAACCCGGCGCGGAGTGTCTTCAGCCAGGAGCTGGTGACGGCACGCTGGCGCGGCACCACCGCGGCCATCCTGACCATCGGAACCGCGCTGGGTTGGGCCACGACGGCTGCCGCCGGTGGCTACATCATTTCGGCCGTAGGGTTCGGAGGCCTGTTCGCACTGAGCGCCGGGTTGGCCGCGGGCGCAAGTGCGGTCGCCTGGGCCGCGCATCGCAGACAGAGCCGGCTGGTCGCGGCGGTCGCTGTCGCCGTCGGCGCCTAGGAGCTTACCGTTCCACTCTGCTGTTATGCCCCCGAAGGGATGGAGACCGGTCGTGTCCTCGAAGACAGGTGACCGGTCGTGCATCCCCGAAGGAAAGGCGACCGTGCGTCTCTTTCCGTAGGGGAGGAGACCGGGTTTGTGAGGGGCCAGCGGCTCGAATGCGGGGGCCTATAATGCGGCGATTCGGCGCATGAAATAGGGAGGGGAAGGCAGATGCCCGATCTCAGCCAGCGTACGTTCGGACGGCGCACCTTCGTGCGGCTCGGACTCGCCGCGGGAGGGATCGGCATGCTGGCCGCATGCACCCCCGCGCCTACGCCCACGGCGCCAGCCGCGGCGACCGCGCCACCCGCGACGGCCAAACCGGCCGAGGCTCCGAAGCCGACCGAGGCGCCCAAACCAGCCGCCGCGGCAACACAGCCCGCTGCCGCCGCGACGACGGCGCCCGCCGCTGCTAGCAAACAGGTCACCACGCTCAAGCTGCTCGGCTGGAACTACGAGCCGCCGCTCGTCCAGGAGAACCTGGATAGATTCGAGCAGCAGAACGCGAACTACAAAGTCGAGTACGAGCCGATCGCCGGCGACTACCTGGTGGACCTGTTGACGCGCTTTCGCGCCAAGACGCCCATGGACGTCATCTACGTGCGCGATCAGTACCACGCGTCGTGGGTCGAGAGTGGTTTTCTGCAGCCGCTCGACGAGACCCCCGAGATCAACGCGCTGTACGCCGACATGTTCCCGTACAACGCCAATCAGATGCAGTGGAAGGGCAAGAAGTACGGCTTGCCGTACTACACCGATTTCGACGTCTTTACTTACAACGAAAAGATGGTCACCGACGCCGGCTTCAGCGGCCCGCCGACCACCCTCGACGAGCTGCGCAAGCAGGCGGAGACCATGAAGCAGAAGGGCATCGCCGAATTCCCGCTGTACATGGACCTGTCCAAAGGTTCTGACCAGATGTGGGACTTCTGGATGTACACCTTCGCTTCGGGCGGCCACTTGCTCGATCCGGAGGGCGAGCCAACCTTCCCTGACAAGGACAAGGTGCCGCTCCAGATTCTCGAGTGGTGGGTTGCCGCCGCCAACGACTGGAAGATCCTCAACGCACAGGCCGACTTCGAGGTGCCGACGGCGGGGGCGCTCACACCGATGCGCACGCAGGGCAGCCAGGCCGGGTATGGCGGGGTGGCATTCGCGGCCCACTCGCGCTACGACCTGGAGGGCGATAACGCCCCAGAACGGTCCAAATCGGCGATCCCGGGCAAGATCAATATCAAGTTCGTGCTCTTTCCGGGCCTCGACGCGAGCTCGCCCCACAACGTGCCAGCCTGGAACCGCTACTACGGGATCCCGTCGACCGCCACCAACAAGGCTGCCTCGATGGACCTCATCAAGTACCTGGGCGGCAAGGACACGACGGGCGAGTACTACACCGCCAAGCGGTGGTGGCTGCTGCGCGCGCTCGGGATGGCCTACAAGTCACCGTGGACCGATCCCGAGGTGCAGGATCGGACCAAGAAGTTCATCGCCGATCCGGAGCTGATGCAGAAGGCGAACAGCCTCGGCCAGGCACGTGACGGGTTGCAGTTCTCATGGTGGACGGACTGGTACATGGACCTGCAGGCCAACGTCCAGCAGGCGCTGCTGAAACAGAAGACGCCGCGCGAGGCGCTCCAAGCGTCAGCGGATAAGGCGCGCGCGCTCAAGAAGGAAGCTTCCTAAGAAGGAAGCTTCCTAAGCGGGAGACACATTCACCCAGGCATGGCTGCAGCCGAGACGGTTTCCGGTACGCGAGGCGTGCAAGGCGCGCGCTTCGAGCTGAGCGAGCGCGGCTTCGCGTACCTGCTGAACCTGCCAGCGATCATGACCGTGTTGCTCCTGGTCGGGTATCCGATCGTCGATGCGTTCTGGCTGAGCCTGCATCGTTTCAACCTGCGGCGTCCTGACGCCTATGCATTTGTCGGCTTGCAGAACTACCTCGATGTGCTCACCAGCGACCAGTTCCTGCCTTCGCTCAGCGTCACGCTGGTGTTCACCTTCTGGTCGACATTCGGCGTGCTGTTCCTCGCGTTGGGCATGGCACTGGTCGCGAATGAGGCCATCCCACAAAGGGCCATCCTGCGCGCGCTGATCCTGCTGCCGTGGGCCATGTCGGCCGTGGTGACGGCGCTGATGTGGAAGTGGATTTTCAACCCCAACGCTGGCGCGTTGAATGGGTTGCTCTATTCGGTCGGCGCCATTACGAGTTACCGCTCGTGGTTGATGGCGCCGGACACCAGCTACCTGGCAATTGTGACGGCAAATGTCTGGAATACGTTGCCGTTTTCGGCGCTGGTGCTGCTCGCTGGACTGCAGGCAATTCCCAGCGAGCTGTACGACGCCGCCAAGGTCGACCGCGCATCACTGTGGGCACGTTTCCGACATGTCACCTTGCCGTGGCTTTCACAACCGATCTTGATTGTGCTGATCGTCCAGGCGCTGGGAGGCATCCGCATCTTCGACATCATCTACCTGCTTACCGGTGGTGGGCCTGGCTATCAGTCGACCACGTTGGGCTTCGCGGCGTACATCACTTCGTTCGTATCTACCGACATCGGGCATGGCAATGCCTGGTCGTACACAGTGGCGATTCTGACTCTGGTGATCGCGATCTTCTACATGAAGCTTTTGTATGGCCGCGGCGACATCCGTTCATAGACGCGGCATTACCGCGTCGCTGCGCCACGGTGTGCCCTGGCGCGGGCTGCTGATCCATGCCGCGTCCATCGTGTTCATCCTGTGGATTGTGCTGCCGTTCGGCTGGGTCGTGCTCACCAGCCTGATGACGGAGGCCGAGTCCCTGTCCGTGCCGCCGCACTGGATTCCGGACTACATCACGTTCGACAACTACCGCGCTTTCCTGGACCCAGCCATGCTTGGCAACCAGCGATTGGTCGGCGGTGGCGCGGCGCAGGGTGCGCCGCGGGCGATGCTCAATAGTTCAATTGTGGCGCTCTCAGTCGCCGTGCTGAACATGATCATCGGCTCACTGGCCGGGTATGCATTCGCGCGATTGCAGTTCCGTGGCTCGGCGACCCTCCTGCTCGTCTATCTCGCGACGCGTATGGTCCCGGCGCTGGCGATCATGGTGTCGCTGTACCTGATCTTCCAAACCCTCGGGTTGCTCGACACGCTGCTCGGGCTGGTGCTGTCGTACCTGACATTCACGGTGCCCTACTCCGTGTGGATCATGGCCAGTTATTTCCGGTCGATCCCGCGCGATCTCGAAGACGCGGCGCGAATCGATCGCTGCAACTGGATCAACATGATGGTGCGCGTGTTCTTACCGGTGGCCAGCCCGGGCCTGGTCGCGTGCGCGATGTTCGCATTCATGTCTTCGTGGGGCGAGTTTCTGTACGCGCTGTTGTTCACCTCGACGTTAAACTCGCGCACGATGCCGATTGTGATCGCTGGCTTCGTGACTGACGTCAACACGTCGCCAGTGCTGATGAACGCCGGCGGAGTTCTGTCCGTGTTACCACCGCTGGTGCTGGCGCTCATCTTTCAGCGTCTCATCGTTTCGGGCATCACGGCCGGGGCGGTCAAAGGCTGACGCTGGTCCATGCGGCGCTCCGGATGGATCGCGATTGCACTGCTGATGGTGGTTGTCGGTTGTCGCGGGCTAGCGTCTTCGGCGGGCCAACCGACAGCGGTCCCCAACTTCGCCTCGAGCGCCCGGGTGACCGAGTCGGGGGTGGCGAAAGTGGTGATCGATCGCGAGTGTTCGAAGCTGGGTGACGCCGCGGATGAGTATGTGTGCATCAAGAGCCAGGAAGCCGCTGACACGGATCTTGGCTCCTGGGTCCTGCGCAACGTACTGGGGCGTTCGTTCAGCTTCCCGCCTGGGTTCAAGCTGCCAGCCGGTCAGACAGTGAAAGTGCACACTGCCGCGGGCGCAGACGCGGCTGGCGACCTTCACTGGGGGTATCGTGTCAACCCGGCATGGGAGAAGGGTGACAAACTGACGCTGTCCAATAACGAGAACGTCGAGATCTTCGTTTCCGAGCCAGCGCGCTAATGGCCGTACTGGACTGGCTGCTCGATTCCGACCCGTCCATCCGCTGGCAGGTATTGCGGGACCTTGCTGATGCGCCGGCTGAGGTCGTGGCGGCGGAACGGGCGCGGGTGGCCACCGAGGGCTGGGGGGCCCGGCTGCTGGCCTTGCAAGGCGAAGACGGCCAGTGGGCGGGCGGCGCGTGCTTCCCGGGGCGGAGCTTCTACCAGCCCGACCAGGAGCGCGGTCAGCCGTGGACCTCCACGCTGCCAACACTCCAGCTGCTGCGTGATTTCGGGGTCGACCCACGTCGCGAGCAGGTGCGGCAGGCGGTGGCGCAGGTCAGAGACCATTGCCGGTGGGAGCACGCCGGGCAGCGGTTCTTCGACGGGGAGGTCGAGCCATGCATCAACGGCAGGACGGTCGCCCTCGGCGTCTACTTTGGTCAAGATGTGGAGGGCATCGTCACACGGCTGCTTGGTGAACAGCTCGAGGACGGCGGGTGGAACTGCGAGGTGGAGAACGGTTCGGTCCGCTCTTCGTTCGCGACCACGATCAACGTGCTGGAAGGGCTGTTGGCGCACGAGCGCGCAACCGGTGGCTCAGCTGAATCCATCGCGGCTCGACGCCGCGGTGATGAGTACCTCCTCGAGCGAAAGCTGTTCCGGCGTAAGAGCACCGGCGAAGTGGTCGACCCGGCGTGGCTGCAATTCTCCTTTCCGATCCGCTGGCACTACGACGTGCTGCGTGGCCTGGAGCACTTCCAGACCGTCGGGGATCGCCCGGACCCGCGGGTGGACGAAGCGATCGATGTGCTCCGATCCAAACAGCAGCCCGACGGCACGTGGCTGCTGGAGAACACGCATCCCGGCAAGGTCCACTTTGGGCTCGAGGACGGCGATGGTCAGCCGAGCCGGTGGAACACGCTGCGGGCGCTGCGTGTCCTCAAGTGGTATGGGCAATCAACTAGCTGAACGGTCGACTAGTTGGTGAGCGCGGCCCCCGTCTCGGCATCGAACAGGTGCAGCTTGGCAGGATCGAAGGCGATCGCCACGCGATCGCCGGCGCGCACGGCCAGGTCAGGACTGGTGCGCGCCCTGACGTGCGAATCGCCAACCTCCAGCGTCAGGAACAGGTCCGAGCCGAGCGGCTCCTGAATGTAGACCGACGCGGGGATCCAGCTCGCGTCGCGGGGTGGCGCATCCGTGCCGCCGTCACCGCGCACCACGACCGACTCCGGCCGCACACCGAGTAGCGTCTCGCGCCGCGGAGCGCGCTGAGCGGCGGCGACGAGTCGTTGCGGGAGAACCTGGTCGAGCCCTGGCGCGGTGAAACGTGAGGCGCCATTGGCGAGCGTGACTTCACCCGCGATCAAGTTCATCGTCGGCGAACCCATGAAGCTGGCGACAAAGACGTTCTTTGGGCGGTTGTAGACATCGTCGGGCGGGCCGTACTGCTGCAACCGACCATTGTGGATGACAGCGATGCGGTCCGACATGGTCAGTGCTTCGGCCTGATCGTGGGTCACGTAGACGAACGTTCGCCTGAGCTCGAGGTGGAGACGCTTCAGCTCACCGCGCATGGTCACTCTGAGCTGTGCGTCCAGGTTTGAGAGCGGCTCATCGAGTAGGAAGCAGGCCGGCTCGCGCACTACCGACCGACCGAGTGCAACGCGCTGGCGCTGACCACCCGAGAGCTGGCGTGGCTTGCGCTGGAGCAGGTCGACGATGCCGAGCATCCCGGCGGCCCACTGGACGCGGCGGTCGATCTCGGCGCGTGGCACGCGCATCATGCGCAACGCGAAGGAGATGTTGTCGTACACGTTCATGTGCGGGTACAGCGCATACGACTGGAACACCATCGCGATGTCGCGGTGATCGGCCGGCAGATGGCCGACGGGATCGTTGTCGAAGTAGATCTGCCCGGCCGTCGCCTTCTCGAGCCCGGCAATCATGCGCAAGGTGGTGGTCTTGCCGCAGCCAGAGGGGCCGACCAGCGTGACGAATTCGCGGTCCGCGACCTCGATGGTCAGGTCGTCGACCGCCGTCACTGGCCCGAACTTCTTGACCACCCGCTCGAGAACGATCTTGGCCACGTCCCCTCCAGGCGGCCATTCTATGCGCCGCGCGCCTCCCCCTGGAGAGCGGTCGCTTGACACTCGGAGCCGGCCCTTTCTAGTGTGGCGTGGTCCCGACCGCGATCGCATCGCAGCGGCGTCGACGAAAGGTGGTGCTGGCTTGGCGACTTCTGGTATCCGTGGGCACCGACTCACACGACGAGGATTTGTTCGGACGGTTGGCGCCGGCGTGGCGCTCTCGACGCTGGCGCCGACGTTGCTGGCGCCGATCACGCGCGCCGCGCCGGCCGCGGCAGCTACCCCTGGCGTGCTGGTCGTCGGCCTGGTCGCCGAGCCGACCTCACTCGATCCCGGCCAGCTCACCGACATCAACTCGATGAAGCTGCTGGGCGCGCTGTACGACACGCTGGTGCGCTTCAAGCCGAACTCGTTCGACATCGAGCCGAGCCTGGCCACCTCGTGGGACAGGTCCACCGATGGCCTGCTGTACACGTTCAGACTGCGCTCCGGGGTGAAATTCCACGACGGCTCGGACTTCAATGCCGACGCGGTCAAGTTCACCTACGACCGCTTGCTCGATCCGAACCATCCATACGCCGACACAGGCCCGTTCCCCTTTGCACCCGGCTATTACGGGTCGATCGCCGAAACGATCGTCGTCGATCCACTGACGGTGCAGTTCCGCCTCAGCCGCGAGGATGCCGGGCTGGTCGACGCATTCACGCTCAACACTGGGCGCATCGTCAGTCCACAAGCGGTCAAAACTTCGCGCAAGGACTTCGCGCAGAACCCGGTTGGCACCGGCCCATTCAGGTTCGTGTCGTGGGATCACAACGTCCGCATCACGTTGACCGCTAATCCGGATTATTGGGATGGCGCACCGGCGCTGCAGCAGATGATCTTTCGACCGCTGGTCGATGAACAGACGCGGATTACGGAGTTCCTGTCCGGTGGCGTCGACGTCATTTTCGATGTCCCACCCGACAACATCGAACAGGTCAAAACCACGGCTGGCGCAGTGTTCCTCGCGCAGCCCGGACCGCACGTGTGGTGGGTGACGCTGAACACGAAGAAGCCGCCGTTCGACAACGTGCTGCTGCGCCATGCCGCCAACTACGCGGTCAACAAGGACGCGTTGACGCGCGACATTTTGAAGGGCACGGGCACGCCATCAGTGGGGCCGATTCCACCTGCGCTGTCGTGGGCGTATACGGACCAGGTCACCCAGTACAACTACGATCCCGAGCGTGCAAAAGCGCTCATTCAGCAGTCAGGCGTGCTGACACCCATTACCGTCACCTTCTGGGTGACCGAGTCGGGCTCGGGCATGCAGTCGCCCAAGACCATGGGCACGGCCATTCAGGCTGATCTGACCGCCGTCGGCATCAATACGGACATTCAGACGTTTGAATGGGGGGCGTTCCTCAACAAGTATGGCGCCGGTCTGGGCAACGAGGCTTCGATGGCCGAGTTGTCGTGGATGTTCGACTCGGGTGACCCGGCGCACATGCTGCCCAACAACCTGTTCGGGCCGGCCTGCTCGCCGAAGGGCTTCAACGGCGGTTGCTACCAGAACTCGCAGGTCGACGACCTGCTGGGGTCCGCGCTCAAGGTCTACGATCGCGAACAACGCGGGGCCATCTACAAGCAGATTCAGCAGATCGTCGCCGCCGACGCGCCGTGGATCTTCATCGACAATCAGATCCAGAACGCTGCCATTTCGACGCGGGTGAGCGGTCTGGATTTGCATCCGTCGTTTTACATGACGTTTCTGAACCGAATAGCGGCGGCGTGAGCGCCGCCTGAGCGCGTGCAGCGGTATCTCGCCCAGCGGCTCCTGCTCGTCGTGCTGGTGCTGCTGGGCGTATCGCTGCTGGTCTTCGTCGTCACGCGGCTGACGCCTGGCGATCCGGCGCGCGTGCTGCTCGGGCCACGCGCGACCGAGGTGCAAGTGGCCACGTTGCGTACCGCGTATGGGCTGGATCAGCCAATCCATCTGCAGTATTTGACGTGGCTCGGTCGCATCGTGCGCGGCGACTTCGGAGAGTCGATTCAGCTCCACCGGCCAGTGCTGGGCGAGGTCTTCGAACGCTTCCGCGGCACGCTCATCCTGGCCGTGGCAGCGATGGTCATCTCGTTCAGCGTGGGTATCGCGTTCGGAGTCACCGCGGCACTGCACGCCAACAGCTTGCTCGATCGTGCGCTGATGAGCGTGGCCTTGCTGGGCATCAGTTTGCCGCCGTTCTGGGTCGGACTGATCCTGATCATTGCGTTTTCACTGGTGCTGCGCTGGCTGCCGGCCACCGGCATGTTCTCGCCGACCGGCGGTGGTGATGTCGGGGACGTGCTCGTGCACCTGGTGCTGCCGTCGGTCAGCCTGGCGGTTGTTCCGCTAGCGGTCATCGCGCGGCTCACCCGCGCCAATGTCCTGGAGGTCCTCAACCAGTTGTACGTGCGCACGGCGCGGGCAAAGGGTTTGCATTCGCGCACGGTCGTCGTGCGTCACGTCATGCGCAACACGTTGATCGGGACGGTGACCATTCTCGGCCTGGAGACCGGCTGGTTACTGGCCGGCACGGTGTACATCGAAACGGTGTTCGCCTGGCCGGGCATCGGCGCGATGCTGGTCAATGCCATCCTGCAACGCGACTATCCGCTGGTCCAGGGCGGCGTGCTGCTCGTAGCCGCGCTCTACGTGCTGATCAACCTGAGCACCGACATCCTGTACGTCTATCTCGATCCGCGGCTGCGGCATGCCTGAGCTCGCGGTCGCGCTCCCCGTCGGGCGATCCACGAGTCCCCCCGGCGGCCGCCGACTGTCGCTGTTCGACCGACCACTGCTGAGTGTGGGTATGTCGCTCGTGCTGGTCATCGTGCTGACCGCGTTGGTGGTGCCGGTGCTACCGCTGCACGATCCCAATGTCACTGCGCCCGCGCGGCGCCTGTCCGGCCCGGGCGTGAACGGATATGTGCTGGGCAGCGATCAGTTGGGCCGCGACCTGCTCAGCCGGCTGTTGTGGGGCGCGCGCGTGTCCATCACGGTGGCACTGGTCGCGGCCGCGGTGGCATTTATCGCTGGCGGCAGCGTCGGCCTAATCGCCGGCTACTACGGTGGCGTTGTCGGCACGGTCCTGATGCGACTCATCGATGTCCTGATGGCGTTTCCCTATGTGCTGCTGGCGATCGCCCTGGTCGCCGCGCTCGGCCCAGGCTTGCTCAACGCGTTGATTGCCATCGCCGTCGTCAACATCTCGTTCTACGCGCGCGGAGTCAGGGCGGCGGTCCTTGTGGTGCGGCAGATGGCGTTCATCGAGGCTGCCCGCGCGCTCGGGGCGCGCGACGTGCGGATCGTGTTAAAGGAAGTGCTGCCCAGCGTCGCGCCACCGCTGCTGGTGTTCGTGACGCTGAATATCGGCGCGTTGATCGTCGAGACCGCTGGACTGAGCTTCATCGGCCTCGGCGCCCAACCGCCGACCGCCGATTGGGGCACGATGCTGGCCGATGGGCGGCAATTCATGATGACCGCGCCGCACGTGGCCGCTGTTCCGGGTCTCGCCGTGCTTGTACTGGTGTGGGGCTTGAATATGGTCGGCGATGGCCTGCGTGACATGCTCGATCCGACACTCGCGCACGCTACGCGCTAGCGGCTTGAATAGCTCGGATCGCTTCAACCGCCAAGGGCTCGTCTTCGAATAGGCGGAGCACGCGCAACTATTGTCGACCGCATCGCGCGAGCGTTGGTCAGTCGGTCAGGCCGTCGGGTCGCGCGTCCAGGCCGGCGTCGTGGAAGTCTTGCTTGGCGTGCCTGAGGATCAGGCCCGCCTCGGTCACCGCGTCGACCTCGTCGTTCTGCACGAAGAGATGCTTACCCAGGCCGAACATGCCGGTCTTGACCTCGATGATGTCCTGAGCCGGCGTTGGATGGTGCACGCGGGTCACGGTGCCGACCTTCTCGCCTGAGACGTCGCACACGTCCATGCCCGGCGAAATCTGCTGTATCTGCTGGTCGCTGTTTTCTAACACTGCAGTCACCTCCACCTAGGCAGCCGCCGGACGAGCCCCGTGCGACCGACTGCCCCACGGTTCCTCTCAAGTCTCGCATGCACACCACGCTCCGACAAGGCGCGCGCGCCTTGCCAGCGTCTGGTGAGCCTTAGAATCTGCGGATGCGCGTGGTGGCCTGGAACTGCAGGTCGGGCTTCCACCGCAAGCTCGAGCCGCTGCAGGCGCTCGCGCCGGATGTGGCCATCATCGCCGAGTGCGGCAGTCTCGACGTGCTGCGCGGCAAGGCGCCCGGGCTCACGCCAACCAGCGCGCTGTGGATTGGCGACAATCCCAACAAGGGCCTGGGCGTGTTCTCGTTTGGTCCGCTGCGACTGGCGCGCGATGATGCGTACGACCCATCCATTCAGTACGCGCTGCCGGTGCGAGTGGAGGGACCACATGGCGCGGCGTTCCACCTCGTGGCGCTCTGGGCGCACCACGGCCTGGCGGGCCGGACGATGGCGACCCTGGGTCCCGCCTTGCGCGCCCTGACGGTGTACGAACAGTTCCTGTGCGCCAGGCCAGCACTGGTGGCCGGCGACTTCAACAACCACATACGCTGGGACAAGACCGGCAAAGCGTGGAACCACGCCAACACCGTTGCCACGTTCGAGCGGCTGGGCTTCGTGAGCGCGTATCACGCCTTCGAAGGGCTGGAGCAGGGCGCCGAACATCACCCCACCTTCTACTGGCGCACCCGGTCAGTCGATGGACCTACCTATCACATCGACTACGTCTTCATGCCGCGCGACAGCGTGAGCCATCTGCAGTCGATAACGATCGGCTCGCGTGCTGACTGGATCGTGACGGGTCTGAGCGATCACGCGCCGCTGATTGTCGATCTCGCGGGGGGCTTCGCCTCCGAGCGCTCGCCCATATTGGGCGACGGCAACTAGCGCCACGGCGGGATAATCCGCTGCGAAATAGTTCCGTACTCGATGCAGTACGGCGTAGACTCGAGATGATGGCCATGCAGCAGTTCGATGCACCGGAGTGCGATCTGATGCTGCTGCTCGGTCAGGCCAGCCACGCGCTGACGACGGAGCTCACGGCGGGACTGGCGGAGGTGGGCATCACGCCGCGTGGGCACTGCGTGCTCACCCACGCCGCGAGTGGTCGGCGGACGCAGAGCGAGCTGGCCGAGCTGTGCGCGCTGGACAAGACGACGATGGTGGTGACCCTGGACGAGCTCGAGCGCGGCGGGCTGGCACAGCGGGAGCGGTCGAGTACCGACCGCCGGGCGCACATCGTGGCGGTCACAAGCGCCGGCGAGCGCGCGCTCGAGCGAGCCAACGCGATCGTGGCAGGCATTTACCAGGACGTGCTGTCGATGTTGCCGCCTGCCGAGCGCACTGCATTCGTGAGTGGTCTGGAGCGATTGGTGGGCAGCCGCTTGGCCAGGCCGGTGGTGTGCGAGCGGCCGGTGCGCCGGCGGCGCGAGCGACGCCTCGTTTCATAATTAACCGTTTGTAAGCAGACGATCTGCTACGGTTGCACTCCATGCTGCCGTTGCACGCGATTTCGAGACGTGCCCCCAAAGGAGAAGGCGACCGCTGGCTCGCGCTCGTGGTCCTGTGCGCCGGGATGTTGATGATCATCCTGGACCAGACCGTTGTCAACGTTGCCCTGCCAGCGATTCAACGCGACCTGGGCTTCTCGCAGTCGAGCCTGGCGTGGGTGGTCAATGCCTATCTGATCGCGTTCGGTGGCTTGCTGCTGCTGGCCGGGCGGCTGGGCGATCTGCTCGGTCGCAAGCGCATTCTGATCGCGGGCCTGGTGGTGTTCAGCGTCGCGTCGCTGTTGTGTGGCCTGGCCTCGAGCCAAGAGCTGCTGATCGCCGCGCGGTTCGTGCAGGGCGTCGGCGGCGCGCTGGCATCGGCGCTGATCCTGGGCATGATCGTGGCGCTGTTCCCCGAGCCACGTGAACGAGCGCGGGCGATCGGCGTCTTCAGTTTCGTGGCCGCCGCCGGCGGTTCGATCGGTCTGTTGGCGGGCGGCCTCCTGACGCAGGCCCTCAACTGGCACTGGATCTTCTTCGTCAACCTGCCCATCGGCATCGTGGCCATTGGCCTGGCGTGGCGGCTGCTCGAGCCAGATCGCGGTCTCGGACTGCGCGATGGCGCTGACGTGTTGGGCGCGTTTCTGATCACCGCGTCGCTGATGCTCGGCGTGTTCACCATCGTCAGTCAGGCAGCGGAATACGGCTGGGCCGCGCCGCGTACGCTCGCGTTCGCCGCGGTCGCGCTGGTGCTGCTGGTTGGCTTCATCGTGCGCCAGGCGACGCACGACCGGCCGCTCTTGCCGCTCGGCACCTTCCGCTCGCGCAACGTCACGGGCGCGAACGTGATCCAGGCGCTGATGGTGGCGGGGCTGTTCAGTATGTTCTTCCTCGGCAGCCTGTATCTCCAGCGTGTGCTGCGGTACGACGCACTACAGATCGGACTGGCGTTCTTGCCAGTCGCGCTGGCGATCGGGACGCTGTCGATCGACATCTCGGCGCGGCTCACGACGCGCTTCGGTCCGCGCGCTGTGCTGCTGGCCGGCCTGACGTTGATGCTGGCCGGGCTGGCGCTTTTTACCCGCGCTCCACTCCACGCCAACTACGCGACCGACCTGCTGCCGCAGATGGTGCTGCTCGGCATTGGCGGCGGCCTGTCGTTTCCCGCGCTGATGACGCTGGCGATGGCAGACGCGACGGGGGACGACGCGGGCCTCGCGTCTGGTCTGGTCAGCACGACCGCGCAAGTGGGTGGCGCGCTCGGCCTGGCAGTTCTGGCCACGGTCTCGGCCGGGCGAACGGAGCGGCTGCTCGCTGATGGCCAGGAGCTGGCGCTGGCGTTGATCGGCGGCTACCAGCTGGCGTTCGGCATCGGCGTCGCGCTCCTGGTGGTGGCCATCGTGCTGGCAGCGACCGTGCTCCAGGACCCGGCCAGGGCGCGGGTGGCGCGATCCGATTGGCGGTCACGAGCCGCGGCTGAAACGCCAACACGGCACGGCTCGCGGGATCGACCAGCTCCTTCACCCAATTGAAGGTGTGTGTGACAATCGCCAGGCGGTGAGCCCTCGATGACCGCGCCGCAACGCGGGCCAGCGTTCCTGTTCGACCTGGATGGCACCCTGGTCGACAGCGTCTACCAGCACGTGCTCGCCTGGCGGCAGGCACTCGAAGAGCTGGACATCGAGCTCGCGGTGTGGCGCATCCATCGCAAGATCGGGATGAGCGGCGGGCTGTTCGCGAATGCGCTGCTGCGCGAGACGGGTCGGCCGGTGAGTGCCGAGCAGGCCGATCGGCTGCGCCAGGCACATGCGCGGGTGTATGCCGACTACGCGAACCAGGTGCGCCCGCTGCCGGGTGCGCGCGAGCTGCTTGCCACGCTGACCAGCCTCGGCGTGCCGTGGGCGATCGCGACCAGCGGGCACCGCGTCAGCGCCCAGCGGACCCTGGATGCCTTGCAGGTTCCCGAGGGTGTGCCGATCGTGACGCGCGACCAGGTCGCGCACGCGAAACCCGACCCTGACCTGTTTCTAGCCGCCGCCGCGCGGCTGGGCGTGGAGATTGGCACCTCGATCGTGGTCGGCGACAGCGTCTGGGATTTGCTGGCCGCGCAGCGAGCGCGCGCGCTCGGGGTGGGCTTGTTGTCGGGCGGCTATGGGCTGGATGAGCTGCAGGCGGCCGGCGCCTATCGCGTGTACGAGGACCCGGCCGATCTGCTGCGCCACCTGGACGAGGTAGGGGTACGGGCTGCCGGCCAGTAGCCCGCTGCTCCGGGCAGGTGTGCCGCGGCGGTGATGGCGCTCATACGCTCCCCGCGGGCGGAACAGAACCGTAATACGCCGCCAGCGTGGCGAACGCGAGCTTCGGCTCCCAGCGCATGTCGGTGCCGCGCATGCGAGTTCCCGCAGGTTGACAGCCCGCCAGGGCCAGGATTATCCTCCTGGCAGTAAAATGAATGAGTATTCAGGAAAGTGAATGATTACTCAGAGCCTGAGTGAGCGGCTCGCCGCCGTGCGCCGCGACCACATCCTCGACGCCGCGACACGCGTCTTCGCCGCCAAAGGCTTCAACGGCGCCACCATCCGTGACGTCGCCCGCCAGGCCGACGTCGCCGACGGCACCATCTACAACTACTTCAAGAACAAGGACGCGCTGCTGTTCGGCATCTTCGACCGCCTCAACGAGACCGAGCAGCGCCAGCACGACCTCACGCGGCCTCCCGAAGCCGACCGCGATGCGTTCGTGCGCAGCTACGTGCGCCACCGCTTCGAGGTGTTCGACCGCGTCGGCTTCGACGCCTTCCAGGTGCTGATTTCGGAGCTGCTGATCAACCCGACGCTCCGCACTCGCTACCTGCGCGAGGTCATCGAGCCGACCTTCGAGGTTGCCGACGCCGCGACTGTTGATTGGTCCGCCGCCAGTGGCGCCACGGATCCGCGCCTGATGGTCAGGGCAAACGCCGCCCTGGTCCTCGGATGCCTGGTTCTGCGCTTGTTCGGCGAACGGCTGCTGAACGAGCGGTGGGACGCGGTGCCCGATGTTGTCGCCGACATGATTCTCGCCAGCCAGGGAGGCCGCCATGCCGAACATTCCGCCGACTGATCTCGCCAGCCCTGCGTTCAAGGCCAACCCGCATCCGTTCTACGCGCGGCTGCGCGACGAGGCGCCCGTGTATCGGACCATCGTCAGTTTTCCAACGCGCAAACCGGCGTGGCTGATTTCGCGCTACGACGACGTCGCCGCGCTGTTGAAGGACCCACGCTTCGTGAAAGACCCGACTCGGGCAGGCGAGCGAGTCGGGCAGGCGTGGATCCCGGGCCCGCTGCGGCCGATGACGCGCAACATGCTCGATCTCGACCCGCCCGATCACACGCGCCTGCGAGCGTTGGTGCAGAAGGCCTTTACGCCGCGCCTGGTCGAGCATTTGCGCACTCGGATCGCGGAGCTGTGCGACGGGCTGCTCGAGGGGAACGCCGCGAGCGGTCGTATCGAGCTTGTCGCCGGCTATGCGCTGCCACTGCCAATGGCCATCATCACCGAGCTGCTCGGGATTCCGCGGCAGGATCGCGGGCGCTTTCACGCCTGGTCGTCGCGCCTGGTATCGGTGTCGCGGCCGATCGATGCCTTACTTGCGCTGCCCGCCGCGTGGTTCTTCCTGCGGTACTTGCGGCGGCTCTTCGCGTGGCGCAGGACGCGGCCAGGCGACGACCTGCTCACGGCGCTGCTCCAGGCTGAAGATGCGGGCGACCGGCTGAGCCCGGACGAGCTGCTCGCGATGGTCGTGCTGTTGCTCATCGCGGGCCATGAAACGACCGTGAACCTCATCGCCAGTGGCACGCTCGCGCTGCTCGAGCACCCCGAACAGCTCGAGCGCCTGCGGGCCGATCCAGCGCTGGTCGGCCTGGCGGTCGAGGAGCTCTTGCGCTTCACCAGCCCGGTTGAGCTGGCGTCCGAACGCTATGCCGCGCAGGACGTCGAGCTGCACGGGCAGACGATCCCGCGTGGCGACATGGTGCTCGGCGTGCTTGCGTCAGCCAATCGCGACACCACGTACTTCGCACGACCGGACGAGCTGGATATCTGCCGCACGCCGAACCACCACCTGGCTTTCGGTCAGGCGGCGCACTACTGCGTCGGCGCTCCACTCGCGCGACTGGAAGCCCAGATCGCGATCGACACGCTGGTGCGGCGCCTGCCCCAGCTGCGCGTGGCGGTGCCGGCCGCGAGTCTACGCTGGCGGCGCGGTCTGTTCTTGCGTGGCCTGGAGCGCTTGCCGCTTCTGGTACAGCAGCCACACACCGCCGAGGACGATCGCACTCACGACGAAGTTGAGCGTCTCGGCGGCGCCGAAGCCCGCCGCCTGGATCGCCAGACCCATCGAGGCAGGCGCGGTCAGGATGGCGACGTCGCACACAGCGCGATAGACCGCGATGCCGCGGGCGCGCAAACGCGGTGACAGCGCGTCGCCCATCACGATCGTGGGCAGCGGATTGACGAAGGACGCCACGCCCTGCATCAGGCCGACGGCGATGTAGGTCACCGGATCGTGGACGGTGAGCAGCAGCGCCTGGCTGATGGTCAGCAGCACCAGGCTGGGCACGAGCACGCGATAGCGACCGAACCGATCGGCGCTGCGGCCGGCGAGCAAGACCGCGCCGATGCCGATGGCATTGATCACGCTGAACAGACTGCCGATCTCAAAGGGCGTGAAGTTGAAGCGCTCCGCGCCCAGGACCGGCACCACCGAGTTGAGCATGCCGTTGCGGCAGTAGAAGACCGCGAACGTGGCCAGGTACGACGCAAGGAGGACCTTGCCGCCAGCGCGTAAGTCGAGCCACGCCACCGGCTGGGCGACATCGGTCGATTCGCTGCTCCTGGTCAGACCGACAGTGCGCGCGGCACTGCTCGCCCGCGTCCACAATACGATCGCCAGCAGGCCCACGAGCGCGGCGATGGCGCCCATGACGAACGCGACCCGCCAGCCAAGCGGCGCGGCGAGCAAGCCGCCCAGGACTGGTACGACGAGTCCGACCGAGGAAAAGAACGCCTCGCTGAGCGACAGCGCCCGGCCGCGGCCGGCTCTACCCGCGCCGCCAACGATCCAGGCGAGCAGCATCGCTTGCGCCACGGCCGAGCCGATGCCGACGAGCAAGCGCACTGCCGCGATATGCCAGCCGTTGGTGGCCAGGACACCAGCGCCTGAACCGAACGCACTGAGCGCGAGCGCGGCGATCAAGACCGAGCGCGGGTTCCAACGGTTGGCCAGGTTGCCCGCCGGGAGATCGACCGACAGGCGAGTGATGCCGAACGCCGCCACGACCCAGCCCAATTCGGCATAGCTCAGCTGCAGGTCCGCGCGCATTGCGCCCAACGAGGGCAGCAGGGCCATATTCGACAGTTGGGCAAGCGGCTGGCAGACGACGAGCGCCCACATCTCACGGCGGGTCAGCGATACGTCGTCGGCCTGCACTACTCATGGCCGAGGATAGCGACACGCCGCCTGATAGCGTTGTGCGTGTGACGGAAGGCGAACGCATCTACCAGGCGGCCCAGAACCACCTTGCCGGCGGCGTGTCCGCCGCCGCGCGCATCCACGCGTCGCTCGGCGCACCAGTGATGACCGCGCGCGGAGCGGGCGGCTGGGTCTACGACGTCGATGGCCGGGCCTATGTCGACCTCAACACGTCGAACGGCGCGACGCTGCTCGGGCACGGCCACCCGGCGGTGCGTCGAGCCATCGAGAACGCCCTGGACATGGGCATTCTGTGCGCTCACGAGACGCCCTATCAGTCACAGGTCGCGCGCAAGATCACCGAGCTCGTGCCATGCGCGGAACTGGTGCGCTTCGCGGGCTCGGGCACCGAGACAACCTGGCACGCGATTCGGACAGCGCGCGCCTTTACCGGCAAAGACAAGGTGGTGAAGTTCGAGGGACACTTCCACGGGTACCACGATTACCTCGGCTACAGCGCGTGGCCACCGCTCGATGTGGCTGGACCCGTCGAGGCGCCAATTCCGTTCGCGGAGAGTGGCGGCATCCCAGCAGCCCTGCAAGAGTTCGTGATCGTGCTGCCGTGGAACGACGTCGCCGTCCTGGAGCGCACGCTGCGGCAGCATGGCGATGAGATCGCCGCGCTCATCATGGAGCCCATCAACTACAACTCGGGCACGCTGCTGCCCGCGCGCGGCTACCTCGAGGCGGTGCGTCAGCTCACGCGCGACCACAACGTGGTGCTGATCTTCGACGAGATCCTGTCCGGGTTCCGCACTGGCGCGAGCTGCGCGCAGGGCTATCTCGGTGTCACGCCCGACCTGTGCACGCTCGGCAAGGCATTGGGCGGCGGGACAGCGTTGAGCGCGTTCGCTGGTCGGCGCGAGGTGATGAACGCGGTGTCACCGAACGGCAAGGCAGTCCACAGCGGGACCTTCAACGCGCATCTGATTCCGATCCTCGCGGCCGATGCATTCCTGGACGAAATCGCGCAGCCGGAGCTCTGGTCGCACCTCGAGCAGCTGGAGAACGTGCTCTACCCTGGCCTGCGCGAAGCATTCCGCCTGGCCGGCCTGCCGGTATGGGTGCAGGCGGTCGGCGCGCGCTTCAGCCTGCTCTTCGGTCTGGAGGAGGAGCCGACGACCTATCGCCAGGCTGCTCGATACGACCGCGACCTGGCAACGCGGTTCTTCGGCGCGGCACTGGAGCAGGGTGTGTATTTCCACAGCGCCTGGCATCACGGCATGTGCGTCATGCACACGGCGGAGGACCTCCACACTGCTCTGGAAGGGATCGAAACCGCCGCTCGCCGCGTCGCCAGCGTGGCGGTCCGGGCCTGAGGCGCGTGCGCCTCGCCACGCTCGGCCTGTCCCACGAAACCAACACGTTCGCGCGATTGCCCGCGACCTACGAGCGGTTCGTCGAAGACGGCATCCTGCGTGGCCAGGAGATCGTGCGCGACTACGCGGAGTCGCACGCGACGCTGGCCGGTTATCTCGAGGCTGACCAGTGGCCGGGAGTGGAAGTCGTTCCGCTGCTGTTCGCGCAGACCAATCCCATCGGCACCATCACCAGCGATGCGTTCGAGCGGATCGTGGGCGAAATGCTCGATCTGCTGCGCGACCGTGGGCCGTGGGACGGTGTGCTGCTGGCGTTGCATGGCGCCGCGGTGTCCGAAGAGTATCCGGACGCCGACGGCGAGATTTCTGCCCGCGTGCGCGCGGTTCTCGGGCCAGGCGTGCCGATCGGTCTGTCGATCGACATGCACGCCAACATCTCGCGCAAGATGGTCGACAACGTCACCGCTACGAACGTCTATCGCACCAATCCGCATCTTGATCCACGGCCGCGGGCGCGCGAATGCGCCGAGATCATCGTGCGCACCATCCGCGGTGAGATCCACCCGGTCCAGGCGTTGGAGATGCCGCCGGTCGCGATCAACATCGTCAAGCAGTTCACCGGCGAGGAGCCGATGCGGAGTCTCGTGCAGGATGTCGATGAGGTCGTCGGGCGACCAGGCATGCTGTCCGCCAGCGTCGCCGAAGGCTATCCGTACGCCGACGTGGCCGAGATGGGCATGAGTTTTCTCACCGTGCACGATGGTGACGCGGTTTTGGCCCGCGTGTCAGCCGAGTGGCTCGCGCGGCGGGCATGGGATCGCCGCGCCGAGTTTGTCGGCGACACACCTTCGGCGGAGGAAGCGCTGCGCGCGGCGGCCGCGGCGCCCCGCGGTCCGGTGGTGCTGATGGATGTTGGCGACAACATTGGTGGTGGCAGTCCGGGTGACTCCACGATCCTGCTGGCGGAAGCGCAGCGATTGGCCGTGCGCCGCTACTTGCAGACGTTGTTCGATCCGGCGGCAGTGGCCGCGTGCGTCGCGGCTGGGGTTGGGCAGACCGTGTCGCTGCGGGTCGGCGCGCACACCGATGCGCTGCACGGGCGCCCGGTGGAGGTCACCGGTCGTGTACGAGTCATCTCCGATGGCCGCTTCGAAGAACCGACGCCGACGCATGGTGGATTCCGCTTCTTCGACGGTGGCACGACGGTGGTGCTCGACACGGCCGATGCGCACACGCTGGTCCTGACCAGTCGACTGATCGGCAACACCAGCATCCAGCAGATGTATGCCACCGGTGTGCGGCCGGAGACGTACCAGGTCGTCGTGGCCAAAGGTGTGGTGTCACCCAGGCCGGCGTACCAGCCCATCGCCGCGCAGATCGTCCTGGTCAATACACCCGGCGTGACGACATCCGACCTGGCGCAGTTCGAGTACCGCCGCCGACGCCGCCCGCTGTACCCGTTCGAGCCTGACGCACGATACTGACCTTCGCGGGCGTGGCCGGTCTCACCTCCCTTTGGGGGCACAAGACCGGTCTCCTTCCCTTCGAGACACAAGACCGGTCGCCCTCCCTTCGAGACACAAGACCGGTCTCCTTCTCTTCGAGACACAAGACCGGTCGCCCCCCTCGAGACGCAAGACCGGTCGCCCCCCTCGAGACGCAAGACCGGTCTCCTTCCCTTCGGGACGCAAGACCGGTCGCCCTTCTCCGTAGAGACAAGACTGGTGGGCGGTAGGCACGATACCCTGCTGGGCGCGCGTGGGTCCGTACGACGTCATCGTGGTGGGGGCAGGCTCGGCCGGGGGCGTTCTTGCCGCGCGGCTCTCGGAGGACAGGGGACGGCGGGTGCTGCTGGTCGAGGCTGGGCCGGACTATCCGACGCTCGACAGCTTGCCCGACAAGCTCAGGCGCGGCTACATCACCGCGGCTGACATCCTGCCCAGCGATCACGATTGGCGCTTCATCGGACAGGCCACGCCTGAGGCCGAGCCGATGCTCGTGCCGCGTGGCAAAGTAACGGGCGGCTCGAGCGCCATCAACGGCGGCATTTTTCTCCGCGGTATTAGCGAGGATTTCGATGCATGGGCAGCCCTCGGCAACGACTTCTGGAGTTTTCTGAAAGTCCTGCCGTTCTATCGGCGAATCGAACGCGACCACGACTTCGACGGCGAATACCACGGGGCGGACGGTCCGATCCCGGTCAAGCGCTGGTGCCAGGAGGAGTGGCTGCCGCCGCAGACCGCGTTCTACGAAGCGTGTCTCGCGGCTGGTTTTCCCGCGAGCCCTGACCACAATGCCCCTGGCGCTTCGGGCGTTGGGGCAATCCCGCTGAACATGGTCGACGACGTGCGCTGGAGCACGCAGCTGGGATACCTCAATCCGGCCCGCGAGCGCGCGAACCTGACGATTGTGTCCGACGCTCGAGCGGAGAGGGTGGTGCTCGAAGGCGGGCGGGCGGTCGCCGTGCTCGTGCGCCAGGGTGACGATCTGGTGCGTATCGAGGGTGCTGAGATCATCCTCAGCGCTGGCGCGGTGGGGTCGCCACACCTGCTGCTGCTGTCTGGGATCGGGCCCGCCGATCAGCTGCGGCGCGCAGGTGTCGAGGTGCAGCTCGATGTGCCGGGCGTGGGCCAGAACCTGCGCGACCACCCGCACGTGTACGCGACCTGGCAGCCGCGCTCCGACTGGTTGATGGACCCGGCGTTACCGCGCTACCAGGTCGCGCTGCGCTACACCGCGCCGGGCTCGCGGCTGCGCAACGACCTGCAGATCCTGATGGTGTCGTTCGCAACCGGGCGCGTCGATCGCGGCGGTGATGGGCTGACGCCGGTGGGCATCACCCTGCAGCCGGTGCTCAACCTGGCCGCGGGTTCCGGCGAGCTTGCACTGCAATCAGCGGACCCGGCGGTACAGCCCGCGATCGACTTCAACTATCTACGCGAGGCATTCGATCGGCAGCGACTGCGCGACTCGCTGCGGCTGTGCGTTGAGCTGGCTGGGCACGCCGAGTTCGAGTGCATGCTGGATGCGCGGATCGCGCCAACCGATGAGGTCCTGGCGTCGGACGCGGCGCTGGACGCCTGGATGGCGCGCGAGGTCTCGACCACCAATCACATCTCGGGAACGTGCAAGATGGGACCTGTCTCGGACCGCCTCGCGGTCGTGAGTCAGACGGGCGAGGTGCACGGGCTGGCGGGGCTGCGGGTCGCGGACGCGTCCATCATGCCTGACTGCGTGCGGGCCAACACCAACGCCACGTGCATGATGATCGGTGAACGGATGGCTGACCTCGTGCAGCGCGGACTATGACGACAGCCGCTGGTCCGGTAGGCGTCATCACCGGCGCGGGCAGTGGCATCGGCGCGGCGACCGCCGTCGAGTTCGCGCGACTCGGAGCGCGGCTGACGCTGGGGTCGTTACCGACGCCTGGTCTGGCCGAAACGGTCGCGGCGGTCGAGCGCGGCGGCGGCGCGGCCGTTGGCATCGAGATGGATGTGCGCGATCCGTTGGCGGTGCGCGATCTGGTCGACGGCGCCGTCGAACGTTTTGGTCGACTCGATTTTCTGATTGCCAACGCCGGAGTGGCCGATCAGGCACTGGCGTTCGAGGGCGATCCCGAGGTCTGGCGCAGGCTGATCGAGACCAACTTGCTTGGGCTGATGTACTGCGTGCGCTACGCGCTGCCGCACATGCAGCGCCAGCGCTCAGGACACCTGTTGCTGATGGCCTCGACCTCCGGTCGCGACGCGTACGTGGGCGAGCCGGCGTACATCGCCAGCAAGTTTGGCGTGATCGGCTTCGGACACTCGGTGCGCAAGGAAGTGGCGCGCTATGGCATCCGGGTAACGATGATCGAACCGGCCGCGGTGGACACACCGCTGACCCGCAACGCACCCAAAGTGCGCCCGCTGATCGAGTCGATCGAGCCACTGCAACCCGAGGACGTGGCGCGCGCGCTGGTGTATGCCTACCAGCAGCCCGCGCACGTGGTGATCCACGAGCTAGCGCTGCGCGCCGTCAGCCAGCCGGAGAGCCTCGAGTACTGACCGTCAGGACCCCGGCCTGGGGCTCCTGATGCCGCAACTCGTACTTGCAATTGATTGCAGCTGATCCGATATCCTGTCGTGTGCGTACTCGGATCGGGAGCTCGTGATGGAATTTCTGCAAATCGCCCAGACCGCACAGCAAATCGGCGGCCTGTCGCTGCTCGCGACCGGGCTGCTGCTCGGCGTGCGGCACGGGATCGACTGGGATCACATCGCGGCCATCACCGACATCGCCAGCACCACTACCAGTGTCGAGGTGGCCGAGTCAGAGGCGAGCAGCGAGCCTGCTCGAGCTCGCGCCACGTTCGGACGGCTAGAGATCAGGGCGATGTGGCTGGCGCTGCTGTATGCGTTTGGCCATGCGATCGTCGTCTTCGCCCTGGGCCTGCTCGCGCTGTCGTTCGCGGCGATCCTGCCCGAGTGGATCGATCCGCTCATGGAGCGGGTCGTCGGCTTCACGCTGCTGATCCTGGGTGTGTGGGTGATCTACTCGCTGAGCCAGTACTTGCGCGGTGAGGGCGAGTTCCGCCTGAAAAGTCGGTGGATGCTGGTCTTCGCCGGCGTTCGGCACGGCTGGCACCGACTGCAGCACGCGCTCGCGGGCGAGCACCACGATGATGAGTTCCACGTCGACCAGTACGGACCGAAGACGGCGTTCGGCGTGGGCATGATCCACGGCATCGGCGCCGAAACCGGCAGCCAGGCGCTGTTGATTGCCGCGGTGGGCGGGGCCAGCAGTCAAGGGATGGGTATCGCGATGCTGATCGCGTTCACCATCGGGTTGGTGATCTCCAACTCCGTCGTCGCGGCGCTGGCCTCGACAGGCTTCATCACCTCGACGAAGGCGCGGCCGTTCTATATCGCGATCGGAGCGCTGACTGGCATCTTCAGCCTCGTGATTGGCGCGTTCTTCGCGTTTGGCAACGGCAGCGAGCTGCCGGACCTGCAGCAGCTGCTCGGTCTGGGCGGCGGTTCGGGCCAGTAAGGTCCGCGGAGTCGGGTGGCATAGGCCACCTGGCTAATGGTGCTCGTCCCGCCGCGCGGGTACTGTGGGAAGACCGGTCGGCCTCCTCCTGCGGGACGGAAGACCGCCTTCCCTGCGGGGACGAAGACCGATCGGCTTGCCTTTGGGGAAGCACGGCGTGTCGCCAACCGGGGTTGCTACCGTTTCGTGTGTGGGCCCGTCGCTGTCGCTGGTGCGCGTGCTGGCCCTGGTTGGCGGCCTGAGCATCGTCGCCTCGTTTTTCATGCCCTGGTTCGGCAGTCAAGGACTGCTGTTGAGCGGGCAGTTCCTGCATTCCTTCCTGGGCAGCGCCAGCGCGAACGACCTGCGTCGCTTCCTGCCCAGCAGTAGTCCCACCGAAGTGCAGATGCTGCGTCTGCTGGTCGACCTGTTTCCCGCGTGCGGGCTGCTCGCGGCGGCAGCCGCCCTGGTCGGCGGCCTCACATCCAACGGTAGGGCGGTCGCCAACACCGTCTGCGGGCTCTTCGGGCTCATCCCCTTGCTGGCGTGGGCGGTCGGCATCGGCCGCCTGCCACCAGGATCGAGCTTCGAGGTCGGTTTGTGGGTGATTGCCGGTGGATCACTGGCCGTTCTGCTCGGCGTCGCGCTGGAAGTGTGGGCCACCCGCCGGCCGAGCGTTGTGGCCGAGCGACTCTAACTGTCGGCGTCTGCCGTCGGGCTCAGCCCGGCAGGGAAGAGGGTCGTGATCGATCGCGGCGGCAACTGCAGCGCCGCCGATCCATCTTCGAAGCGCAGGCGACCGAGATGTTCGCCGAGGTGTCCGCGTTCGGTGCGGGTGATGGTCCAGCTCGGGTAGCTATCCGCGGCCGCGCCGCTGAGGGCAATGCTCAGGTCGAGCGGGCCCCAATCCAGGCTGACCAGCACGATGCTGGGCGTGCCGTCTGGCGCAGCCACGCCGATCGCGTGCAGATTGGCTCCACCGAGCTTGCGATCGGGCAGAATCTGCGCTCCAGGCTGCAGGTACGGCAAGACCTGCTGCATCGCGTAGTAGCGCGGGCGGCGCTGGAAGTCGCGCTCTGGTCCGCGCAGAAAGCCCCAGCGGGTAATAGCGTCATGCCCGGGCTGGAGATAGTCGACGCCGTCCCAGTAGAGCGCGGCGTCGACTCCGCCGCGGTAGTGCTCGACCACCATCGCCGCGATGTCGAGCCCGTAGCCAATCTGCGCGTTGGCTTCCTGGCCATCGTCCAGGTCGCCGAACCCGAACGAGGTGTACTCGGTGATGACGACCGGTAGCTCGGGCCGACGCGCGTGGACATACTGCACGACCTGTTCGACCTGCGGGCTCGGGTAGTACTGGTGGAAACTGACGAACGCCAGGTTGGCGGCGACCTGCGGGTCATCCAGGAGCGCGGGCAGATAGCGCAGCGCGTTGTCACCGTTGGCGGTGTCGGGTCCATACAGCTGCACGCCATTGGCGGCGAGCCGCGGCGCAAGCTCGTGGGCGATGGTCGCCAGTCCTTCGGGCGGGATCTGATTGCCATCACCACCATCGGGTTCGTTGGCGATCGTGGTGGCCCAGAGGTCGATGCCCTGCCGGCGGACGAGGAAGTCGACCACGGTGGCCACGTAGTCGACATAATCCGAGTAGTGCGCAGCGTTGAGGGTGCCCCGCCGCGTGCCGTCGAGGGTGAATTGGGCCGGGCCGCCCCACACGCCGAGAACGATCTTCACACCGGCGCGATTCAGGCGTTTGAAGAACCGCCAGCTGTCCGCGTAGGGCGCCGACTCGAGTACGGATTGGTAGACCGCTGGGCCCAGCTCATCTGCGCGGAGCTCCGCTGGCGCGGCTGGCAGCAGGCCCGAATCGAGGCGCACGATGGCTGGCCTGAACGCGTCGAGGACCTCGTTGCGGAACAGGCCGCGGAACGCGGGGCAGCTCCACAGCGCGTGCTCGAGGTTGAAGCCGCCGCCGCCGTCGCGGACGCCCTGGCCACCCGCAACCCCGCGCCACCTCAGGCCGGGGTTGAAATTCCCTCCCAAAGAGCGAGGGGAGGCAGGTGGCGGCCGCTGCTCGGGGTGCTGCTGCTGTATGTGCTGCTGCGGCCACTCATGGGCCTGGGCCACGAGCTGACCGTTGCTGGTGTGGCGTGGCTCGCACACGCGCTGGTTGGCAGCGGCTGGTGGAGCCCACTGGTGGCGTGGCTGGGCCTGGATCCGATCTATGCCGGCGCCGCCATCCGCGCGGTGGGTGGCGTCGACCTGCTCGGGTTGTCGGTGGCCGAGCCCGTAGGGAGCTGGTTGCACGCGACGCTGCCGCTGCTGTTCCAGGCGCCCGCGCAGGTCGCTCCTGGTGCCGGGGTGAGCATGGTCGCGGTGCCAGGCACACCTGCGCTTGGTCGTGGACTGGCGTCGCTCGGCGCCGATGTCCTGTGGCTGGCCGGTGGCGTGTGGGTGTTCTGGCGGTGGTGCGACTCGCGCTGGGCGCTGGCCCAGTTCGGGCTACTGGTGCAAGCCCAGATCGCTGTCAACCACCTGTTCGGGGCGCCGGTCAGCCTGCGCGACGTCGAGGCATCGGGTCTGCCGTTCGCGGTCGCGCTCGCTTTGCCGTCTTTCGCCGGTGGGGCGTGGTTCACGGCCGCTTTGGGCAGATTGCCGGCCGCGGCACAGGACCTTGTCGTGGGCGGCGCGCTGCTGGTGCTGGGGTATGGCACTGCGCTCGCGCTCTTGCTAGTTGCGGGTACGCTCCGGCGCCTCGCATGCAGAGCCCGACGACGCAAGCTGCCCGCGTTGGCACGGTCTGCGGAGCGGCGCAGATCGGCTTCGCTGGCGACCATCGGCGCGACCGCCGCCGTGCTGGTGGCGCTGTCGCCGATCGGTGCGCTCGCGTTCGGTCAATCCAACTGGCAAGCGCGCGGCGCCACGGCACGCGCGCTGCGCAGCAACAGCGGCGCTGTAGCGCAGCTGCGTGCGCTGCTGGTCGACCCCGAGTCGCTGGGTCCGTCGCAGGTGGTCATCGAGCCGGATGGCGATAGCGGCTGGCGCTACCTGGTCAACGGCGAGCTTACGGTCATACGCGGCGTCGGCTACAACCCGCAGTACGCCACGCTCGATGCGAGCAAGCGCGAGCGCCTGTATCAGCGAGACTTCGCCAGGATGCGGCGCGTCGGCGTCAACACCATCGAGGGCTGGTTCGAGACGCAGTTCGACCGCGTCACCCTCGACGCCGCGGCGCGCAACGGCATCGGTGTGATCATGCCGTTCGAGATCAATCAGGACTGGCCGCTGACCAATCCCAACGTCCGCCAGAGCATTCTCGACCACGTTTCGGCGATGGTCGAGCAGTATCGCGATCACCCGGCGGTGCGTATGTGGGCGCCCGGCAATGAGAATCTGCACCGCATCCTGTACCCGCGCTGGATGAGCCGCGAAGGCGATCCCGAGGCGCGCGCCCGCGCCGATGCGTTCGCTGCGTTCCTGCCGGTGCTGGTCGACCGCATCCACGAGCTCGATCCGAATCATCCGGTGGTGTACCGCGATGCTGAGGATGTGTACCTGGGTCGCTTGAAGTCGTCGTTCGAGGCGACCGGCGTACAGCGGCCGTGGCTGGTCTACGGCGCGAATGTGTACTCGCCCAGTCGGCTGCAGGAAGTTATCGCGCGCTGGCCGACGCAGTGGATCGGCGGTCCGCTGCTGATCTCGGAATATGCGCCCGGCGGCACCGGGCCAGCCGATCGGCCGGTCGGTTTCCAGCAGGATTGGGCGATCATTCGCAGCCGACCAGACCAGGTGCTGGGCGGCCTGGCGTACACCTGGGCCACCAATGGGCCTGAGGAGCTCGATCGCGTGTTCGGGCTGGTCGACGCCGACGGCAAACCGACCGATGGTGCCCTCGATGCGCTGGGTGGCGCCTACTTCAGCGACTGGTAATCGGCCCCCGCGACGCGGGCCGTGGACTCGCCGGCCGCCAGCAAGCTTCTGGCCAGCGCGGCGGACTTGCTCGAACCCCGCAGGTTGCGCAAGTACACCCGGGCGCGAGGCAGCCGTACTTCGTGGTGGAGCTGCGCCAGGTAATCGCTCAGAGCACCGAGGAGGGCGCTCAGGTCCTTCGGTGGCGGGCGCTCCAGGCCGCTGAGGACGTACTCGATCAGGGTGGCCATGGCGTCTGTGTGCGCGATGGATACGCCTGCCGTGTCCGTGAGCGAGGCCGCGATGCGCGAACCCTTCACGATCGAGTCGCTGTACAGCCGCGCGAGCGTGCTGCCGAGCGCGGCGACGTCGAGTCGGCCATCGCCGACGGCGCCCACCAGGACGTCTCGCGCCAGCGTGCGTTCGCCGGGCTCTTTGGCACCCAGGCCTAACGCGAGGAGCAAGCACCCCATTTCACCGATCGGCTCGGTTGGCAGGAGCAGTGGCTCCAGGAAATGTCGAACATGCCAGCGGGCTTCCCACCAATCGATGTTCGCGCCGAGCTCCGCCGCGCCCTTCGCGTAGTACGGCTCGCGGTTGCCAGGCCAGACCGTCGCGACCCAGCGCACCGCGTCCGAGGAGCGCTCCCCGAGCATGCCGCTGTAGTCGGCGCTGGTCGAAGACAACGCCGCGAGGAACAAGTCGGGAACACGGTCGAGTGGCGGATCGTCCGGACAGGGCGGCGTCACGCGTACGTAGAACCACGAGTAGCTCGAGGTGTTGCCCTGGTACGTAAAGCTCTTGAGCTGCGGGCCATAGCTGAAGCGGTATTCGCTCGAGCGTGGAATCTCCCCAGCGCGGAGGGCGGCCTGGATCGCGTCTGCTGCTCCTGGCGCGAGTCCCAGGCGCTCGAGCTCAGCACGCCGCGCGGCCAGGACGGGCGGGTCGATGCCGCCACCGGCCAAGGTCGGCAGCGACAAGAGTGGTTGCGGTTCGCCGCGGGCTGCGCGCGCGGCCACTTCGAGGACGCGATACGACAGGAATCCCAGAACACTTTTGGTCGGTACAGCGGAGCGGTCGTCCAGCGGTGGGAGTCGCGGCGCCTCACCGCTTGCCCAGGCGTTCACCAGGCCGGCCATATCCGCGCGCGGCGATGTCCCAGAGAAGGGGCGGTCGCGACTTTTCGTGAGGAGCTTGCTCGCCCTGCGTGCAACCGGCTCGAGCTGGCGCAGCACCGTGGCGCTGCGTTCACAGTGGCGGGAAACGCCGTCGAGGGCGCGCTCGAGCTCGTGTGGGTTAGCGGCGGATTCCAGCACACCCGCGAGCACGTGCACGAGCTCATCAAGCGATTCGACGTGGCCAGGTGGGGTGGCGGCTCGCGCCACTACTCGGAGCGGAGTGGTGGGATCGTCCCGCCGCGGCAGCTCGGGCGTTGGCAACAGACGCAAGAGGCGCTGCCGAAGGGCCGGCGCGACGTTCGACGCAGCGCGCGAGAGCGCTGACGCGACGGCAGGGTCGAGTGGCGTGATGCGTTCCACAAACGCCAGCAGCTCGAGCTGCGCACCACCTGGCGCCTGGGCGAGCGCCTCCGCGGCGATGAGCGCAGCATGCGCCGACCGAGGCAGCAGCTTGAGGGCACTCTTCACGGTGCCGGTCTCACTCGCGTGCAACGCCGGCGCCACGTGGTCGATCGCTTCATCGGGCACACCGCCAGGCAGCACGAGGGCGCGGACAGCGAACGAGACCGTCGTCGCGATCGGGCTCGAAATCAACGCCAGGTAGGCGCGCGTGCGCTTCCTGTCGCTCTTCGTTGGTGGGCTGCAATCGCTCGTGGAAGCGCGCGAACCAGCCGGCCCGGAACGCGGCGAAGTCTCGCCCCAGCGCGGCGAGGCTGGCGTCAAGAAGCCGAGCACGCGCGATCTGCCCCTCAGCCGACAGCTTCCAGAGGGCCCACATCCAGGTGCGTTCATCTGCCGCGTACTTGTCGTGGGCAGCGAGACTCGCCTCACCGCTACCTTCGACCTCGAACAGCTGCCACAGCTCGTGCTCGAGCAGGCCTGGATCGGCGCGCAGCGCGGCGTACACCGTTGCGGCTGTCTGGTCCAGGCCAGCGATCATGGCCTGGATATAGCCCGGATTCGCGGGCGGCTGGATCTTGCCCGCGCGCACCAGCGACCGCATGAGCTCGAAGCCTGAGCCCCAGCGAGTCGGCACCTGCTCGGCAATGACGTCGACGAACTGGTCGAGTGCCGTGGAGCGCTCGACCAGCGTCTGGAACGCCAGCTCGGCGCGCGGCAGGCCCCATGGCCCAACCTTGCGCAGCTCCGCGGGTGTCACCGTAGCGAGCACATACACCTGGGCTGCGGTCAGGACGTCGGCGTGCTGGCCCGGGTACGGCCACTCCTGCTTGACCACCCTTTGGACCAGCGCTTGACGCACCTCGCGCAGGAGCGCAATCGCCGATCGGCTCAGCCGGCGCCGCTCGGGCTCGCCCAAATCCTTCGTTGCCGCGCGCACCGCATCGAGCTCGCCGAGGCGAACGCTGTCCTCGATCACGACCGCGGCATGTACTGGCCGGCTGCCAGGCGGGCAGCGAGGACATGCTTGCACGGCCCACGGACGCCGGCGTACTTGCCCCACCAGGGACAGGTGCAGCGATCGATCGTCGGCGCGAACGTAACGCGATGCTCCAGATCGCCACTGCGCACGGCGGCGCCGCCATTAAGTAGGTGGACATTGCCGTTGTCGAAGAGCTGTCGGGCTTCCAACAGACGCGGGTTCATAGCCAGGAGGGCTTCGGCTCGGAGCGGCAGCTCGCGGTGGAAGTAGGCGCCCGCGGAGAGGTCGAAGCCGACGCGGCCCTGGGCAGCCAGGAACATGAGTGCTGTCTGAGCCCGGGTGCGCGACAGGCCGGCCGCGGCTGCCAGCCCGGCGAGGTCGACAGGGTGGCCCCATCCGAGAAGCTCGGAGACGTTGTCCGCGTCACCCTCGGTACCGTTGGACGCGAGCTCGAACAGCAGCCCGCCTTCACCCGAAAAGCCGCGGCTCAGCTCGGGGCTGAGCACCACGGTGTAGCGCGCGGCCTCGAGCTGGAGCTCCCAGGCGCTTGGTGTTGGCGCCTTTTCTGATGGCGAGTCGCTGCCATACACGCGCAGACGTGACGCGAACCTGAGCAGCGGTTCGAGCGACCGCAAACGCTCTGGTCCAGCCAGGCACACGGCACCGGGCGCTGGCCTCGAGCTGAGTCGTAAGGAGTGTCCCGCCGGCAATGCCCACGCCACGTGTTTCGAGGATCGTGGCAGGGAGCGCAGGAACGCGCGCGCTTCGGCGATCGGCAGGTCGTGCACCTGGACAAGAGCGGCGGCTGCGACCTGGACCTCGGCGAAGCCCTTGATCCAGCGCTCGGCCAACGGCACTTTGCGCTCGCAAACCTGCGTGCCGAATGTCTTGATGCCGACATCGTCGGCGCCGATGTGCAGCTGCACTGGTTGCGGGCCAACGATCCGCGCCAGCGCTGCGCGCATAGCCGGGCTGAAGTCGACGTTGGTCGTGCCAATCGCCGAAGGTAGGCGGTCCAGGCCGTCGGCAGCGATGTCCAGCCGCGCGTAGACGCCGCAACACGCCGAGAACGACTCGAAGCGGAGCTGCGCCGCTTCGCTGGTGACGACCGGGTCCGCGGCGCGCAGGATCGCCGCCACCATGCCCGGTGGCGTGTAGAACCGCGTGCGGGCGACGCGGGCGGTGCTCAGAAGGCCGACGGCGGTCTGCTCAGGTTGAGTGAGGAAGCCATCGAAGAACCGCGGATGACTGGCTGGCGTGCCCTCGACGTCGCCGCCAGACGTGGCGAGCACGACGTCGGTCCGCTGTGCAGCCAGGCGCACCTCTGATGGCGCCAGGTAGTGGTACACCTGTTCAGCGACTGACACTGCCGCTGGATTTTGTCTCAAACGCTGGCGAGGCAGCGATTTCGGGTTGAGCGATCACCTGATCGGATTCAGTATCTCCCCAAGCGGCATACCGGAGATGTACGATTTCGGCCGAAATCCGGAGTTGACGAAAATCGGGGAGCTGAAAGCCAGCCAACGCACAACTACCCGAGTTTGTCTGAGCAAGATCAAGGGGAGGTCTTCGTGAACGGAGATCCAAATTACCTGAGTCGAACTTTGTGGAGCCGCCGCTCCGCACTGCGCGCCACGTTAGGCGTAATGGGTGCGTCGCTGCTGGCCGCGTGCGCGCCGGGGACACAGCCGGCTGCGCCGACGTCTGCCCCAGCCGCGGCACCCACCGCGGCACCAGCCGCCAAACCGACCACCGCGCCTGCTGCCGCGCCCACCACGGCACCGACTGCTGCGCCCGCCGCGGCGCCGACAGCGGCGGCCGCCGCCAAGCCCACGACCGCGCCCGCGGCCGCGGCAGCGGCACCGACCGGCACGCTGCGCTTCGCCAGCGCTGATTTTGCCGGCGAGTCGATGGATCCGATCGTGATCTTCTCGGCTTGGGGCTGGGGGATGTACGACTCGCTGCTCACGTATGACCCACAAGGCAACGTGGTCCCCAATGTGGCCGAGAGTTATGACCTGAGCCCGGACGGTCTGACCTGGACGTTCAAGATCCGCAAGGGCATCAAGTTCTGGAATGGCGACCCGCTCACCTCGGCAGACGTGGTCTTCTCATTGCAGCGATTCGGTTCCAAAGAATCGACCAATCCATGGTCGCCGTACATCCTCAAGAACAGCGAGTCCATCACAGCCAAGGACGATGACACCGTCGTCTATAAGGCGCTGAAGCCTGAGTGGCCATTGAAGGTGCCGTTTGCCGAGACCCGCATCTGGCCCAAGAACTACTACGAAAAGGTCGGGCAGGACGGCTTCCGCGCTCAACCAATGGGCTCCGGACCGATCAAGTTCGCCAAGTGGACGCCCAAGACCAGCATCGAGTTTGAGGCCAATACAGAGTACTGGGGCCCCAAGCCGCAATGGGCGAAGATCATCGAAACACTGGTGCCGGAGGAATCGACGCGGGTCGCCCAGCTCGATCGCGGCGAGGTCGATATCATCGGCAACCTGTCCTTCGACCGAATGATCGAGCTGAAGAACAAGGGCTTCCGCTTACAAGAGGTGGGCTTGCCCACCGCGGCCAACATCTCGTTCTCCGGCACGTTCATGACCAAGGGCCCGACATCCGACATCAAGGTCCGTCAGGCCATGTCATATGCCATCAACCGCCAGGAGCTGTGCGATACCTTCTACAAGGGGCTGGCCAAGCCGGGCGGCTGGTGGTTCTTCGGCGAACAAACGTGGGGTTGGGAGTCGAGCTTCAAGCCGGATCCATACGATCCGAACAAAGCCAAGCAACTGCTACAGGAAGCGGGCTATCCGGGCAAGTTCACGCCGCAAAACACCACGCTGTATACGCAGGCGGTCAATGCGGACTTGATGCAGGCCCTGCAGGGCTACTGGCAGGCAGTTGGCATCAACGTCGACATCCAGGTTGTGGATACACCCGTGTACAACGGGTTGATCTTCGTGCGGGCTAAGGAACCCACCGACAAACAGGTGGGCATTGTTTGGCCCTGGGTGTCCTCCATCGCTCCCAACAACGTGTACCACTCAGCCAACATGTTTACTTCTGTCGGCGTGCACACCACAAGCAACGATCCGAAGGCCGACGAGATGTACCAGAAAGCCACGACGGAGCTCGACGATGTCAAAGCCAAGAAGGCCTGGCAAGACTTGATGCACTACGCCTACGACACCATGTGGATCAACGAGGGGCTGGTGAATTTGCCGTCCTACTTCGTCGTGGGTCCCAATGTCGGCGCGTTCACCGTGAACCAGCACCGGAGCTTGCAGGAAGCCTACGTCGGCATTCAGCACAAGGCGTAATTGGAAATAACCGGGGAGGCAGCGGGACCACGGTTCTTCTGCTTCCCCGGTAAGGAAAGAACATGGGCCGCCAGCTCCTCGTCCGCTTAGTGCAAACGTTCGTGACCCTGATCGGCATGTCGGTGCTGATCTTCGCCTTGGTGCGTGCCTCGGGCGACCCGGTGGAGTTGATGAGGACCGCCACCAGCACTGATGCGGAGATCGCCAACATCAAGGAACAGTGGGGCCTGGATAAGTCCTATCCGGAGCAGTACTGGGTCTTTCTCAGCGGGATGGCCCACGGCGACCTCGGCAAGTCGCTCATCCAACGGCGGCCGGTCACCACCATGATCGGCGAGGCACTGCCCAATTCGCTCGGGCTGGGCGTGCTGGGATTCGTGATTGGCATCGGACTCGCGCTCGTGCTGGGTGTGCTGGCGGCAACGAAACGCGACACCTGGCTGGACAACGGCGTGAAGTTCCTGGCTATTCTCGGTCAGGCGCTGCCCGGCTTCTGGGTCGGCATCGTGGCGATCTACATCTTCGCGGTGTACTGGCACTTGTTGCCGACCTCAGGCATGGGCACCCCGGCGCACTATGTGCTGCCGGTGTTCACGCTGGCCTTCTTCCTGCTGCCGGGCATGATGCGGCTTGTACGATCGAGCATGCTCGACGTCCTGGGTAGCGAGTACGTCAAGCTCGCGCGCATCAAGGGCCTGCCCGAGCAGACCGTAATCTGGAAGCACGCCTTCCGGAACGCGCTCATCGCGCCACTCACGGCCGCGGGGGCGATCTTCGCCTCCTTGATTACGGGCGCGGTGATTCTGGAGACTGTGTTTGCCTGGCCCGGTGTGGGCAGGCTGATGGTCACGGCGGTGTCAGGACGCGACTTTCCAGTGGTGCAGGGCATTACGCTGATGGTCGCGCTGGTGACCCTGCTGATTAACCTGCTGGTCGATATCGCCTACGCGTACGTCGACCCGAGGATTCGCTACTAGATGGACATCGCGATTGGCCGGCCAGAGCTCGTCGTCGAGGGGGAAGTCACCCCGACCGATCGGCGCTGGGACCTCTTCCTGCAGCTCAACTTCGTCATCCCGGCGGTGGTGCTGGTGGTGATGCTGCTGGCGGCGATCTTCGCGCCGTGGGTCGCGCCATACGATCCGCTGCAAACCTCGCTCAGCCAACGGCTCGCTCCGCCAGCTTTCGCCGGCGGGACGGATGCGCACCTGCTCGGCACCGACAAACTCGGACGGGACGTGCTGAGCCGCATCATCTTCGGCGCACGCGTGTCGCTCAGTGTGTCGCTGCTGGTCATCCTGGTCACGGCCGCGGTCGGCACCACGCTGGGCATCCTGGGTGGCTATCTGGGCGGCTGGGTGGACAGCCTGTTGATGCGCATCACCGACATCAGCCTGGCTTTTCCCGGGATCTTGATCGCACTACTGCTGGCGGTCACGCTGGGTCCCTCGTTCACCACCGTGGTGCTGGCCATTTCACTGCTCGGCTGGGCGCCGTACGCCCGCTTGATCCGCGGAGACGTCCTCAAGTTGCGCAACGCGGACTTCGTCCTGCAAGCGCGTATCATCGGCTGCTCGCCACTGCGCATCATGCTCACCCACATCTTCCCGAACATCGTGAACCCGCTGCTGATCCTGTCCACGCTGTCGGTAGGCCTGATTATCCTGGTGGAGTCGGCGCTCAGCTACCTCGGCGCCGGTATCCCGCCGCCGATCGCCACGTGGGGGTCGATGGTCTCGGACGGTCGCAGCCTGATCGATACCGCGTGGTGGATCTCATTCTTCCCTGGACTGGCAATTGGCATGGTGGTTCTGGCGGGCAATTTCCTGGGCGACTGGCTTCGCGATCGGCTGGACCCGCGACTGCGACAGATCTAAGTGGAGGCAGGCACGAGCTGGGCGCAGCCCATGCTGCAGGTGGAGGACCTGCGAACGTACTTCTTCACGCGGCGCGGCGTGGTCAAAGCGGTCGATGGCGTGAGCTTCTCGGTCGCCTCGGGCGAGACGCTCGGGATCGTCGGCGAGTCCGGTTCGGGCAAGACCATGACCAGCCTGTCGTTGCTGCGGCTCGTCCCTCAGCCGGGCGGCAAGATCGTGGGCGGCAAAGTGCTGTTCGAGGGCGTGGACCTGCTGCAGTTGAGCGAGGGCGAGATGCGGCAGTACCGCGGCAGCAAGATCTCGATGATCCTGCAAGATCCGATGGCCTCGTTGAACCCGGTCTACACGGTCGGCGAGCAGGTTGCCGAGCCGTTGCGACAGCACCAGCATCTGACCGGCAAGAAGCTGTGGGACCAGGTGACGGAGGCGCTGCGGCTGCTGCGCATTCCATCGCCGCGGGAGCGGCTGGGCAACTACCCGCACCAGATGAGCGGCGGCATGCGGCAGCGTGTCGTCGGCGGCATCGCGATCTCCTGCCTGCCGAAGCTGATCATTGCCGACGAGCCCACCACGGCCCTCGACGCGACGATTCAGGCGCAGTACCTGGCGCATCTGAAAGACCTGCAGCGGCAGACGAACGTGGCGATGATCTTCGTCAGCCACGACTTCGGCATCGTCGCGCGCATGTGCGACCGGGTCGCGGTGATGTACGCCGGAAAAATCGTCGAGACCGCAACGGTGCGCGAGCTGTTCAGTAACCCGAAACACCCGTACACGATCGGGCTGGTGAACTCGGTGCCGCGGCTCGACCGCAAAGAAGAGCGGCTGGCATCCATCGAAGGACAGCCGCCCGCGCTGCTGAATTTGCCCGCGGGCTGCCGCTTCGCGCCGCGCTGCTATGCGGTCATGGACCGTTGCTGGGAGGAGGAGCCACCGCGCTTCGAGGCAGGCGAGGAGCACTTCGCGTCGTGCTGGAAGGTTGCCGCCTCATGACCGTCGAGCCGCTCCTGGAAGGGCGGCACCTCAAGAAGCACTTTCCGATCACCAAGGGACTGGCGCTGCAGCGCACTGTCGGGTGGGTGCGCGCAGTGGAGGATGTGTCGTTTGTGATCCGGCCCGGCGAAACGCTGAGCCTGGTAGGCGAGTCGGGCGCGGGCAAGACGACCGTGGCCAAGACGGTGCTGCTGCTCGAGTCGCTATCGGGCGGCAACCTGCTCTTTCACGGCAAGGATGTCAGTAAGTTTGGACGGGCGGAGCTGAAGGAGTACCGCTCCAATGTGCAGGCGGTGTTCCAAGATCCGTGGGGGTCGATGAACCCGCGCATGCGGGTCAGAACGATCGTCGCGGAACCGTTGGTGGTCAATACCACGCTCAGCAAGCGGGAGATCCACCGCAAGGTGCTGGAGCTGCTGGCCCAGGTCGGGCTGCGGCCCGATCAGGCGGACCTGTATCCGCATGAGTTCAGCGGCGGACAGCGACAGCGCATTGCCGTGGCACGGGCGTTGGCGTTGAACCCACAGCTGGTGGTGCTGGATGAGCCTGTTTCGGCGCTCGACGTCTCGATTCGCGCGCAGATCATGAATCTGCTGAAGGACATCCAGACGACCTATGGCCTCAGCTATCTGCTGATCGCGCACAACCTCGCGACGGTGCGCTACATGAGCCACGCCGTCGCCATCATGTATCTGGGTCAGATCGTCGAGTACGCGGAAGGCGATGAGCTCTTCGAACACCCGCACCATCCGTACACGAAGGCGCTCATGTCGGCCGCGCTGCCAGCGCACCCGGACGAGGAGATCGAGGAAATCGTGCTGTCCGGGGAGATGCCCTCGCCGCTGAACCCGCCGCGCGGCTGTCATTTCCACCCACGCTGCCCGCTGGCCATGCCGATCTGCCGCGAGGTAGCACCAGCCGTCATCAACCTCGGGGGCACGCACCACGTCACCTGCCACCTGTACGACGACGCGGTCAGCCCCAACGGGCACAAACTGGCTAGCGCCGAGTGATACGCTAGCCGCCGCGCTCCTTGGGGCGGGGAGCGTGGAATGACCCAGGAGGTAGCCCAATGATTCGCCAATCGGCTTCCGTACGTCTGGCGATCGTGTTGCTGTTGAGCGTCGCGTGTAGCGCGCCCACGGCACCAGCGAGCCCAACGACATCGGCGCCCGCGGCGGCCCCGACTAGTCCTCCCGCAGCGGGGACCACGGCCGCGGCGGCCCCGACCACGGCGCCAGCTGCACAGCCGGCTGCTAAGCCAACCACTGCGCCTGCCGCTGCTGCGCCCGCCGGCGCCAGCCAGAACCTGATCATCGCCATCGATCAATCGGATGTCCGAACACTCGATCCGGCCCGCGAATTCGAGTTCGCGGCCGCCTTCATCGACCTGAACGTCTACGACACGCTGATCACGCAGAAGGGTCCGGACGAGCTGACCAGCTACGTGCCGGTGCTGGCCAAGGAGTGGAAGCTCTCGCCCGACGGCAAGGAATACACCTTCACCCTGCGCGACGACGTGAAGTTCGCCAGCGGCAACCCGCTGACCGCCGATGACGTCAAGTTCAGCCTGATGCGCCTGAAGAACATCAAGGGCAATCCCGGCTGGATGATGGACCCGCTCAAAGAGGTCCAGGTCATCGACAAGAGCACGGTCAAGACGATCCTGAGCGACGCGTTCGGCGATTGGCTGGCGGTCCTCTCGGGGCCGAACTCGGGCATCATCGACAGCAAGCTGGTCATCCAGCAGGGTGGCAACGCCGACGACAACGCCGACCAGACTGACAAGGCCGAGGAGTGGCTGAACCAGAACTCGGCTGGCTCGGGCCCGTTCGTGATCAAGGGCTGGCAGAAGAACAACGTGATCAGCCTCGAGCGCAACCCCACCTACTTCCAGGGCCAGGCGAAGCTCGCCAAGATCGACGTCCGCGACGTGCCCTCGCCCGCGACCCAGAAGCTGCAGGTCGAGACCGGCGATATCGACGTCGCGCTCAGTCTGACGCCCGATCTGATCGACACGCTCAAGGGCAACGCAAACGTCAAGGTGGTCCTGGGGCAGTCGCTCGACAACATGTACATGGGTCTGACCATGGACCCGTCGATCAACGCCAACCTGGCCAAGAAGGAAGTGCGGCAGGCGATTCGCGCCGCGATCGACTATGACGGTGTGCTCGCCCTCACCAACAACCAGGCGGTGCGCGGGCCCGCTGTGTACTCGATCGGCCTGCTCGGCCTGACACAGGCGGACGCGGATCGGCTGAATCCCAAGACCGACGTCGAGAAAGCCAAGCAGCTGCTCGCCTCGGCAGGATTGTCGGGCGGGTTCAGCTTCCCGCTTGAGTACGGCACCGGGCCGTCGCCGGTTGGCGTGACCTATGAATCCGTCGCGCAGAAGGTGCAGGCGGACCTCAAGAAGGTCAACATCGACGTGCAACTGGTGCCCGAAGAGTTCAGCGTCATGCTGACCAAGTACCGTGCGAAGGATCGCACCGCCGTCATCTCGTACAACCAACCTGACTACCTGGGACCGTCCGACTGGGCTGGCCAGATGATCTTGAACACGTGGGCGCCGCGCCTGCACTACGATAGCAAGCAGGCTCAGGACTTGACCAATCAGGCTGGCGCGGAGGTCGACCCGGAGAAGCGAGCGAAGCTGTACCAGCAGGTGCTGGCGCTGCTGGTGGACGAGGGACCGTACGTGATGCTGGTGCAGGGCAAGGCGCCAGTGGTCACTCGCGCGAACGTCCAGAACTGGGTGTACTTTCCCATCGGCGATGCTCGATTGTTCGGCGTGAGCAAGAGCTGATTTTGCGGGTCGGCCCGTTATGCAGGTTTGGGTCGGGGGAGCGCTGCGCGCCCCCGCCGCCAGTCGCTGCTCCGCGCGCAACCGCGCTCCGCGCTCCGTCCCGCGGCGACCCCCCGCATGAAGGGGCTTCGCCAGACAGGTACGGATGAACTGTCGTGAACCGGCGCACGCGAGGGCTTTAGCCACAGGGCGGGCGGCCGCAAGCTCCCCCGACCCGGAGTAGTCTCATATGCGCTCGTAGGTTCATGCTCCGCTACCTTGCGCGACGTGTGGCATTAATGGCCGTGGCGGCGGCGGGAGTGACGCTGATCTCGTTCGTCATCTCCCACGCCGTTCCGTCCGACCCGATCGTGTCCAACCTCGGCCAGCAGGCCTCACAACGTCCGGAGATCGTCGCGGCGTTTCGGGCGAAGTGGGGCCTCGACCGGCCCTTGCACGAGCAATATCTGTCGTTTCTCGGCAACCTTGCCCACGGCGATCTGGGCACCTCGATCAATACCCGACGCCCGATCTCAACGGACGTTTCCCAATTCCTGCCGGCGACCGTCGAGCTGTCCACCGTGTCGATCCTGTTCGCGCTGATCATCGGCTTGCCGCTGGGCATCTGCGCGGCTGTCTACCGCGATGGACCGATCGACCACATGGCGCGTCTGGTCTCGCTGGTGGGTGTCTCGATCCCCATCTTCTGGCTGGCGGCGGTGGCTCTGGTCATCTTCTATGCGATGTTGCAGATCGCGGTGGGGCCGGGCCGACTGGGGCCGCAGATTCAGGCGCCACCACCAGTGACCGGCTTTCTGACGCTGGACAGTCTGCTGGCTGGGGACTTTCAAACGTTTCGCAGCGCGGTGGAGCATCTGGTCTTGCCCGGGCTCGTCCTGGGCAGCTCGGTGATGGGTCTGATTACGCGCGTTACTCGGTCATCGATGCTCGAAGTGCTCGGGCACGACTACGTGCGGACCGCGCGGGCGAAGGGTCTCGTCGAGCACCTGGTGATCAGTCGTCACGCACTGCGCAACGCGCTCATTCCCACCGTCACCGTGCTCGGACTGGCGTACGGGAGCCTGCTGTCGGGGGCAGTCCTGACGGAGACCATCTTCGCCTGGCCCGGCTTGGGGCGGTACGCCTATCAGTCGGCGGTCACCAACGATTTTCCAGCGATCATGGGGGTGACGTTCGTGATCGCCCTCATCTACATCATCGTCAACCTCGTGGTCGATGTCGCGTACGCGGTGCTCGACCCGCAGATTCGCTTCTCGTAACCACATGGCGACCGCGAGCGTGGGCCTGCCTGCTGCCCCAGCCACAGTCGGCTCGGTCCTGTTGGTCAGGCGCGAGCGGCGCGCCTGGCACATGCTGATCCGCAATCGCATGGCGATGGCCGGCGCCGCGATCGTGGTGCTCTGGGCGCTGCTGGCTGTACTGGCGCCGCTCGTGGCGCCCTACGACCCGATCGACCAGCAGGTTCGCCAGCGCCTGATCGGGCCATCAGGCGCGCACATGCTCGGCGTCGACGAGCTCGGCCGCGACGTGCTCAGCCGTGTTTTGTACGGCGGTCGCGTGTCACTGCCGGTGGCGGCCGTTGTGGTGCTCCTGGCGACTGCCTTCGGCACCCTGTACGGCGGCATCTCGGCGTTTGCGGGCAAGTGGATCGACGAGGGCGCCATGCGCCTGGTGGACATGGTGCTGGCATTTCCGTCGCTGATCCTGGCAATGGCCATCGCGGCCGCACTCGGCCCCAGCATTCAGAACTCGATGCTGGCCATGCTGCTGGTGTGGTGGCCGCCGTACGCGCGGGTGGTGCGTGGTCAGGTGCTGAGCCTCAAGCACCGCGACTTCGTGCTGGCCGCGCGGGCGCTGGGGCTGTCCGACTTGCGCATCCTGGTGCGACACGTGCTGCCCAATAGCATGGCCGCGGCGCTGGTGCTGATGACGATGGACTTCGGCAACGCGATCATCATCACTGCCGCGTTGAGCTTCCTGGGTCTTGGCGCGGTGCCGCCCACGCCCGAATGGGGAGCGATGGTTGCCGAAGGGCGCGAGCTCATGCAGGCGTGGTGGATCTCCACGTTCGCGGGTGTCGCGATCTTCAGCGTGGCCATGGCGTGCAACTTCATCGGCGACGGGTTGCGCGACGCGATCGACCCGCGGCTCCGCGCTCGGTAGCGCTGCCTGATCTGTGGACCCCGAAGGGGACGATGACCGGTCTTCGCGCTTGCGCTTACTGGATGAGGATGTTGTCGCCCGTGCCACCGCCGTGGCAGCGATGCCTCACGTGACTCCCGGCGCGGCGACGAGGCGGCCGTGCTGCAGGTGCAACACCTGATCGGCGCGGCGGAGCGCGGCCGGGCGGTGGGAGACCACCAGGCACGTGATGTCCCTACCGCGCGCGAACAGACGCTGCCACAGCTCCGCCTCGGTTTCGGCGTCGAGCGCTGAGGAGAGATCGTCGAACACGAGCAGCTCGGCATCGCGCACGAACATGCGCGCCGCGGCGGCGCGCTGGATCTGACCGCCGGACAGCTTCACGCCCCGCGGCCCGACCAGCGTGTCGAGTCTGCGGTCGAGCGTGGCTACGTCTGGCTCGAGAACGGCCGCGTGGACGGCGCGCTGCAGGGCGAGCGAGTCGTCCGGTAGCCCGAGCAGCAGGTTCTCGCGCAGCGTCTCGCTGAAGAGCCGCGGTACCTGAGGGGTATAGGCGCTGCGCGGCGGCACGAGGAACGCCGCCGGATCGTCGATCGGTTGGCCGTTCCAGCAAATCTCGCCGCCGTCGCGCGGGAGCAGCCCGAGCAGCACCTGCAGCAGCGTTGTCTTGCCGGCCCCGATGCGGCCAGTGATGACCGTAAAGGAGCCGCGCTCGAGGGCGAACGAGACGTCGACGATGCCGCGCTCACCGCCCGGGTGCGCAAAGGTCAGCTTGTGCACGGTCAGGTGCTCGAGGCGGTCGCGCCGTGGTGGCGGCGGCACGTGCGGCATCTTTCCGTTGAGGTAGACCGGGTTGGCCGTGACCAGCGCTGCCGCTGGCTCGCCGGGGACGAGCGCGCGCATCCGCCCGTACGACACATCGACGCGCTTCAGATCGCTGATCAGACGCCCGATCTCAGGCGCGAAATAGCTGAGCTGGTCGAGATAGACCACGAACAGGGCCAGGTCGCCGACGGTGAACGTGCCATCGCGGATGGCCTGAGCGCCGAGCAGCAGCACCACCCCGGTCCCGATGTGGTTGGCGTGAAAGTTGAAGGAGTCGAGCAGCTCTTCGAAGACGCT
>WNGF01000995.1_pt1 | contig 51356 bp, 42 predicted proteins | sample 5400641 | NCBI WGS metagenome assembly WNGF01 (sample SAMN13153371, study PRJNA577476) | soil metagenome | isolation source: 80 cm soil or saprolite under grassland replicate 2 | place: USA:California | collected 2016-06-15 | reverse complement strand
GGATGGGCCACATCGAGCTGGCCGCGCCCGTCACCCACATCTGGTACGTCAAGGGCGTGCCGAGCCGGCTCGGCTACCTGCTCGACATGGCCCCCAAGGACCTCGAGAAGATCATCTACTTCGCCGCCAACGTGGTGACCTGGGTCGACGAGGACCGGCGCCACGAGGACCTGCCACGGATCGAGACCGAGATCGCGCACGAGCGCGACCAGGTGGAGTTCGAGAAGCAGAAGCGCGAGGAGGAGATCAAGGCCAAGCTGGAGGCCAGCCTGGCCGAGCTTGAGGCCCAGGGCGCCAAGTCCGATCAGCGCCGCAAGGTCCGCAACGAGGCGGAGCGCTCCTTCAAGGAGATCCGCGAGCGGTCGGCGCAGCGGGTCGAGCTGCTCGAGCGCGTGCTCGAGATGTTCAAGAACCTCTCGCCCAAGCAGTTGCTCGCCGACGACCAGTACTACCGCGACCTGCGGGACCGCTTCGGCGAGTACTTCTCGGCCGGCATGGGCGCCGACGCCATCAAGGACCTGCTGCTGCGCGAGGACGTCGAGGGCGAGGCCGACCGGCTGCGCGAGATCATCGCCACCTCCAAGGGGCAGAAGCAGCAGCGCGCGATCAAGCGGCTGCGGGTGGTCTCGGCCTTCATCGGCCGGCGCAACTCGCCGCTCGGCATGGTGCTGGACTGCATCCCGGTGATCCCGCCGGACCTGCGCCCGATGGTGCAGCTGGACGGCGGCCGGTTCGCCACCAGCGACCTCAACGACCTGTACCGCAGGGTCATCAACCGCAACAACCGGCTGAAGCGGCTGCTGGACCTGGGCGCGCCCGAGATCATCGTCAACAACGAGAAGCGCATGCTCCAGGAGGCGGTCGACGCCCTGTTCGACAACGGCCGCCGAGGCCGCCCGGTCACCGGGCCCGGCAACCGGCCGCTCAAGAGCCTGTCCGACATGCTCAAGGGCAAGCAGGGCCGCTTCCGCCAGAACCTGCTCGGCAAGCGCGTCGACTACTCCGGCCGCTCGGTCATCGTGGTCGGCCCGGAGCTCAAGCTCCACCAGTGCGGCCTGCCCAAGCAGATGGCCCTGGAGCTGTTCAAGCCGTTCGTGATGAAGCGGCTCGTCGACCTGTCGTACGCGCAGAACATCAAGTCGGCCAAGCGCATGGTAGAGCGCTCGCGGCCGCAGGTGTGGGACGTGCTCGAGGAGGTCATCCGCGAGCACCCGGTGCTGCTCAACCGCGCGCCCACCCTGCACCGCCTGGGCATCCAGGCGTTCGAGCCGGTGCTGGTCGAGGGCAAGGCGATCCAGATCCACCCGCTGGTCTGCAAGGCGTTCAACGCCGACTTCGACGGCGACCAGATGGCGGTGCACGTGCCGCTGTCCTCGGAGGCGCAGGCCGAGGCGCGGGTGCTCATGCTCTCGGTCAACAACATCCTGTCGCCGGCCAACGGCCGCCCGATCGCCGTGCCCACCCACGAGATGGTGCTGGGGGTCTACTTCCTCACCTACAAGCAGCCGGCCGCTGCCGCGAACGGCAAGGGCAGCGGCGACGGCGACGGCGACGGCCGCCCGGCCCTGCCCACCTTCGGCTCCGTCGCCGAGGCCGTGATGAGCTACGACTTCCGGTCCGTCGGCCTGCAGGACCCGATCGTGGTGCGGCTGCCGGAGGGCAAGCTCGCCGAGCCCGACGGCGACCGGAAGACCGAGACGACCGTCGGGCGCCTGCTGTTCAACGAGGCGCTGCCGGACGACTTCCCGTTCATGAACATCACCCTCCAGTCCAAGGAGATCTCGGCGCTGGTGGCCCGGATCGCCGACCGGTACGACCAGACCCAGACCGCCGAGGTGCTGAACAACCTCAAGAACCTCGGCTTCCACTGGGCGTCGCGCGCCGGCGTGACCGTGTCGATCCAGGACGTGCTCAGGCCGCCGCACAAGCAGGAGATCCTCGACGAGTTCGAGAAGCGCGCCGAGAAGGTGGAGAGCCAGTTCCGCAAGGGCATCATCACCGACGACGAGCGCCGCCAGGAGCTCATCGAGATCTGGACCGAGGCCACCGAGCGCGTCCGCGAGGACATGGAGGAGCGCTTCCGCCAGGAGCCCTTCAACCCCATCTACATGATGGCCACCTCCGGCGCGCGCGGGAACATGACCCAGGTGCGGCAGATCGCCGGCATGCGCGGGCTGGTCGCCAACCCCAAGGGCGACATCATCCCGCGGCCGATCAAGACCAACTTCCGCGAGGGCCTGACGGTGCTGGAGTACTTCATCTCCACCCACGGCGCCCGCAAGGGGCTGGCCGACACCGCGCTGCGCACGGCGGACTCGGGGTACCTCACCCGCCGGCTGGTCGACGTCACCCAGGACGTCATCGTCCGCGAGGCGGACTGCGGCACCGAGCGCGGCATCGACGTGACCATCTCGACGCGGCGGCCGCGTCGGGGCGCCAAGGGCGAGTACGACTACCTGCGCTCGCGGCAGGTCGAGACCCAGGCGGTGTCGCGCGTGCTGACCGAGGACGTCGAGGACCCCTCGAGCGGCGAGGTCGTGTTCGAGCGCGGCACCGAGATCGACGACGACGTGGTCGAGGTCCTGGTGGCGCACGGGATCGAGAAGGTCCTCTGCCGCTCGGTGCTGACCTGCGAGTCGACCGTGGGCGTGTGCCAGCTCTGCTACGGCCGCAGCCTCGCGTCCAACCGGCTGGTCGACATCGGCGAGGCGGTCGGCATCATCGCCGCCCAGTCGATCGGCGAGCCCGGCACCCAGCTCACCATGCGGACCTTCCACACCGGCGGCATCGCGGGCGAGGACATCACCCACGGCCTGCCGCGGGTCCAGGAGCTGTTCGAGGCGCGCACGCCCAAGGGCATGACCCCGATCGCGGAGTTCTCCGGCCGCACCGCCATCGAGGAGGTCGACAAGGGCGTTCAGGTGACGGTCACCTCGGACGAGGGCGAGGAGTGGCAGACGATCGTGCCGCGCCGCGCCCGGCTGCGGGTCGACAGCGGCCAGCAGCTCGACGTCGGCCAGCCCATCATCGACGGCGTGCCCAACCCCAAGGAGATGCTGCGGGTGCTCGGCATCCGCGCCACCCAGCGGCACCTGGTCGAGGAGGTCCAGAAGGTCTACACCTCCCAGGGTGTGACCATCCACGACAAGCACATCGAGCTGATCGTCCGGCAGATGCTGAAGCGCGTGACCGTGCTGGAGGGCGGCGACACGGGCCTGCTCCCCGGTGAGCTGGTCGAGCGGGCGACGTTCGAGCGCGCCAACCGCGAGGCGCTGGAGCGCGGCGGCACCCCCGCCAACGGCCGTCCGGAGCTGCTCGGCATCACCAAGGCGTCGCTGGCGACCGAGTCGTGGCTGTCGGCGGCCTCCTTCCAGGAGACGACCCGGGTGCTCACCGAGGCGGCGATCGAGGGCAAGAGCGACCAGCTCATGGGCCTGAAGGAGAACGTGATCATCGGCAAGCTGATCCCGGCTGGGACCGGCATGGTGCGCTACCGCAGCGTGCAGCCGGTGCTCGCGGGCGCTCCGGCCGCCGCCGGCTACGCGGTGGAGAGCTTCGGCGACGCCTACGAGGGCTACGGCGAGGTCTACTACGGCGACAGCGGCGACGGCGACGGCGGCGAGGACGGCGGCGACGGCGACGGCGACGGCGACCTGATGGTGGGCGGTGAGGTCGGCGACGAGTCGACCGAGCCCGCCCCGCCCTCCGGCGACGGGAGCCCGGACGGGGACGGCTACGCCCCCGAGGACTTCCAGGCCTACGAGGAGTCGTAACCGCGCCGGGACCTCGTGTCCCCGTACCTGTGGCCCGGGCCTTTCGAGGCCCGGGCCACAGTCAGAGCAAGCTCAGGACGCGGTCGACGAGTGCGTCCACGGGCCGGATCTCCCGCTCCCCGCTGGCGCGATGCGTCAGTTCCACCACGCCGTTGGCAAGGTCCCGCGCGCCGATCGTGACCTGGTACGGGATTCCGACGAGCTCGACATCGCGGAACTTCACACCCGGACGCTCGTGGCGGTCATCGACGATCACGTCGATGCCGGCGGCGGCGAGCTGGTCATGGATCGCGTCGCACGCCTTGCCGGTCTCGGGATCGTTGGGGTCGAGCATGACGATGGCGACGGTGAACGGAGCGACACGCACCGGCCAGACGATCCCGGCGACGTCATGATGACTCTCGACAATCGCGGCGATGGCCCGCTCCACGCCGATGCCGTAGCTGCCCATGATGGGCACGGTTCTGTTCCCGTCCGGGCCGAGTACTGACAAGCCGAGCGCGTCAGCGTACTTGCAGCCGAGTTTGAAAATGTGGCCGACCTCGATCGCGCGCAGTACCTCCAGCGGCTGGGCGCAGGTTGGGCACGGCTCTCCTGCGGTGACCTCTCGTAGGTCCGCCCAGCGGCCGACCTTGATGTCCCGCTCGACGTCCACCCCACGCAGGTGGACGTCGTCGGTGTTCGCGCCGGTGAACATCGCTCGACGGCCACGCAGCGCCTCGTCGGCGATGACCGGCAGATCGGTCACGCCGACCGCGCCGAGACTGCCGGGAGACGCACCGAGTGTCTCCCGGATCTCGTCGTGACGCGCAGGGCGCAAGGTGGTCGCACTGGTCGCGTCGGCGAGCTTCTGCTCGATCAGACTGTGGTCGCCACGCAGCAGGACCAAGGTGGGCTGCCCGTCCAGGACGTAGATAAGCGTCTTGATCTGCCGCTCCGCGGGTGCGCCGAAGTCCCTGGCGAGATCCTCGATCGTCCTGGCACCTGGAGTGGGGAACCGGTCGGGCGCGGGCAGGCTCGCCCCGTCCTCGAGCGCGGGGAGGGCCGAGGTGGCCTTCTCGACGTTCGCGGCGTAGCCGCAGGACTGACAGCGCGCCACCAGGTCCTCGCCAGCCTCGGAGGGGCACATGAACTCCACCGAGGCGCTGCCGCCCATGCTCCCGCTGGACGCCTGGACCGGGATCGTCGGGATGCCCATGCGGGCGAAGCTGCGCGTATATGCCTGGTGATGCGCGTCGAACGAGCGGTCCAGCCCCTCGGCGTCCAGGTCGAAGCTGTAGGAATCCTTCATGGTGAATTCCCGCACGCGGAGCAGCCCGCTCTTGGGCCGCGGCTCGTCACGGAATTTCGTCTGGAACTGGTACCAGACCTGGGGCAGGTCCCGGTAGGAGCGCAGCTCCAGCGCGAGTGTGGTGAAGATCTCCTCATGGGTCATGCCGAGGGCGATGTCGGCGCCTTTGCGGTCGCGGAGACGGAACATCTCCTCGCCCATCACGTCCCAGCGGCCGGTCCGCCGCCAGATCCCAGCCGGGTGCATCGCGGGAAGGAGGAGCTCCTGCCCGCCGATCCGGTTCATCTCCTCCCGGATGATCTCGATGACCTTGGCCCGGACCCGCACCGCGAGAGGCAGCAGCGAATAGTGGCCAGCCATCAACTGGCGGATGAAGCCGGCCCGGACCAGCAGGCGGTGGCTGACCGCCTCGGCGTCCGCAGGGTCCTCCCGAAGCGTCGGGATGTGCAGTTGCGACCAGCGCATGATGGGAGCCCTTACCTCGGCATGGTGGACTGTGACAGGACGGCAGGAGCCTGGGCTCCCGCATCCAGATGTCGCAGTCTAGTGCAGCGGCCCGGGCCAGCTCATGGCCCGGGCCGCGCGCCTTTCTCCTGGTCAACGATATCTTTGCAGGTCAGGGCCTGTGGACAGAGCGAGGAAGCTGCTTTGCGGACCCACTACGCTCCTGATATGTCGATCCGAGTTGCCGACCTTCCCGAAGACGACCGGCCGCGCGAGCGGCTCTGGCGGAAGGGCGTTGCCGCACTCAGCAACGCCGAGCTGATTGCGCTCGTCCTCCGGCAGGGGCGCCCGGGCGAGAGCGTCCTCGACCTTGCGGCGAGGTTGCTCGCGGAGCACGGTGGCCTCGACCGCCTGTCGAGCGCCCGCGCCGAGGAGCTGGCCGCGCTGCCAGGGGTCGGCCCGGCCAAGGCGGCGGCGCTGGTGGCTGCCTTCCAGCTCGGCCGAAATCTCGGGGGCGATGCCCTTCCGGAGACCGTTCGGCGTCCCGAGGACCTTGCCGCCGTCGCCCGGCAGGAGCTTGCCGGGCTGCGGCGTGAGCGCGTGCTGGTGCTGGTGCTCGATGCCGGCAACCGGGTGCAGCGGGTCGTCGCCCTCAGCGACGGGTCGGTGGACCGTTCGCTGCTCCCGGTCCGCGAGGTGCTGAACGCCGTCCTCCGCAACGACGGGGTCGCCTTCGCCCTCGCTCACAATCATCCCTCCGGCGACCTCACCCCAAGCCCCCAGGACCTCCGCTCCACCGAGGCGATAGCGCTCGCCGCCCCGGTCGTGGGCCTCCGCTTTCTCGACCACCTGATCGTGACCGACTCAGCCTGGCTCAACCTCACCCCCCGCCAGCGCGACTGAGCGATCTACAGTCGGCCGTCGATGGCAGCCCCGATGATCGACGGCTCGAGCGCCTCGAACGTCGAGGTCCCTGGTCGTCGGCATGCTCGGAGTCGACGCAGAAGACGATCGTCCTGGCGAGGCGGTCCGTGCGCCTTCAGCGATCCTCGTCCTGACAGCAGAGATTATCCCCTCCCTCCGCCAGAAGACCGTGGCACAACACTCCCCTGGCCGGGTGTGCTCGACGCCTTTGCCCAAGCGGGGGATCATTCAGCGTCGGTCGTGGTGGTGACGGGGTTCGACACGCGAGGGAGGGGTCGATGGCGACGCAGGAGGTCAGGGTCGACTATTCGAAGACGCTTGCCGAGGAGGCGGGGACAGGTCACAACCGCTGGCACCCGGATATCCCGCCGGTGGTGCGCTGCGACCCTGGCGACGAGGTGGTCTTGGAGACCCGTGACGCCTTCGACGGCCAGATGGGCCCGGACGCCACCCTGGACACCGTGCGTGCCCCCAACCTCAACGTCGTGCACCCGCTGACCGGACCGGTCCAGGTCAGCGGGGCCGAGCCCGGCGACGTCCTCGAGGTCGAGATCCTGCGCGTCGAGCCCGACCGCTACGGCTACACCGTGCAGGTGCCCGGCTTCGGCTTCCTGCGCGACCAGTTCCCCGAGCCGTTCATGGTGCGCTGGTCGATGGCTGACGGCTGGGCCACCTCGGAGGACCTGCCCGGCGTGCGCATCCCGGGAGCGCCGTTCATGGGCACGATCGGGCTGGCACCCGATCGCCACCTGCTCGAGGTGACCACCGCCCGCGAGCAGGCGGCGCTCGACCGGGGCGGCTTCGTGCTGCCGCCGGACCCGAGCGACGCGGTGCCGGCGGACGAGGCCATCGCCCGCGAGGCCCTGCGCACCATCCCGCCGCGGGAGACCGCCGGCAACGTCGACATCAAGCAGCTCTCCGCCGGCACCCGGCTGTACGTGCCGGTGTACGCCGGCGGCGGCCTGTTCTCCGCCGGTGACGCCCACTTCGCCCAGGGAGACTGCGAGACCTGCGGCACCGCCATTGAGATGCGGGCCACCCTGCACGTCCGGTTCGCGCTGCACAAGGGCATGGCCGCCACCCGGGGCATCCGCGACCTCCAGTTCGCCAGGGACGACTACCACCTGCCGCCCGAGTTCGCGGCGCCGCGCCGCTTCTTCGCCACCACCGGGCTGTCGGTCACCCGCGACGGCGAGAACCGGCCCGAGGACCTGACCCTGGCCGCCCGCAACGCGCTGCTGAACATGATCGACCACCTGGTCCAGCACGCCGGCTGGACGCGGCAGCAGGCCTACGCCATCTGCAGCGTCGCGGTCGACCTCAAGGTCAGCGAGGTCGTGGACGTCCCCAACTTCGTGGTCTCGGCCTTCCTGCCCCTCGACATCTTCACCCAGGGGTAGCCTACGATCCGACCACCCACTCGCGGCAGGAGCCATCTCGTGCACCTCACCCCGACCACGACGGTCTCGCCCAGCATGAGCGCATCGGCTGGGGACGACGGGCAGCGGCTGGTCACGGTCGTCGTCCTCAACTGGAACGGCCAGGCGCTGCTGCCCGCCTGCCTGGATGCGCTGCGCAAGCAGGACCTGCCCCAGGAGGCATGGCAGACCTGGGTGGTGGACAACGGCTCCACCGATGCCTCGCTCGAGCTGCTCGCCCGCGATTACCCCGAGGCCCACGTTGTCCGCAACTCGGCGAACCTCGGGTTCGCGGGCGGCAACAACGTCGCCATGCGCACCGTGCCGACGCCGTTCGTGGTGCTGCTCAACAATGACGCCCACCCGGAGCCGGACTGGCTGCGCCGCCTCGTCGCGCCCATGCTGGCCCCCGGCAGCCAGCGGCTGGCCGCGACCACCTCCAAGATCCTGTTCGAGCCCCGGTTCCTGGAGCTCGGGCTCGACACCCCGTCGTTCCGGCCACCTGGCGACGGTCGCGAGCTCGGCGCCCTGGTCAGCCGCGTCCAGACCGCGGCCGGCGGGTCGGTCGAGGACGTGACCGAGCACGTGCTGTGGGAGCGCGGCGCGTACGGACCCGAGCAGCCCGCCGGGCAGCGCTTTCGCTGGACCCGTCCGCGCGGCACCCTGCTGGTCCCGCTCGCCGGGCACACGACCGCCCCCGACGGCCTGCGGCTGCTGCTGACCGCCCGGGCCGAGCAGCCCAAGCCGCTCGACCTCACCTGGCCGGGCGGGCACGCCACCGTCGCGCTCACACGCGAGGACGTGGACCACCAGGTGCCGATCCCGGCCGGCACGACCCTGAACGACGTGATCAACAACGTCGGTGGCATCTTCCACGCCCCCGGCTACGGCGCCGACCGCGGCTACCAAGAGGTCGACCGGGGCCAGTACGACCAGCCCGAGGACGTGTTCCTGCTGTGCGGCGCGGCGGTGTGCCTGCGCACCGAGGCGCTGCGCGACGTCGGCGTGTTCGACGACCGCTTCTTCATGTACTACGAGGACACCGACCTTTCGTGGCGGCTCCACGCCGCCGGCTGGGACATCCGCTACCTCCCCGACGCAGTCGTCCGCCACCTGCATTCGGCGTCCTCGGTCGAGTGGTCGCCGTTCTTCACCTTCCACGTCGAGCGCAACCGGCTCCTGCTGCTGGCCAAGAACGCCCCTGCCGGCCTCGCCGCCGGCCAGGCGCTGCGGTTCCAGCTCACCACCGCGTCCATGCTGCGGCGGGGCATCTCGACGGCCTGGCGGGAGCGTCGCCGTCCCCCGGTGCGCCCCACCCTGCTGCGGCTGCGCGTCGCCGGCTCCTGCCTGCGCCACCTGCCCAGCATGCTGCGGCAGCGCTGGACCACCGCCAAGCCCCGCGAGGAGACCAGCCGCCGCGACCTGCTCAGGGCCTGGCTCGCACCCCCGAAGCAGTAGCGGGAACGGTATATCTTCGTAGAGATCCGAGGGTTTACCCGGGAGGGGGCAGTTGATGCCGGAGCGTCGCGTGGTGGTCGGCTCCAAGGTCGGGCTGCACGCCCGCCCGGCCGCGCTGTTCGTCCAGGCGGCGGCCAGGCAGCCGGTCAAGGTCACCATCGCCAAGGACGGCAGGTCGCCGGTGAACGCCAAGAGCATCCTTGCCGTGCTGGGCCTGGATGTCCGTGGGGGCGAGGAGGTCGTGCTCGCCGCCGAGGGCGAGCAGGCCGATGCCGCCCTCGACGAGCTGGCCGCGGTCGTCGCCGCCGACCACGACACCAGGTGACCCCGGTGGCCGCTCCGCTCAAGGGCGTCGGCGTGAGCCCCGGCGTGGCGGTCGGCCCGGTCGCGCTCATGGGCGGCGAGGTCCCGGAGCCTCCCGCCGCCGGCCCGGTCGGCGCGGGAGCGGCGGGCGCAGTGGAAGCCGGGGACGCGGCCGCGGCGACCGAGGCGGCGCGGGCCGCGCTGGCGGCGGTCGCCGCCGAGCTCGAGGCACGTGGCCGGGCTGCCGGCGGCGACGCGCGCGACGTGCTCGAGGCGCAGGCCATGATGGTGCGCGACCCGGACCTCGACGAGCGGGTCGCCGGCCTGACCGCCCAGGGCCGTTCCGCCGCGCGGGCGGTGTGGGAGGGGTTCGCCGTCTACCGCCGGGAACTGGCTGGCGCCGGCGAGTACATGGCCGCGAGGGTCGCCGACCTCGACGACCTGCGCGCCCGGACCGTGGCCCGGCTGCTCGGCGTCCCGGTCCCGGGCGTGCCCGACCCCGGCCACCCGTTCGTGCTGGTCGCCCGCGACCTGGCCCCCGCCGACACCGCCACCCTGGACCCCGCCAACGTGCTCGGCTTCATCACCGAGGAGGGCGGCCCCACCAGCCACACCGCCATCCTGGCCAAGTCGCTCGGCGTCCCGGCAGTGGCCGGCTGCGCCGGCGCGACCGACCTGGCCGACGGCGCACCCGTGATCGTGGACGGCGGCACCGGCGTCGTCCGGGTCGACCCGACCGAGGCCGAGGTCGACGCCGCCCGCCGCCGGGTCCAGGCCCGCCGGGCGGCCCGCGGCGGCCGGTCCGGCCCGGGCGCCACCGCCGACGGCCAGCCGGTCGGGCTGCTCGCCAACATCGGCGGTCCCGCCGACGTGAAGGCGGCCCTGGCCGCCGGTGCCGAGGGGGTCGGGCTGTTCCGCACCGAGTTCCTGTTCCTCGACCGTGCCGACCCGCCGTCCGTGGAAGAGCAGCGGGAAGCCTACGAGGCGGTGTTCGCCGCCTTCCAGCGCGGCGGGGCGGGCAAGGTGGGCAAGGTGGTGGTGCGCACCTTGGACGCCGGCGCCGACAAACCGCTCGCGTTCCTCAACCTGCGTGACGAGCCGAACCCCGCGCTCGGCCAGCGCGGGCTGCGCGCGGTGCGCCGCGCTCCCGAGGTGCTGGCCGACCAGCTCGAGGCGATCGGCCGGGCCGCGGCAGCCACCCGCGCCGACGTCTGGGTGATGGCGCCGATGGTGGCCGGCGCCGCCGAGGCCGCCTGGTTCTGCGCGCAGGCCCGCCGCCAGCCGGTCGGCAGGGCCGGGGTGATGATCGAGATCCCCGCGGCCGCGCTCCAGGCCAGGGCGGTGCTGGCCGAGGCGGACTTCGCCAGCATCGGCACCAACGACCTGTCGCAGTACACCTTCGCGGCGGACCGCCTGGTCAGCGAGCTGGCCTCGTTCCAGGACCCGTGGCAGCCCGCTCTGCTGGGGCTGGTCGCCCGGGTGGGGGAGGCCGGCCACGACACCGGCAAGCCCGTGGGCGTCTGCGGTGAGGCCGCTGGCGACCCGCTGCTGGCGCTGGTCTTGGTGGGCCTAGGGGTGACCAGTCTGTCGATGGCGCCCGGCAGCCTCGCCGACGTGCGCCTGCTGCTGGCGCGCCACGGCATGGACCACTGCCGGCGCCTGGCCGGGCTGGCGCTGGGAGCTGCCGACGCGGAGACCGGCAGGGCGCGCGCCCGCGAGGCGGCCACGGGCGTCGACGAGCTGGGCCTGTAGCCGGCAGCGTGCAGGCCGTAGGATTTGGGTAGGCCGTCGCCGGATGAAGGGAGATCGCTATGGGGAACATGACCTTCTCCACGCGGATCACCCTGGTCAGGGTCGTGCTCGTGCCCGTGCTGCTCTGGCTGATCGTGGCGGAGGGCCGCGTCGGTCACGCGGCGTCCCTGGCCGCCGCCGTCTTCCTGATCGCCTCGTTCACCGATTTCGTGGACGGCTACCTGGCGCGCCGCTGGCAGCAGGTGACCGCGCTCGGCAACTTCCTGGACACCACCGCCGACAAGCTGCTGGTGATCGGCGCGCTGCTCGGGCTGGAGGCGACCGGCGTGGTCAACGTCTGGGTGGTGTTCGTGGTGATCACTCGCGAGGTGGCCGTGCTGGGGCTGCGCGCGGTCGCCGCCAGCTCGAGCGTGGTGATATCCGCCTCCATCTGGGGCAAGCTCAAATTCAACGTGCAGGTGGTGGGGATCACCCTGGCGATCCTGCACCCCGCGGTCTCGGTCGGCGCGCTCAGGGTCGACCAGTGGGCCATGCTGGCGGTGGCGGTGGTCAGCGCACTGTCCGCCGTGGACTACTTCGCTCGCTTCGGCGACCTCGTGAAGGCGGAGCGATGACCGCCCCCACCCTGGTGACCGGCGGGACCGGATTCGTGGGCGGGCTGCTGCTCGCCAGGCTGGTGGGCCAGGGCCGCGCCGTGCGGGCGCTGGTGCGGCGGCCCGGCGACCGCGAGCGCCTGCCGACGCCCGAGGTCGAGCTGGCGCTCGGCGACCTCGGGGACGAGGAGGTGCTGGCCCGGGCGGCCGACGGCTGCGAGGTCGTCTATCACGCGGCCGGCATGAACCAGCTCTGCCTGGCCGACCCGGCCCCCCTCTACCTGGTCAACGTCGAGGGCACCGGCCGGCTGCTGCGCGCGGCGCGGCGTGCCGGCGTGCGGCGGGTCGTCTACACCAGCTCGGCGGCCACCCTGGGCGGCGACGGCAGCCACGCGGTCGACGAGACCGCGCCGCCGCCCGAGACCTTCACCTCGCACTACGCCCGCTCGAAGTTCCAGGCCGAGCAGGTCGCGCTCGGGTTCGGCGGGGTCGAGGTGGTGACCGTGAACCCCAGCTCGGTCCAGGGCCCGGGGCGGGTCACGGGCACCGGGCGGGTCTTCCTCGACTACCTCAACGGCCGCCTGCCGTTCGACCTGCCGAGCCGCTTTGGCATCTGCTACACGGAGGACTGCGTGAACGGCCACCTGCTGGCCGAGTCCAGGGGCCGGCCGGGCCAGCGCTACGTACTGAACACGGCCACCATCTCCAACTCCGAGGCGATCGACCTGATCGCGGTCATCTCCGGTCTCACCGACCGGCCGCGCACCCTGCCGCTGCCGCTCGCCGTGGGGGCGGCGGCATGCCTGGAGTGGCTGGCCAGGGCACGCCGGAGCCGTTCGCCGCTGTGCCGCGAGGCCGTCCGCACCGTGGGGCACCCGCACCTGTACGACGGCTCCCGGGCCGAGCGCGAGCTGGGCCTGCACTACACGCCCCTGCGCGCCGCCATGGAGGCGACGGTACGCTGGTACGTCGACCAGGGGCTCGTCACCCGCAGGCTGCCGAGGCTGGGCGGTGAGCCGGGCACTGGAGGGGGGTCCGAGCCACCACGGCAGGAGGGGGGGACCGCGGCGTGAGCACGCTGGACACGCAGGTGGTGGTGGTCGGCGGCGGGGTCACCGGCACGGCGGTGCTGCGCGACCTCGCCCGGCGCGGGATCCAGGCGGTCCTGGTGGAGCGGTCCGACCTGGGGACCGGCACGTCCGGCCGCTGGCACGGGCTGCTGCACTCGGGCGGCCGCTACGCCGTGCGCGACAAGGAGTCCGCGCGCGAGTGCATCGCGGAGAACCAGGTCCTCCGCCGCACCGCCCCGCACGCGATCGAGGACGTCGGCGGGCTGTTCGTGCTGCTGCCCTCCGACGACGAGGCCTACGCGGACAGGTTCGCCCAGGGCTGCGCCGAGGCCGGCATCCCGGCCGAGCGGCTGTCCGCGGCCGAGGCACGCCGCCGCGAGCCGCTGCTCAGCCCGGACGTGCGCATGGCCTACGCCGTGCCCGACGCAGGCATCGACTCCTGGGTGCTGCTGCGCTCAATGGCCGCGGACGCCGAGGCGCACGGCGCGCGCGTGCTGCTCCGCCACCCCGTGGTCGGCTTCGAGCGGCGCGGCGGGCGCCTCGAGGCGGTGCGGGTGCACGACCGGGTGCGCGGCGAGGACCTGCTGATCGGCTGCGAGTGGGTGGTCAACGCGGCCGGCGCCTGGGCCGGGGAGGTCGGCCGGCTCGCCGGCGTGCCGATCCGGATGATCCCGGGCAAGGGCGTCATGGTGGTGATGGCCTCGCGCTACGTGCAGGGCGTGGTGAACGCGCTGCGCAAGCCCGCCGACGGCGACATCATCGTGCCCCAGCACGAGGTGGCGATCCTCGGCACCACCTCGGTCGAGGTGGAGAACCCCGACGATATCCAGGTCGGCGTCGCCGACGTCGACAGGATGATCGACATGTGCGCCCAGATGGTCCCGTCGATCGCCGGTGGCCGCGCCCTGCGCGCGTTCGCCGGCTCGCGGCCGCTCTACCGGCCCGAGCCGGCTGCGGCCGACCCATCGTCGGGACCCGGCCCGGCGCCCGGGGGCGGGACGCCGGGAGGCGGGCCGGACGCGGCCGACACCCGCGAGGTGAGCCGCACCTTCACCGTGCTCGACCACGCCAGCCGCGACGGGCTCGAGAACATGCTCAGCATCGTCGGCGGCAAGCTGACGACCTGCCGCCAGATGGCCGAGGCGCTGGTGGACCAGCTCGCCGGGCGCATGGGCGTGACCACCGACTGCTCCACCGCGACCGAGCCCCTGCCCGGCGCCGACCACGGCAACCACCGCCTGGCCACGCCGCTGGCCCGCGTCGAGGGCCGGGGCGCCTACGGTGACCTGCTGTGCGAGTGCGAGCTGGTGACCACCGCGCAGGTCCGACAGGCCGTGGCCGAGGGCATCGACGAGCTCGAGGACCTGCGGCGCCAGCTCCGGGTCGGCTTCGGCCCCTGCCAGGGCGCGTTCTGCATGTGGCGCGCGGCCGGGATCCTCTGCGAGCACCGTCGGGACCGCGGCGGCGAGGGCGGCGCCGACCCGCTGGAGGGCCTGGAGCGGTTCCTGGAGGAGCGCTGGCGCGGGCAGCACACCACGGTCTGGGGCGACCAGGCCCGCCAGCTCCTGCTGAGCCAGGCCATCTACCGGGGCATCTTCGACCTCGGGCCCGACGGCCGCGCCGACGAGGCGGTCGAGCTGGCCGCCGCGGAGCCGGGCGCCGCTCGCCAGCCCGCCGCCGGCAGCCCCGCCACGGCCCCGGGCCCGGGCTCGGGAAGCGCCTGATGCGGGCCGACGTGGTGGTGGTCGGGGCCGGGCCGGCGGGGCTGGCGGTCGCCGCCCGCCTGGCCGAGGCCGGGCGCGGCGTCAGGGTGATCGCCCGCGGCAACGGCTTCACCCACTGGGGCGCCGGCGCCGTCGACGTGCTCGCCCGGGCCGGTGGCCGGACGGTCGAGCACCCCTTGGACGCGGTCGGCGAGCTGCCGCCCGCGCACCCCTACCGCCTGCTCGGCGCGGGCCCGCTGCGCGCCGGCCTCGACTGGTTCCAGCGCTTCGCCGCGGCCGCCGGGCTCGGGCACGCCGGCAGTCCCGACGTCAACCGGGGCCAGGTCACCGCGCTCGGGACCCTGCGCCCGACCTGCCTGGTGCCGGCCCCGGCGGCGGGGAGGCTCCGGGGGCGCGTGGCGGTGCTGGGCTTCGCCGGCTTCCGCGACTTCTCGCCGGCGCTGTGCGCCGCCGGCCTCCAGCACCGGGCCGGGCTCGACGGCCTCCAGGTCTCGACCGGCCTGGTGGAGCTGCCAGCCTGGAGCCACGCCCGCTACTTCACCGCGGTCGAGCTGGCGCGGGCCATCGACGACGAGGGCTTCCGCGCCCGGCTCGCGCCTGCGCTGGCGCGGGCGGCGGCTGGGGCCGGGACCGCGGTGGTGCCCGCCGTGCTGGGACTGCGCGGCGGCCACGAGCCCTGGGCCGACCTGGAGCGGCGCACCGGCCTCGGGCTGGTCGAGGCCGCCGTCCCGCCGCCGTGCGTGCCCGGGCTGCGGCTGTTCAACGCCTACCGGGAGCACCTGACCAGACTGGGCGTGCGCTGGCAGTTCGGCTTCCCGGCGGTCGGCGTCGAGCGCCACAGGGGCCGGGTCACCGCCGTGCGCGCGCAGGGCGCCTCGCGCGAGGTCGAGACCCGCTGCCAGGAGCTGGTGCTGGCCACCGGCGGCGTGGCCGGGCACGGCATCGAGGCTCGGCGGGACGGCTCGCTGGTCGAGGCGGTGGTCGGCCTGCCGGTGGCCGGCTTCCCGAGCCGCACCGGGTTCCTGGCGCGGCGCTTCCTCGGCGAGCACCCGATGGGGGCCGCGGGCGTGCGGGTCGACGCCGACCTGCGGCCGCTCGACGGCGCGCCGTCGAGCGGGCCGCTGTACGCGAACGTGCGCTGCGTCGGCGGCCTGCTCGCCGACCACGACCCCACTGTGGAGGGCTCGCGCGAGGGCGTCGCCCTGGCCACGGCGACCCGTGTCGCCGGGCTGCTCGCACCGGCCGCCGGCCGTGCCGCCACAAGCCAGGGAGGTGTTTCCGGATGACCGTGGAACAGACCGCCGAGCGCTGCATCAAGTGCAACGTCTGCAACACGGTCTGCCCGGTCTCGGCGGTCACCGACCTGTTCCCCGGCCCCAAGTACGAGGGGCCGCAGGGGCAGCGCTTCCGCGCCGGCATCGACGGCGAGGGCTCGCCGGACGTCTCGCTGGACTACTGCTCGGGCTGCGGGCTGTGCACGCAGGCGTGCCCGGAGGGCGTGATGGTCGCCGAGATCAACGCGGTCGCGCGCGCCAAGCTGGTCGCCGGCCGCGGGGGCCTGCGCCTGCGCGATCAGCTCGTGAGCCGGCCCGCGCTGCTCGGCGCGCTGTCGCGGCCGGTGGCGCCACTGGCCAACCTCGCGATGGCGAACCGGCTGGTGCGCCGCGTGCTGGAGCGGCTCCTCGGCCTGCACCGCGACGCCGCGATGCCGCACTTCTCGGCGACGAGCTTCCGTTCCTGGGCGCGCTCGCACCGTCCGCCGGCCCGCGCGGCCCGCACGGTGGCCTATTTCCACGGCTGCGCCACCCAGGCGTTCGAGCCCGAGGTGGGCGCCGCCGTGGTGCGCGTGCTGGAGCGCAACCGCGTGGCGGTGACCTTCCCGCGCCAGGGGTGCTGCGGCCTGCCGCTGGTCTCCAACGGCGACTTCGACGCCGGCCGCGCGCACGCCGCCAGGCTGGTGCGCCGCCTGCGCGAAGCGGCCGCCGACCCCGGCGTGATCGTGGCCAGCTCGACCTCGTGCGGCATGACCCTCAAGGCCAAGTACCGCGAGCTGCTGGGCATGGAGGACGACGGCACCACGGCCGTCTCCCGCGCGGTCTACGACGTGTGCGAGCTGCTGGTCGACATGCACGACCGCGGCGAGCTCGACACCCGGTTCGGGTGGGTGCGCGCCCGCGCCCTGTACCACCCGCCCTGCCAGCTCATGGCCCACGGCGTGGGCACGCCCGCGCTCGACCTGCTGGCGCTCTTGCCCGGCCTCGAGGTCGAGCTGTCGCGCAGCGGCTGTTGCGGTACGGCCGGGACCTACGGCACCAAGGTCGAGAAGTACCAGATCGCCATGGACGTCGGCCGCCCGCTGTTCGAGCAGGCGGCGGCCGGCCGGGCCGACTTCGTGGTGTGCGACTCCGAGACCTGCCGCTGGCACATTGCCAGGTCGACCGGGCTGCCGGTCTACCACCCGGTCCAGGTCCTGGACCGCGCCTACCGCCTGGCGTGACCCGTCGTCCATGACGGCATGGGGGTGAACGTGACCGGAAAGCAGCGCGCAACGCCGCACGAGGACTACCGCGAGCTGTTCGACTTCACCCCGGCCGCCTACCTGGTCACCGACTCCAGCGGCACGGTCCGCCAGTCGAACCGCCGCGCCAGCCGGCTGCTCGGCAGCACCGGCCGCTTCCTGGCCGGCAAACCGCTGTCGAGCTTCGTGGACGCCGAGCAGCGCGCGGCCTTCCGCGAGCGGCTGCGCCGGGCCGAGCAGCTCGAGGGCGCCGCACCGTGGATGCTGCGCGTGCGTCCCCGCGGCGGCGAGCCGGTGCCGGTCGCCGTGTCGGTGTCGGTCGCCCGCAACCACGCAGGCAGGCCGGTCGCCCTGCGCTGGCTGCTGCTCGAGCTCCCGCCCGGCCTGCGTGGCAGGGGCGTGACGCCCGTCAGCGAGGAGATCGGCGGGCAGGAGGAGCGGCACGCCGGGGACCAGGGCGGCTCTGGCCGCGCGGGCGCCGAGCGGCTCGGCCACACGCTGGAGGAGGTGGTCCTGGCCGCCGTCTCGCTGCTCCGCGCCGACCACGTCAGCGTAATGGCCTACGACGCCGACGGCGGCCACCACTGGATGATCGCCGCCGGCGACGTGGGCGAGGCGTTCGAGCGCATCCGCGACGAGCTCGCCGCCGGCCCGTGCGCGGAGGCGCTGCGGCGCGGCCGCCCGGTCTGGACCCGCGACATCGCCACCGACCAACGCTGGCCGGGGCTGGTGGAGGTGATGGACGGGCGCCAGGACGTCCACGGCGCGCTGGCCGCCCCGGTGCTGATCGACGGCAGGGCGGCCGGCGCCTGCGTGGCCCTTGCGGCTTCCGCCCGGGTATGGAGCGAAGCGGAGCTCGCGGCCACCCGCGCCTTCGCCGCGGTGATCGCCCAAGCCCTCGCCGGCGCGCGCCCGGCCTGACCCGGCGCGCACGAGGCTCGCGAAACCCGTGCTCCGATCGTGGCCCATACTCGCTCCAAATCTTGACAAACTCAATAAAGCGACATGTACTAGAACGCGGTGCTCGGGGGGCATCGGGGCGCAAAGGGGTCGCCATGCCCGCGCGTGTGACGCAGCTTGCGACGCCCACCCTCACCGGTCGCGAGCTCGAGGTGCTCCGGCTGATCGGGGCGGGGCTGACCACGCAGGAGATCTCGGCCCTGCTCGGCGTCACCCGGCGCACCATCGAGAACCACAAGCGCAGGATCTTCGCCAAGCTCGGCGTCCAGAGCCAGGCCCATGCGGTCGCCAGCGCCGCGCGCCTCGGCCTCCTCGCCGCCCCGGCGGCCGAGGCGGGCGTGCCGGTGGTGCTCGGCCAGCCCGGGCCCGTCCGCGAGCTGCTCGACCGCATGCTCGCGGAGCGCGCCGCCGCCGGCGCGCTCCGCGAGCTGCCCGGCGCGAGCAGGGTGGTGGTGCTGGTCGACCCGTCGCCCGAGGACTGGCAGGCCGCGGCCCGGCTGGAGGCCCGGGTCGTCCTGGTGTGCTCGGGCGAGCTGGACCAGACCGCGGTCGTGCAGGCGTTCCTGCGCGGCGCCGACGCGGTGGTGCCAGCGGCGCGGGCGCCCGAGGAGCTGGTCCCGGTGGTGGAGCTGGTCGGCAGCGGCTGCACGCTGATCCACCCGGCGCACCTGCGTGCCCTGGTGGACGTGGCCAGGCTGCGGCTCGCCGCCGCGCAGCACCCGTCGCCGGCGCTGACCCCGCGCGAGCGGGAGATCCTCGTCTCGATCGACCGCGGGGACTCGGTGAAGCAGACCGCCCGCTCGCTCGGCATCGCCACCAAGACGGTCGAGAACCTCCAGGGCCGGCTGTTCCGCAAGCTCGGCGTCCGCAACCGCGCCCAGGCCGTGGCCGCCGCCCACGCCCTCGGCCTGCTGTCCGTTCGATAGCTTGCCTCCCCCAATGCCGTGTTGGGGGCCACTTGTCCTATTAGATTGCCTGGTTTGCTTCCTACACTTCGGTCACGATCGCTGGGGGCAGGAGGCTGGCCATGGAGGCGCGAGGGACCGACGGGCACGAGACGACGGCGGGTCGGGGCATCAACCGCAGGACCGTGCTCAAGGCGGGGGGCACACTGGGCGCGGCGGTGGCCACGCTCAACATGATCGACATGGTGGCCTGGAAACCGCTGCGCCTGGAGGCGGAGGCGGCCACCCTGCCGGACATCCAGTTCGACATCGGCAACTTCATCGCGCCCGCGCAGACGATCAACGGCGTGCTGGTGCGGTTCGGCCCGATCTACACGATGTTCATCACCGCCAGGCTCACCCGCACCCCCACAAGGACCGACCAGCAGAGCCTCACCGACGGGCTGAACGCCATCGAGGCCGGCTACCCGTTCGCATCCGGCGGGATCTTCACCTTCGTGGCCTACGGCCTGCCCTATTTCCAGCGCCTGCCGAGCACCCTGGTCGCGTCCAGGATGCCCCGCCTGGCCTCCAACACCAGCCGGTTCGTGCTGGAGGAGGCGGTGGCGAGCCCGACCGACGTGTCGCCGAGCAACCCCACGATCGTCAAGCGGCGCTTCAACGTCCCGGTCAGGATCGAGAGCAACGACCTGCTGTTCACCGTGCGCAGCGACAACACCGCGTACCTCAGCGACGTGGCCGCCTTCCTGCAGGGCAGCAACCAGCTCGTGGGCAGGCCCGTGGCGTCCCCCGTGCCGGGCCTGCTGAGCTTCACCTCGTCGCGGGTGATGTTCCAGCAGATGGGCCTGCCGCTGTACGTGGCCGCCAACGCCGGGCTGCCGTTCACCGACCGGATCAACTCGCAGTCGCCGATGTGGATGAGCTTCGCCGACCAGCAGGTCGCCGGCAGCGGCCCCGCGGCCATCTGCACCTTCCAGGGCAACGCGTCGGCGCACCTGACGACCGCGCTATCGGGCGACTACTTCGACAACGGCTCCATCCAGCACCTGTCGCACGTGATCCAGGACCTGGAGGCGTTCTACTCGCGCGGCAGCGGCGAGGGCGGCCAGGACGAGCCCGAGACCTACACCGAGCGGGTGCAGTACATGTTCCGCTCCAACCCGCCGCCGTCGCTGGGCAACACCGACCAGTTCTCCAACGGCGGCGGCCCGACGTTCCTGCCCGCCCTGTTCAACGGCACCGGCGACGCGCGCGCCAACGCCAGCGGCCAGGGCACGCTGGACGGCGCGCACCGCCTCGGCCACCTGTCGGCGCTGCAGCGCTCGTCCCGCGCGGCCGACGGCACGCCCATCCACATCCGCATGGACGGGCCGGGCTTCGACAACCTCGACGTGCCCGACGGCTCGACCCAGCCCAAGCTCCAGTTCACCGTGTTCATCCCGAGCGCCGACTTCTTCGCGAACATGCGGCGCAACCAGGCGTCGCTGGACCTGGCGAGCCAGTTCAGCGTCCCGGAGGACGACAACGGCCTTGAGCGGTTCCTGACCACGACGCGGCGCCAGAATTTCCTGATCCCGCCGCGGCGACACCGGGCCTTCCCGCTGGTGGAGCTCACCTGACCGCCTGATCCTCAGCGGTCCAGGCGCAGCTCCTCCACGTCGAGGTCGTGGCTCACCCTGCGGTACACGGGCGGGCTCAGGCCCTGCTGGTTGCGGATGCGCAGCAGCTCCGCCCGCTCGGCCTGGAGCAGCTCGCGGCGCACGGCGCGCATGGTCTTCTCGAGCGGCTCGCCGTCGCCCTCGGACGCGTCGCCCCGTCCGGCGCTGAAGTACTCGATCAGGCTCTCGTAGCGGCGCCGGAGCGCCTCCAGGCGCTCCTCGGGCAGGTCGAGGTCCCGCTCCAGGTCATCGAGGCGCTCCAGCGCCACCTTGGCCAGCCGCACCCGGGCGGCGGCCTCCTCGCGCGCGGCCCTGCCCTCCGGCTCGACCACGTCCAGACGGCGGATCAGGGCCGGCAGGGTGAGCCCCTGGCCGACCAGGGTCACCAGGATCACGCAGAAGCTCAGGAAGATCAGCAGGTCGCGCTCGGGGAACGGGGCGCCGGCCCGGGTCCGGAACGGCAGCGCCAGCGCCGCCGCCAGCGACACCACGCCGCGCATGCCCGCCCAGGCGAGCACCGCCCTGGGACGCCAGCCCGCGGCGGCGTCGGACCCGCGGCCCAGCACCCGGGGCAGCGCGCCCGCCGAGAGCACCCAGACGATCCTGACGACGATCACCACCAGGCAGATCAGCCCGGCCTGGGCGAGCAGCAGCGGGACCGGGTGGCCGGTGAGCTCGTCGAGCACCGGGCGCAGCTCCAGCCCGATGAGGATGAAGGAGATGCCCTCGAGGATGAACACCAGGATGTCCCAGAGCCCCTGCCCCTGGAGCCTGCCCGCCGAGGTCACCGCCCCCGGCCCGAAGCGGGCGATGAACAGGCCGGTGGTGAGGGTGGCGAGGATGCCGGAGGCGCCCACCCGCTCCGCCGGCACATAGGCCGCGAACGGCACCAGTAGCTGCACAGTGTTCTCCACCGCCGGGTCGACCAGGCTGCCGAGCACGACCTTTGCCGCCCAGCCGACCACCAGCCCGATGGCCACAGCGCCGACGGCCGCGAGCACGAACTTGAGGCCCACCTCGACCACGGAGAACGTGCCGGTGACCACGGCCCCCAGGGCGAGCCTGTAGACGACCAGCGCGGTCGCGTCGTTGAACAGCCCCTCGCCCTCGAGGATCGTCACCAGCCGTCGGGGCAGCCCGAGCCGCTTGGCGATCGCCACCGCCGCGACCGGGTCGGGCGGCGACACGATCGCGCCGAGGGTGAAGCCGGCGGCCCAGGAGAGCCCCTCGATGGCCGTGTGCGCGGCCACGGCCACCGCGGTCATCGTGAACAGCACCAGGCCGAGCGCGAGCAGGGAGATCGGCCGGAGGCTGTCGCGCAGCTCGCGCGGCGGCATCGCCAGTGCCGCCGCGTACAGCAGCGGCGGCAGGAAGACCAGCAGGATGAGCTCCGGGTCGACCTCGATGCGGGGCAGGCCCGGGACCAGCCCGATCGCCAGCCCTCCGATGACCAGCAGGATCGGGTAGGGGACCTCGATGCGCCGCGCCAGGGTGGCGACGACCGCGAGGATCACGAACAGGCCGAAGACAGTCTCCTGGGGTCCCATCCACACCTCCGTCCCCGCTCCCGAGGTCAAGCCAGTATTCCAGGAGACAGGGCGGCCGCCGCGAGGAGTAGCCGGACGGCTCCGGGGAACTCATCCAGTGGCGAAAGGGGCGGGTCGGGCAGTGAGCGTGGTCGAGGTCTGCTCGCCTGGCGCTCGCGCCGCCGCCGTCCGCCGCGGGCACGGTAAGGTTGCCGCTGCAAGCTCCCCTGATTCGAGGAGGCTGGCTTGGAGCGCGCGGGCGCCGCACCCACCGCGGACCCGGTCGGCGGCGCCGCCGTGGACCCGGGCGTGCCGGAGGGCCTACCGGAACTCGAGGCAATGGCGCGGGCGGCGGTGGCCCGCGCGCGCGAGGCGTTCCCCGCCTGGGGCGCGCTCACCCCGTCGGAGCGGGAGCCGGCCCTGCGCGCCCTGCGGCGGGCGGTCTCGCGCAGCGCCGACCGGATCGCGGACGTCGTGTGCCAGGAAACCGGCAAGTCCCGCGCCGACGCGATCCTGGCCGAGGCGATGCACGCCGCCGCGCACGTCGACTGGTGCGCCCGCCACGCCACGCGCGCGCTCGCCTCCCGCAAGGTCTCCCCCTGGCCGCTGTACTCCAAGGCCGCCTGGGTCGAGTACCGGCCACGCGGCGTCGCCGCGGTGATCGCCCCCTGGAACTACCCCTTCCTGCTGCCCTTCCTGGCCACGGCGAGCGCGCTGGCGGCCGGCTGCACGGTGGTGCTCAAACCGTCGGAGGTCACTCCTGCCTCGGGCGAGCTGGTCGCCGAGCTGGTCGCCGCCGCCGGCCTCCCCGACGGCGTGGTCCAGGTCCTCCAGGGCGGGCCCGAGGCGGGGGCGGCGCTGGTCCTGGCCGGCGCGGACGTGATCGCGGTCACCGGCTCGGCGGCCACCGGCCGCCGGGTGGCCGCGCTGGCCGCCGAGCGCCTGGTCCCCGTGATCACGGAGCTCGGCGGCAAGGACCCGATGATCGTGCTGGAGGACGCCGACCTCCGCCGCGCGGCCAGGGCCGCCGTGTGGGGAGCGTGCTTCAACGCCGGTCAGTCCTGCGTCGCGGTCGAGCGGGTCTACGCGGTCGACGAGGTCCACGACCGGTTCGTCGGCGAGCTGGAGCGGGCCTTCGCGGGTGTGCGTGCCGGCGGCGGGGGCGCCCGCGACATCGGGCCGATCATCCACGCCCCGCAGCTCGAGGTGATCGAGCGGCAGGTCGCGGACGCGGTCGGGCAGGGCGCCCGGCTGCGGCGCGGCGGCCACGCCGCGGGGGAGGGCGGCCGCTGGTTCGAGCCCACGCTGCTGACCGAGGTCGACCACACCATGGCGGTGATGCGCGAGGAGACCTTCGGGCCGGTCGTGCCGGTGATGCGCGTGCCGGACGAGGATGCCGCCGTGCGGCTCGCCAACGACTCGCCGTTCGGGCTCCACGCCTCGGTCTGGACCGGCGACGCCGCCCGTGCCCGCCGGGTCGCCTCGCGGCTGCGCGCCGGCGCCGTGGCCATCAACGACTGCCTGGTCAATTACGCCATGCCAGGACTGGAATTCGGCGGCGTGGGCGACTCCGGCTACGGCCGCCAGGGCGGCGCCGACGGCCTGCGCGCTTATTGCTATTCGAAAAGCGTCACCTGGTCGCGCCTCACCCCCCGCCGCGAGCTCCAATGGTTCCCCCGCCGCCTCGGCCCCCGCGCCCTGAAACGCGCCCTCCGCCTCCTCTACGGCCGCTGACAATCCCATGGACAATTCGCGTGACACGCGACCGCGGGTGAGCTAACCTGCCGGCAATCCTCCCCGCCGTCCGGGCCGTACCGCCCCTACTGGCGGGGATTACCTCTCCTTGAGTCGTAATCGGCACTTGACAGTAGATAGTTGCCAGGCAGCCTTCATAGCCATTACTTCCGGGTCACGTTGACCGCAACCCTCTCCAGATCGAAGGAGGCCCAACACGCACGTTTCAGCTCGTGCCCTCGTTTCGACCAGCCCGCGTTGATCACCTTCAGGCAACACTCTGCAGATACTCAACGGCAGGGATGAAGTCCGCATCGCTGGAGGCCAGGATCGCCAGGTCGTACGACTGCTGGAAGGCTAGCGACAGCAGGTCGGTCACGATGGCGGCGTCGACGCCCTTCTCCAGCCGCGGGGCATACCGAGCATTGCACTCTGCACATCGATCGAACTCAGCTTTGCACTCCCGACAGTGGATGGTCTTGGGCTGCGGTTTCCGTTCCCTGGTCTTCACCCGGTAGCTGGGCATGCGGTCGATGGTGTTGGTGAGCCAGTCCTTGAGGGCCGCTTCAGAGGTCGGATCGACTGAGGCGTACAGCAGCGTTTCCTCCAGCACCAGTGGTTCGGCCACTCCCATCGGCTGGAGTAGGAGCGCTGCTTGGGCCACGACGGCCCTGGGCAGAGCGCGCCAGTCGCACTTCTGCGGATCCATACGGTCATTCCAGTTGAGCTGGAAGTTCCAGAAGTCGATGAAGACGCGCACGCGCACGGCGGACCTCCCGAACCCTGAGTTTCCTGATACAGACGAGGGCATACAATACGGGGGCCCATGAGGGCCCCCGGGGACTACATGCACGCACACCCTGCAACGAGCGCGTACGTGGGGATTGAATGGGCACGCCAACAGGCGTACCAGCGTCAGTATACGCGCCAAAGTGTAGAGCGCAAGTAGGATGAACCTCGTTCAAGCGATGCTCGTTGCCTGCTGGGTTATGCGTGCGGCATACCTCAGCGTGGGGGGTCGGTGGCCTCGCCGGGGGCGGGTGCCAGGGCCTCGCGGACGCGCTCCTCGGCCTTGGTCATCGGGTCCTCGCCCGAGGTGATCGCCTCGATCGCGGCGAGGCTCGGGTAGCCTCCCGCCTGCTCCTGCTGGAAGCGCCGGGCGAAGCCGCCGGAGCGGATGTCCTCCAGGATCTCGCGGAAATGCCGCTGCATCGCCTGCATGTCGATCTCGGTGGTGCGCAGGAAGCCGCCGTACGCGGCGGACAGCCCGTGCCAGGTCACCGAGCGGAAGAAGCCGTTGTCCGCGAACGCCTGGAGGGTGCGGGCCATCTCGCCCGACATGTACAGCTCGATCGCCATCGCCTCGGCCGGCAGGCCCGCCTGCGTGCCCACGGCGAAGGCGCTCTGGAGCGCGACCCCCAGGTAGGCGCCGAAGCCCTGCTCGACGAACAGGTCCAGCAGCGCCTCCTGCGCGGCGGACAGCGCCAGGGCGCCGCGGCGCAGCGACCCGGCCGCGCGGGCGAGGCCCAGCAGGCGCGCCCTGGCCTTGCCGGTGGCGTCCTGCTCGACCGACACGTAGGAGAGGAAGCCGCGTCCCTCCAGGTAGGTGCGGCGGACCTCCTCGCCGAGCATCCGCGGGGCCAGCAGCAGCACGTCGACGCCCTCTGGCGGCTCGACCAGCCCGTACGCGAGCACGTAGCCGGACGCGAAGCACACGCACGCGCCCGGGCGCAGGCGCGGGGCGACGTCCTCGCGGAAGACCTCGGGGATCACCTCGTCGGGGACGAGCACGTACACCACGTCGGCGGTGGCGACCGCCTCGCCGATGCCGCCGACCCGGAGCCCGTCCGCTTCCGCCCTGGCGCGGTAGTCGTCGTCGACGTTGCCGACGGTCACGGTCAGACCGCTGTCGCGCAGGTTGAGGGCCATGGAGCGGCCCAGGTTGCCGTAGCCGACGACCGCGACCGTCTGGCCGGACAGCGCGTCCGGGTCCGCGTCCTGCTCCCGGTAGAAGCTCACCGCCTGCTGCTCTGCCATGCCTCCACCACCTTAGAATCGTCGCGTTCCGGGATGCTCATGCTCGGGGAAGTGATCGGAGAAGATGCGGCTCGCGGGCGCGGTGGCCCTGGTGACCGGGGCGTCGAGCGGGATCGGGCGGGCGGCGGCCGTGCTGCTCGCCGGGCGCGGCGCCTCGACGGCGCTGGCCGGCCGGGACGACCGTGCGCTGGCGGCGGTCGCGGAGCGCACCGGCGGGCAGGCGCTCACCGCGGACCTCACCGAGCCGGGCGGGGCCGAGCGGCTGGCCGAGCAGGTCCTGGAGCGCTGGGGCCGGGTCGACCTGCTGGTCAACAACGCGGGCGCCGGCTGGGCCGGCGACCTGGCCGCCATGCCGCTGGAGACGGCCGAGCGCCTGGTCGCGCTGAACCTGCTCGGGCCGGTGCGGCTCACCCGGCTGCTGCTGCCGGGCATGCTGGAGCGTGGCCGCGGCCATCTCGTGTACGTGACCTCGATCGCCGGTGCCACCGGGGTGGCGCGCGAGGCGGTCTACGCCGCGACCAAGGCGGGGCTGGCCACCTTCGCCGACAGCGTCCGCGAGGAGGTCGCGGGCCGGGGCGTCACCGTGTCGGTGGTGGTCCCCGGGGTGGTCGACACCGCCTTCTTCGACCGCCGCGGCAGCGCCTACGACCGTGCCTGGCCCGTGCCGGTCCCGGCCGAGCGGGTCGCGCGGGCGCTGCTGCGGGCGGTCGAGTCCGACCGGGCCGAGGTCTTCGCCCCGGCCTGGACCCGCCTCCCAGCCCGCCTGAAGGGCGCGGCCCCGGGCCTGTACCGGACCCTCGCCCTCCGCTTCGGTCAGGCCCGCTCCCACTAGCGGCCGGTGGCTGCGCGGAGGGTCTCCTTGAGGCTGCTCATGGTCGCGAGCACGGCGCTCGGCTCGTAGCCGCAGTGCGCCATGCAGTTGGCGCAGCGCGGGTCGCGCCCACGGCCGTACTTGGACCAGTCGGTGGTCTCGACCAGCTCCCTGTAGGTCTTGGCATAGCCGTCGGACATCAGGTAGCAGGGCCGCTGCCAGCCGAAGACCGAGTAGCTCGGGATGCCCCAGGCGGTGCACTGGTAGTCGACCTTGCCCTCGAGGAAGTCGAGGAACAGGGGCGAGTGGTTGAGGCGCCACTTCTTGCGGTGCCCGTCGGCGAACGCCTTGCGGAACAGTTCCGTGGTCTCCTTGACGCCGAGGAAGTGCTCCTGGTCGGGCGCCTTCTCGTAGGCGTAGGCCGGGGAGATCATCATCTGGTCGACCTGGAGGTCGTCGTTCAGGAAGTTGAGGACCTCGCGCACCGTCTGTGGCGTGTCGGTGTTGAAGAAGGTCGTGTTGGTCGTGACCCGGAAGCCGTGGCGCCTGGCCTCCTTTATGGCCTCCACCGCCTCGTCGAACACGCCCTCCTGGCAGACCGACTTGTCGTGTCGCTCGCGCAGGCCGTCCATGTGCACCGCCCACGCGAAATAGGGCGACGGCTTGAACCTGTCCATCTTCTTCTTCATGAGCAGCGCGTTGGTGCACAGGTAGACGAACTTCTTGCGCTTGATCAGCTCGGCCACGATCAGGTGGATCTCGGGGTGGATGAGCGGCTCGCCGCCGGCGATGGACACCATCGGCGCCCCGCACTCCTCGATGGCGCCGACGGCCTGGTCGACCGGCATCCGCTGCTTGAGGATGTTGGCCGGGTACTGGATTTTGCCGCAGCCCGCGCACGCGAGGTTGCAGGCAAACAGCGGCTCGAGCTCGACCACCAGGGGGAACTTCTCCCTGCGGGCCAGCTTCTGCTTCAGCAGATAGGCACCTAGCCGCAGGCTCTGCCGCATCGACACGGCCATCTAGCCGACCTCCTTGGGGAGTGCATCGGGGAGTGCATCCTGGTTCGGCAACGTGCATCCTATGGTGCCCGCGCCCTCCGGGCCCTGCGCCGCCGCGGCCCAGTCGGCCAGGGCCGGCGCGGCGCGGCGCAGCACCCGGAGGGCGCGCACGCCCGCGGCCGCCAGCCCTGGACGTCGCAGCTCGTGTCGGGGGGCGTCGACCACGACACGGAGCACCGCGAACGGCACGCCCGGACCGGCCGCGCAGGCGAGCCAGGCCGACTCCATGTCCGCGGCGACCGCGCCGCTGGCGCGCAGCCGGGCGCGCTCCGCGCCGTGGACGAGGTGCTCGACGCTCACCAGCGGGCCCTGCTGGGCGCGCAGACCGCGCTCGGCGAGGGCCGCCACCAGCAGGCCGGCGGACGGGCAGGCCACGGTGGCGCCGGGGCCGCGGACCTCGCTGGCGACGACGACGTCCCCGGGCCGGAGTCGGGGGTCCAGCCCAGCGCACAGCCCCGCGACCGCGAGCGGCGGAGCCGGCCCGGGCCGCCCGGGCGGCGAGTGGGGCGAGTGGGGCGAGTGGGGCGAGGGCGGCGCCATGGTCCGGGCGGCGGCGCGGGCGCGCGCGGGCCCCGCGCCGGTGCGCAGCACGCGCGCGCCGGGCAGGGCGCCCCGCAGCGCCAGCGCCTCGACGCGCAGCGGGGCGGCGACCAGCAGCCGTGGGCGGTCGTCCATCAGGTCGCCTCCGCCGCCGGGTCGCCCGCCGCCGGGTCGCCGTTGACGTAGCGGCCCAGCGCCATGACCGGGAAGACCATCCGGTACAGGTGATAGTTGATGTAGAAGTCGCCGGGGAAGCCGGTGCCCGTGAAGTACGGCTCGTCCCAGGAGCCGTCCTCGAGCTGCGTGGCGGCGAGCCAGGCCGCTCCCCGCGCCGCGGCCTCGGAGCCGCGCTCGCCGGCGGAGATCAGGCCGAGCAGGGCCCAGGCCGTCTGCGAGGCGGTCGAGGCGCCACGGCCGTGCCACCCGTGCTCCCGGTAGGAGCGCAGGTCCTCGCCCCAGCCGCCGTCCGGGCTCTGGTGCTCGACGAGCCAGCGCACGCCGCGCCGCACCTCGTCCCGACGCGGGTCGGTCCCGGCGGCCACCAGCGCGGGCAGGACCGCGCCCGTGCCGTAGACGTAGTTGGCGCCCCAGCGACCGAACCAGGAGCCGTCCCGCTCCTGCTGCCGCAGCAGCCAGTCCAGGCCACGGCGGGCGACTGGGGAGCGCTGCAGCCCGGCGGCGGCCAGCATCTCGATCACGTGGGCGGTGACGTCGGCCGAGGGCGGGTCGGTGACCGCGCCGAAGTCGCAGAACGGCAGCTTGAGCGGGAGGGTGCTGACGTTGTCGGCATCGAACGCCGCCCAGCCGCCACTGCCGCTCTGCATGCCGATCACCCAGGCGACCCCGCGGGCGAGCGCGGCCTGGAGGCGCTCGGCGTCCGGGTGGGCGACCCGCCGCAGCGCCAGCACCACCTCGGCGGTGTCGTCGACGTCGGGGTAGTTGTCGTTGGCGAACTCGAACGCCCAGCCGCCCGGAGCGAGGTCCGGCCGCCGCACGGCCCAGTCGCCGCGGCGGCGCACCTCTTCGCCGAGCAGCCACTCGCCCGCGCGCACCAGCGCCGGGTGATCGGGCTGCAGGCCCGCGTCCGCGAGCGCGGTCACCGCCAGCGCGGTGTCCCACACCGGCGACTGGCAGGCCTCCAGCCACACGTAGGGGCCGTCGGCGACAGTGAAGCGCTCCAGCCCCGCAAGCCCCGCCCGCAGCACCGGGTGGTCCAGGGGATAGCCGAGCAGGTGCAGCGCCACGATGGAGTACACCCACGGCGGCTGGATCCCGCCCCAGGAGCCGTCCGCCTCCTGTCGCTCGACGATCCAGCGGGCGGCGCGGCGCACGGCCAGCCGGCGCAGCGGCTGGAGCGGGCGCCGGTGGTAGGCGTGCAGCCACCGGTCGAGCCGCTGGAAGCGGCCGGCCCAGGTGCTGAGCGGCTCGGGCGGTGGGGCCGGGGCGCCGCCGCGCAGCTCGTCCAGGCCGAACCCGACCGGCCGGACGGGCCGCAGCGAGCTCACGATCGTCAGCGGCACGATCGTCTGCCGCGCCCAGCAGCCGAAATCGTAGATGTTCAGCGGGAACCACGAAGGCAAAAGGATCATCTCGGGCGGGAGCACCGGCAGGTCCTCCCACTCCCACAGGCCGGACAGCGCCAGCCACATGCGCGTGAACACGCGGCTGCGCCCGAGGCCTCCGGCCTCGCGCACGAACCCGGCCGCCGCGCGCATGTGGCCGGCGTCGGCCGGGTCGCCGGCAAGGCGCAGCGCCGCGTACGCCTCGACGGTGGTGGACAGGTCCGGGGGGCCGCCGTGGAAGGTCGCCCAGGTGCCGTCCTCGCGCTGCTTCGAGCGGATCCAGGCGGCCGCGCCCTTGGTCCGCTCTTCGGTGCGGATGCCCAGGAACTGGCGCAGCAGCAGGTCCTCGGCGTCGATGGTGACGTTGGTCTCGAGGTCGCCCTTCCACCAGCCCCCGCCGTGCTGGAGGGCGAGCAGTCTGCGCGCGCCCCGCTCCAGGGCCCGCGCCACCTGCCGGCCGGTGCCCGCTCCCACTGCCACCGTCATGGTCGTCTAGAGCTCCCGCGTCGTCACGAACCTCGCAAGGCTCACCAGCTCGTCGCGCACCGGCGCCGGCGCCGCCACGGCGTCCAGGTGCGCCAGGGCCAGCCCGAGCTGCCGCCGCGCCTCGGCCATGGTCCAGTCCCTCCCGCCTGCCTCCTGCACCAGCTTGGCCGCGAGCGCGAGGTCCTCGTCGCCGAGCCGCGGCCCGTCCTCGGCGGCGCGCGCCGTCCCCGGCCCGGCGCCCGGTGCGGCCTCGCCGAGCAGCGCGGCCAGCCGCTCGGCCACCCGCCCGCCGCTGGACAGCGCGTGCGCCACCGGGACGGACTTCTTGCGCTGGCGCAGGTCGCTCCAGGCCGGCTTGCCCGTCACCTCTGGCTGGCCCCAGATCCCGAGCAGGTCGTCGACCGCCTGGAAGGCGAGCCCGAGGTGGTAGCCGAAGCCCGACAAGGTCTCCACCGCGTCGTCCGGGGCGCCGGCCAGCACCGCGCCGATCGAGGAGGCGCAGGCGAGCAGCGCGCCCGTCTTGTTGCCGGCCATCGCCAGGCACTCGGTCACCGACACGTCCAGGCGGCGTTCGAACGACAGGTCCTCGGCCTGGCCGGTGATCAGGCGGCCGGTGGCCCCGGTCAGGTGCCGCGCCGCCTGCGGCCCGGTCTCGCCGGGCGCCTCCAGCAGCACCTCCTCCGCGAGCGCGAGCAGGGCGTCGCCGGCCAGCACGGCCAGGGCGGCCCCGAACGCCTTCCAGGCGGTCGGCCGGTGCCGGCGCTCCTCGTCGCCGTCCATCAGGTCGTCGTGCAGCAGGGAGAAGTTGTGCACCAGCTCGACCGCGACCGCGCCGGGCAGGGCCTCGCCCGCGCCGGCGCCGACCGCCTCGGCCGAGAGCACGGCCAGCGCGGGACGGATCGCCTTGCCGCCGTTGCCGGCCACGGGCCGCCCGGCCACGTCGACCCAGCCCAGGTGATAGGCGGCCACCTGCGCGATGGAGGGCTCGAGCCGCTCCACCGCCGCGCGCAGTGCGGGGGCGGTGAGCACGCGCACGCGATCGAGCACCGCTGGGGTCTGGACGCTCATGCCGCCACCTCCGGATGCATCGTGTCACCCCAGAACCGCTCGGGTGTGGGGAGCCGGCGGGTGCGGCCAAGGGAGAGCAGCGCTGCCCGGGCAGCGACCAGACCGCTGCGCACCGCGCCCTCCATGGTGGCCGGCCAGCCGGTCGAGGTCCAGGAGCCTGCCAGGAACAGCCCCGGGACGGTGGTTCGGGTCCCCGGCCGCAGCGCGGCGGTGCCCGGGGCGGGGAGGAACGTCGCCGTCCGCTCCCTGGTCACCACGAACCCGGTCACGCGCGCGCGGAGCGCGGCCGGGAACAGCTCGGCCAGGGCCGGAAGGTAGCGCTCGCGCAGCGTCGCCGTGGGCAGCTCGACCTCGTCGGCCGCGGCCGACAGGGACACCGCCAGGCACTGGCCGCGGCCCCGCCCGAGCCCGGACGGCTCGGTGCGGTCGAACACCCACTGCACCGGCGTCCCCAGCCCGGCCGCGAACGGCAGCCTGGTCACCGCGCGGTCGTAGACCACGTGGAGGTTGACGATCGGCGAGGTCCCGAGCAGGTCGAGCCGGCCGCCGGGGACCGTGCCGGCCGGGAGCCAGGCCGCCGCGTCGTGCGGCACGGCCACGACCACCGCGCCGGCCTCGACGCGGCCGTCGTCGGTGACCACGGCCAGGCGGCGGCCGGGCGCGGCGGGCTCGACCGTCCGCGCGCGGCAGCGCAGGCGCACCTCGGCGCCGGCCTCGGCCAGGGCACGAGCGGCCGGCTCGCCGTGCAGCCTCGAGAGCGGCACGCGGCTGTAGCCGATGTCGGCCGCGTCGCGGGCGGTCAGCAGCCCCGTCTTGAACACCATCGCGGCGAGCTGGAGGGAGGCCTGGTCGGCGCGGGCGTTCAAGGTCGGCAGGCCGACCAGCTCCCAGAGCGCCGCGACGGTGGCCCGGTCCTGGTGGTGGTCGGCGAGCCAGGCGGCGAAGCTCTGCCGGTCGAGACGCTCGTCGGAAAGGTCCAGCCGGCGCAGCGCGAGCGCGCCGCGTGCGGCGCGCAGCCGCTCCGGCCAGGTGAGGTAGGGGTAGCGGGCGAGCGTGCCGGCGAGGTGCAGCGGCGCGGGCAGGTTGCCGCGGCGCAGCCAGCCCGTCGTGCCGCCGGGCGCGAGCACCGGCACGGCCAGCCGCGGCTGCACCGGCGCCAGGTCGCGCACGCCGAGCCGCGCCAGCATGCTCTGATAGGCCGTGCAGCAGCGCAGGAACACGTGCTGGCCGTTGTCGAGGTCGAGGCCGTCGCGCCGGAACGAGAAGGTCGCGCCGCCCAGCCACGGCCGCGCCTCGAGCAGCGTCACCGCGGCGCCCGCGTCGGCCGCGGCCAGCGCGGCGGTGATCCCGGCGAGCCCGCCGCCGACCACGACCACGTCGTCACCCACCGCCAGCACCTCCCCGGACGCTCATGTCGACAACCCCAGCACGCTGCGCACCGCGATCTCCGCCTTCTGCCAGGTCGGCAGCGACACCCGCCCGTGCAGCACCGCCTCGGGACGGCGCGCGATGCGGCCGAGCAACTGCCGGTAGATGCCGGACATGGCCGAGACGCAGGCAGCGCTGCGGCGGTCGAGCAGCGGGAGCAGGCACAGCCCCTCCGCAAAGAAGCGCTGCGCGCGGGACGCCTGGAAGCTGATCAGGTGCACGAAGCGGTCGGACGGCGTGGGCGAGGCGCCGGAGGTGGTGAGCTCGCCGTCGCAGCCGAAGCGGACCAGGTCCTCCTTGGGCAGGTAGACACGGCCGTTCTCGGCGTCCTCGCGGAGATCGCGGAGGATGTTGGTGAGCTGCATGGCGATGCCGAGCTTGTCCGCGAGCACCGGCGCGGCGTCGGGCTCCGAGGAGCCGAACACGCCCAGCGACAGCCGCCCGATCGACCCCGCCACGCAGCGGCAGTAGTGCGCCAGCTCGTCGAAGGTCGGATAGGAGGTGCCGCGCACGTCCATCTCGACGCCCTCGATGAGCTCGCCGAAGGCCCGCAGCGGCAGCGGGAAGCGCATCGAGGCGTCGGCCAGGGCCACCAGCACCGGGTCGCTCTGCCGGCCGAGCCGCGCCAGCTCCGACCGGGCCGTTGCCAGGCGGTCGAGTTTGTCCTGCGGCCCCAGCGGGCCGTCGCCGATGTCGTCCACCCGTCTCGCAAAGGCGTAGACCGCGCAGAGCGCGCTGCGCTTCGCGGGTGGCAGCAACCGGATCCCGTAGTAGAAGTTCAGGGCCCGGCTCCTGGTCACCCCTTCGCAGTGACGGTATGCGGCTCGGACGTCCACGGCGCTCATCCCTTCCGCAGGAGGACGGACGACAGCTCGCGGGCGAGCCGGCGGCGGGTCGGCTTGGGCGACTGGGACAATACGTCATATTGCGCCGCGACGATGGCCGCCAGCGCGGCGCGGCCGCCCGCGAGGAAGCCCGCCACCGCCAGGCGCGCCCAGCCGTGCAAGGTCGCGACCAGCGGGGCTCCCTCGTCGAACAGCTCGCGGGCCCTGGCCACCTCGAACTCGATCAGCCGCCGCACCGGCTCGCCCGCGCTCGGCGCCGCCAGGTCGCCCTCGTCCACGCCGAAGCGCGCCATGTCCTCCTGGGGCAGGTAGACGCGGCCGCGGGCGAGGTCCTCGGCAACGTCCTGCCAGTGCTCGACGAGCTGCAGCCCGGTGCAGACCGCGTCCGACAGCTCCAGACGCTCCGGCGTGGCCGACCGGAACACGTACAGCACCAGGTGGCCGACCGGGTTGGCGGACAGCTCGCAGTAGCCGGCCAGGTCCTCGAAGCGCCGGTAGCGGCTGACGGTCTGGTCCTGGCGGTTGGCCTGGACCAGGCGGCGGAGCGGCTCCGGCGGGACGTCGAAGGTCCGCACGGTCGTCGCCAGCTCGCGCAGCAGCGGGTGCCGCGGGTCGCGGCCCTGGTAGATCCGGTCGACGTCGGCCTCGACCCGGTCGAGCTGGGCCGAGCGGTCGCCGGGCGCCTCGTCGCCGAGGTCGTCGACCAGCCGGGCGAAGCCGTAGACCGCCAGCAGGTGGCGCCGGACCGCCCGGGGCAGCAGCCGCAGCGCGACCGGGAAATTCTCGTGGGCAGCCTTGGCCAGGACCGCGTCCGGGTCGCCGACCCGGCGGTCACCAGGCAGCGGCGCGGGCCGGTCCGCCAGCGCCGTCACTCTCCCACGACCTGCGTCGGGGTAAGCGATTCGGGCAAGAGACCTGCTACTCCCTTCAGAATCGCCGGTCCTAGGGGCGGGCTGCCAAACGGACTCCCGACAGATAGCCGAGATTCCGCCCGACAAACGGAAAGCCTAGGCGCATGATGGCAACCGAGCCAAGCCGGCTCCACACTGGGGGAAGCGATTGCGGCGCCACGGGGAGTGACGCCACCCGACACGCGAGCAAGCTCCACGAGGCGGTGTGATGGTAGCAGGCAGGTCGCCGGGTACGTTTACCGGCGGGTTGGTTGCCTACCTGGAGAAGGAGGCCGATCCGTGCAGGCTCTTGGCGAGGCGGTCGATCGGGAGCGGAGGGCGATGGGGCGCTGGCAGCAGACGCGACTGTGGCTGGGCCCCGCCGCGGCGTTCCTGGTCGGCGGCATCCCGTTCTCGAACATCGCGGCGCGCCTGACACGCGGGGTCGACCTCCGGGGGGTCGCCAACGGCACGGTCTCCGGGACCGGTCTGTACCGGGTGGCCGGGTTCGGTCCGCTGGCGGTCGCCGGCGTCCTCGAGATCGGCAAGGGAGCGGTCGGTCCCCTGCTGGTGGGACCAGAGCACCCCGCGGCGCGGGCGCTGGCCGCCGGGTTGGCCGTGGCCGGCCACAACTGGTCGCCGTTCCTGCGCGGCGCCGGCGGGCGGGGGCTCTCGCCGGCGGTCGGCGCGCTCTCGGTGGTCGCCTGGCCCGGCTCGCTGGTGCTCCTGGCGGGGATGGCCGGCGGCAAGCTGGTCCGGCAGGCCGCGCCCGGCTCGCTGGTCGCGCAGATGGCGCTGGTGCCGGTGCTGGCCCGGGCCAGGGGCCGCCGCGGCGCCCTGGCCGGCGCGGCGGTGCTGGCGCCGATGCTGGCCAAGCGGCTGCTGGGCAACGCGCCCGCGCCCGGCCCGAGGCCCGGCCGGGTGTACCTCACCCGGCTGCTCCTGGACCGGGACGAGAGCTGATGGCCGGCGGCTCGGTGCTCGGCCGCCGCGGCTACCGCGATCTGCTCACCGGCCAGGCGGTGTCCTCCTTCGGCGACTGGATGGGCACGGTCGCGCTCATGGCCCTGGTCTTCGACCTGACCGGGTCGGCCACCGCGGTCGGGGTCATCCTGGTGCTGCGGCTGCTGCCCGCGGGCTTCGCCGGGCCGATCGCCGCCGGGGTCGCCGAGCGCTGGGACCGCCGCCGCATCATGCTCACCTGCGACCTGGCGCGGGCGGGCCTGGTGGCGCTGGTCCCGCTGGTCCGGGCGGCCTGGTGGGTGTACCTGTGGGCGTTCCTGCTCGAGGTCGCCAACCTGGTGTTCCTGCCGGCGCGGGACGCCTCCGTCCCGGACCTCGTCGAGGAGGACGAGCTGTCCACCGCCAACGGCATCATCCTCGGCTCCTCCTACGGCAACATCCCGCTCGGGGCGGGCGCGGCCGCTCTGCTGACCCTGGTCCCCACGTCCTGGAACGGGTACCTGAACGCCCACCCCAACGCGCTGGCGCTGTGGCTGGACGGGGCCACCTACCTGGTGTCGTACGCCTTCATCCGGCGGCTCGACGTGCTCGGGCCGTCGCGCGCCGCCGCCGGCAGGCCGGAGCGGAGCGAGCGGCGCAGTGTCTGGGCGGGGGTGGTGGCCGCCCTGCGCCTGCCGATCGTGCGGGCGGTGATGCCGGCGACCATCACCGCGGTCGTCGGCGTCGGCGCGCTGTTCTCGCTCGGGGTGGTGTTCGTGCGCCAGGTCCTGCACGCCAGCACCGGCGAGTTCGGCGGGATGGTGGCGCTGTTCGGGGTGGGCGGGGTCGCCGGCTGGGCCTGGCTGCAACGGCAGCGGGGTGGCCCGACGCTGGCCACCATCAAGCTGGCCGCCGCGGCGATGGGCGTGATCCTGGCGGTCATGAGCCTGCTGTCCACCGTGACGCTGGCCTACGTGGCCGCCGTGCCCTTCGGGGCCGCCGGCGCGTCCGCCCTGGTGGCGAGCATCACCTACCTGCAGGAGACGCTGTCGGGGGAGGACCGGCTGCTGGGCCTCACCGTCTACCACGTCGTCTTCCGGGTCGGCCTGAGCGTGGCGGCGATCGGCGGCGGCCTGGCCGCGCAGGCGCTCGGGCCCACGCGCTGGCCGCTGCTCGGGACGCTCCAGCCCTCCGCGCTGGTGCTGCTGTGCGCCGGGCTGGGGATGGTGCTCGGCGCCGCGCTCGTGCCGACCGCCGTCGCCGGGCAGCGCCGCCACGCGCGGCCGGCCATGAGCCGCCCGCAGGCCAGGCCCGAGGTCCAGCCGGAGCCCAGCGAGGGCCGGGAGCCCGCGGGATGAGCGTGGGCATCGTCACCGACAGCGCGGCCACGCTCCCACCCGAGCTGGCCGCGGGCAACGAGGTCGCCGTGGTGCCGATGGAGGTGACCATCGGCGGCCGCTCCGACGGCGGCCGCCGCGTGCCCCTCGAGGAGGTGGTGCGCCACCTGAACGACGGCGTGCGCACCGCGAGCCCCTCCCCCGGGCGGTTCTCCAGCGCCATCGCCCACGCCCAGGACGGCCACGGCGTGCTGGTCCTCACCGTCGCCCGCTCGATGAGCAGCACCTTCCAGGCTGCGAGCCTGGCCGCCAGACGCGCCGGCGGGCCGGTCCAGGTGCTCGACACCGGCACGGCGGCCGGCGGCGAGGGCCTGGTCGTGCTGGCCGCGGCCCGGGCGGCCCGCGACGGACGCCCGCTCGGCGAGGTGCTCGACGTCGCCCGCAGGGCGGCCGCCGCGGTCGAGCTGGTCGCCACCCTCGACGACCTGGAGCAGCTCGTCCGCGGCGGCCGCCTGCCCGGGCCGGTCGGGTGGCTGGCCGGTCTGCTCGGGGTGCGGCCGCTGCTCGCGTTCCGGGGGGGCGCGATCCGCCCGCTGCGGCCGGCGCTGTCCCATCGCGGGGCCAGGCGCCGCATGCTCGCCCGCCTGCGCCGCTCGCGGCCCGCCGGGCGTCCCGCCCGCCTGCACGTCGCCGCCCTGCACGCGCTCGTGCCGGACGGGGCGGAGCGGCTGCTGGAGACGGTCAAGGCGGAGGTCCGGCCGGCGACCGCGTTCGTCGGCGAGTTCGACGCCGTGATGGTGGCCCACACCGGGCCTGGCCTCACCGGGCTGGCCTGGTGGTGGGAGCCGGAGGGGTAGCCGTGTCCGGACAGGCGACCGAGGCGGCGTCCCAGAGGGCGCCTGGCCAGGAGCGCCCGGGCGAGCCCGGCCTGTGGTCCCACCCGGGCCTGCTGGCGGTCTGCATCGCCGGCCCGCTGCTCGAGGTGGCCCTGCTGTGGGCGGTCGGGCTCAGCTCGGCGCTCGGCATCGCACCGAGCGTGACCGCCCCCGTGCCCTTCGCGACCTTCCACGATCTGCGGTGGCTCATGGTCTACCACCGCTCCTGGCCCGGCTTCGCCGTCGAGGCCATGGCCATGCTGGCGTTCCGCGGCGCCATGACCGCGCTGCTGGTGTGGCTCGCCTGGCCCAGGGGCGTGGCCAGGCCCCCCGCGGTGGCCCTGCTCCGCAGCGCCACCGCCTTCACCCTGGCCAGCGGCGTACTGCTGGTGCCCTGGGTGGGGCTGCTGTTCGGGCTCGCGGTCATGCCGGTTTCCTGGCTGTTCTTCGCCGCGCTCCCGCCAGTGCTCGCCGTCGGCCTGCTGATCCATCAGGGCGCCGTGCGCAGCGGCTGGCGCTGGCACCGGCCGACCGGGCGCACCGCCGGCTGGACCGCGCTGACCTTCGCGGTGCTCACGCTGAGCGGCGCCGCGCTGACCGCCAGCCCCGCGCCGCTGCGCCTGCCGGTGGCGGCCGCGGCCGGGCTGTTCAACGCCTGGGCCTGGTCCGGGATCGTCAGCGTGCTGGCGCCGCGGCGGGCGCCGCGGCGCGCCGTGCCGCTGGTGCCGGTCGCCCTGGCCCTGCTGCTGGCGCTCGTCGCCATCGGCGCCGGGCTGGGGTTCCGGGCCAGCGTGCGCAACGGGGACAGGTCACCGGCGCGCGCGCCGTCGGCGTCCACGGGACAGCCGGTGCTGCTGGTCACCGGCTTCGGCGGCCACTGGGACGGGGCGGCAAGGCGCTGGCTCCCCAGCGACTTCGACGTGCGGCGCTTCTCCTACCGGGGGCAGGACCCGAGCGGCCGGCCGCTGCCCTACGACTCGCCCGACACCCACCATCCGCTTCCGGACCTGGTGCGCGCGATGGCCGCCCAGGTCGAGGCGCTCCACCTCCAGACCGGGCGGCCGGTCGCGGTCGTGGCCGAGAGCGAGGGCGCCCTGGTGGCCAAGACCTATCTGGCGGCCACGCCCGGCGCGCCCGTCGGCGAGCTGGTCATGCTGAGCCCCCTGGTGCAACCCGCGAGGGTCTGGTACCCGAGGCAGGGACAGGACGGCTGGGGACTGGCCACCGGCTGGGAGCTGCGCGAGCTCGGAGGGCTCTTCCGTGACGTGTCAGGCTCGGATCTTTCGGCAGATATGCCGGTGGTGCGTTCGCTCATGGACCACGGTCCCGCCCTGCGCGACCTGCTCGCCTGCCCGCTGCCCCGGACCCGCCAGCTCGCCCTGTTCCCGCTGGCCGACGCGGTCGCCACCCCGCACCCGAGCGAGATCGGCATCCCCAGCGAGGTGGTGCCGGCCTTCCACGGCGGCCTGCTCGGGGACGACGGGGTGCGCCGGGCGGTCATCCGCTACCTGCGGTACGGCACCGTGTCCCCGGCCACGATCTGGCCGGTGGCCCAGCAGATCCTGCGCGCCTCCGCGGCCGCATGGCAGGTGCCGGAGCTGCCGCTCACCCTGAACGACGCCTGGAGCGGGCCGGCCGGCCGCTCCCCGAGCTGCGACGCGATGGCGGCGTCGCTCCGCGAATGGCTGGCGTGAGCGGCCTGGCGAGCGCCCAGACCAGGTGGCGTGCCGCCCGGCTGCTGATGGTCGGCGCCGTGCTCGCCTACTCCTGGTGGGTGACGACCTTCCGGGCGTTCACCTGGCCGATGCGGGTCGGGACCGCCGTCCCGGGCGTGGTCCTGCTGCTGGTCGCCGCCCGTGACCGGCGCCGGCGGCTGGCGCTGCGCGCCTGGCTGTCGGAGTGGCTGGCGGTCCTGGGCGAGGCCCGCCCCGCCGTCCCCGTGCGGCGCCGGGTCGCCTGGCGGGCCGGGACCGTGGTCTGGTCGCTGTTGATCGCGGCCATCGCGGGCTGGGAGCTGATGGCTCGGCTGCACGCGCCGCGCGCGATCTACCCGACGCTCAGCTCACTGAGCGACTCGGTGACGCGCCTGCACCCCGTGCGGTTCATCGCGTTCGTGCTCTGGCTCCTGTTCGGCCGCGACCTGCTGCGACGATGAGAGGACGTCCTACCCGGGGGGGCACCGGCCGTGCATAGCGTCTTCCTGACCGGCTGGGTCGTCCTCGGGCTGGCGGCGGTGGCCGCCGAGGTGATCGGCCTGCTCTCCGACGAGCGCTTCCCGACCCTCGGTGACGTGCTGAGCTTCCTGATGCGCCCGCGCGTCGGCCGCTGGCTCGTCCTGGTCGGCTGGGTCTGGCTGGGCTGGCACCTGTTCGTACGCTCCGGCGTGCCGGGGTTCTGATGGCGCTCTAGCCCGGCTGGTGCGCCACCTTCACGCAGCGGCGGAAGGCCCAGGTCGAGGCCGCGACCGCGCCGCCGGTGAGTACGACCGAGGCGACCGTGCGCGTCCACAGGAAGGTCGCCAGCGACTGGCTGACCAGCAGCCACAGGCTGATCCCCGCGTTGACCAGGAACACGGCAGCCCACAGCAGCGAGATCCGCAGGAAGAAGCGGCGCACGCGGTCGTTGGCGAGCAGCGCCTCGGGCAGCGGCATGAAATCGACCGCCAGCCGCATCGCGAGCGGTCGCCCGAGCAGCACGGACCCGATGAACACGCTGGCGAGCAGCCCGGTCCCCAGCGCCGGCTGCAGGAAGTACAGGAACGCGCTGCCGGTGACCAGCGCCAGCCCGGTCCTCGCGGTCAGGCCGACGACCCCGAGCACCAGGATGCCCGGCACCCGCCGGCGGGTGACCAGCCGCCGCAGCAGCGAGGTGTACGACCAGATGAGCGCGGCCAGCAGCGCGCCCCACAGCCCCAGCAGTCGGAGGCCGCCGTAGAAGAGCCCGAGCGGGATGAGGGTGGCCTCAAGAACCTGCGGGGTCGCATAGCGGGCGAGCGCCGCCAAGCGGGGGGTGGGGACGGACATGTGCGCGGTCTTCACTGGCAGGGTGCTCCGTCCGGTCGTGGGAGGATCGTGGCCCTTGCGGCGGTCATAGCCTCTACTACCTCGCCCGTATACTCAACCCATGCAAGCCACGGAAGCGCAAGCTGGGCCGGTCAGGATGGATGCCGCCGGTCTCGGGGATTCCCTGCGAGCCATGCTCGTACTCGTCCGGGAGCACGAAGACGAGCTCAACCGGCTCAACGTCTTCCCCGTGCGCGACCACGACACCGGCACCAACATGGTGCTCACGCTGGAGGGCGTGGTCAGGGCGGTCGAGGGCAGCGACGACCGGCCCGTGCGCGAGCTCGCCGCCGCCGTGGTGGATGCCGCATTGCTCGAGGCCCGTGGCAATTCGGGCACGATCCTCGCCGAGGTGCTGCGCGGCCTGTTCGAGACCTGGGCGCCACTCGGCGAGGTCGGCCCGGACGACCTGGCGCGCGGCTTCCGGGCCGCGGCCGAGCGGGCGGAGCAGGCGGTGCTCGAGCCCGTGGAGGGCACCATCCTGACCGTGGTGCGGGCCACCGCCGACGCGCTCGAGCAGCGGCACGCCGCCGACGTCGCGGCGCTGCTCGCCGCCGCCGCCGAGGTGGCCGGCCGCGCCGTGGAGGCGACCACCGAGCAGCTCGAGGTCCTGCGCCGCGCCGAGCACGCCGGCCCCCGCCCCGCGCGAGGCGGCCCCGCCTTCGAAGTGCAGTACCTCCTGGCCTGCGGCGAGCAGGACGCCGAGGAGCTCAAGGCCTACCTCGCCGGCATCGGCGAGAGCATCGCCGTCGCCCGCACCGACGGGCTCTACCGCATCCACGTCCACACCGACCACGCCGGCGCCGCCATCGAGGAGGCCGTCCGGCGCGGCGCGACCTCGCAGATCCAGGTCGCCTGCCTCGGCTCCCCCGCGCCCGGGTGACCCCCTTCGCCGTCAGCCGGTGGCGGAGGGGCGGTCGGCGAGGACGACCTTGGCGTCCTGCCTGGCGCTGCCGCGGAAGAAGGTGACCGCGACGGTGTCGCCCGGGCGGTGGGGCCGCAGGGCGGACAGGAAGTCCTCGACCGTGGCGGTCTGCTTGCCGTCGAGCGCGGTGATCACGTCGCCGGGCTGCATGCCCGCCTTGTCCGCCGGGCCGCCGTGCACGGCGTCCAGGACCACGACGCCGGTGGTCGTCCTCACGCCGAGCTGCCTGGCGATCTCCGGGGTCAGGTCGCCCGGCTGGATGCCGAAGAACGCGTGCTGCGCGCGGCCGTTCTGCAGGAGCTGGCCGACGACGTCGACCACTGTGGCCGCGGGGATCGCGAACCCGATCGAGACCGCGCCCTGGGAGGGCGGGATGAACGCCTCGTTGATGCCGATGACCTCGCCACGCGCGTTCACCAGCGCGCCGCCGGAGTTGCCGGGCGAGATCGGCGCGTCGGTCTGGACCAGGTCGACCAGCGACTGGGTCTGCTGCGCCGACCCGGGGATCTCGCGGTGCAGCCCGGAGATGATCCCCGCGGTGACGCTGTTCTCGAATCCCAGGGGACTGCCGATCGCGACCGCGACGTCGCCCACGCGGGGGAGCTGCCGCTGGAAGGTCGCCGGCGGGAGGTCCTTGCGGCTGGCCTGTACCACGGCCACGTCGGTGACGCCGTCGCTTGCCTTGACCGTGCCGGCCACCCGGCGGCCGTCGGCGAAGGCGACCTCGACCCGCTTGCTGCCGGCCACCACGTGCTGGTCGGTGACGACGACCCCGCCACGCGACCAGACCACGCCGCTGCCGAGCCCCTTGCTGGTGATGATCGTCACCACCGAGGGCTGCACCTGGCGGACGACGTCGGGGATGCGGTCGAAGGCGCCGCTGGGCTGGTTGCTCGAGCTGGCGGCGGTCCGCGGTGGGGCGGCGCCGACCGTTCTGCGCTGGACGCCGGTGCAGCCCCCGACCGCGGCGGCGAGCGCCAGCGCCACGGCCGCGGTCCCCGCCCGCCGCAGCCCCCCCGCGTGACCGGCGCGCATCGTCAAGTCTCCTCAGCCCCCCGTTACAGCCCGAGCCCGTCGCCCGGAACACATGGATGACTTGTTTCCGTACCGGCAGGCGCCTAACCGCTCGGCCGCTTCCAGGTTTCGAGCCCCCCGCGGCGGTTCATACCGGGAGGTGACGGACAGCCCGCGGCCGGGGTCGGTCCGGTCGGGGCACACGGTGCATCCGAACCACGCTGAAACCACAAAAGGCATGAGAAGGGGTAAAGAATGATAATCATCGCATGGATTCTGCTCGGCCTGATCGCCGGCGCCATCGCCAAGGCGATCCTGCCCGGCGACGATCCCGGCGGCATCGTCATCACCACGGTCATCGGGGTCGGGGGCGCGCTGCTCGGCGGGTTCCTCGCCAGGGAGCTCTTCGGCACCCATCCGCTCAACGGCTTCTTCGATCTCAGCACCTGGGTGACGGCTGTGGTCGGCTCGATCATCCTGCTCGTGGTCTACCGCCTCCTCACCGGCGGCCGAAGAAGAGGCCGGATGGTCAGGTAGGCGAAGGGGGCCCGCCTGGGTGGCGGGCCACCGCGACGGCACGCGCCTCACCAGGCGCGTGCCGCCCCCTCCACCGCCGTCGTGCCTACGGGCCGCCCGGGAGCGCCGGCCGGGGCTGCTCGGCCGGGTTCACCAGCACGTCGACCAGAGCCGGACCGTCGTGCCGGAGCGCGCGGGCGACCGCCTCCTCCAGCTCCTCGGCGCCCTCGACCCGCAGCCCGAGCGCGCCGCAGGCGTCGGCCCAGAACGCGAAGTTCGCGGCCATCGACGTGTCGGCCACCATCACCTTGACCGGCAGGCGCTGCTCGACCACGGTGAGCAGCTCGGCCATCAGCTTCGCGAACCCGTCGGAGCTGACCAGCGCGAGGCACTGGCGTCGCCGGTGCCCCCACTGCGCCGCGATCGCGTAGGGCAGCCCGGCGGTCATCGCCGCGAGGTTGGCGGAGACCAGGTAGTCGCGCTCCCCCCGGACGTCGAAGTGGAGCGCCGACCAGACCGCCATGGCGCCCGAGTCGGAGCACAGCACGGCGTCGGCGTCGGCCAGCCGGTCGACCGTGCGCACCAGGAACTGCGGCTGCACCGGGTCGCGGGAGCGGTCCTCGAGGTCGGCCAGGCGCTCGCGCCAGGCGGCCATGCCCGCCTGCGCCTGCCCGAGGAAGCTGCGGTCCTGCTTGCGCTCCAGCAGGGCCAGGAGCGCCTCCAGCGTCTCGCCGGCGTCGCCGACCAGCGCCACGTCGGCTGGTCCGCGGCTGCTGACCCGCCCGAGGTCGGTCTCGAGGTGCACCGCCCGCACCGCGGCGGGGTCCGCCAGGCTGCGGGCATAGGGGTAGTTGGTGCCGATCACCAGCAGGGTGTCGGCCGAGGCCAGCGCCTCCTGCGACGGCTGCGTTCCGAGCACGCCGGCGCACCCCGTGGTCAGCGGGTGGTCGTCGGGGACCACCGCCTTGCCCGGCAGCGACTTGACGATCGGGCTGCCGAGCACGTCGGCCACGGCCAGCAGCTCGTTCCTGGCCCCGGTGCCGCCGACGCCCACCAGCACGGCCACGCGGCGGCCGCCGTTGAGCACGGCGGCGGCACGTTCCAGCTCGGCGGCGGACGGCACGCCCGGCGCCGGCACGAACACCGGCGCGGTCGGCGGCGTGGACGGGGTCATGACCATCCAGGGGCCCGACTCGGCCGCCGCCGGCTCGAGGTTCCACGGGAAGGTGATGTGCGAGACCGAGCCACGGGCCATGGCATTGCCGATGCCGATGTCCACCACCGCGGGGATCTGCACCGGGACGTGGACCCGGACGTTGTAGTCGGCCACGTCCGCGAGCACGTGGTCGAGGCCGAGCTCCTGCCCGAAGCCGGTGCCGAGCAGGCGGGTCTCCTGGCTCTCGGTGATGGCCAGCACCGGCTGGTGGTCGAGCTTGGCGTCGTAGAGCCCGTTCAGGAGGTGGATCGCGCCGGGGCCGGAGGTCGCCAGGCACACCCCCACCTTCCCGGTCGCCTTGGCATAGCCGCAGGCCATGAAGCCAGCGGCCTCCTCGTGCTCCACGGTCAGGAGCCGGATCTCGTGCCGGTGCCGCTGGAAGGCCCGCAGGACGCCGTCCGGTCCGTCCCCCGGACGTCCGAAAACGGTGTCGACCCCCCAGTCGATCAGCCGCCGGACCAGTGGCTCGGAGGCAAACTCCCTCACGTGCGGTCCCCTCCCCCCGGGCGAGCGCCACACAGGCACGTCTTGTCAGTCGCGCCTCGATGGTCCGAAACCTACCAGATTGTCAGCGCCAAGGGGTATCCGCAAGCCCGTCGGGTTGGTCAGCGGCCGTTCACAACGTCGGCGAGGGCCTTGACGATGAGGTGGGTGGAGGTGGCGCCGGGGTCCTGGTGGTCCCTGGAGCGCTCGCCGAGGTAGCTCGCCCGGCCCTTGCGCGCGATCAGGGGGATGGTGGCCTTCATGCCCTCCTCGGCCGCCTCGGTGGCGCGGTCCAGCGCCGGCCCGAGCTCGATCCCCTCGCCGAGCGCCCGGTCCAGCGCGCGCAACGCAGGGTCCCACGCGTCGAGCATGGTCTTGTCGCCGACGTGCGCCTTGCCGCGGGCCACGACGCCCTCGTACCCCGCCCGCAGGGCCGCGGCCAGCTCACCGTCCCCGGCCTCGCTCACCGCTCCGAGCCGCTTGCCCACGGCGATGTAGAACGATCCGTACAGCGGTCCGGCCGCCCCCCCGACCTTGCCGATCAGCGCCATGCCGACGGTCCGGAACACGCTTGCGAAGTCCTTGTCGCTCAGCCCTTCGAGCCGCTGGAGCACCGCCCGGAACCCGCGGGACATGTTCGTCCCGTGGTCCCCGTCCCCGATCGCCGCGTCCAGCCTGGTCAGCATCCCGGCGTTCTCCTCGACCACCGCCGCGGTCCGCCGGACCCACCCGACCGCCTGCTCACCCGAAAACATCGCAATCCAACCCCTTGCCCCTGACCTACACACCCAGCCCCGGGGGTGGACCGGCGGCACCCCGGCAAGCACAGTTGAGAATGGTCCGGCCGGCCCTCCGTTCGCAGCGACTGAAGTGCGGGCGCAGCCGGAGCGGAGAACGGAGGGCCGGCCGGACCACCAACCACGGTGACCAACTGCTTAATGAAGGGCCCTAATCGATCCACCCCCGAGTCCGCTCGATCGCCTTCTTCCACTCCGCGTACCCGCTCTCGCGCCGGTCCTTGGACCACTGCGGCTCGAACACCCGGTCCACCTGCCAGTTCTCCCGCATCTCGTGAAGGCTCGACCAGTAGCCGGTGGCCAGCCCCGCCAGGTAGGCGGCCCCGAGCGCGGTGGTCTCCTGGACCTGCGGGCGGATCACCGGGATGCCGAGGACGTCGGCCTGGAGCTGCATGAGCAGGTTGTTCTTGACCGCGCCGCCGTCGACCCGCAGGTCGGGCAGGGGCTTGCCGGAGTCCTGCTCGACCGCGTCGGCCACGTCACGGCTCTGGTAGCACATCGACTCCAGGGTGGCCCGGACCAGGTGGGCGCGGTTGACGTAGCGGGTGAGCCCCACGATCGCCCCGCGCGCCTTCTCGTCCCAGTAGGGCGCGAACAGTCCCGAGAAGGCCGGCACGAAGTAGGCGCCGCCCGAGTCCTCGACCGAAGCGGCGATCTCCTCGGTCTCGTCGGCGCTGGCGATCAGCTTGAGGTTGTCGCGCAGCCACTGCACGGCCGCGCCGGTGATCGCGATCGACCCCTCCAGCGCGTAGAAGCTGTTGCCGCGCTCCAGCGCGTAGAACCCGGTGGTGAGCAGACCGGACTTGGACGGCACGACCTGCTGGCCGGTGTTCTGCAACAGGAAGTTGCCGGTGCCGTAGGTGTTCTTGGCCTGGCCGACGTCGAAGCACGCCTGGCCGAACAGGGCGGCCTGCTGGTCGCCGGCGTCGCCGCACACCGGCACCGCGCCGCGAAGCACCCCGCCGGGGTCCGTCTGCCCGTAGAAGTCGCGGTCGGAGGAGGGGCGCAGCTCCGGCAGCATCGACTTGGGGATGTTCAGCCGCTCGAGGATGTGGTCGTCCCAGTCGGTGTCGGCCAGGTTGAACAGCATCGTGCGGGAGGCGTTGGTGTAGTCGGTGATGTGCTGGCCACCGTTCACCCCGCCGGTCAGGTTCCAGATCACCCAGGTGTCGGTGTTGCCGAACAGCAGGTCGCCGGCGTCGGCCCGGGCCCTGGCGCCCTCGACGTTCTCGAGGATCCAGGCGATCTTGGTGCCGGAGAAGTAGGTGGCGATGACCAGGCCCGTCTTGGGCTTGATCTCGTCTTCGTAGCCCTCCTGCTTCCACTGGCTCACGATCGGCTGGGTGCGGGTGTCCTGCCACACAATGGCGTTGTAGACCGGCTCGCCGGTGTGCCTGTCCCAGATCACCGTGGTCTCGCGCTGGTTGGTGATGCCCACCGCGGCGACGTTCTCGAAGGTGAGGCCGTGGTCGGAGAGGACCTGGGCGGTGACCTTCTGGGTCTTGTCCCAGATCTCCTTGGGATCGTGCTCGACCCAGCCGGCCCGCGGGTAGATCTGCTCGTGCTCCTCCTGCGACACGCCGGCCACCGTGCCGTTGTGCCGGAACAGCATCGCCCGGGTGCTGGTTGTGCCCTGGTCGATCGCGAGGACGTATTCCTTTGCCATCTGCTGGCCTCCTTGCCGCCGGGTCAGGGACAGACCTTTCGAGGCTGCTGTTCGATGATGCCGAACACCGTTTTGAGCATTACGCACCCAAGCCCGTATCATGTCAACCGTACGACCGGCACCACGCGGCGCGGCCAGGGGTGGTCGCCCGCCCCGAGAGGGCTCGTGACCTGGGCAGCCGGTGTTTGACGCGGGAGCGAGCGTTTCGCTACCATCCCCGATCGCGCCTCCGCCGCGCGGTGGGGGGCCGCCTTCGATCGGGCGGCAGCGGCGGCGACCGCGTTACGAGCGCTACCACACGGCCCTCGTGCACGGTCGGGAGCGGCGCGGACCTGAACGCGACGAGAGCACTGGACCGAGCACGGCCAGGACGTGTTGAACGCCCGGGGGCGTGGAGTTGAACCACCTGCAACAATAGGCACCACGACGACAACAACACACCGCACCACCCCCAGCAAACGGAGCAGCGGAACGCTCTTGACCTTGGGGGGCGTGGGGAGGAGCGAGCTCCCCCCACATGGAATAAGGAGACTGGATGCCAACGATCGCCCAGTTGGTCCGCAAGGGCAGGGAGAGCAAGGTCGCCAAGGCCAAGACGCCCGCGCTGAAGGGCTCGCCCCAGCGCCGCGGCGTCTGCACGCGCGTCTACACCACCACGCCCAAGAAGCCCAACTCCGCACTGCGCAAAGTGTGTCGCGTGCGGCTCTCCAGCGGCATCGAGGTCACCGCCTACATCCCCGGTGTCGGCCACAACCTCCAGGAGCACTCGATCGTGCTGGTGCGTGGCGGGCGCGTCAAGGACCTGCCCGGGGTCCGGTACAAGGTCATCCGCGGGACCCTTGACACGCAGGGCGTCCGCGACCGCAGGAAGAGCCGTTCGCGCTACGGCGCCAAGGCGAAGCAGAGCTGAGGGCGGACGAGAGGCAAGGGGAAGGAAGAACGTATGCCGCGGAAGGGTCCCGTCAGTCGCCGGCCGCTCACGCCGGACCCGGTCTACCAGTCGCAGCTCGTGACGCAGGTGGTCAACAAGATCATGCTCAAGGGCAAGCGCTCCCTGTCCGAGCGGGTCGTGTACTCCGCGCTCGAGCAGTGCCGGCGCAAGACCGGCAACGACCCGGTGACAACCCTCAAGCGGGCGGTCGAGAACGCCCGCCCGGTGCTCGAGACGCGCAGCCGCCGCGTCGGCGGTGCCACCTACCAGGTGCCCGTCGAGGTGCGCCAGACACGCTCCACCACGCTCGCGCTGCGCTGGATCGTGCAGTTCTCGCGGAACCGGCGCGAGAAGACCATGGCGGACCGCCTTGCCGGCGAGCTGCTGGACGCCTCCAACGGCGCCGGCGCCGCGGTCAAGCGCAAGGAGGACACCCACAAGATGGCCGAGGCCAACAGGGCCTTTGCCCACTACCGGTGGTGAAGGGCAAGACAGATCACGATGACGAACACAGCAGTTGAACGGAAGGCCGGTGGGGCCAAGGGTGGGCTCGCGATCCGCGAGTTCCCGCTCTCGCGTACCCGCAACATCGGGATCATGGCCCACATCGACGCCGGGAAGACGACCACCACCGAGCGGATCCTGTACTACACCGGCCGCACCTACAAGATCGGCGAGGTCCACGAGGGCGCCGCCGTCATGGACTGGATGCAGCAGGAGCAGGAGCGCGGCATCACCATCACCTCGGCGGCGACCACCTGCCGCTGGAAGGACCACTGGATCAACCTCATCGACACGCCCGGCCACGTGGACTTCACCGTCGAGGTGGAGCGGTCGCTGCGCGTGCTCGACGGTGCCGTCGCGGTCTTCGACGCGGTCAGCGGTGTCGAGCCCCAGTCCGAGACGGTCTGGCGGCAGGCGGACAAGTACCGCGTCCCGCGGATCTGCTTTGTCAACAAGATGGACCGGGTGGGGGCCGAGTTCCACCGCACGGTCGACATGATCAGGGACCGTCTGGGCGCCAACCCGGCGGTTCTGCAGCTTCCCTGGGGTGTGGAGAGCAACTTCCACGGCGTCGTCGACCTGGTCGAGATGACCGGTCACTACTGGCCGAGCGAGGGCATGGGCGAGCAGTGGGAGGACCGGCCCATCCCCGACGAGCACGTGGAGGCCGCCGAGGAGTGGCGGCACCGCCTGTTCGAGCAGCTCGCCGACATCGACGAGTCGCTGATGGAGAAGTACGTGCTCGAAGAGCAGCCCTCGCCGGAGGAGCTGCGCCGGGCCGTCCGCAAGGCCACCGTCGCGGGCAAGGTCACGCCGGTGCTGTGCGGCACCGCCTTCAAGAACAAGGGCGTGCAGCCGCTGCTGGACGCGATCGTCTGGTACCTGCCGTCGCCGCTGGAGGTGCCGCCGGTGCAGGGCGCCAAGCCGGGTGACGAGTCCGCGCTGATCGAGCGCAAGGCTGAGGACACCGAGCCGTTCGCCGCGCTCGCCTTCAAGATCATGAGCGATCCGTACGTGGGCAAGCTCACCTACTTCCGGGTCTACTCGGGGACGCTGCAGGCGGGCAGCCGCGTGCTGAACGCCACCAAGAGCCGCACCGAGCGGATCGGCCGTCTGCTGCAGATGCACGCCAACCACCGCGAGGACAAGAACGCGGTGTACGCGGGCGACATCGTCGCCGCGGTCGGGCTGAAGTTCACCGCGACCGGCGACACGCTCTGCGACCCCGCGCACCCGATCGTGCTCGAGTCGATGACGTTCCCCGACCCGGTCATCGAGGTCGCGATCGAGCCCAGGACCAAGTCCGACCAGGACAAGCTGGCCGGCGCGCTGGGCAGGCTGTCCGAGGAGGACCCCACCTTCCGGGTCCACACCGACGAGGACACCGGCCAGACCATCATGGCGGGCATGGGCGAGCTGCACCTGGAGGTGCTGGTCGACCGCATGATGCGTGAGTTCCGGGTCGACGCCAACGTCGGCAAGCCGCAGGTCGCCTACCGCGAGACCCTCCGCAGGCCCGTCAGCAACGTCAGCTACCGCCACGTCAGGCAGACCGGCGGCCGTGGCCAGTACGGGCACGTGGTGATCGACGTCGAGCCCACCGCCGGCGACGGCGGCGGCTACGAGTTCGTCAACAAGATCGTCGGCGGCAGGATCCCGCGCGAATTCATCCCGGCGGTGGACGCCGGCATCCAGGAGGCGATGAGCTCCGGCGTGCTGGCCGGCTACCCCGTGGTGGACGTGCGGGTGATCCTGCACGACGGCTCCTACCACGACGTCGACTCCTCCGAGGTGGCCTTCAAGATCGCCGGCTCCATGGCCTTCAAGGCGGCCGCGCGCAAGGGCGAGCCGATCCTGCTGGAGCCGGTCATGGAGGTGGAGGTCGTGACGCCGGAGGAGTTCGCCGGCGACGTGATGGGCAACCTGTCGGGCCGGCGCGGCCGCATCGAGCGGATGGAGCCGCGCGCCAACGCCCAGGCGATCCGGGCCGGGGTGCCGCTGGCCGAGATGTTCGGCTACACCACCGACCTGCGCTCGATGACACAGGGGCGCGCCGTGGCGACCATGCACTTCAGCCATTACGCCGAGGTGCCCGAGAGCATCGCGAATGAGATCATCGCCAGAGTTCGCGGCGAGTAGCAGACGTCCGTAGGGAGGGAAAGGACCCGAGATGGCGAAGAAGAAGTTCCAGCGGACCAAGCCGCACTTGAACATTGGGACGATGGGGCATATCGATCATGGGAAGACGACGTTGACGGCGGCGATCACCAAGGTGTTGCACGAGCACAACCCGGAGGTGGCGTTCACGT
>WNGF01000882.1_pt1 | contig 51373 bp, 44 predicted proteins | sample 5400641 | NCBI WGS metagenome assembly WNGF01 (sample SAMN13153371, study PRJNA577476) | soil metagenome | isolation source: 80 cm soil or saprolite under grassland replicate 2 | place: USA:California | collected 2016-06-15 | reverse complement strand
TGGACGATGGCGGCCAGCCGGCGCGCGGTGGCCTCGCCCTGCTCACGGTCCCGAGCGTGCGCCCGAAGCATCAGGCCCGTCGTGCGCAGGCTGCTGGAAGCGGCGTTGACTTCCGTGATGCCCGAGGGCGCCGGCTCGACGTCTTCCCCACGCGCGACCGCCTCCGCGGAGCCCGCCAGCGCCGCGATCGATCGCGCGATCTGCCGCGCCAGCAGCATAGCCACGGCGCCGGCCACGAGCGTGGCGATCATGACGCCGCCGAGCGCGAGGAGCAGCGAGCGCCGGACCGCCCCGTCGATGACGTCACTAGGCGCTCCCAATCCCACCCGCCACGGCGTCGACGGCACGCGGGCGTAGGCGAAGTACACCGCTTCGCCGTCCCGGGATGCCGTCTTGAAGAAGCCCTCCGCGCCTTTCTCCCGGGCATCATCGCCGGCGGCACGCCGTCCCAAGGCACGCTCCTCGTCGCGCGTGCGGCCGATGATCGCTCGGTTGTCGTCGTAGATCACGCCGAACCAGCCGGCGGGCAGGCCTTGCGCCTTCAGGACCTGGGTGACCAGGGACGGCGGGACGGTCATCGAGAGCACGTAGCGGACGGCGCCCTCGCGCTCCACGGGGATGTTCAGGATCACGATGTGGCGCGTGTTGATCTGGGCCACGACGAGGTTCGACACGGTGGGCTTCCGCGTCGCGAGCGTTCGCTGGAAGGACTCCACCTCGCGCCGCGGCGGCGGGACGACCCCCGGCGGCAAGCCCGTGTTGACCAGCTGGCGGCGCTCGAGATCGGCAATGACGATCCAGCTTCCGCCGCTGAGCGCCGCAGCCACCGCCTCGTCGCGGAAGCGGCGCCAGTCGCGCGCGTCGATGTTGCGCGAGTGCGCCAGCAGCTCGAGCCGGCCGAAGGCGACCGCGATCTCGCGGTCGACGGCGAAGGCCATGGCGCGAACGGTCTCGCGCATACCGCGCTCCACCGAGGCCCGGTTCGCCTCATGCCCGCGCAGGATCAAGACGACGGCCAGCGCGATGACCGGGACGACGGTGGCCGCGACGAGGATGGCGAGGTGGGAGCGCAGCCTCAGCGGAGCCATGGGACGGTCGCCTATTGTCGGGGCGGGCGCACGGCCGCGCCAATAGGAAAAACTTTCCCCATGCCCGACGCCTCCGAACCGACCGCGCGATCGTCCGAGGCTGCAGCGCTTACGGATATCCGTCCCGGGCGCGACGTGCTACTGTCCGGGCCTCCAGTCAAAGGGGGCTGGGCGCCGTGATTGAGCAGGACAGCGCCGACCTCACCGCTGTCATTCGGATGAAGATCGCCGATGGACTCCTGCCGTTGACACGTCCCTCGCAGCTGTGGGCCGGCGACGGCAAGGACAACACGTATGGCGGCCTTTCAGGATGGTGGTCCCGGCCATGAGATTGCGCTGGCACCTCGTGATACTCGGCCTCGGCGCGGCTCTTCCGCTGCTGATGTTCAGTATCGTGATCGTCCGTCAGGAGGCTCGGGATCAGCGCGCCGTGCTGGATCAGGGGATGCGCAATACCGTCCGCGCGCTGTCCCTGGCCGTCGACGGGGAAGTGAAGGCATCACGTGCCGTGCTCGAAACGCTGGCGGCGTCGGCCTCTCTCGATACCGGCGACCTGAAGGGCTTCTACGAGCTCTGCGCCAGGACGATCGAGGGCCGTGAGAACGCATACATCGTCCTCTTCGATCCTTCGGGGCAGCAGCTCGTCAATTCGAGCCGGCCGTTCGGATCGCCGCTTCCGAATCCCCTCCTCGGCACCCGGGCAGCGGGAACCGATCCTCGATATCCGGATGTCCCGGTGGGAGGCGCCGAGGCCGTAAAGACGGTGCTCGAAACGGGTCGGCCCGTTGCCTCTGACCTCTTCGTCTCCCTCGTCACGCGACAACCGAGGATCAGTCTCGACGTGCCCGTGGTGCGGTCCGGGACGGTGCGCTACGTGCTCGAGCTGTCGTTCGATCCCGAGGTTTTCATGCGCTTGCTCGTGAATCATCGCTTGCCGGCCGATGCGGTTGCCGGCATTCTCGACCGAAAGGGTCTCGCGATCGCCCGGAGCCTCAACCCATCCGGCCGCGTGGGACGACCGCTCGCGGCCGATCTGGCGGCGCAGATCGCGAAGTCCGAGGAGGGATCGGCGACCGGCCGTATCTTCGAAGGCGTGCCCGTGTATCACGTCTTCACCCGGTCGGAGCGCACGGGATGGACGACATCGCTCGCGGTGTCGCAGGCGGCCGTGGGCCGCTCGGTCCGTCGGTCGGTCACGCTGTTGACCGGGGGCGTGATGATCGCATTGCTGCTGGCCGGCGGACTCGCGTTCATCATCGGCCGGCGCATCGCGACGCCGATCTCCACGCTCGCCGGCTCGGCCGCCTCGCTCGCGCGAGGCGAGCGCGTCGATCTGAACCCGTCGACGGTGCGAGAGGTCAAAGAGCTCCACAATGCCCTCGTCATCGCGGGCGAGACCGTCCGCGAGGTCGCGGCCGAGCGCGCGGGTCGCGAAGCCGCCGAAGCGGCGGAGCGGCGAGCCTCGTTCCTGGCTCGCGCAACGACCGCCCTGGCGTCGTCCCTCGAGTACGAAGAGACGCTGCGTGCCGTCGCGGATCTGATCGTTCCCCAGGTCGCCGACGGCTGCGCGTTCGATGTCGCCGCGGAGGACGGATCGATTCGCCGCCTCGCGCTGCGCCACCTCGATCCGGCGAAGGAGGCGATCGCGTGGGAGTTGTCGCGGCGCTACGCCGGCGAGGCCGGGGAGCTGATCGACAAGGCGATCGCGACGCGGCGAGCTGCGGTCCTGACCGTGGTCGACGACGCGGTGTTGCGCCAGCTCGCGCGCGACGCCGACCATCTGGCGCTCCTGCGAGCGGCAGAGATGCATTCGATCATCGTGGCGCCGATCGTCGTGCGCGACACGGCGCTGGGCGCCCTCACTCGAGACGTGAAGCTCGCACGGGAGGCGGCGGACACGGCCAACCGCGCGAAAGACGAGTTCCTTGCGTCCCTGTCGCACGAGCTGCGCACCCCGCTCAACGCCGTGTACGGCTGGGCGCACATGCTTCGGGCCGGGCAGATTCGCGACGAAGCCGCCGAGCGCGCGCTCGAGGCGATCATCCGGAACGCGAACGCCCAGGTCCAGCTGATCGACGACCTGCTCGACGTGTCTCGCGTCATCGCCGGCAAGATGCGGCTGGACGTCCGCGCCGTCGATCTGAAGGCCGTCATCGAGGCCGCGCTGGACGCCGTCCGACCCGCTGCGGCAGCCAAGGAGGTCAGACTTCAGAGCGTGCTCGACTCGAACGCCGCGCCGATGATGGGTGACCCCGCCCGCCTCCAGCAGGTCGTGTGGAATCTCCTCATGAACGCCGTGAAGTTCACCCCGAAAGGCGGCCGGGTCCAGGTTCATCTCCTCCGAATCAATTCGCACGTGGAGATCGTCGTCAGCGACACAGGCCAGGGCATTGCCCCCGAGGTGCTTCCCTTCATCTTCGACCGATTCCGCCAGGGCGACAGCTCGAGCACACGGGCGCAGACCGGTCTCGGCCTCGGTCTGGCGCTGGTCAAGCACCTGGCCGAACTCCACGGCGGCAGCGTTGGCGCCCAGAGTGGCGGCGAGGGCAAGGGCGCGACGTTCATCGTCAAGTTGCCGCTGTCCATCGCGCAGCTCCCGACGGAGCCCGCCGCCCGTGGGCATCCCACCGCCATGCCCCCGGGAGCCGCACTTCATGCCGTCCGTCTGGACGGAATCCGGGTGCTCGTGGTCGACGATGACCAAGATGCGCTCGACCTCGCGTCGGCGCTCCTCGGCGCGGCGGGCGCAACGGTGAGGACGTGTCGCGCTGCGAGCGTCGCGCTCGGGCTTCTGCCGCAGTGGCGCCCGGACGTGCTGCTGTCGGATATCGAGATGCCGGGCGAGGACGGCTACGCCTTCATCCGCAAGGTGCGCGCACTGGATGCTGACCGCGGCGGCAAGACGCCGGCTGTCGCCATCACGGCATATGGGCGCGCGCAAGACCGGATGCTGTCGCTCACCGCCGGCTACAACATGCACGTGCCCAAGCCGGTGGATCCCGGCGAGCTGACCACGATCGTCGCGAGCCTCGCCGGACGACCCTCCGAACCGATGCGGTCGTCTGACGTGCTCTGATGTCGCGTTTAAGGCCTTCGACGGCATACCCGAGGCAGGCGGCCTCATGAAACCAGCTGATCTGCTTGAAATACTTTCCGCATAAACACTAGGATCGCCCGGCCACGCTCGCGATGATGGTCGTGAGCTCTCCAGGATCGGCGCCGGTATGGGGACCGGGACCGACACGATGTGACCCGGACCGGGGATTTGTGCGTAAATAAAGGGCGGCGACCCTGACTCCATGAACCCCTCGCGTACGTTCATCCTCCGGCCAGTCGCGACGGCGTTACTCACGGCGGCGGTCCTTCTGGCCGGGCTCGTGGCCTACCTCCAGCTCCCGATCTCGGCCCTGCCCCAGGTCGACTACCCGACGATCCAGATCCTCACCTTCTACCCGGGGGCGAGCCCCGACGTGATGGCCTCGTCGGTCACCTCCCCGCTGGAGCGGCAGTTCGGTCAGCTCCCGGGCCTCAAGCAGATGACCTCCACCAGCTCGTTCGGGGCGTCGCTGATCACGCTGCAGTTCACGCTGGAGTACGCCATCGACGTGGCCGAGCAGCAGGTGCAGGCGGCCATCAACGCCGCCGCCAACTTCCTGCCCAAGGACCTCCCCAACCCGCCGATCTACAGCAAGGTCAACCCCGCGGACGCGCCCGTCGTCACGCTGGCGCTCACCTCCGACACGCTGCCGCTCCACCGCGTCCAGGATCTCGCCGACACGAACCTGGCCCAGAAGATCTCGCAGCTCCCCGGCGTGGGGCTCGTGAGCATCAGCGGGGGCCAGCGACCGGCCGTGCGCGTCCAGGTGAATCCCTCCGCGCTCGCCTCCTACGGACTCAGCCTGGAAGACGTGCGGGCGGTCCTCGGTCAGGCCAACGTGGACCAGGCCAAGGGCAGCCTCGAGGGGCCGCGCCAGTCGTTCACGATCGGCGCCAACGATCAGCTCCTCACGGCCGCGGAGTACAAGGGGGTCCTCCTCGCCTACAAGAACGGCGCGCCCGTGCGGATCGCCGACGTGGCCGAGGTGATCGACGGCGTCGAGAACGTCAAGCAGGCGGCGTGGATGAACGACAAGCCCGCCGTCATCGTGAACATCCAGCGCCAGCCCGGGGCCAACATCATCGCTGTCGTCGACCGGATCAAGCGGCTGCTGCCGCAGCTCAAGGCCTCGCTGCCCTCGTCGATCGAGATCACCACGCTGACCGACCGCACGACGACCATCCGCGCCTCGGTGGCGGACGTGCAGTTCACGCTGATCCTCACCGTGGCCCTGGTCGTCCTGGTGATGTTCCTGTTCCTGCGCCGGCTCACGGCCACCATCATCCCCAGCGTCGCCGTTCCCATCTCCATCGTGGGGACCTTCGGCGTCATGTACCTGCTCGGCTACAGCCTCGACAACCTCTCGCTGATGGCGCTGACGATCTCGACGGGGTTCGTGGTGGACGACGCGATCGTGATGATCGAGAACATCGCGCGCTACATCGAGGCCGGGGAATCACCGCTCCAGGCCGCGCTCAAGGGCTCCGAGCAGATCGGCTTCACGATCGTCTCCCTGACGGTGTCGCTGATCGCCGTGCTCATCCCGCTCCTGTTCATGGGGGACATCGTCGGCCGGCTCTTCCGCGAGTTCGCCGTCACCCTCAGCGTGACCATCCTCGTGTCCGCCGTCGTCTCCCTCACGTTGACCCCGATGATGTGCGCCAAGATCCTGCGCGGACACGAGGCCCAGGAGGGGCGCTTCTATCGCCTCACCGAGCGCGGCTTCAACTGGGTGATCGACCGCTACGCGACGACCCTGCGCTGGGTCCTGGCCCACCAGCCGGCCACCCTGGTCGTGACGGTGGCCACGCTGGTGCTGACGATCGTCCTCTACGTGGTCGTGCCCAAGGGCTTCTTTCCGATCCAGGACACCGGCGTCATCCTCGGGATCTCCCAGGCGGCCCAGACGACCTCGTTCGCGGCGATGGCCGAGCGCCAGCAGGCGCTGGCCCGCATCATCCTGCAGGACCCGGACGTCGCCAGCCTGTCGTCGTTCATCGGCGTCGACGGGACCAACATGACGGCCAACGGCGGGCGCATCCAGATCAATCTCCGGCCCCGGGACGAGCGGGCCGCGGATGCCTCCGCGATCATCCGCCGCCTCGGACCGCAGCTCGAGGCGGTCGAGGGCATCACGCTCTACATGCAGCCCATCCAGGACCTGACCGTCGAGAACCGCGTGAGCCGGACCCAGTACCAGTACTCGCTGGAGGACGCCGACGCGCGGGAGCTGGCGGAGTGGACGCCGCGGCTGCTCGACAAGCTCCGGGCCTTGCCGGAGCTCCGCGACGTGGCCAGTGACCAGCAGGACGGCGGTCTGCTCGCCCACCTCGTCATCGACCGCGACACGGCCTCGCGGTTCGGCATCGTGCCCCAGGCCATCGACGACACGCTCTACGACGCGTTCGGCCAGCGCCAGGTCTCGACCATCTACACCCAGCTCAACCAGTACCGCGTGATCCTCGAGGTCGCGCCAGGCTTCCAGCAGGATCCGGAGTCGCTGAAGTTTCTCTACGTGAAGTCACCCTCCGGCGCGCAGGTGCCGCTGAGCGCGTTCGTCTCCGTCACCCCGGGCACGGCGCCGCTGGCCATCAACCACCAGGGCCAGTTCCCCTCGGTCACGATGTCCTTCAACCTGGCCCCTGGCGTGGCCCTGGGCCACGCGGTCGACGCCATCCGGGCCGCCGAGGAGCAGATCGGACTGCCGCTGTCGATTCGCGCGAGCTTCCAGGGCACCGCCCAGGCCTTCCAGGCCTCGCTCGCCAACGAGCCGCTGCTCATCCTCGCCGCGATCGTGACGGTCTACATCGTGCTCGGGGTGCTCTACGAGAGCTACATCCACCCGATCACCATCCTCTCCACGTTGCCGTCCGCCGGCGTGGGCGCCATCCTCGCGCTGCTCCTGTGCCGCGCGCACCTGGACATCATCGCGCTCATCGGCATCATCCTCCTCATCGGCATCGTGAAGAAGAACGCGATCATGATGATCGACTTCGCGCTGGACGCCGAGCGGGACGAGGGCAAAGCCCCCGCCGAGGCCATCTACCAGGCGTGCCTGCTCCGCTTCCGCCCCATCATGATGACGACCATGGCCGCGCTTCTCGGCGGGCTGCCGCTGGCCCTCGGTACCGGCACCGGCTCCGAGCTGCGCCGCCCGCTCGGTATCACGATCGTCGGCGGACTGCTCCTCTCCCAGCTCCTCACGCTCTACACCACACCGGTCGTCTACCTCGCGTTCGACCGGCTCGCCAAGCGCTTCCAGCGACGCCGGCGCCCCCAGCCCGCGCCGCTGCCGGAACCCGCGGACTGATTACATGGGTGGCTCCGGGCGCCCCCCAAACCCCCCGAACGTCTTTCGAGCATTTCACCGCTCGGCTCGCCGCCCGAGCGCGGCTCACCTCGCACTGTTTCGAGCATTTCACCGCTCGGCTCGCCGCCCGAGCGCGGCTCACCTCGCACCGCCACGCGCCCCGGCGCAGCCGGGGCGCGCCTCGGACGCACGGGCTCTGATGCCGTGAACATCTCCGAGCCCTTCATCCGACGCCCCATCGGGACGACGCTCATGAGCGTCGCCCTGCTGCTCGCGGGGATCATGGCGTATCGGATGCTGCCGGTGGCGCCCCTGCCCCAGGTCGAATATCCGGTGATCAACGTGCAGGCCGCGCTCCCGGGCGCGAGCCCGGAGACGATGGCCTCGGCGGTGGCCACGCCGCTCGAGCGCCAGTTCGGCCGCATCGCGGGCGTCACGGAAATGACGTCGATGAGTCTGCTCGGCAACTGCCTGATCGTGCTCCAGTTCGACCTCAGCCGGAACATCGACGCCGCCGCCCGTGACGTGCAGGCCGCCATCAACGCCGCGCGCAGCCAGCTGCCGCCGACGCTCCCGAACAATCCCACGTACCGCAAGGTGAATCCGGCCGATGCGCCCATCCTGATCCTCACGCTCACCTCGGACGTCATCCCCGTGGGGCGCATGTACGACGCGGCCGACTCGATCCTGGCCCAGAAGCTCTCCCAGGTCGAAGGGATCGGCCAGGTCTTCGTGGGCGGCGGCGCGAAGCCCGCCGTGCGGGCGCGCGTCGATCCGAACCGGCTCAGCCAGATCGGCATCGGCCTGGGGGAGGTGCGCGCCGCGCTCCAGAAGGTCAACGCCAACACGCCGAAGGGTGAGCTCGCCAACGGCTCGACCGCGTGGTCCATCACCGCGACGGATCAGCTCTTCGACGCCGAGCAATACCGGCCCGTGATCGTCGCCTACAAGAACGGCGCGCCCGTCCGGCTCGGCGACATCGCCGAGGTCGAGAGCTCGGTCGAGGACGTCCGGACCGGGGGGATCTCCGACGGCAAGCGGGCCGTGGTCCTCGTCCTGTTCCGGCAGCCCGGGGCGAACATCATCGAGACCGTCGACCGCGTGCGCGCAATGTTCCCGGAGCTGCGCGCGTCGATCCCGCCCGCGATGAGCCTCGCCGTCGTGGTCGACCGCAGCACCAGCATCCGCGCGTCGTTCCGCGACGTGCAGATCACGCTCGGGATCGCGATCGTCCTCGTCGTGCTGGTCGTCTTCGTCTTCCTCCGCAACGTGCGGGCGACCATCATCCCGAGCGTGGCCGTGCCGCTCTCGCTGCTGGGGACACTCGGGGGGATGTACCTCTTCGGCTACAGCCTGAACAACCTGTCGCTGATGGCGCTGACGATCTCGACCGGCTTCGTGGTCGACGACGCCATCGTCGTGCTCGAGAACATCACGCGCTACATCGAGGCCGGCGAATCCCGCCTGGCCGCGACCCTGCGCGGCGCGCGCGAGATCGGCTTCACGGTGCTGTCGATGAGCATCTCGCTGGTCGCCGTGTTCATTCCCATTCTGTTGATGGGCGGGCTCGTGGGCCGGCTGTTCCGCGAGTTCGCGGTGACGCTCAGCCTGGCCATCCTGGTCTCGCTCCTCGTGTCACTGACGGCCACCCCGATGATGTGCGCGCAATTTCTGACGTCGACCCGGGAGACCGCCCACGGGCGGCTCTACCGGCTCGCCGAGCGGGTCTTCGACGGGGCCCTGCATTTCTACGAGCGCACGCTCGGCTGGGGCCTGCGCCACCAGCCGATCGTGCTGGTCGTGCTGCTGGCGACGATCGCGGTCAACGTCTACCTCTTCGTCGTGGTCCCCAAGGGCTTCTTCCCCCAGCAGGACTCCGGACGCATCGTGGGCAACATCCAGGCCGAGCAGGACATCTCGTTCCTGGCCATGCGCGACAAGATGGGCGAGTTCGCGCGCATCGTGGGGACGGATCCCGCCGTCGGCAACGTCGTGGTCTTCACCGGCGGCAACCAGAACACCACCAACACCGCGCGCCTGTTCCTCGGCCTCAAGCCGCTGCGCGAGCGCAAGGTCTCCGCCGACGCGGTCATCGCTCGGCTGCGGCCCAAGACCGCCCACGTCCCCGGGGCGACGCTGTTCTTGCAGACGGTTCAGGACCTCCGCATCGGGGGGCGTCCGACCAGCACGCAGTACCAGTACACGCTGCAGAGCACCGATCTCGCCGAGCTGAACGCGTTCGCGCCGCGGATGCTCGCGAAGCTGCGGGAGCTGCCGGGCCTGCGCGACATCGCGACCGATCAGCAGAACCGGGGGTTGCAGGCGGCGCTCGTCGTCGACCGCGACGTCGCCGCGCGCCTGGGCATCCAGGCCCAGACCGTCGACGACACGCTCTACGACGCCTTCGGTCAGCGTCCGGTCTCGACGATCTACCGGCCGCTCAACCAGTACCGCGTGGTCCTCGAAGTGGCGCCGGAGTTCCAGCAGAACCCCGATGCGCTGAAGGCGCTCTACGTGAAGTCCTCCACCGGCCAGCAGGTGCCACTTAGCGCGATCTCACGCTTCGTCCCGAGCACGACGCCGCTGGCCGTGAGCCACCAGGGCTTCTTCCCATCCGTCACGCTGTCCTTCAACCTGGCGCCCGGCGTGGCGCTGGGCGATGCCGTCGCCACCATCCAGGCGGCCGAGCGCCAGATGAGCATGCCGTCGTCCATCCGGGCGAGCTTCCAGGGCACGGCGCAGGCCTTCCAGGCCGCGGTCGCCAACCAGCCGATCCTCATCCTGGCCGCCCTGGTGGCGGTGTACATCGTGCTCGGCGTCCTCTACGAGAGCTTCATCCACCCCATCACGATCCTCTCGACCCTGCCCTCTGCCGGCGTGGGCGCGCTGCTCGCCATCCTGCTGTTCCGGGGCGATCTCAACGTGATCGCGATGATCGGGATCATCCTGCTCATCGGGCTCGTCAAGAAGAACGCGATCATGATGATCGACGTCGCGCTGGACGTGCAGCGCTCGCAGGGCAAGCCGGCCGTCGAGGCCATCTACCAGGCGTGCGTGCTCCGCTTCCGCCCGATCATGATGACGACCATGGCGGCGTTGCTCGGCGCGCTGCCCCTGGCGCTGGGCACCGGGGAGGGCGCCGAGCTGCGGCGGCCGCTGGGCATCACGATCGTGGGTGGGCTGATCATGTCCCAGCTCCTGACGCTCTACACCACGCCCGTCGTCTATCTCTACCTGGAGCGCTTGCGCGGCGCGGGCGAGCGCGTGCGGCGCGCGTCGTTGTCCCAGCGCTGGCTCGGAGCGCACCGTTGATCCGGAAGACCTGTTACTCTAGGGAGTCGCGATGAGCCACATCGACCGTCGTCCCGGCGGATCTGTCGTCCTCGGTCTCGGGGTGCTGGCCGTCCTCGCCCTCGGCAGCGCCGGTTGCACCGAGAACAAGGCCGAGTCGAAGCAGGCCCAGCGCCGGCCGCCCGTGCCCGTCGCGGTGGCCCAGGTCGAGCAGAAGCCCGTGCCCCTGCAGGTCCAGGCGATCGGGACGGTCGAGGCCTACACCGTGGTCTCCGTGCGGGCCCAGGTCGGCGGCGAGCTGACGCGTGTCCACATCAAGGAGGGCCAGGACGTTCGCAAGGGCGATCTCCTCTTCACGATCGATCCCCGCACGGCGCAAGCGACGGTCGACCAGGCCCAGGCCAACCTCTCGAAGAGCCGCGTGCAGGTGCAGCAGGCGCGCGCGACGCTCGAGCGGGACGCCGCGCGCGTCGCCCAGGCCCGCGCCACCCTCGCCCGCGACGTGGCCCAGGCCAAGAACGCCGAGGTCCAGGCGCAGCGGTACCGGGACCTGCTCAAGAAGGACCTCATCTCCAAGGAGCAGCACGACCAGTACCAGACGGCCTCGGAAGCCCTGGCCGCGACCGTTCAGGCCGACGAGGCCGACGTGCGGAGCGCCGAGCAGACCGTGCGCGCTGACCGGGCCGCAATTGAGAGCGCCGAGGAAGTCGCGCGCGCGGACGAAGCTGCCGTCGAGAATACCAAGGTGTTGCTCGGTTACACGACCATCCGGTCGCCGCTCGACGGTCGCACCGGCAGCCTCGGGCTGCACGAGGGCAACGTGGTGCGGGCGACCGGCACGAACGATTCCACGCTGCTCGTCATCAATCAGATCCAGCCGATCTACGTGTCCTTCACGGTGCCGCAGCAGCAGATGCCGGCCATCAAGCGCTACATGGCCGAGGGCACGCTCCAGGTCCAGGTCCTTCCGAGCGGCGACCCGAAGCCGGTGAACGGGACGGTGACGTTCATCGACAATGCCGTCGACACCACCACCGGGACGATCCGCCTCAAGGGGACCTTCGGCAACGAGGAGAAGCGGCTCTGGCCCGGCCAGTTCGTCAACGTGACCCTGACGCTGACGACGGAACCGAATGCGATCGTCATCCCGGCCCAGGCCGTGCAGAGCGGCCAGCAGGGTCAGCAGTACGTCTTCGTGGTGAAGCCCGACTCCACCGTGGACAGCCGCCGCGTAACGGTCCAGCGGACGCAGGGCAGCGAGACCGTCATCGCCAAGGGCCTGACCCCCGGCGAGCGCGTCGTCACCGACGGCCAGCCGCGTCTCACGCCGGGCGCGAAGGTCGAGGTGCGCGGCGCGGAGGCTCGGGGTGGCCGGCCCTCGGGCGAGGCCGGGGGCAGTCGGGATCAGCCGGGAGCCGAGAAGCCGGGCGGCCGCGGCGGCCAACGCCCTCCGAAGACGCAGTAGGCCGAGAACCTTGCACACCAGGCGTCCCGCGCGTCTAAGGACCGACTGGTGATGACCGCCCGCGGCTCGCGCACACGCTCGATCCTGCTCGTCCTGGCGCTGGTCTCCTTCGGCCTGCTCCTGACCGGCCCCGAGCTGCTTCACGCTCATCGCTCGGGCGAGCTCGGTCTGTACAACACCGAGTGCCCGCTGGCCGAGATCGCGGCACGCCACGCCGACGCATCGCTGCCGTCGGCTCCGGCCGTCCTGGCGACGGGGTGGACGGCGCAGGTGGCGCCGGCGCTGGCGCCCGGGCATGTCTTCACGCTGTTCGTCCGCTCCGCTGATTCCCGCGCTCCCCCGCTCGTCTGATCTGATCCGCTCGTTCCCGGCGCGTGAGCACGATTCCCCGATGGTCGGTCTCGCCACGGCGGCCGGCATGCTCGTGATGTTCTCGATCACGCGCATGCTGCCGCGATAGCCGGAGTTACGCGGTCTTGACCATCCCGTGGTCGTCGCAGTGAGAGCCGTGGGGATAATGCAGATGCCCGCCGACGAGATAGTCGACGTGATCGCTGTGGGGAAGCGCCTCGTGTCCACAGCCCTGGCGATGCCGATGGGTCTGGTCATGATCGGCGCAGACGTGACCGGGCGTGCACGCCGCGGGATTCGCGCCTCCGGCGGCCAGCACATGCTCGTCGACGTGGTCGCCATGGATGCAGTGCAGGTGTCCGTCGTGGACGTAACCGGTGTGATCCTCGTGCTCGATGGCCTGGTGCCCGCAGTTCGCCGCGTGGGTGTGGCCGTGGCCGGGATGCTCCTTGTGGTCGCTCATCGCGTTCCTCCCCGATCTCGCGTGATCTTGAATCAACTGTACAGCCGGAAGGCGTCGAGATCCTCATCGAGCCCCGCTCATCGGGTTCAGCCGATGTAAGGATTACTTCACGGGAGGTTGATCCGCGGAAACGTCGGCAGGGCGCGGCCGCCGTCCAGCACGACCGCGCGTCCGGTCACGAAATCGAACTCGGGCGAGCACACGAGCACCACCATGCGCGCGATCTCGACCGCCGTGACCAGGCGCCCGAGCGGGGTGCCCGCGATCGCGGCCGCCTTGTACTCGGGCATGGTGTCGGTCCGGGCGCTCGCGATCTGGCTCGGCACGACCGCGTTCACGGTGATCGCCGGCGCCAGCTCGAGGGCCAGCGTCTCGGTGAGATGGAGCAGCGCGGCCTTGGCCAGCCCGTACACGGAGTGCGTGCGCACGAAGCCGGAAGTCGCGCCGATGTTGACGATGCGTCCCCACCCGAGCCGCGTCATGTCGGGGGCGGCGAGCTGCGCGGTGAGCCAGGCGGCCTTGAGGTTCGCGTTCATCACGTAGTCCCACTCGTCCTCGCCGAGCGCGCGGAGGGGCCGGTCGTTGAAGGGGCCGGCGTTGTTGACGAGGATCTGGGGCGGTCCGAGGCGCTCGCGGACGGCGCTCACCAGACGGCGGACATCCTCGCTCCGCGAGACGTCGGCCGCGAACGCATCGGCCTCGCCGCCCTCCTGACGGATCTCCTCCACGACGCGCCCCGCCGCCGCGCGTGCCGAGCGATAATGGACCGCCACTCGCGCACCTGCGCGTCCCAGCTCCCGCGCGATGTCGACCCCGGCCCCGCCCGACGCACCCGTGACCAGCGCGATCCGCCCGGCCAGCGGCTTCACGGCTTGCGTCATCTACGCCTCATCGGGCCGATGCGCCCAGGACACGACGGTCGTGACCACCACCGCCAGGAAGTAGATGCTCGTGATCACCTGAACGACGACCGTGAGCTGCACGATCCAGCCGCACGCACGCGCCCGGTCGGGCGCGATGTCGCCGTATCCCAGGGTCGTCAGCGTCACGAAGGCGAAGTACGTCGCATCGACGAACGACAGCGGGGCCTCCTTGAAGCACCACCGCTCACTCGCGTACAGAACCGCGAAGGCCATCGCGAGGTTGAGGACGTTCGCGATCGTGAGCAGGATGGCTCGCAGCCTGTGGACGGGCCGATGCGTCACGAAGGCGATCGAGGTATGCACGAGGACCGAGTCGACCAGGTAATACATGGCCACGAGACTCGACGCGCCACTCCACCAGTCGAAGCGCGCGCCGCCGCCCCTGGCCACGAGGGCGGCGAGCCCCGTGAGGGCGACCAGCGCCGTCAGGACATACCAGCCCTCCCTGTCCTTGAAGCCGAGGAGCCTCGCCGCGCACCGGTGCTGGGCATACCACTTCAAATACTGCTCGATGCGCCCCCAGAACCTCTTGATCCGGAGAGAACCACGAGTGTCAGCATCGGGTTCGAGAGCCAACGTCAGTCACCCCGAAGCCCGCCGGCTCTCCAGCGTGCTCACGGCTCGATCAGGTCCGACCAGATCGACGTCGTGTACTCCCGGTCGAGGTACTTCGCGTACAGCTCGTCGATCAGCTCCTTGCCGGCCGCCACGATCTCTTTCTCATAGGCGGCGCGATCGGCGATCTCGATGCGCTCGATGTAATCCCACGGCCCCCCCGCCAGCCGCGGCCCCGCCTCGGTGATCCGGTGCGTCCGGTAGCTCACGATGCTCTTGAGCCGCCCCGCGACGACATAGTCGACCTCGCGCTCGAACCGCTCGTACGCCTCCCGATCGACCCCGGGCTTCAGCTTCGCCAGCACGTATCTGACCACCGCCATGTTGTCCTCCTTCGTTGAATAGGTATTCACCGGATCCCCGACCCTACACTCCCGAAGCATCACACGAGATGACACGCGACCCGATGACCCGGCGCGATCTCGCGGAGCGCGACCGGCTCAGCGCAGACCGGCTGAGCGAGCGGACAGCGACCCCGGAGCCGACAGCCCGAGGGAACGGCGATCGGGCTTGGGATCTCGCCATGGAGGGTCAGACGCTCACGTCGCACGTCGGGATCGGGCACCGGGACCGCGGACAGCAGCGCGCGCGTATACGGATGCTGGGGACGGCGGAACAGATCCTCGGCCGACGCCTCTTCGACGATGGCGCCGAGGTACATCACGGCGACCCGGTTCGACAGGTACTTCACGGTCGACAGGTCGTGGGAGATGAAGAGGTACGTCATTCCGAGCCGGGCCCGCAGCTCGGCGAGCAGCAGGATCACGCGCGCGCGCAGCGAGACGTCCAGCGCCGATGTCGGCTCATCGAGGACCAGGAAACGCGGCCGCGTCGCCACGGCACGGGCGATGTTCACGCGCTGTCGCTGCCCGCCGGAGAGCTGGTGCGGATACCGATGGGCGAGCGAGGGCTCGAGCCCGACCTCCTCGAGGATCTCGACGAGCCGCTGCCGGCGCGCGCCCGGAGCGAGGTCCGTGTGCAGGCGCAGCGGCTCCTCGACCATCGCCTGGACCGTCAGTCGCGGGTTGAGCGAGGCGGTCGGGTCCTGGAAGACCATCTGGAAGTCGCGACGGCGCCGGCGCAGCGCCTCGTCGGCAAGCGTGGCCAGATCGACACCGTCGAATGCGACTCGCCCGCCCGTCGGCTCGAGCGTGCGGACGAGACAGCGCGCGATCGTCGACTTGCCGCACCCCGACTCGCCGACCAGCCCGAGCGTCTCGCCGGCGTTGAGCGCGAAGGACACTCCGTCCACCGCGCGCACGCTCGCCGGCCGCAGCCAGGAGCCCGCCGAGCGGAGCGGGAAGTGCTTGGAGAGGTCGTCGACGGTGAGGAGCGGCGTCACGTCCGCGCCTCCTCGACGGCGAGACAAGCCACAATATGGTCGGGCGCGATCTCCACCACCGGCGGCCGACACGCGCGGCATGCGTCCATCACGAGGGCACAGCGCGGCGCGAACCGGCAGCCCGTGGGGGGATCGAGCAGCGACGGCACGGCGCCGGCGATCGGCTCCATCACGAACTCGCGATCGAGCCGGGGGATCGACCGCAGGAGTCCGCGCGTGTAGGGATGCGCCGGCCGCTTGAAGAGGCCATGGACGCCCGCCGATTCGACGATCTGGCCCGCGTGCATGACGGCGACACGGTCGCAGATCCCCGCCACCACGCCGAGGTCGTGGGTGATCAGCAGGATCGCCGCACCCGTCCGGCGCCCGAGATCGCGCAGGAGGTCGAGGATCTGCGCCGCGATGGAGACGTCGAGGCCCGTCGTCGGCTCGTCGGCGATCAGCAGGCGTGGGCTCGTGGCCAGGGCCATCGCGATCATCACCCTCTGGCACATGCCGCCCGAGAGCTGATGGGGGTATTGCGCGGCGCGACGCTCGGGCTCCGCGATGCCCGCCTCACCGAGCATCGCGAGCGCCCGCCGCCGCGCGCCGTCGGCGGACAGCCGGGCGTGCAGCCGCAGCAGGCGCTCGATCTGGCGGCCGACGGGGATCACGGGGTTCAACGACGTCCGGGGGCTCTGGAACACCATCGCGATCTGCGAGCCGCGGATTCCCCGCATCGCCTCCTCGCTGGCGCGGAGGAGGTCGCGGCCGTCGAACTCGATCGCGCCGCCGACGATCCGGCCCGGCGGACGGATCAATTTCAAGATCGCGAGCGCGGTGACCGACTTGCCGGAGCCCGACTCGCCGACCAGGCCGACGATCTCGCCGGCGCGAACCGACAGCGTGGCGGCATCGACGGCCTGGACCGTGCCTTCGTCGGTCTCGAAGTGCACGGTCAGCTCGCGGACCTCGAGCAGCGTCGTCACCGTCCACGCATCCGGAGATCTACTTCTTGAGCGCGCGCTCCCGCAAGCCCTTCGCGGCCTCGCGCAGATCGTAGGTCGGATAGAACTCCGTCCGGAACGCCTTCCACGCCGTCAGCTCGATGGCCCGGTTCACCTCGCGCAGCCGCGCCGGCGGCACGCGCAGGGTCACCACCTGCCCGATGCCCATCATCACGTACCAGGACTCGACGGCGATGCCGTCGGGCGGGAACTTCGCCCAGAAGCCGGTCTGGTCCAGCTGCTGGTTGATCTCCTCCAGCGTCTTGGACTGGTCGTGCTTGAGGAAGATCGGGGTTCCTCCTTCGAGCGTCGGTGCGTGTCACAGCCCTCGCAACCGCGGGTCGAGCAGATCACGTAGCGTGTCGCCGACCAGGTTGAACGAGAGCACGGCGGCGATGATCGCGAGTCCCGGAAAGAGAAAGAGCCACCACTCGCCGGAGACGATGTAGCCGGCCCCCTCCGCCGTCATCGCGCCCCACTCGCTCATCGGCGGCCGGATGCCGAGCCCGATGAAGGACAGCGCGGCCACGGTGAGGACGGCGAAGCCCATCGCGAGGGTGGCCTGCACGATCACCGGCGGGATGCAGTTCGGCAGGAGGTGGTGGAAGATGATGCGCCGCTGCCGGTTGCCGACCGTCCGCGCCGCTTCCGCGTACTCCATCTCCCGGACGCGCAGCATCTCGCCGCGGATCAACCGAGTGTAGATGGGCACGTGGGTGATGGCGATGGCGGCGATCACGTTGAGCGTGTTGTTGCCGAGGGCGGCGGTGATGCCCATGGCCAGGATGAAGGACGGAAAGGCCATGACGGCGTCGATGGCCCGCATCACGAGCTGATCCGTCCACCCGCCGCGATAGCCCGCGAGCGCGCCGAGGACGACGCCCGTCGAGAGCGCCATGAGGGTGGCGCCGAGCGCGACCAGCAGGTCGATCCGCGAGGCGTACAGGATCCGCGTGAGCTGGTCGCGACCGTAGATGTCGGTGCCGAGCCAGTGGCGGAGGCCCGGGGCCTGGAGCGTGTGCTCGGCGTCGGGCGCATCGGGGTCGTACGGCGTCAGCCACGGCGCGCCGAGCGCGACCATGGTCAGCACGATCAGCATGCCGAGGGCGGCCAGCGAGAGCGTGTTGCGCCGCAGCCGGCGCCACAGCGCGGCCCCCGCGCTCCGCCGCACGACGCGGCTAGCGGAGACGGATTCGAGGGTCGACAAGCCCGTACGCGAGGTCGACGGCGAGGTTGACGAGCACGTAGACGACGGCCACGAAGAGCACGAAGCTCTGGATCGGCCCCGCGTCCTTGGACATGAGCGACGTCACCGCGTAGTTGCCGATCCCGGGCCAGGCGAACACGATCTCGACGACGACGTTGCCGGCCATGAGAAACCCGAACACGACGCCGATCAGCGTGATGACGGGGATCATGCAGTTGCGCAGGGCGTCGCCGTAGACGATCGTCCGCCGCGGCAGCCCCGCCGCCCACGCGGCCTTGATGTAGTCGGACTCGAGCACTTCCAGCATGGTGGCGCGGACCATGCGTGTGAGCGGCGCCATCACCGAGAACCCGAGGGGCAGCGCGGGCAGGACGAGCTGCGCCGTGGCCGACCGCAGCGCCGGCCAGTCGCCCGTGACGAGCGCGTCCACCGTGTAGAGGCCGGTGAGGGCCGTCGGAGCGGAGGCGCCGGCGCTGAGCCGGCCGAGCGGGGGCGGCGCCACCCCGAGCTTGTAGAAGAAGACGTAGAGCACGAGGAGCCCGGTCCAGAACGTGGGCATGGCCACCCCGCCCACGCCGAGCAACCGGCTCACGTGATCCACCCAGCCGTCGCGTCGCACCGCCGCCACCACCCCGAGCGGGATGCCGATCCCGAGCGCGACGAGAAGGCTGGCCAGCGTCAGCTCGAGCGTCGCCGGCACACGCTGCCACAGGTCCTGCAGGACGGGCCGCCCGGTCGCGGCGCTCTCCCCGAGGTCGCCCCGCACCACGCCCGAGACGTAGCGCCAGTACTGCACGACCACCGGCCGGTCGAGCCCCATCCGCCGTTCCATCTCCGCAACGTGCTCCGGCGTCGCCAGCGGCCCCGCCTTCACCAGCGCCGGGTTCCCCGGCAAAAGGTACGTCAGCGCAAACGTGATGACGGTCACCCCGAACAGCGTGGGAACGACGAGCACCAAGCGCTTGAGCAGATACCAGCCGAGCATGATTACGGGGTCAGACTTTGACTTCTAAACATCTTCGCTGACCCATGCGATGGGCGCGGCGATCCGCTGAAGATGTTTAGAAGTCAAAGTCTGACCCCGTGGCCGTCACGTGCGCTTGAGGTTGAAATAGCGCTCGAAGGTGTCCCAGCGCTTTTCGAGGCCCGTGAGGTCGGCGCTGCCCACGCGCGTCCAGCTCTCGTACCAGAGCAGGCCCCACACGGCGTCGTCGATGATGATCTTCTGGGCCTGACGCGAGGCGGCGGCCCGCTTGTCGGCATTGGCCTCGTGCATGTTGTCGTTGATCAGCTTGTCGACCTGCGGGTTGTTGTAGAAGGACAGGTTGGTGAACGTCGACTTCGAGTTGAAGAGGAACGTGAGGTGATAGAACGGGTCGTTGATCCACGACTGCCACGACTCGATCGAGAGCGCGTGCCCGCCCTTGATGGCCACCTGGCGGAACGTCGCGTCCGTCTCCTTGACGATGTTGACCTTGAAGCCAATCTGCTCGAGCTCGCGCTGCAGCCAGATCGACGCCTGCTCGTGCGTGGGCCAGCCGACCCGGATGGCGAGATCCACCGGGATCGGCGCCTTGTCCGCCCCCGCCTCCTTCATGAGCGCCTTGGCCCGGGCGAGGTCGTGCTTGTACGGCGAGTAGTCGCCGAGGTAGGAGGGCGTGAGGTTCGGGATGGGGCTCTTCATCTGCGTGCCGTAGCCGTACAGCACGTTCGGCATGATGGCCTGGATGGGGATCGCGTAGTTGACCGCCTGCCGCACGAGCTTGTTGTCGAAGGGCGGCTTCTGCTGGTTCATGGCCAGGTAATGGCACGTCGTATCCGGGACGTTGAAGATCTTGAGCCCGGCCTCGCCCTCGAGCGACTTCACGTTCTTCGGCGAGAGCCCGGGCCGCCCGGCCACGAGGTCGACCGCCTTGCGCTTGAGGAGCAGGACGCGGTCCGCCTCGTTGGGGACGAGCTTCAGCACGACGCGCTCGAAGTACGGCTTGCCGCGCCAGTAGCCGGGAGTCGCTTCCATGACGATCTCCACGCCCGGCTCGTTCTTCACCAGGCGATAGGGCCCGACGCTCGCCATGTTGCGCTTGAGCCAGTCGGCCGCCCACGGGTCGTCCTTGGTCGCGTGCGCCTTGACCTCGTCGGGATCGAGGATCGCGTTGTTCGACAGCGTGATCGTGTCGAGCCCCATGGGGCTCGCGGCCTTCATCTTCACCGCGAAGGTGGAGTCATCACGGACCTGGAACTGGTCGGCCGACGTCACCTGGATCAGCGTGGGGAAGATCAGCTTCATGTAGCCGGGCGAGAGCAGGCCCCGATCGAAGGAGTACTTCACGGCCTGGGCGGTGAGGGGTCGGCCGCTGGCGAACTTCACGCCCTTGCGGATCTTCATCACGATCGTGGCGCCGCCGTCCTCCATCGCCCACGACTCGGCGATCTGGCCGTCCCATTCGCCGGGGCGGGAGCGGAAGAGCCCGGGCGTGCCCTCGATCGGCCGCACCTTCCACGACAGCGGCGCGTCGCTGCAGTTCGCCACCGTCACGTAGCCCCCCTGCGTCTTGAACGAGGCGGGATCCAGCGTGTCGATGTCCGAATCCCAGGCGACGACCAGCGTGCGGGGGGACTGTGCCTCGCCTCGTCGCACGGCGGCGAGCGTGGCCGCCGCCCCGCCGGTCGTCACGAGGAACTCTCGACGCGTCAACGTGTGTCGCATCCGACCCTCCTCAGTGGATTCATCCCGCGGCGACGGGCTCGAAGCAGTCGAGAACGTCACCGGCGTGCAATACGGTATCGCGCTCCACCGTGACGTTGTTGACGGCGACGAGCCAGGTGTCCTTGTCGGCGCCGAGATCCCGCAGCACCGTCACCACCGTCGCGCCCTCGGGGACGTCCCACGCGCGCCGATCGGCGCCCTCCGGCATGAAGCGCCTCAGGTTGCCGTGCATATGAATGGTGATCGTCATGCGCGGACCCGCGGCATGACTTCGGTCTGGAAGCGCTCGATCACGGTGTCGATGCGACCGTCGGCGGCCATCGGATAGATCATGAGCTGCGTGATCCCGGCGCGCGCGAGCCGGGCGACGCCGGCCGCGACGTCCTCCGGCGGGCCGGTCAGCGTCACCGCGTCCACGAGCTCGTCCGTCACCTCGCCGGCGGCAGCCGCCAGCGGCGCGGGATCGTGGGCGTAGGAGATCCCGCCGAGCTTCGCCTCCAGCGTGGGCGGGATCTTGACCCCGGCCGTGACGAACGTGAAGAAGTCCGGCTTCTGCGAGGCGAGGCTGCGCACGAGGCCGGGGCGCATGACGTCACGGGCCACGCGACGGTCGTCGTGGATGCAGACGTTGATCCGGGCGACGAGGTCGATCGTCGCCGGATCGCGGCCGGCGGCGCGCGCCGCGCCGTGCACCGTGTCCCGGAAGAACGTGAGCAACGGGTCCGCCACCGCGCCTTGCATGATCGCGCCGTCGGCGCCGCGCCCGGCCGCGCGGCAACCGACGGGATGCTGCGAGGCGATGTAGATTGGCACGTCCGCGCGCGAGGGCGTGAAGTCGAGCTTGCCGTCCTCGAGCCGCACCATCTCACCCCGATACGTCACCCGCTCGCCCGCCAGGAGCCGGCGGATCACCTCCACGGCCTCGCGGATCGCGACCCCGGGCCGGGCCCGGGTCACCCCGATCTCACGAAAGCCGCTGACGCCGGCGCCGATCCCCAGCACGGCGCGCTGGCGCGAGATCTCATCGAGCGTCGCGATCGCCATCGCCGTGAGCGCGGCGTGCCGCGAATAGGGATCGGTGACGCACGGTCCGAGCTTGATGCGCTCGGTCCGGAGGGCGCAGAGGGTGAGCGAGGCATAGACCTCGCGGAAGAAGCGCTCGTCGGCCAGCCAGAGATGGTCGTAGCCGAGGCGCTCGGCCCGCTGGGCGAGCGTGACCAGCCGGTCGGCCGGATGCGTGGGCAGGAGCAGGAGCCCCGTGGTCAGCGCCATCAGGTCGAGGGGCGCCACGGCTTCGCCGGGGCGCTCCGAGCCGCCAGGGGGGCTTGGGGGGCCCGCTCGGGGCCCCCCATCTTGGTCAGTACGATCTTCTCGGCGGTGATGGGCAGGCTGGTGATCCGCACGCCCGTCGCGACCGCGATCGCGTTGGCCACCGCGGCCGGCGGCTCGATGTTCGGCGGCTCCCCGACGCCCTTGGCACCATGGGGACCGAGCGCGCTCGGATGCTCGACGAGGATCGACTCGATCGGCGGCACGTCGAGCGTCGTCGGCATCTTGTAGTCGGTGAGGTTCGGGTTCAGGACGCGGCCCTCGCGGTAGACGATCTCCTCCGACAGCGCCTGCCCGAGCCCCTGGGTCACGCCGCCCTCGATCTGACCCTCGATGTAGGTCGGGTTGATCGCCCGGCCGACGTCCTGGGCGACGACGTAGCGGTGGAGGGTCACCTCGCCCGTGTCGGGATCGACGGAGAGATCGACCGCGTGGGCATGGAAGCTCGGCGAGTGGAACGCGGGATAGACGTGGGCCTCGACCCGCTTGGCGTCGTGCGGGGTCGGCGGCGCGACGAACGCGCCGTGAGCGATGAGCCCACCCCCCGACTGGTTCGACAGCCGCGCCAGGTCGGCGAGGGCCAGGCGCTTGCCGTCGGCGACGACCTGGCCGTCACGGAGCGACAGCGACTCCTCGGGGAGGCCGAGCTGGGCGCTCGCCAGCCGGAAGAGCTGCGTGCGCAGGTCGGCGGCGGCGATCCGGCAGGCGTTGCCGACGGCGAACGTCGTCCGGCTCCCCTGCGCGCCGAAATCGAAGGGTGTGGCCAGCGTGTCGGCCGAGACGAGCGTGATGTCGGCGACCTCCACGCCCAGCTCATCGGCCAGGATCTGGGCGGCGCCGGTCAGCGCGGCCGAGCCGATCTCCGCGGCGCCGGTGTTCAGCGCGATCGAGCCGTCGGGGTGGAGCTTCACGTAGACGCCGGAGGAGCCGCCCGTGGTCGTCCACCAGCCGCACGCGAGCCCCTTGCCGCGCCACGTCCCCGGCTTGCGATCCTGCCAGCCGATGGCCGCCGCGGCCTTGCGCAGGCACTCCTCGAGGCCGACGCCGCTGAGCACCTGCCCCGTCGGCCCCTCGTCGCCCTCGTGGACGATGTTGCGCAGCCGCAGCTCCAGCGGGTCGAGGCCGAGCGCGTCCGCGATGATGTCCATCTGCGACTCGCACGCGAAGTTGGCCTGCGGGCCCGACGGCGCCCGGTAGGAGCCGCAGTTGGTCTTGTTCGTGTAGACGGCGTAGCCCTCGATGAGCAGGCTCGGGATGCGGTAGGGCCCGGCCAGCACCAGTGTGGCCACCGACGCGACGCCCGGGCCGGATCCGGCGAAGGCGCCGGTATCGAAGACGATCCGGCCCTGCTTGGCGACGATGCGGCCGTCCCGCGTCACCCCGGTCTTGAGATCGATGACCGTGCCCTGCCGCGGGTACGCGGCCGTGAGCTCTTCTTCTGTCGTCGTCATCACCTTCACCGGCCGGCCGGTCCGCCTGGCCAGGAACGCGGCGAAGTGCTCGACGCCCACGCGGAGCTTGCCGCCGAAGCCGCCGCCGATGGCGGTGACGATCACGCGGATCTTCGAGGGCGGGAGCTCCAGAATCTCCGCGAGCGTGTTCTGGACCTCGAACGGCAGCTGCGTGTTCGACCATACCGTCACGGCGCCGGCGGTATCCCACGAGGCGACGGCCGCCCGCGGCTCCGTGTAGCCCTGGTGGACCATGCCGGTGGTGAAGCGATGCTCGAAGATCCGGTCCGCCTCCTCGAAGCCGCGCTCGACGTCTCCGGCGACGATGCGCGCGCGATTGCAGACGTTGCCCTCGCGGTGGAGCAGCGGGATCGCCGTGTAGCGTGCCCAGTCCTCGTGGACGAGCGGCGCGCCCGGCGTCATCGCCGCCTCGGCGTCGAGCACGGCGGGCAGCGGCTCGTAGCGGACGGCGATCGCGGCGAGGGCGGCGTCCGCGGCCTCCGGCGTCGTGGCCGCCACCGCGGCGACGGGCTGACCCACGTAGCGGACCCGGTCCGTCGCGAACACCGTCTCGTCCTTCAGCGCGCCACCGTAGCGGACGTCAGGAACGTCGCGCGCCGTGATGATCGCGCGCACGCCGGGCAACGCGGCGGCGCGCGTGACGTCGATCGCCACGATGCGCGCGTGCGGCTCGGTCGATCTCAGGATCTTGCCGTGCAGCATGCCGGGCAGCGCGAAGTCGGCGCCGAAGACGGCGCGGCCGGTGACCTTGCCGTAGGCGTCGAGCCGCGGCACCCGGGCGCCGACGGCCTTGCCCGCGGTCATACCCGCCACCCGTGAGCGGGCGACTGATGGGGAAGGTGTGGCAAATCGATCCTCGAGAAGCAACGATATGCCGTGGCCGCCAGATAGACAACTCGCCGGCTGCTTTTTCAGCGTCCTGCGAGGCTAGGACGGCTTGAAGCGGACGGCGTTGAACGCGAGGACGGGCTTGAGGAAGGCTGCGTAGCGCGGGCTACGCGGCCACCGTGACATGAGGATCGGTCGCGTTGTCCTTCGCGGTGGACGTCTTCTTCTGCGTGATCTCGATCCGGCGCGGCTGTTCAGCGGTCTCCCGGCGCATGCCCTTGATCGTGACCTTGCCGGCCTTGACCGCCGCCCGCGCCGCTTCCCGTTCTTGGATGCTGGACTCGCTCGTCTCTTCGAAGAACTTCTTGCCCGAGGCCCGGAAGGCATAGAAATCCTCTGCCGCCGTGGCGAGATCGAACAGGACCTTCATCAGGGTCTCACGGAACTCGACATAGGCGGCGACGCGGGTCTCGCCCTCAGCGGCCAGGGCGCCCGGATTGACACCGTACATCCACCAGTCGTCATCCTCTTCGACGGCCAGCAGTCGTCCATGGATGCGGACGTCGGCTAGGAAACCGTGACCTTCGACCTTGTCGACGAAGGTGAAGAGAAGGGGACGCAGGACCGGCCCCTCTTATCCGGGGTCACTGCGGCCGGTCAGGGGACGTCCGCGATCATCTCGGTGGCGCCCCGGCAGACGCTCCAGGCGGGCATCCACGCGCTGTGACGGCCGTCGCCGCCCGCGACCACGAGGATGATCCGCTCGGGGCTCGTGACGATGGGGACCAGCGCGTCGGGGTCGGACTCGTCGACCAGGCCCTTCCAGGCCTCGGGCGCGTAGTAGCCGCGGTCGCGGAGCGCCCGCGCCGGCAGTCGCGCATGCTCGTGGATGTACGCCCGCACGGCCCGCCGATCGAAGCCCGCACGCGCGATCTCTTCCGCGTGCTCCGGGCAGAGCGCCACGATGACGGGGATGGCGTTGTGCATCTGGTGATAGATCGGGCTGCCGACGTAGCGCATCGACGCGACCAGCGTCTCGAGCACGCCCTGTCCGGTCGTCTGCACCCCTTCGGTCAGGGGGTAGATGCCGCGGACGGCCACGACCGTCACCGTGCTGGTCTCCGCCGCATGGCCGCGCTCGACGTGGAGCGGCTGCCAGGGAGAGCGCGCCTCGTTCTCGGCGAAGCAGCACGCGATCTTGCCCGGCCACGCTTGCGTCGACTTCTCCATGCCGTCGGGCTTGGCGCCGCCGAGGTTGCGCATGACCAGGCGCAGCGCGCGGCCGATCGTCGCGTTGGCCTTGATGTTCCCACCGAAGCAGGCGGTGCCCCCGCTGATGCCGAGCCGGGCCGCGATCGGCCCGTTGACGATGATGAGCGGTGCGGCGCCGCCGGTGGTGCACGCGGTGGAGCCGACGTGGAAGTCGGGCTGGAGCACGGCGCTGACACTCGCCAGCACGACGGGGAAGTACTCGGGCCGGCAGCCGGCCATCACGGCGTTGGCGGCGATCTTCTCGACGGTGACGGTGCCCTGGAGCGGCTCCATGCGGCCGAGGATCTCGTCCGGGGGGCGCGTGGTGCCGCGCAGCATCTCATCCACGAGCGCCTCGGTCGGCGGGATGACAGGGAGGCCGTCGGTCCAGCCGTCGTCTTCGAGCACGCGGTTGGCGCCGGCGAAGTCCCCGGTGATCTGCCGCCGCCCGGCGCGTGCCGGCGCGCGCTTCGCGGTCACCTGCGAGCGAACCGACTCATTCGCGGGCGGCGCGGACGGGCGGCAGAGCCCGGCGGCGATGCGGGCCGCGGCCGCCGCCGCCACCTTCTCGACCTCGGACGGGGTCCGGCTGGCCAGGGGATGCTCGACGATCACGGTCGGATGCTCGGGCAGGCCGAGCACGCCCGCCCGCGCGCGCGCCGCCGTCTGGAACGCCTCGGTCACCACCGTCACCGCCGGGCGCCCCGTCTTCTCGATCTCGATGCTGTCGTGGAGACCCCACGTCACGCACGACCCTCAGTCGGCGACACCGTGCACGGCGGCGTCGGACGCCTCGAGCAGCCGGCTCAGCACTTCCGGCGGCGTCGGCACGCTCGCGCTGACCTTGCGGTACCGCTCGATCTTCGCGACCCCGTGATCGCGGACCAGGAGCGTGGCCAGCGTGTCGAGGAAGCGATCCGCGTTGTGCTTCGAATTGTCGATCAGCGCGACGCGCGCGCCCTCGAGCGACGCCACTCGAGGCGCCGGCGCGAGTCGCTCGGTGGCGTCCTCGGCGACCGGGTTGACGATCGTGATTCCGTCTCGAGGCATTCCGGTGTTTCCCCGGGGCGCAGTATAGCGTGATCGGTCGACCGTCGACGGCTTCACCCAGGTCTCCACTTGCTCGTTGCCTCTTGACGACCCCGGCGTCCGCACGGTACGTGACAGGGATTGAAGGGGGCTGGATAATCGGCGAGTGAGCCATCAACCCTCGGCTGTGCGGGGGGCGAACGCCTGATGCCGCCGGAGAAGATCGGCAAGTACCAGATCCAGGAGCGGATCGGGCGCGGGGGCATGGGCATGATCTTCAAGGCCCACGACCCGATGCTCGACCGCCCGGTCGCCCTCAAGGTGATCTCCAGCGAGATCGAGGTCACCGACGAGCTCCGGGCCCGCTTCTTCCGCGAGGCGCAGGCCTGCGCCCGCCTCAGCCATCCCAACATCGTCACCGTCTACGACATGGGAGAGGACGCCGGCCGCCTCTACATCGTGATGGAGTTCCTGGACGGCGACGAGCTCCGGCACTTCATCACGTCGCGCAAGATGCTGCCCCTCGAGGACAAGCTGTCCGTCATGCTGCAGGTGTGCGACGGGCTGCACTACGCCCACCAGAATGGGATCGTCCACCGCGACATCAAGCCCGGCAACATCTTCCTGCTTCGCAACGGCCAGGTGAAGATCCTCGACTTCGGCATCGCCCAAATCGCCAGTAGCGATCGCGGCCTCACCCGGACCGGGCTCATCATGGGGACACTCCGTTACATCTCCCCCGAGCAGGTGCGCGGCCGGGCCGATTATCGCTCGGACATCTTCTCAGTCGGCGCGGTGTTCTACGAGTTCCTGAGCTTGCGGCCGCCGTTTACCGGCGATGATCCGATGCAGCTCCTCGAGCAGCTCCGCACGGAAGATCCACCGCTGCTCAGCGAGCTGGACCCCACCATCCCGGCCGAGCTCGCCGCCATCGTCGAGCGCGCCCTGCGCAAGGATCCCGCGGCGCGCTTCACCGATCTCGCGCACATGCGAACCGAGCTCGAGCAGGTTCAGGTGGGGCTCGTCGAGGAAGCGCATCGCGTGCGCGCGCGCGTCATCGCGCAACGTGATCGCTTGAGGCAGCTCCAGGCGGCGCTGGCCGAGCGGACCGGGCCGCCACAGGAGGAGCCGGCGATCCCCGCGGTCGGCGAGCGGGAACGGCTGACGACGTTGCAGGCGCTCGAGCATGAGCTCGTGGGCCGGGTGGAGACGCTCCAGGCGCAGATTGCGCGGGCGGACGCCCTCGCACCGGCTGTCCAGCACGCCCACGAGCTGCTGGAGGCCGGAAGGCTCACGGACGCGGTGCAGGAGCTCGAGGCCGTCGTGGCCGAAATGCCGCAGCATGCACGCGCGCTCGAGAGCCTGGCTCGCGCACGCGACCTCGCCGAAGCGGAGCGGCGGCGTCAGCTCGCGGCCCAACTCATGAGCGATGCCCAGGCCGCGCTGGCCGAGCGAGACTACACGCTGTGCCTGGAGCTCCTGACGCAGGCCGCCGAGATTCCCCTCGCGGAGGCGGGGCCGCAGATCGCCGCCCTTCGCCAGGCGGCGCAGGCCGGGCGAGAGGCGCAGGAGGCGGCTCGCCGCGAGCGGCAGCGCGCCGAGCGCGCGCGCGAGCAGATGGCGCACGCGCACCGCTCCGCTCAGGCCGGGGCCCTGGCCGCGTATGCCCCGGAGCTCTGGGACGAGGCCCAGGCCAAGGCGACGGAGGCCGAGGCCGCCTTCGATCGTGAGGCTCACGTCGAAGCCGGACAGGGCTTCGTCGCCGCAGCGGAGGCCTACCAGCGTTTTCAGGAGACGGCTGTCGAGGCCCAGCGTCGAGAGCGCGAGGGCACCGAGCGGGCGCGCGAGCAGGCGGCCCACGCTCGCGAGCGCGCCGTGGCGGCCCGGGCTTCCCAGTACGCCCATGCCCCGTGGGACGCCGCGGAGGAGCGGCTTGCCGAGGCGCAAGCGGCCTTCGACACGCAGGGGATCGGCCGTGCGGGCGCGATGTTCGACGAAGCCGCGGCGCTCTACGTCCACGCCGAGCAGGCGGCGGTCGATACCCGCCGCGAACGCGAGCGCGCGGAGCGCGCCCGCGAGCAGGCGGACCAGGCCCGAGGCGCCGCCGAAGCCCAGGCCGCGTTCCAATATGCGCCGGCCCCCTGGAACGACGCGGAAACCAGATTCTCCGAGGGACAAGCGGCGTTTGCGCGAGAGGCCTACGGCCAGGCGGGGTCGGCATTCGAGGCGGCGCTGCTGGCCTATCGCCAGGCCGAGGAGGCGGCGCAGGGAGCGAGGCGGCGAGAGCACGAGGCCGCCGACGGAGCACGGACGCAGGTGGCGCGGTCCCGTGAGCGAGCCGAGGCGGCCAGTGCCGCGCAGTACGCGCGCGAGCTCTGGGAGGCGGCGGAGACGAAGCTCGCCGAGGCGCAGGAGACCTACCAGACGCAGGCGCTGGGCCGGGCGGCCGGAGTGTTCGACGAAGCCTCCGGCCTCTATGGTCGAGCCGAGGAGGCGGCGCGTGAAGCCCGCCAGCAGAACCGTCGGCGCGCCGAGGAAGCGCGGCACCGCACGGTGCAAGCGCAGCACGCCGCCGAGGCAGCGGAAGCGCAACGGTACGCCGCCGCGCTCTGGAGCCGGGCGTCGGCAAGATCGGCGGAAGCCCGGGCTGCCCTCGCCCTGGAGCACTATGCCGAAGCCGCCGATGGGTTCGCTCAGGCGCACGACCTGTACCGGCAGGCCGAGCACGACGCCCTCGAGGCACGACGTCGAGAACGCGAGCGAGCCGAGCGGTCACGGCAGGCCATGGCCAAGCACCACCGCGACGCCGTGGCCGCTGATGGGGCATCGCATGCGCCGGCGGACTGGGCGGAAGCCGAGGCGAGCGCTGTTGCCGGGGAAGCCGCCCTCGCCGGCGGCGGCTACGCCGAGGCGCGTCATTCCTTCGATCAGGCCGCGGCGCTCTACCGCCGGACCGAAGAGAGCGCACGAGAGGTCATCCGGAAGCGCGACAGGGCGCGCGCGGAGGCGCAAAAAGCGCAAGAGGCGACGGCGCTGGCCCGGCGCGGCGCCGGCCAGGCGCAGGCCTCGAGATACGCCGCCGAGCAGTGGCGCGCGGGCGAGGACGCCGAGGCGCAGGCCACCGCCGCCCTGACCCGGCAGGACCACGCGGCGGCCCGCTCGTTGTTCGCCGAGGCGCGGCGCCTCTACACGGCGGCGGGGCAGACGGCCGCCGTCGCGGGGGAGGCCGAGAGCGACCGCGTCGACGCGATGATGGGCGACGCGCGGAGGCACCTGCAATCCGGAGACGTCCAGGCGTGTTTGCGCCGACTCGGTGAAGTCCTGGCACTCCGACCGGGTGACACGGGGGCGCAGGCGCTGCGCCGACAGGCCGAGGACGAACAGCGTGAGATCGAAACCGCGGCACGACCGCCGATTCCGATCGACGACGTGACGGTCGTCCGCGAGCGTGCCCCAGAGCGCACGCGAGAGACGGTCTTCCGGGCGCCAGCGCCTCCTGAGCCAAGCGCCGGGCCCGATATCCTCACACCCCCTCCCATCGAGGTCGGGCAGCCGCCGAGCGAGGGCTTCGCGGCGGCGGAAGCGCCGACGGTGCTCGCCGATCGCGCCGAGCTGACGAAGACTCCGGGCGGGGCTGGCGACGCCGTGCCGCCGGCATGGAGCCCGCGGCGACGGCTGCCCCTGATCGGCATCGGGCTGGGTGCGGCGGCCGCGGTGGTGGGACTGGCGGTGTACTGGCATACGTCGACGGTGACTCCCGTGACGCCCGCGCTTCCGACTCCCGCGCCGACCGCTCCGGTGCCGACGCCTTCGCAGCCGTCAGGCCCGGCCCAGCCAAGCGCGGGTCGGGTGGAAGCCGAAGCGCTCCGCAAGCAGGTCGTTGCCGGCCGTGATGCTGCGGTCAGTGCCGGCGCCGAGCGATTCGCCGTGTCCGCGTTCAAGGCGGCGCAGGAACACGAGCGGGCTGCCGAGACGGCCATCCAGCAACGCGAATGGAACACGGCGCGGTCGCGATACGGCGAGGCGCTCGCCGCGTACGCCGCCGCCACCACGCAGGCGGCGAAGGCCTCCGCCCTGGCCCAGAACGAGGCTGGCGCCCAGCGCGCCCGGGAGCAGGTGGCCGCGGCGCAGCGGTCGGCTGACGCGGCGGGCGCGCCGCAGCTGGCAAAGACGACATGGGCCAGAGCCGGGAACGCCCAGCGCGGCGCCGAGACCGCCGTCAAGCGCGGGGAGTTCGATCAAGCGGAAACACTCTTCAGAGATTCGATGACGGCGTACCGTGACGCCGAGAAGGAGGCCACCGAACAGAAGCGTACGGAGGCGGAGCGCGGCCAGCTTGCGGCGGTCAAGCAGAGGCTCCAAGCCGCCGAGGAAGCGGCGGCGGCCGCCGCCATCGCGAGGCGAAACGCTGAGCGGGGCGCCTCGTCCCGCTTCGCGGCGGAGAGCTTCGCGCTCGCGCAACAGAAGGAGAACGAGGCCCGCAAGATCCTGGACCGACAGCAGTATCAGAACGCGGAGTCGCGCTTCCGCGAGGTGACGCGCCAGTACGAAGCGGCGCTGCAAGAGGCGCAACGCGGCGCCGAGGCCGAGAAGCAAGCGGCCGTCGCCCGCCAGCGCCAGCAGCAGGAGGCGGCGGAGGCCGAGCGGCAAGCGGCCCTGGCCCGCCAGCGCCAGCGCGACGCCGAGCAGGCCGCCGCTCGCCGCACCACCGACGAGATGCGCGCGAAGGCCCACGCGGATCGCGACCTGGCGGTGAAGTCGGGAGCCGATGTCCTCGCAAAAGACCTGTTTGCTGCCGCCACGGCCAAGGAAGGCGAGGGTGAGCGGCTCGTGGCCGGGCAGAACCTCGTGGCGGCGACACAGGCCTATCGCAACGCGGCGGAGGGCTACGCGGACGCGACCCGGCGAGCGAAGGTGCTGCAGGAGGCCAAGGCCGGGGCCGATCAGGCCCGAGCGCGCATGACGGCCGAGAAGCAGCGGGCGCGACAGGAAGCGTCCGAGTTCGGCGCCGGGGTGGCCCAGGAGCGCCAGGGTACCCACTCCTATGAGCGCCTGGCGTTCAAGGAGGCGAGCGAGAGCTTCGCCGCAGCCACCGCGCTCTTCGCCAAGGCGGCGGCGCGTCCACCGGAGCGTCCACCGGAGCGCCCGCCGCAACGGCCGGCTCCCGCCGACGAGGTCCGCGGCGTGCTGGATTCTTACGTGCGCGCGTTCGAGACGAAGGACCTGGCCCTCATGCAGAAGATCCGCCCCGGGCTGAAGCCCGACGAGGTGCGCCGGCTCCAGGAGTCGTTCGACCAGAGCAAGGAGTACCGGGTGACCCTCAAGGTGGACTCGCTGGACGTCACCGGCGACCAGGCGGTCGTCAAGGGACGCCGGGAGGACAGCCTGGTCTCCAAGGGCGGGCAAGCCTTCCGCAACGAAGCGAGCTTCACGTTCCGCCTCAAGCGCGGCGGCGACGGCTGGATCATCGACGCCGTGAGGTGACCACCGGCCCGCCGGCCCTGTCCGGCGGAGGGTCTCGGAAGATGGTTGCGCGGCGGGAATTTGGCCTTATCATGACCGGGCCTGCAATACACCGGACGGGAACACCGGCTGAAGACGTCTCCGGCCAGAGGGAGGAACGGGTATGCCGATGAGGAAGTTGAGCGGGGTATTGGCAGTGTGCGCGGCACTCCTCGGCGCATCGACGGCGTCGGCGGATTCGCTGGCCGACCTCGTGCCGAACCTGTTCGGCAAAGGCGGGATCCTGCTCGCTCCGCCGCAGACAGGCTTCAGCCACGCCCCCCACTTCACGGCGTCGTCGGAAGCCCAGCTCACCGTCATCAACGACTCGCTTCGCAGCCAGCTCTCGAACATCCCGTTGCCGTCGCCGGCCAGCGGCTTCACCTTCCAGTTCGACCCGGCGCTCGGCGCGTTCACGCGGAGCAGCGACAACTTCGGGCCGATCTACTCCCAGCGGGCCGACACCACCGGGAATGGCAAGATGACGTTCGGCTTGACCTATTCCCGCTTCACCTTCGACAAGCTGGACGGCATCAACCTGAGCAACGGCGACCTGAAGGTCACGTTCATCCACGAGCCGACGGGAGCGGAGATCGGTCTGCCTCCGTTCTTCTTCGAGCGGGATACCATCACGGCGCAGATCAAGGCCAGTCTCACCTCGGACGTGTTCGTGCTGAGCGGCACCTACGGTCTCCTCGACAACCTCGACGTGTCGATCGCCGTCCCGATCATCCGCAACGAGCTGCGGCTCACCGGGATCGCCACGATCAATCACATCGGAACGACGCCGCAGCAGGGGATTCACCAGTTCGCGAACGGCAGCGACACGACGACCGTGCACTCCTCTGGCGAGTCCACCGGGATCGGCGACATCGTGCTGCGCGCCAAGTACAACTTCTTCAAGAGCAACCCGGTGCTCTTGGCCGCCGGTCTCGACCTCCGGCTGCCGTCCGGCAGCGTCGATGAGCTCCGCGGCGTCGGCACGCCGGTGGTCAGCCCCGTGTTCATCGCCTCGACACGGCCGTACTGGGGTGTGTCCCCGCACGTCAACCTCGGCTTCCATCTGAGCGGGAACACCGAGAAGATCGATCACGAGTTCTTCTACAACGTCGGCTTCGACTGGTCGATCATCAGGCCGGTGACCTTCGCCTTCGACATCCTGGGCCGCCGGATCCTCAACAACAAGCGGCTGGAGGCGGGGCAGGGGCCGGGCGGCGCCCAGATCGCGTCCAGCGACGTCGTCGACGCGTCGCTCGGATTCAAGGTCAACGTGTACAAGAACGTCCTCGGCGTGGTCAACGTCCTGGTGCCGCTCAACAACACCGGGCTTCGGGACAACGTGACGCCGCTGGTCGGGCTCGAGGTCGCGTTCTAGAGCCGAAGCTCGACGCTCAGGCGCGCACGGGCGCCATTTAGATCATTGAAGGGCTCGGCTCGCCGCGCGAGCGCGGCTCATCTCACACTACGCGTCGCGCCGCGTCGGCGACGGCGTCCACGATCTTTCCGTACCCCGTGCAGCGGCAGAGATTGCCGGAGAGCGCCTCGCGGATCTCGTCCGCCGTCGGCGCGGGCTGTTCGGCGAGGAACGCGGCCGCCGCCATGATCATCCCGGGGATGCAGTAGCCACACTGCACGGCCCCGTGCTCGATGAACGCCTGCTGCAGGGGATGGAGCCGGCCGTCACGCGCCAGGCCCTCGATCGTCGTGATCGCGCGTCCCCGCACGGTCGCCGCCAGCACCAGGCACGCGTTGACGGCCACCCCGTCCAGGAGGACCGTGCACACCCCGCATTCGGCGGCCAGACAGTTGGTCTTGGTCCCCGTCAACCCGAGATCGTCCCTCAGCACCTCCAGCAGCGTGCGGTGCGGCTCGACGAGAACATCGTGGCGCTCGCCGTTGACCTGGAGCTCGAGGGCGATCGGGGTCAGACTTTGACTTCTAAACATCTTGATCGACGCGCGTCGCGCCGCATCGCCTCCCGCGAAGATGTTTAGAAGTCAAAGTCTGACCCCCACACGCGCGAGGCAGCGCTCGAGGGCGCGGAAGACCAGCGTGCCGACGAGATGGCGGCGAAAGCGCGCCGAGGCGCGGACGTCGCCGATCGGGTCACAGTCCTCGCGCGCCAGCTCGCCGACGCGGCGAAGGAGATCCGCCGTCGGCGACTGACCCTCGAGCGCGCGCTCGGCCGTGCGCGCGCGGACGGTGCGTGGGGCCACTGCGCCGAGGGCGATGCGGGCGTCCGCGCACCGCCCGCTCGCGTCGAGCGTCAGCCGCGCCGCCACGCAGACGACCGAGATCTCCATCGCCTTGCGCCGCCCCGCCTTGATGAAGGCCGTCGCCGATCGCGGCGGTAAGGCTCGAAGCGTCACCGCGGTCAAGAGCTCGCCGGGACGGCGGTCCGTCTCGCCGCGGCCCCGGAGGAAGCCATCGAGAGGGACGGCGCGCTCGCCGTCCGGGCCGATCAGATGCGTCACGCCGTCGAGGACGAGCAGGACGGGGACCAGGTCGGCGGCCGGTGAGGCGTTCATCACGTTGCCGCCGACCGTGGCCACGTTGCGTACCTGGTGGCCGCCGATGACCGCCGCCCCTTCGATCAGCGCGCGGAGCGGCCCGGCGAAGGCGACGGTGCGCTCGATGGCGCGGTGGGTGACGAGCGCGCCGAGCCGGATCTCGCCGTTGACGCCGATCCCGGCGAGCTCGGACAGCCGGTGGAGGCTCACGACGTGACGGGGACGCAGGCGTCCGGCCTGGATCTGGACCAGGAGATCGGTGCCGCCGGCGAGGAAGCGCCCCTCGTCGGCGAAGCGCGTCGAGAGCGCCACGGCCTCGGCGATGTTCGTGGGCTCGTGATACTGAAACGTCATACGAAGTGCGGGATGACCTCGCGGCCGAACAGCTCGATGGCGTCGAGCACTTCCGGCACGCCGTTGGCGACGAAGAGGAGCGCCGGCAACGACGTCACCCCGGCCTTGCGGTAGACCTCGATGCGCTCGCAGATCTCGGCGGGGCTACCGATCAGGTTGCGGTCCTCGAAGCCGCCGCTCTGCTGGTCACGCAGCGTGGACGCCTTCAGCGATTGCAGGTGCTTGTAGAGCTGCGAGGCGTGGAAGCGCCTCACCGCCTCCTCGCGCGTCCGGCCAATCGACACGGCGAACTGCGGCGCGATCTCGATGACGGCCGGATCGCGCCCGGCGCGCTCGGCCACCCGGCGGATCTCCTCGACGCCGTGACCCACTTCCTCCGGCGACAGGACCGCGGGCAGCCAGCCGTCCGCCAGCTCCCCCGCCCGCCGCCGGACCTCGGGCGCGTTGCCGCCCGCCCAGATCGGCAGCGGATCCTGCACGGGTTTCGGGAAGCACTCGACGTCGCGAAATCGCACGTATCGCCCCTCGATCGTGACCCGCCGCTCCGTGAAGAGCCGTCGCAGCGCCCGGATCCCCTCCTCGACGAGCACGCCGCGGCGGACGGGCACGTCAGGGAACAGCGCCTCGTACTCCTCGCGGTAGGCGCCGACCCCGACACCGAGGATCAGGCGCCCGCCGGTGAGCTGATCGAGCGTCGCGGCTTGCTTCGCGGCCACCACGACGTGGCGGAGCGGCAGCACGAGGATGCCCGTGCCCAGGCGGATCCGCGTCGTCCGCGCCCCGATGAAGCACAGCATCATCAGGAGGTCGTAGAAGCTCGGCGGCGCGGGGAACTCCCGGCGGACGTAGTGCTGGGTCGTCATGTGGTCGTTGCCCCACACGGAGTCGTATCCCAGCGCTTCGGCGAGCACAGCCATGCGCAGGCTCTCGGCGGGGCTGGCGAAGGGCACGGGGTACATCATCCCCTCGAGACACGTCGCGACGCAGATGCCGAACCTCATGACCGCTGGACCCACGGACAGCAGACCCGCTCGATCCACTGCAGCCCCCACGTGAAGGCGACCCCGAGCAGCCCGAACGTCACCACGCCCACGAAGACGTTGCGGGTCTCCATGAGCTGGAACGACTCCCACAGGAGAAACCCGAGCCCCGCCTTGGTCGCCTCGATCTCGGTGATGAAGACCAGGATCAGCGCCATGCCCGCGCCGAGGCGGAGCCCGGTGAAGATGTTGGGCAGGGCGCCGGGCAGGATCACCTTCATGAACACTTGAAGTCGGCTCGCCCCGAGATCGACCGCGGCCTTGAGCAGGAGCGGATTGATCGACTTCACGCCGGTCACCGTGTTGACGAGCACGAGGAACAGCACGCCAACCGCGATGGTGACGATCTTCGAGGTATCACCGAGACCGAACCAGAGGAGGAACAGCGGAAAGAGCGCCGACTTGGGGATCGGGTAGACGGCGGCCACCCAGGGATCGACGACGTCCTCGACCCAGCGGATGGACCCCGCGATGAGCCCGAGGACGATCCCGATGAGCGAGCCGTAGACGAAGCCCTGCATCAACCGGTTGAGGCTGACCAGCACGGCCCACGGCAGGACGCCGGACAGAATCATCTGCCACATCGCCCGTAGCACCGACAGCGGTGCCGGCAAGAACAGCTCGTTGAGCTTCCCCGTCTGGACGAGGACCTGCCAGACGACGAGAATGAAGAGCGACGAGCCGATCTTCCGGGCGGCGGCGGCGCTCACGGCGTGGCGCCGAGGTCCGTGGCCATCGCCTGCTTGATCTCGTCGACGAGCAGCCCGTCCAGACGCTCGAGCATCTCGGTCTCGCCGCGACGCGTGAGGCTCCGCGGACGCGGCAGGCTCACCTGGACGATCTGCTTGATGCGACCCGGTCGCGCCGTCATCACCACGATCCGCGTACCCAGCAGCACGGCCTCCTGCAGGCTGTGCGTCACGTAGATGAACGTCTTGCCCGTCTCGGCCCAGATCCTGACGAGCTCGTCCTGGAGCACCCGCCGGGTCTGAGCGTCGAGCGCGGCCAGCGGCTCGTCGAAGAGCAGGATCTCGGGGGCGTTGGCGAGCGCGCGGGCCAGGGCGACGCGCTGGCGCATGCCGCCCGAGAGCTCGTGCGGATACCGATGCTCGAATCCGCCGAGATGGACCATCTCGATGAGGCGTCGCGCCGCGGCGTCGCGCGCGGCCCGCGGCACCTTGCGGACCTCGGGACCGAAGACGACGTTCTCGAGCACGGTGCGCCAGGGAAACAGCGCGTACTCCTGGAACACCATGCTCGTGAGCTTGCGCCCGCGCCCGTCGGCGCCGCGCGCGGCCGCCCGCACCTCGCCCGCCGACGGGCGCTCGAGGCCCGCGACGATCTGCAGGAGCGTCGACTTGCCGCAGCCGGATGGGCCCAGGAAGATCAGGAACTCTCCCGCGGCCACGTCGAGCGAAAACGAGTCGAGCGCGATCACACGCTCGCCCGTCCGCGCGATCGACCAGTGTTTCGTGATGCCCCGGAGCTCGAGGATGAACGCCCTCCTGTCGGAATGCGCGAGGCTGCTGCGGCGGTCATTCTAAGCCAAGCGGGCGGACGAATGTAAGCGGTGCCCGGGCCGTCCAAGGACCAGCAAGACAGGAGGATCGGTCATGAAACGGACATTCGCCACGGCGCTGCTGCTCGCGGGACTCCTCGCCGCCCCCGTCGCCGCTCTCGCGTGGGAGGGCCGGCCCACCTCGTACGGCCCCGCGCCGACCACGGTCTACGAGCGACACTGGGGCCCACGCTTCACACCCGGCTACCACGGCTACCCCGGGTACCGGCATCCCCACGTCGTCGTCGGGCCTCGGTTCGTGGGGCCGTCCGTCGTGTTCGTCAACCCGCCGGCGCCGCGCGTGTGGGTCGAGCCGGGCTGGGCGTGGAATGGCTGGCAGTGGGTGTGGGTCCCCGGCTACTGGAGCCGGTAGGCGGGATCAGCCGGCGCCCGCGGCGCGCGGCGGCATGACGTCGCCGAGCGCGGCGTAGCGCGGCTCGAGCGGCGGGATCGTGTAGCGTCGCCGCAGCGTCTCGAGATCCTCGCCCACGACCGCCCAGAAGTCCCAGGATGCACCGAACACGTCCGTCGTCGTCGCCCCGCCGCGCTGCCAGGCCACCCAGAACTTCTCGGGATCGAACGCGCCCCGGTGGCTGCCGGCCACGGGGTTGAGCTCGATGCCGAGGTGCCAGGAGTAGATCACGGGCAGGATGTGGCCCGACATCGCGTTGGTCTGGTGCATGGCGGCCGTGAAGGTCGAGACGAGCAGCTCCCCCTGGTACGAGGTGCTGTAGCCGCTCAGCACGTGCGTGGAGTCGTGCGGGGTGGCGAATGCCGACGCGAGGGCTCCCGGCACGCCGGGGAACGGGTAGCCGTTCTTCCTGTAGTGGCCCCAGAACGCGCGGCCGAACGTCGTCTCGGCGAGCGCGCCCAGCCCTTCGTAGCGCGCGGCGAGCGCGGGATCGGCGCCCGGCCCCTCGTAGGGCAGGAACGCGCGCGCCGGATCTTTCGGATTCCAGGCGAGACCGGCGATGCTGTCGACGTTGTGGCGCATCATGTCGAGCACGACCCACTCGATGTGCCCCTGCACCGTCTCCGTGAGATCGCGAAGGTAGTCCGGGTGAATGCCGAGCGCGGCCGCGTCCTCGGCCACGACGGCGATCTTGCGCGCGTCGACGCTGCCGTCGACGAGCGCCGTGACGGCGAGGAAGGCGAGTGCGTACCGTCGCGCCTCGGGCTCGGGCAGTGCCGCCGGCAGCGCGGCCGGGCTCACGTCGGGCAGCCCGTCGACGTCGAGCGGCGTAGACCCGCCGAACACGTGACGCCAGGCGGCGTCGATCGTCAGGCGATCGACCGCCGTGAGCGCCACGGTCCCGCTCACGGTCCCGACCCGCCGCATCGAGCCCAGGATCGCCCGCGCCTGCTCCGGGGTGGTCGCGACGATCATCGCTCGTCGTCTCAGGCCGTGAACCCGAGCTTGCGTGCGATCTCTTCCTGCCGCCTGTCCAGGGTCAGGAAGGCCAGGTCCTTCGCCTCCGGCGCCAGGAACAACGCGCAGGCCAGATGCCAGAGATCGGCGCCCCGCACGTGTCCCTCCGCCGCGACGCGCTCGAACTCGCCGCCGAGCGGTCGGTTCGGATGCACCCAGGTGATGCCCGAGAGCAGTCCCGCCGGATCGGCAGAGAGCCCTTCGCGCGCGAGTGCCGACCGCAGCTCCGCCTCGAGCAGATTGGACGCGAAGAGACGGTCCATGCGCCCGAGCCGGCCGGCCACCTTCGTGGCTCCCGCCTCGGCGAACGCGATCGCGACCAGGCAGGAGGTATCGACATAGGCCAGCTTCATTCCCGCGACTCGAGAAACCGCTTCAGGGCCCCCGGCTTCCTGGCCAGGGGCCGAAGTGGCCCGGTCGGCCGTGCCGGCCGCCCCAGAATCCCCTGCTCCTCCAGCCGAGCGATCGTCTTCTCGAGACCCAGGCCACGATGCTCGAGTGGCCGAATCTCCGCGATCTCCTCGCCGCGGTACGCAATGACCACCCGTTGTCCGGCCCGCACCTTGCGAATGACCTCGCTGAAGCGAGCCTTCGCTTCGTACGTCGAGTACACGTGCGCCATGAGTTACAGTATTGACTAGTCTGACTAGTTAGACAAATGGCCACCGGCTCCCGTGTACGTGAGCCTCAAGGGGCGTGTTGCTTCATCCGCAGGCAGTCGCGGGCCGCGAGCGCGCCCTTGTGGTCCGGCGCCAGGACGAGGGCCATCGTGTAGTCCTCCAGGGCTCTGGCGGCGAGGCCCTTGGCTTCGTAGGCGACGCCGCGGAGGTAGTGGGCGACGGCCAGCAGCGGTCCGAGGCTGACGTGGCGCCGACCCTGCAGCGAGAGGACGGCGCCGTCGAAGGCCGCGATCGCCTGGTCGAGATTGCCGCCCTCCAGCACGCGCTGGCCGAGGACCACGCTGGCCGCCGCGAATCCCTGCGCGACGGCGGTATCCGCGTCGCGCACCGAGGGCTCGCGCGGGACGCCGAGCCGCCGCAGTGTCGCATCGACCGTCGCTTCCCAGCCCGATTTCGTGCCCGGCTGCCCGGGGGTTCCGGAGTCGAGGGTATCCATTGTGGCTTGACTACACCGTGGACGGCCTCTGGCTTCAATACGCGTTTCCACGTATGCAGCGCGAGAGTCAGTCGACGATCGCCTGCTGCACGAGCTCCTTGAAGAGCTGGCGGTAGTAGAGCCGCGACGGCCCGGGCGCCTGGGTCATCAGGATCGCGATGAGCTGCTCCTTGGGATCGATCCAGAAGTACGTGCCGCCCGCCCCCGCCCAGCCGTACTCGCCGATCGAGCCCGACTGGCCCGCGAGGCCGACGTCCTTGCGCACCGAGAAGCCGAGGCCGAACGTGTAGCCGGGCGCACGCATCGTCTCGGCGATCCGCCCGAGCTGATCGGACGCCATGAACGCGACCGTCGTGCGGCTGAGCAGCCGGACGCCGTCGAGACGCCCGCCGTTGAGGAGCATCTGCGCGAAGCGGAGATAGTCGTCCGTCGTCGACACGCCGCCGCCGCCGCCCGACTCGAACTTCGGCGGCGCCGCCACGTCGACGAGCGAGATCTTCTCGCCGGTGGCCGGATCGATCGCGAAGGGCTGCGCGGCGCGCCCGAGCTTGTCCTTCGCGACGAAGAAGCCCGAGTCCTTCATCGCAAGCGGCGTGAAGATCCGCTCCTCGAAGAACTTCCCGAGCGTCTTGCCCGAGATCACCTCGACGAGGCGACCCAGGACATCGGTGGAGCGGCTGTACTCCCACGCCGTGCCCGGCTGGCTCGAGAGGGGGGCCCGGGCGAGCCGGTCCACCAGCTCGGCGTTGGTGACATCGCGGGTGTCCACGCCTTCCTTCGCGTAGGCCTCCTTCACGCGCGCGTTGCGTGTCCGGGAGCCGTACGCGAAGCCGGAGGTGTGGCGCAGGAGATCCTGGATCGTGATCTCGCGCTGGGCGGGCACCAGCTCGAAGACGGCCTGGCCCGACGCCGGATCCTTCTTCTCGACGGCGACCTGGAGGCTCGCGAGCTGGGGCAGGAACTTCGAGATCGGGTCGGTGAGGACGAGCCGCCCTTCCTCCTGCAGCATCATGACCGCGACCGACGTCACCGGCTTCGTCATCGAGTAGATCCGGAAGATGGTGTCCTTGGTCATGGGCGTCCGGGTCTCCGGATCGCGCACGCCGAAGCTCTCCAGGTAGGCGATCCGCCCCTTGCGCGCGACCAGCGCCACGGTCCCCGGAAACTTACCCTTCTCGATCTCGTTGCGGAGCACACGGCTCAGGTGCTCGAGTCGCTCTGAGGAGAGTCCGACCTGCTCGGGCTTCGTCCGCGGCAGCGTCTCCGCCCAGGCGGACGCGGTGAGCAGCACGACGGCGGCGGACACGGCGAGCAGCGTGCGCTTCCTCATGGTCGCCTCCTCGGTGAACGGACCACGCCTCAACCCCGGATGGTCTTGATGACGTCCTGGTTCTGGAAGACCTCGTCCGGATGCCCCTGAAAGATGATCTCGCCGCGATCGATCGCGTAGAGCCGGTCGCACACCCGCGTGGCGTTGGCGAGGTTCGACTCGGCGATCAGCACGGAGATCCCCATGGCCTTGATGGCCCTGACGGCCTCGATGAAGCGCGTGACGACGACGGGGGCCAGGCCCTCGAACGGCTCGTCGAGGAGCAGGATCGTGGGCGACAGCGTCATGGCCCGCGTGATCGCCACCATCTTCTTCTGGCCGCCGCTCAGATGGAGCCCGCGGCGCTTGAGAAACGTCTGGACCTCCGGGAAGACCGCGAAGATGCGCTCGCGATCCACCCGGCCGGCGCTCGGCTTCGTCTTCGACGTCAGCCATTCCGTGATCTCGAAGTTTTCCTCGACGCTGAGATCGGGAAAGATGCCGCAGTCCTCGGGGGCGTAGCCGATGCCCAGGGCCGCCCGCTCGTGAGCGGGCCTTCGCGTGATGTCCTGCCCGTGCAACACCACGCGACCGGCGCGGATCGGCAGCAGGCCCATGATGCTGTCGATCGTCGTCGTCTTGCCGGCGCCGTTGCGCCCGACGAGGCTCACCGCCTCGCCGTCGCCGACGGTCAGTGACACCGCGTGGAGGATCTCCGCCGGGCCGCGGTAGGTCGTGATCCCGTCGATCTCGAGCATAGCCCGCCTGCCGTCGCTCACCGCGGGGCCTCGGTCGCGCCGAGGAGGTTCGCCTGGACCGCCTCGTTGCGGCGGATCTCGTCCGGGCTGCCGTCGGCGAGGATCGCTCCCTGGTGCATGGCCACGATGCGGTCGGAGTAGTTGAAGACGACGTCCATGTCGTGCTCGATGATGGCCGCCGAGATGTGCTCGGAGCGGACGACCGACGTGATGGTGTCCATGATGGGCGCCTTCTCGCGCGTGCTCACGCCGCTGGTCGGCTCGTCGAGGAAGAGCAGCTTGGGGCGCAGCGCGTAGGCGACGGCCACGTCGAGGAGCTTGCGCTCGCCCTGCGAGATCCCGCCCGCCAGCATGCGCGCCTTGGCGTCCAGCCCGAACAGGTGCAGGATCTGGGCGGCTTCCTGCCAGACCCGGCGGTCGGCCTCGGCCAGGACGAGCAGCTTCCGGGTCTTGCCCTCGCGGGCGAAGATCGAGAGCGCCACGTTGTCGAGGGTCGTGAGCTGATCGAACAGGTTCACGAGCTGGAAGCTGCGCGCGATGCCGGCCCGGATTCGCTCGTGGACCGACTGGTGGGTGACGTCCTGGCCGCGGAAGATGATCTGACCGCCGTCCGGCCGGAAGAGGCCGCTGATCAGGTTCACGAGCGTCGTCTTGCCCGCGCCGTTGGAGCCGATGAGGGCCAGGACCTCGCTCTCGTTGACCACGAAGTCGACGTTGTCGACGGCATGCGTCTCGCCGAAGTACTTCACGAGCTTCTTCGTGACGAGCAGGACGCTCATGCCGTGTTCCGCCAGCGCCCCCAGAGACGCGACGCGCTCCCCACGATGCCGGTGGGCAGCGAGAGCACGAGGACGACGAGGACGACGCCGAGCAGGAGCTGCCAGTAGACCGTGAAGCCGACCGCGAAGGTCTTGAGGTAGTTGAAGAACACGGCCCCGATGATGGGGCCGGCGAACGAGCGAAAGCCCCCCAGCACCGTCATGAACACGATCTCGCCCGAGAACTGCCAGTAGAGGACTTCCGGCGTGGTGAGCCCGTTCAGCGGCACCCACAGCGCGCCGGCGATGCCCGTGAAGATCCCCGACACCATGAAGGCGATCCAGCGGTAACGCCAGATCTGGATCCCGACGAACTCCGCCCGCACCTCGTTGTCGCGGATGGCCTGGAGCGCCTTGCCGAAGGGCGAGTTCACGATCACCCACATGAGGGCCACGCAGGCGAAGAAGATCACCAGCACGTACCAGTAGTAGCCGTGCGACAGGAACTCGATCTTGTCGCCCTTGGCGGACGTGAGGCCCAGCAGCATGGGGGTGGGCACGCGCAGCCCGTCGGTCCCGCCCGTCACCCAGAAGAACTTGAAGGCGAGGCTCCAGAGCACCTGCGAGAGCGCCAGCGTGAGGATGCTGAAGAAGATGCGCGTGTAGCGCACGCACACGAAACCGAAGAGCGCGGTGACGACGACCGTGCTGAGGATGGCGCCGAGCAGGAACAGCTCCATCGAGCTCGTCTTGAGGTACTTCACCATGAGGGCGACTGCGTAGGCCCCCACGCCGAAGTATGCCGAGTGGCCGAACGAGAGCAATCCGGTATAGCCGAGGAGCAGGTTGAAGCCCAGCGCGGCGATGGCCATGACGAGCCCGTACGCCAGCAGGATCGTCTGATACTGGTCGAGCACGAAGGGCACGATCAGCAGGGCAACGCCGATCGGCACCGCGGAGACCAGCACGCGGGCCGGCGACGGCGTCTCGAGCGGGACGGCGAGCGTGCTCATGGGCGCCCGAAGAGGCCGGCGGGCCGGACGAGCAGCACGATCGCGGCGATCAGGTAGAGCACGGCCAGCTCGATCTCCGGGAAGAACGCGATGCCGAGCTCGCGCACGACCCCCACGATCAACGCGCCCACGAGCGCGCCCTCGAGGCTGCCGAGGCCGCCGATGACGACCACGATGAACGCGAGCACGAGGGCGTCGACGCCCATGCCGAGCACGGCGGACTGGCTGGGCACGATGATGGCGCCGCCGAGGCCCGCCATGAAGCAGCCGATGGTGAAGGCCTCGACGTACACGCGGTTGACGTTGACGCCGAGGGCCGAGGCCATCCGCATGTTCTGGCTCGTCGCGCGCAGGACGACCCCGAAGCGCGTCCGGTAGATGAACGCCCACAGGAAGGCCGCCGCCGCGCCGCCCACGGCGATGACCATGAGGTTGTAGTTGGGGTACGGATTGCCGCCGATGGAGAGGCTCCCCATGTTCTCCCAGAGCGCGCTCGCCGAGAGCGGATAGGGGCCCCAGAGCAGCCGCATCACGTCCTCCAGGATCATCAGGAGCCCGAACGTCACGAGCAGCTGGTACTCCTCCGCGCGGCGATAGAAGGGCCGCAGGAGCGTCGGCTCCAGCACCGCCCCCAGCGCGGCGGCGGCCACCGCGCCCGCGGGCAGGAGCAGGTAGAGCACGGGGGCGGGCGCTCCGCCCACGACGAGCCCGATGGTCCACGCCGTCACGTACGCGCCGAACGCGTAGAGATTGCCGTGCGCCAGGTTGACGATGCGCATCACGCCATAGATCAGGCTGAGGCCGCCGGCGATCAGGAAGAGGACGGACGTGTAGAGCAGCGCGTTGAGCAGATTGATCAGCAGGAAGTCCATCAGTCGCCCACGCGGTACGGGATGGTCTTCACCTCCGGGTTCACGACGTTGTCGTTGAGGGCCAGCATCACCAGGACACGATAGGCGCCCGGGGCGAGCTTGCCCTTGAGATCGATCACGACCCGGCCGCCCTCGAGGTCCGCCGAGCTGCCCACGGCGGCGACCTCGTCGCCGGGACCCACCGCCGTCCATCGGGCGACCGGGGCGGCCGCGCGCAGCTTCTCGCCGGCGGGCTCCGGTCGATACGGCTCGCGCACGATTCTATACGACCGCTCGAACTTCGTGAGCTTGTCGACATCCGCCTGGATCTCGAGCCGGTCTCCGCGTCGCTCGACGTGCGCGACGTAGGCCCGGAGCGGCAGCGCATACGGGTCCCATCTTCCGACGCCCAGTGGATACGAGAGATCGCGGAAGACGGGGAGCGTGACCGTGTCCGGCGTCCACTTGCCGAGCTGGTAGGGCCCGCTGGTAACGAGGAAGTGACCATGCTGACGATGGAACCGACGGAGCGCCGCCCAGCGTTGCCGCGCCTGCTCGACCGTGACGAGGCCGCGCAGACCCTCGGGCACGTACGCGCGCCGCTCGTACTCCTCGGCCAGGCCGGCGAGGGCGCCGCGCAGCTTGCGGTCCCGGACGAGGTCGAGCCACGGCAGACCGCGGCGCGTGGCCTCGGCCTCCGAGAACGCGGCCAGCCCTCGCGTCACCGCCTCCTCCATCAGGACGGTGAGCTGCCAGGGCACGACGGTCCACGGCGGCGCCATCGCCGCCGCGTATCGCGCGTCCACGGGGCGCCGGAGATAGCTCTCCACCAGCGCGACCTCGTTGATGAGCTGGATCTCGCCCAGGTCCTTGATCTCGGTGTCGACGCGGACGACCTTGAGGCCGACCAGGCGCTCGCGCGCGAGCGCGGACGCGCGGGCGACGGCCGGGTCCCGGCGACTCCAGCGGGCGGCGAAGACGTGCGGATAGACGAGATCGGCCGGCGTCATCTTGACGCCATCGTGGAACTTCGACAGGAGCACCCGGTACACGACCTTCGCGCCCGCCGGGACGCCGCGACCGACGGGCCGGAGCGCTCCCGTCGCCGCGTCGGCCGCCACCGCATCCGGCGGGACCTCGATCGCGTCCTTGGTGTCGACCGCCACCGGCTCGACGCGATTCGGCAGCCACCCGCCGCCGCGCGGCGCCGGGATCAGCGCGGGATCGCCGAGCGCGGCCCACACGAGACGGCCGGCGTCGTCGGTGAAGCCGGCCACCGGATTCCAGGCCGCCCTCGGCCCCGTGGGCGCGCCGACGGCGAGCCAGCCGTTCCAGGGAAAGTCCTTGAGCTTGACGGTTCGTGGAAAGATCGCCGAGGCGAGGCCCGCCTGCGCGTCGTACCCGACGTTCTCGACGCCGTTCGAGTATTCCGCGGTCAGCGCCTCGCGTCGGAGCGCGTAGCCCACGGCGACGCGCTCGCAGCCGCGCGTCAGGAGACCGACGAGCCGGCGCTCGAGGTTGACGCGCTCGACGGCGCCCTCGTACTCACCGGCGACGCGACGGGCATACGTCTCCTCGACCGCGCGACGTGTGGACGGATCGGTGACCGCATCGGCGTGAACGAGATGCGCCTGGTACCAACCTTCCTTCGACCAGGGCGGGGCCGATCGGTCGGCCAGCCGCGCGGCGAGATCGATCTCCTCGAGCGTCGCGTCGGCGGCGCCGCTGGCCGACGCCACGCCGGCCCTCGCGAGCAGGGCCGCCGGTCGCCCGGAAGCCTTCACCCGGAGGGACGGGGCGGTCTCGCGCTCGGACCGGACCCGCGCGGCCTCGGCCAGATCGAAGTGCGAGACATAGTCGTCGTGATACGGCGTGACCGGATACGGATGGCCGATGAAATCGGCGGACGCCGCGAGCCTCTTGCCGAGCCTCGCCGCCGCGGCACAGCGCGCCGAGACCTCGCGAAAGCCCGCGGCGGAGCGCTCGAAGGTCAGGACCACGCGCGGGCCGAGGGACTCCGCATAGACGACGTGCTCGGGCACGGGGCCGCGGGCGAAGGGATCGCCCAGGTATGCCTGCGCGGTGCTCTTGGCGAGCAGACGCGCGGCGGCCGCGCCGTCCATCGTCTGCACCGTGATCTCCTGGGGATAGAACGATGGATAGAACGTGATCTCGTGGCCGGCCCGCGATCCTCCGGCGACGGCGATCAGGATCGAGACGGTGAGGAGGACGTCTACTTCTTGGCCGGCGCCGGCGTCGCCGGGCGTGGCATGGGCGACTTCGCGGGCTCGGCCATGGCGACCTTCGGCCACGTCTTGTCGATCCACGTGTAGGTCGACGTCGGCTCACCCTTCGGCCAGCCGGGAGGTGCCGTGATGTTGCGGATCGGGATCGTGATGATGCGTTCGGGGTCGAGGATGGGGAACGGATACTCGGCGACGTTCTTGCTGAAGCCCGTCACCGCGTCCTTGTATCCCTGGTGGTTGTCGGGCCGGATGTATACGTAGCCGGCCGGACCCGCCATCATCGCGCCCTCGAGCATTGTGATGACCGCGTCGTCCTCGGGCCAGCCGCCCGTGAGCTTGTTGGCCTTCTCGATGGCGGTCTTCAGCATGTAGGTCGCGGTGTAGCCGCCCTCGGCCTGGAAGTTCGGGTATTCGTTGAACCGCTTGTGGTACTTCTCGACGAACGTCTTGTTGTACGGCCAGCGGTCGCCGCCCGGGTACGTGAAGTGGTAGTTCGAGTGCACGCCGGCGATGATGCCCTCCGGATGATCCTTGCCGATGGCGTGCGGCGCCACGCCGAAGGCGATCATGCTCGCGACCCTCATCTTGTCGAACATGCCGTACCGGAGCGCCTGCTTGTAGAACGCCACATAATCGCCGCCCCACACCGAGGTCGCGAGCAGGTCCGGCTTCGAGGCGATCGCCTTGGAGATGTGCGAGGAGAAGTCCGTGGTGCCGAGCTTCGGCCACCCTTCGGAGACGTTCTCCGCCGCCGGCAGCATCTTCTTCATCACGATCGAGAAGTGGTCGAAGGCGTTGCGGCCGTAGGAGTAGTCGGGGTGGATGTGGGCGATGCGCTTCGTCTTCGGCCACGTCATCGCCGCGGCCACCGCGCCCGTCACACCGTCGGCCGACTGCATGTTGGTGATGCGGAAGATGTAGTGCGGGTTCGGCACCGCCTTGTCGAACAGGAAGTCGGTGCAGCCGTCGACGAAGATCGTGAGGACCTTGAGCTCTTCGGCCACCGGCCCGAGCGCCGGCGTGTTGCCGCTGGAGGTGATCCCGCAGAAGAAGTCGATCTTCTCCGAGAGCTTGAGCCGTCGCAGCTCCTTGACGTTGGCGTCCGTCCCGGCGTTCTCGTCGGCCTTCAGCACCTCGATCTTCCGCTTGCCGAGCAGGCCACCCTGCGCGTTGATCTCCTCGGCGGCGAGGGTCTGCCCCTTGTACATGGGCTCGCCCAGGACGGCCGCGGGCCCGGTGAAGAACGTCATGTGGCCGATCTTGTAGGGCGTGTCCGGGATGTTGCCCTTCGGCTGCTGCGCGTGCGCGACACCGACCACCGGCAGCGAGCCGAGTGTCGCGCCGAGCCCGGCACCGACGGTGATGCCGAGGCCGCTCAAGAAATCGCGGCGATTCACTTCGGCTGTCATAGTGACCCTCCATTGGGTGTACGGCCGTGGATGCGGAGCACTTCGCGGGCCTTCACAGGGTGAGAAGGCTGTAACATGCGCCTCCCTGGGTGTCAAGAAACGCCCGTATAATGAGCGGCATGCCGGACGGAGCCATCGCCCGCACGCGGCGTGGCGTGGCGGCCGCCGTCGGCGCGCGCCCGCTCGCCGTGGTTGCGATCGCGGCCGCGGTACTCGCGCTGGACATCATGCTGCCGCCGCTCGTGCTGTCGATCGTTCGCGCGCCGTGGACCTTCTTCACGTTCAACCCGTGGCTCAAGAGGCTGCCGGCGTACCTGACCTCGGAGGCTCCGCTCGAGCAGAAGCTCGACTTCCTCTCGCGTGTCGCGCTGTTCTGGTTCTCCGCCGACGGACCGTACGGCGCGCCCGAGTGGGGCTTCGCGGTGGACGCGACCGACGTGCTGCGCTTCGTGGCGACGGCCACGCTCGTCGCCGTCTATTTCGCGTTATGGCTGCGGGCGCGCGACCTGGGACGCATCGCCGGCTGGCGCGTGTCGGCCAATCGCACGGGCGGCGTCGTGGGCGCGTTCGTCAGCGTGCTCGGGCTGTCGACCGGCCCCTGCAGCGTCGTCGGCTGCGGGGCCCCGGTGCTGCCCGTCGTCGCTCTCGCGTTCGCGGGTCTCTCGAGCGGGACGGTGGCGCTGCTGTCGAGTCTGTCGCGCGCCGTCGGCACGGGTGTGCTCCTGGTCTTGCTGGCGGGAGTCGTCTATCTCGGCTGGCGCGTCGGCCCGAGGCCTCCGTCGGAGGCCAAGGCGCCGCTTCGCTTTGAACCCACGGCGTAAAGGTGTAAATAGAATCAAGTCATTGCGCGTCTATGCCGTCGAGGGCGCGTCGAGATCTTCGCCCGAGAGGAACGAACGGGAGAACCACGATGAAGAAGCTGGTCGCCGTCGTCGCGATCGTGGCGAGTATGTGTCTGATCGCCGCCGCGTCCGCCGATGCTCGCGTCGTGGTCGGCACGCGTGTCTGGATCGGTCCGGGCTGGGGGCCCTACTGGGGGCCAGGCTATTGGGGGCCCGGGTGGTATCCGCCGGCCTACTATCCGCCCGCCTACGCATACCCGCCCGTGTATCCGCCTCCCTACGCGGTTCCGATCGTGACGGAACCTCAGAGCTACATTCAGGAGGCCCCCCTCCAGCAGGCGCCGTCGTCGTACTGGTACTACTGCGAAGGCGCCAAGGCCTATTATCCCTACGTCAAGGAGTGCCCGGGCGGATGGCTGACCGTCGTACCGCCGGCGGCACCGGAGTCCCCGCGATGACACGATTGGTCCTTCCCCTGCTCGCCGTGCTCGGGCTCAGCGCGTGCGCGACGGTGCCGTCGGGCCCGAGCGTGATGGTGCTGCCGGGCTCCGGCAAACCGTTCGATCAGTTCCAGATGGACGATGCGTCGTGCCGGCAATGGGCGTATCAGCAGTCGGGCGCTCCGGGGGCAAAGCCTGGTGGAAGCGTTCTGGCCGGCGCCGCGATCGGCACGATCATCGGCGGCGCCGCGGGTGCCGCGCTCGGCGCCATCGGTGGCAACCCGGGACTCGGCGCGGCCGTGGGTGCCGGTGTCGGCGCCGTGGGCGGAACCGCGACCGGAGCGAATGCGGCCAGCTTGAGCTCGTGGGAGATGCAGCGGCGCTACGACTACTCCTACCAGCAGTGCATGTACGCGAAGGGCAATCAGATCCCCGGCTCGGTGGTGCGACGCGCGCCATCGTCCTACGCGCCCCCGCCGCCGCCGCCGCCACCCCCGCCCGGGATGGGCCAGCGCGTCCCCACGGTTCCGCCGAACGCGGCCGTACCGCCGCCCGACGCGCCGCCGCCGGGAGCGTTCGCGCCGCCCCCTCCGCCGCCGCCACCGCCACGCTGAGCTAATCGAAAACTGTAGGGCGGGGGCTTGTCCCCCGCCGTGTGTGAGCGCCGGTGGGGGACAAGCCCCGCCCTACGGGAGAACTACGAGCGCGGTTTCAGCTCGACCTTGTAGCCGTCGGGGTCGCGGAGATAGAGAGAGGGGCCGCGGCCGTAGGCGCCGAAGCGCTCCACCACGCCGCCGTCGATCGTCACCCCGCGACGCCCAAGCTCGTCGGCGAGCTTCGCGAGGTCATCGCACGCGATGGAAAGACAGAAGTGGTCCATTCCCCCACCCTGAGATTCGCCTGCCGACGCGGGCACGAGATCGATCAGCTGATCGCCGAACCGTAGGTGGATCAGCGAGATCCTCTCGTTGACGTGATCGACGGTGCACCCGAGCACGTCGACGTAGAACTGCTGCGACACCGCCTGATCCCTGACTCGCAACACCACATGGTCGAACCCGAGCGGTTTGAACATGCCAGAATTGTACCGCGCCGGCTGCAAAGGCGACGGTTGGGTAGTGTCTCAGTTCGAACCCTGACTGCCCGTTCGCCGGGCGGGAGAGACGGGTGGGCCTTCGGAAACCCGATCGGACCGGCTAGCAGTCCGCCTGAATGTCGGGAAAGCGGTACGCCGGTCACGACGTACTACGACGGGTTTCCCAAGGCCCACCCGTCTCTCCCGCCCTCCCCGCGGCGCTCGGGCCGCGGAGGCGTGCAGCGAAGGACTCGCGTGGACTACCGACGATCACGGCCGACCTCACGCCCGCGTGTCGTAGGAAGGTTGGGGGCCCGCAATCTCTTCCGGCCGCACACGAGAGCCTCGCCCCTCGAGTCCTCGATCCGACCTTGAGCACCGCGGAGAGGGCGGGCGGGGTGGGTGGGGC